>Ga0210044_10006367_pt1 | contig 15592 bp, 10 predicted proteins | sample CryGey13umfilter_2_FD_183959 | JGI IMG/M metagenome (GOLD analysis project Ga0210044, IMG submission 183959) | Groundwater microbial communities from aquifer in Utah, USA - Crystal Geyser 4/9/14 3 um filter (SPAdes) (version 2) | ecosystem: Environmental > Aquatic > Deep subsurface >...
CAATCCGCCGCCCAGATCATTCACATATCGAACGAGATGTTCCTGCACTTCCTTGGGCACGTCCTCAGCCGGTACATTCTGCAATATCACCAGGTCATAAGCCTGCAATTCGACGAGCGAACGCGGAATCGAATCGGCGGGGACGACCTTGACGACCAAGCCGGCATCCCGCAGTGCATCGCCGAGAAAATGGCCGCGCCCTTCGTAAACTCCGTCGGCAATGAGAACCGACCCGCGCTGCGAACTGATTGTGAATGATTCGGCGTTGTTGTTGCCCGGCATGATGTCATCGCCCGGATCGGCCGGTTCGAAGGTTGCTTCGAATCGATTGACCGCTGCGTTGCCGAGCGTAACTTCCGTCGTAACGACGTTGAGCCCTTTTTCGAGTTTGACCAGTCGTGATGAGCCGGCCTCATGAGGGCCGTTCAGATCAACTGGCTCACCTTCTATCTTCAGTGAGACGCGCCCGGTGGCTTGGGCACTGGACCGAAGCAGAATGCGAACGGTGATGCGCTGATCGGGTCGGCCGAATCGCGGGACCTCGATGCGTTCAACATTCACTTCGTGATCAACCCGGTAGTCAATTGGAACGAGATCGACGGGAATCGACCCGATCAATTCATTTTCAGACGGATTCGTTGCGGACAGGCCGGCCGCGGATTCCTTCAACGCCGCGGATGCGTCGCCCGATGTTTCGTTCCCGTCGGTCAGCAGGACCAATCGTCGCGCCGTGTCCGGCGGGAACATGGCCGTACCGTAGCGAATCGCCTCGGCGATATTCGTTCCTTCAACACTGCGTCGGTCGATAGCACGATCGTCCAACTCGCCTGTGGTGGGGGTGGCGAGCGCCATGGGTCGGCCGTCGAAGGTTACCAGTCCGATTCGATCGTCCGGCCGTTTGTTTCGGATGGCCTGCCTCAACCAGTTTCGCAGATAATCGAGATTGTCACGGATGTCCTGATTCGGGTCGGCCGGGAGTTTGGCAAATTGGCGGATCGAACCGCTCGTATCGACGAGGGCAATCACCGTCAGCCGGTCATTCCTTTCGATGTGTCTCGGATCACAAATCAGAATCACGAGGAGCCCGAGGAGCACGATTCGAATCGTCGTAATCGTCCAGCGGCGCATTCGCTCGGTTTCGCGCATTTGCGTGAGGGAAAGGGACAGGATCGGCAGCGCCAACAGGAGGAGCCAGAGAGCCGCCGGATTGTTGAAGTGAATGGTGGACACGATCGGTCAATCGTATCACGGTCAATCCCAAGATACCGAGGATATCAAATCCTCCGTAAAGTCCATTGGGTCACAAATCGCAGATGCCTTCAACCGCCGGGGTTGGCGACTTTTGCGGTGAAGCCAGCCTCGGCGACGGTGTCGAGCACGTCTTTCGTTTCCGACTCCATCCGGGAGGTCGCGTCCTTCGTGAGCCAGAGGTCGGCAGTCTTTGATTCGAAATCCACCTTTGCCTGAGCCACGCCGTCCAGTTTGCCGAGTGATTTCTCGAGGCCGGCGGCGCAGGCGTCGCAGGTCATCCCTTCGATTTCCAGTGACACCTTCAGTCGATTCACGAGTGAGGCCTCGTCGGCGTCTGAATTTTTTGAGTTGCCGGCTCGAATGACATAGCCGGCATAATTCGGGAAGGCGGCGAACGCGATAACCACGACCGGACTCACCCAGAGCATGCCCTTGGTGAACCGTTTCATGCCTCGGCCCGTCGATTCGCAGCAGGCCCCGGAACCGTCGGTAGCACACTTGGGGGCTCGGAAGTAAACGAGATAAAACCCGCCCGCGAGCATGAGTACGGTTAGGCCGAGGAAGATCAGCCGGTATTTCTCGATCCACGCGCTGACCCCTGCCGCCGATGCGCCGAACGCAAGAAGGAGGAGCGGTAGCCAACAGCAGGCGCTTGACAGGACGGCCGAGGTGATCGCGCCACCAGCCGCAAACATCCCCGCCTTTTCCGTCGACTTCCCGTTTGTTAATACACGACTCTCTTCATTCGCCATATTTGCGGCTCCTTCAGCAAGGGTTGCACCACCCGCGCAACAGGAATGCGTACAGCAGTCGCCATGATCTTCTTCGACTCGACCGACTTGTGATTCGACGCCGAGATCGGAAGATGCGCCGAACTCATCGACCGCTGCATTGATGTATTTCGCGACCGTACCGAGGCAGCATCCACCCGCCGGGCTTGTTTTTTCGCACCAGCACCCTTCTTTCATTCGTGCTTTGATGTCGTCAAGGACGGTACTGGTACCGGTCGCCTTCACCTCTGCTTCGATCTCTTCGATGGTGTGATCGAAGCAGTAGCACACATGGCGAGGACCGGTGCCCGGCGGTTCCTTGACCCCAACGCGCACGGTCAGGTCGTCCTTTGCAAAAGTCGAGCCGTCCTCGGCGAAGTACACGAGACCACAATTCGGAGAATCACAGAAATAGAAAGTGGAATCAGTGATGCGCGATTTCACTTCATCCTTGAGAAGTGAATCAAGGGTGATCCGCTTAACTTTCTTACCGCGATTTCCGCAACTCGGACAGTTCATGCCTTGCGCATCCGATTCGTTCATTGCGAAGCAAGGCTTCTCAGTTATCTTGCAAATTCGCGCAACACGGAGGGACGCTGTCCCTCGAAGTTGATTCGGCGGCGGCTGTGTTTGCAGCCGCTGAATCTTCACCTTCGTCAAGTGGGCAACGATCCTTGCAAACTTGGTCGCCGGTCAGCGGACACACGATTTTTCCGGGGCAATCAACTCGGTCGGCGACATTCGTATTTGATTCGGGAGACACGATCGCGATCGAACCGAGGGTGATCGCGGCGGCACCACCAAGAGCAAGGGCTGACAGTAAGATTTTTTCGTACATGTGAAAACCTCCTTAATCGTGAGTTTGATGGACGGTCCCATTCAGTTCGGCGACTCAGCGTGTCGTGGTCTCATTCGCCGAACGGAACGGTTCTCACACTGAGAACATGAGTAGTATCGCCGTTGAACCATGGTTCAGGGTCAAGGGAAAAATCGAAAAATCGCAAAAAAATCGAAAAAAGCCGAGTCGTGCGGTCTGGAATCGTCATTCGCCGGTTTCGGAGCCGAGGCGTTCGAGTTGATCGATGACGATGCACTTGCCTTCGACTTCCTTCGCCCGACATTGCCCGAGAAGTTGATTCAGCCAAGTGCTGATACGCTGAAGGTGCGCCACCTGGTGTCGCACATCCCGGAGCCGCTCTTCAATCAACGACTGAACGCATTCGCAAGTTTCACGAGAATCATTCGTCAATTGCAAAAGTGCTTCGATGTTGGAGAGGGTGAAACCCGCTTCCTGAGCCGCCTGTATGAATCGCAGGCGTTTGAGTGAATCCTCCCCGAACACGCGGTAGTTTCCCGCTGACCGTTTGGGCGCATCGATCAATTTGCGACGTTCGTAGTACCGGATCGTCGAAACCGGTACGCCTACCGCTTTGGCCAATTCTCCAATTCGATACGTCACTTCAATCGACCCTTCAACTCAACAAAGCGATATGGCTTCAACCGTCTTCGAGCTTCATCCCGGATAGGTACACGAGGTTTTCTCCGTTTCCCACAGGCGCACTTCACGCAGCGCCACGCCTTCGTTACCGACGGCGGGTTCGAGAAGTTCGTAGCAAACCCGCGCGATATTCTCGACCGAAGGGTTCAAAGCCGCAAACTCCGCACAATCGGCATTGAGGTTTTTGTGATCGAACCGTTCGATCACCGTTTCCCGTACGAGGGCTTCCAATTCGGTGGCATCAAACGGGCGCGGGAGGTTGTTGTTTTCCAATGGTTGAGCGTCAATTTCCACCGCGGTTTCCAGTTTGTAATTGTGCCCGTGGCCGCTGGGATTGTTGCATTTACCGAACACCAGTCGATTCTCCTCATCGCTCAACTCGGTAACATGGAGCCGGTGTGAGGCGGCGAAGGAGAATTGTTGTCGGACTATGCATTTTGACATGTTGTCGCCCTTCATGCTTACGGAAAGAAACGGCGTGAATCGCCAACAGACCTCGTGAACCACCTCGTCCAGGTTTTCGTTGAGGCGCTCCAGGATGCGTTGCAGCAAGGTCTCGAATCCGATCGGTTGCTGTTGGTCCTCATCAAGGATTTGCCGCGACGCAAACGGGATGATCTCCCGGCGTACCACATCGTCGATCGATTTGATATTGATGAAATAACCGGTGCGTTCGTCCGGCTCACCACGACAGGTGACATCCAGTTCGTAATACCTCCCGAACCCGCACATCGTCGGCCAGGCGGCGAAGGAATTTGAAATCTCCGCCGACCAATCGGTTTCGTCGATCGGATCGTTGACACAGAATCGAATTGTTCGGGTGAGTAGAACAGCCATGATGTTTCATGAATGGTAGCGATACGACGCAAGGGGATTCGTCGAACTTCGGCAATTCATTCAACGCGAGAATGATTCGCCGCGAGGCGGACCGGCCGGATCGTAACGCGTCTGTGAATCATAGGGAAAGGGGGTTTGCGAGATGACGGTCGAACCTGACCATCCCATTCTCCGCCCTACACTTGTTCCAAACGTAGCGAACCAATGCCTGACCACGGATCACCACAATTTCCACCAAGATCGAATCGAAAGAATGATTCACGCCGACGGAACCATTCCAAAGCCACGGTGCGCGATGCAGCGACCCGAGTCGTTGAGATACTGCAGGATGCGGGTCACATCGCGTATTTTGCCGGTGGATGCGTGCGCGATCAACTGATGGGAATTGAACCCAAAGATTATGATGTCGCAACCGACGCCAAACCCGACGAGGTACATCGTCTTTTCAATCGCACCAAATCCGTCGGCGAGCACTTCGGCGTGATTCTCGTGCAATTGTTCGGCCACCAGATCGAGGTCGCCACCTTTCGTGCTGAGGCGGACTACTCCGATCACCGCAGACCCGATGCGATTCACTTCACCGATGCGCGTCAGGATGCGATGCGTCGGGACTTCACGATCAACGGGATGTTCTGCGATCCGATTGCATCACAAGTCATCGATTACGTTGACGGCCAGCAAGACCTGCGAAGGAAAATTGTTCGCGCGATCGGCGAACCGGAAGACCGGCTTACCGAGGATCATCTCCGCGCGCTTCGGGCGGTGCGCTTCAGCGCTCGATTCGGGTTTGAAATCGATTCCGCGACATCGGATGCAATTCGCAGGCATGCGCGTGAATTGTCCGGCGTAAGTCGAGAACGAATCGGCCACGAACTCCGCGCGATGCTCGTTGAATCGTCAGCCGCACGCGCGATTGCCCGAATTCAAGAACTGCGGCTTGACGGTCCCGTCTTGGACGAACCGCAGCGGAACGACTGTGAAATAAAGACGCTCAACGGGCTGGTGGGTCCCGCTCCGTTTCCGACGATCCTCGCGGCGTGGGCGATCGATCGAAACGACGGGGATGATGATCTGGTGGAAGGCGGTACCGATCTGGTATCACGCTGGCGACGAGCGCTCGTTCTTACCAACGATGAGTGTGATGCGCTTCGTGGTGCCCTGGCCGGATTCAGATTCATTTGCCGGCAGTGGGGGGGAAGTTCCGTCTCCGAGCGAAAACGCGCCGCATCAAGCCCCCAATTCGGTGAGTCCCTGCGCCTTGTAAACGCAGGTCGCCCCGACCTCGGCATCATGATTCGAGACGATCTGGCGGTGCTCGCCAAGACGAAGTCCGGGCTGGCGCCGGAGCCGTTCGTGACCGGGGATGATCTGGTGGCGGCGGGGGTGAAGCCGGGACCGCGCTATCGCCAGCTCCTGGACCAACTCTTTGACCTGCAACTTGAAGATCAGATTCTGAGTCGGGAAGAGGCGCTGGAACATCTTCGGGACCTTCTCGCCTCGCAGCCACCCGAACAGTCTCGATAATAGACGTGATAGGCGTGATTCTCGCGCGGTAAATCATCAATTAAGGGCGTTATGAGACCGCTAATGGTCGGATTACGCGGAATCTGGCGATTCTAACTCCTTTTCGGGAACACGAACACTGCCTGCTGCGTCAAAGAAATTGGGTTCACGCCAGGATATTTCCCGACTTCTGGCCGGCATTGACGTGGTACAATTGAATGATTCGAATCGGCCCGACGGAATTCGCCTGCGGTACGCACTCGTGTAAAGGAACAGAATCCGGCCGGACGAATCCGAAAACGATCAATCCGGGGCTCTCACAAGGAATCGATATTATGATGAAGAATCGAGATCAACTCAGGAAAGCGACCTTCTTCTTTTTCATTCTGACCATGCTCGGGTCGCTCATCCTGGCCGGGAATACGGTGAGAGCGCAGGACCAGACGCAAAATGATCCAAACAAGATCGACAAGATCACCATAATCAACGGCCAGTCGTTCGTCGGAGAGATTATCTCGGAAACGGATGATACCGTTACCATGCTGGTCACGATCTCCGGTATCTCGGCCGAGAAAACCTTCAACAAATCTGAAATCTCCAACATTCGGCGTGATGCGGTCGTTCGACCTACTCGTGGGATGACCGGCGGGTCGACGGTCAATGCCGCAGCGAGCGGCCTTCGGAATGAAGCGAATAGCATCCCGGATCGTCCCGATCCCAACGACCCGCGCCCCGTCGTATTTAAGATTCCGCTCAAAGGGCTGATCGGCTGGGACGTTACGAAACAGAACGTCGAACGACTCTGGAAGGAAGCCGTCGATGTTGGTGCAGATTATGTCATCTTCGAATTCGATTGTCACGAAGGGCACTTCGACCTCGAAGAACTTCGCGATATGTTCGAGGACATCAAGACGGAAGCCCGCGAGAACGAGATCCATCTTGTCGCGTGGATTAAGGAGGCGCGAGGAACGGCCGTCGCTTACGTGCTCATGTTCGACGATATCGTCTTCTATCCGGATGGCTGGATGGGAGACGCCAAGCAACTCGATGATTTGCTGAAAGCCAATTGGCAGGATCCGAACGTCCGCGCCAAAATGATCGCAGCGTGGGTCGGTATTTGCCGTGGAATGGCGATTGACGGGGGACACAGTGGTTCGCTCTGCGAGGCGCTTATCCGTCCCGAACTGCATCTCTGGGTCAAAATGGAAGGCGAAAAACCGACTTTCAAGACCTACCTCACCGACGAGGACAAGAATGATCCGACCATTGAGGTTGTCGACAGCAGCGAGGAAGAGTCCGTCAAACTGGAGGCCAAAGACGCCAAAAAATTCGGTGTGACGCGGCACGGTTCCGCCCGTGATAAACGAACTCTGATGCAGCAACTGGACGTTCGAGAATATATCTATTACGAAGGGGATTCCGAAATGTCCATTGAGAACTTTTTGGCCCTTCGAAAGCGTGGAGTGGAGGATGTCAATGATCTTCTTCAGGATATCGCCATGATTACACAGATGCCGCTGGATGCGCGCGGGCAAATAGGACAACAGATCACCAAATGGAAGAAGATTGTCCGAATTCTCAAGGCGTGCCCGCCACATATGAAAGCGCCGTACGGTATCAACGCAATCACCGGCGATGCGTACGGGATCATGCCCCTTGAACAGGCCGAAGCAGCGATCCAGCAGTTGCAGCAGCAGATGCGCGCCATCAATGAAGCAGAACGACAAGGGCGCCAGCAGCGACGATCGACCGGCGGAAGTGGCGGCGGAAGCCGAGGTTGAGAGAATCAGACGCGGGCGTGGTCGGTCGGTTTGGTTTGAAGTGCGGCGGACCACGTCGCCGATCAAACGCGTCATCACGATGATGGAGCGGTGAAACGAGGGAAAACGAGGCAAATTGAACTGGCTTTCGGCGATGGCGATCCGATGGCCACTGGCTGAAAAAACAGGATTTAAAGAAAATGAAATTGAACTCTTCTATCGCGAATTATGTCATCGGGGTGATGCTGGCGATGGCGCTGGTGGTGGCCTCCGTCATGGCGGGCGACGTCGTCAAAACGAAGGACGGCAAAACCTTCGACGGACAAATCACGACCCGCAATGCCGACTACCTCGAAATCATAGTGAAATACGGGTCACTCGAAACGCGGATCCCGATCATGATGGAGGACGTCGAATCGATCAGCCACGACGGTGAAGTAATCTATCCCGCCGGCCAGTCCGACGAGGCAGGCAAGCGGCAATCCGACGTCATTGATGTCAAGGGCGATGCAACCGGCGCCGAGGCCGAAGACAAGGCGGAGACTGCAACGCACGCTGCAATGTCGACATCACCTCCCACGACGCCGGTTCAGAATGCTTCCGAAGTCAAGAAGCGCGTCTACGTCATACCGTTGGAGGGCATGGTCGGAAAATACTTCCGCAAAGATAAACTCGAGGAGGCGATCGACGCAGCCAAACCCTATGACCCGGACGTGATCGTGCTTTTGATCAACAGTCCCGGGGGGCTTCTCACCGAAATCTATAAACTGCGCGATTACCTTCAGGAGGTGCGCGACGAATACCACATCGTGGTCTGGATCAAGTCAGCGATATCCGCTGCCGCCATGACGTCCTTCAATGTACGCGAAATGTATTTCATGAAGGAAGGGCATATCGGTGCAGCGACGGCGTTCAACGGAGCGACCGGAGTAGCGCTGACCGGCGAGCGGCTCGATGAATGGGTCAAGGACGCTCGCGAGATGTTTGAATCTGCCGGCTGGGATCCGAAAATTGCTCAGGCGATGATTGTGAAAGACTACTGGCTGACCGCGGATATCGAAATTCTCCCCAACGGCGAGAAGCGCGTCACCTTTCACGATGACGACAGTGGGCAGTATGTGCTGAGTCGTCCCGAAGAAAATCTCGTCATCGATTCCGTGCAGGCGATGCAATTCAATATTGCCAATGCGGTTTGCGATAATGAAGACGAACTTGCCAAAGCACTGAATCTCGATGGCTGGGTGGAAGTTTCCGATTCCGGTCGCAAAATCATGATGAACTGGAAGAATACACTCGACCGTGCGGACCGCGAGTACCCGAAACTCATACAGCGAATGAATGCGGCGGGACAAATCGCAGACCCACGTGCCTCGCTGGGACAGCAAGCCCAGATTCTTCGGGAAATCATTCAATGGGGCAAGATGATGCCCGAAGACGTCTTTGCGATCTTCTATTCCGGGGGCGCTCGCGTTCAGGATTTCGAGCGACAATTGAAACTTGTTCGGGCGCAGTTGGCCAACCTCGGCGGCTGATAACCGTCAAAGATTAAATCAGGCATCGGTATGAAATGAAGAATATTAAGGCGCGGCCCGTCTCAACCGGGGCGCGCCTTTTTGTGCTTTTCGTATTCACTTGATCTCGCCGACCAAATACGTGAAGAGGAAGCAAAAATTGATGGAGAACGCAAATCGGTTGTATGATTGGACGAGGACGAAAGACGCCTCGACAATCTTCACTCTTGTTGCAACGGGCCCCTCTCATGAATGATATCTGGAATTGGAAACTTCTGCGCGCTGGTTCGTTTCGACTCGACGGGGGAGCAATGTTCGGCATCATACCGAAGAACCTGTGGCAAAAGAGGACTAACTGCGATGAGCAGAACCGTATCACCCTCCAGACAAACTGTCTGCTTCTCAATAACGGCTCCCGAACCGTGCTCATCGAAACGGGCTACGGTGACAAATTTGACGAAAAGCAGCGCGCGATTTTCGCCATGGAATCACGCAGCATTCTTGACGCTCTTTCCGAAATTAACGTCGATCCGGCCGATGTCACCGATGTGATTCTGACACATCTTCATTTCGATCATGCCGGCGGACTCACACGCAAGCCCGACCATTCAGGTGATACTACTCCCATGCCGAATTTCCCAAATGCGGTCGTTCACGTTCAGCGTCGTGAATGGGAAGATGCATTGGCGAACAAATCGACGATGACGCGAACCTACTTGCGAGATCATCTCGATCCCGTTACCGATTCGGTTTCCCTTCTCGATAACGAATCCGAACCCGCTCCCGGAATACGGGTGATGCCCGTGCCCGGCCACACGTGGGGGCAACAGGCGGTGATCTTCAGCGATGAAGCGGGAACCTTGATATTCCCCGGCGACGTCATGCCTACGGCCGATCATGCAGGGCTTGCGTTCAATATGGCGTACGACGTGGAGCCGTATACCAATATGCTTACGAAATCGCGGCTGCTGGCCCGTTGCGTGGATGAGGGGTGGCGATGGGTGATCGATCACGAGCCGGGAAATCCGGTGGTTCGCATCGTGGGGGACGAAAACCGTATCGGTAGTTATTGCCTCGACGCCGTGTAATGATAATTCACATGAGAATTCGTAGTCGATGAGCCAACGATAGGAGTTTCGGCAGCGACTCTTACTAAGAGAGTACCGCTGTTTCCTTAACTTGAACCCGAACCGGATCGGGTGTGTTCCCGATCGCAAGCATCTGAAACACGAACTATCATCCGCACCAATGAGCAAGGCACCCTCGAAAATCATCTCAATCGGCACTCGAGCGGTGGTTTCCGTCGCCTTGCTCGCGGTGGGCATCGCCGCGTTTGCGCTCTTGCGTTCGACGCATCCGGAGGTTCCGAGGCGACCCCTTGAACTTCAGGTGCAGCGCGTGCAGGCCATGGAAGCGACACCCGTTGAGGTGCGTCGCAAGTGGGAGGGATTCGGCACGGCGGTTGCGCGAGACGAAGCAAACATTCCCGCGGAAATCTCCGCCAGAGTCAAATCCATCCCAGATGAACTTCGGCCCGGATCGCCGGTTTTCAAGAATCAACCACTCGTACTCCTTGATGACGCCGATGTGCGCAGTCGGCAACGGATTTCTCTTCAGGCGATCGCGCGTTTGAATGCGCAATTGAAAGAACTTGATGTCGATGCCGCTCGACTCAAAGAACAACGATCGCTTTCCGAGGATGAACTGGCGGTCGCTAACGCTGACTATCAACGGGCGCTTGAGAGTAGGCGTCAAGGTGCCGCGACCGACAGCGAGGTCGATGCGAAGCGAAGCAGGGTGAAGACGACGGCGAGGATCGAATCCGAAATACGTCGGCAATTGGAGTTGATCGAACCAAAGCACGCCGGAGTTGAGGCCTCGATCGCTGAGGAGAAGGCACGACTTGAGATCGTCCTGAATGATCTGGCCCGATGTACGATTCGATGCCCGTTGAACGGCACCCTGCAAACACTTGACGTTAACGAAGGTGAACAGGTCGCAATTGGAACTCGTATCGCGCGGGTTGTCAGTTTGAATCGAATCGAGATTCCGCTTCGGTTTCCGATCACCGCAAGGCAGTCCATCAGATTGGACGATCCCGTTGAATTGATTTCGGAGGGGGCGGGTCGGTTCGTCTGGCAGGCGAGAATTGTCCGATTGGCCCCGGAGAGTGATCGCACCACACGGACCTGCATTGCCTACGCCGAACTTGAACAGACGGAGAATGATGACCCGCTTCTCGTTCCCGGTCAGTTCGTGCGCGCGATCGTAACGGTTTCCAAGGCCGAGGCCCATCTCGTTGTTCCGAGGCGAGCCGTGCTGAATGATGCGCTCTGGGTGATTAATGGAAAAGGACAGGCCGAACGTCGCGCGGTTGACGTTCTCTATCACACGGCCGGGTCGTTTCCGCAACTCGGCTCTTCGGATTCGGATTGGGTGGTCCTGCGAGATACGTCGGACCTGATTTCCGGGGACGTCGTCATCCTGAGCAATATCGATTCAATGAGAGCGGGCCTATCCGTTCAAAGCAGCAGCGCTACGGCCGGCGCCGACCGCATCAACCAACCCGAATCCGTTCCGACCGGTATTTCCGATCGGACCCAGGATTCAGGATAACTTGTTGCTCTGCCGTTCGTAGATGGCCGGCGAGAAACGGTCTCGAAAAAGAACCCGGATACATGAACCCTTGACGAAGTTCGGACAATCATCCTCGGAAGATCATTTGACGCTGCTTTCGTTCGGCGTTCGTCAGCCCGTGGCGGCGAATCTGCTCATGATGGCGATCATCATCGCCGGCATCATGTTCGGTTTGTCGATGCGGCGCGAAATGTTTCCCAAGATCAAAACAAACCGAGCTGCCATCACCATCATCTATCCCGGTGCAAGCCCCGATGAGGTCGAGGAAGGGGTAACGCTCAAAGTCGAAGACAAAATCGCACCCCTTGATAACGTCGATGAAATCACGAGCACGATCGTCGAGGGCGGCGGGACGGTCATGGTCGAGTTTGACCACGATGTTCCCGATATCGATGAAGCTGTCAACGATATCAAAGCCGCGCTCGACACGATCAACGATCTTCCCGAAGATGCGGAACAATTGCGAACCACCAAATTCGAAGCCGTACTCCCCGTCATTTCAATCAGCGTGGTCGGAGACGTTCCTGAAATAGAACTCAAACGCGCGATCCGACAGATTCGCGATGATCTGGAATCGCTTCCCGACATGGGTGGAGTGCAGGTTTACGGCACGCGCAATGACGAAATTCACGTCGAGGCCGACCCCGAAATGCTCAACCGTTATGGCCTCAGTCTTCCCGACCTCTCCGAAATGATCAATCGGTTTATGCAGGAGATTCCCGGCGGAACGGTACGGTCGAGCATCGAATCGGTTCGAGTTCGAACCATCGGGACCGACGAAACGGCAGAAGACGTACGCGGGATCATCGTCAAATCCGATGCGGACGGCAGTGTCGTTCGACTTGGGGAAATCGCCACGGTCACTCAGGGATTCGCCGACGTCGATCTGCGATCGAGAATAAATGGCAAACATTCCGCCTCCGCAACCATCGTCAACACGAATGACGGCGACACCATTGAAATCGCGGAAATCGTCAAGGCCTATGCAGCAGGTCTTCGCAGCGAATCGTTCCAGCCGAATTGGCGAGACCGCTGGACCGCCGTCAAACGAATCTTCACTTCAAACACCACCACCAACAACGAAAACAGCAGCACCGCCTCCCCGAGCAACACCACCGAAAGTGCGGCCGCCGTATCGAACGGATTCACTCCGCGCGAAGACCTGAGTCCGCGCGAACGAGCGTACCGGCTTGGAGAACTTCGAGCCAATCGAATGCCGGGAGAAATAATCCTTTCCGATGACCTCGCGCGATTCATCGAGGGGCGTCTTGAACTTCTCAGTCGCAACGCTCTTGCCGGGGCGATCCTCGTATTCCTCGTGTTGCTCCTCGCCCTCAATATTCGCGTGGCACTTTGGGTAATGGCGGGTTTGGTCGTCTCGCTTCTCGGGACGCTCGCCTTCATGGCCGCCGTCGGTATCACGCTGAATCTGCTCACGATGTTCGGTCTCATTATCGTACTTGGTCTGCTGGTTGACGATGCCATCGTGGTCGCGGAGAATATTGTCGCGCGCTATGAAAACGGTGAACCGCCGATCGAGGCAGCCATTAACGGAACTCGGCAAGTGGCCTGGCCCGTCGTCGCGACGGTCACCACCACCATCGCCGCCTTCCTTCCTCTAAGGTTAATTCACGGCCAGATCGGAGACTTTCTCGGTGCGCTTCCGATCGTCGTGGCGTGTGCGCTCGCCGTTTCCATCACTGAAGCGATGGTCATCCTGCCCGCCCACATGGGACACACGCTCATTCGAGCGGAGCGTATTCGTCCCGGGCGAATCATCGGCTGGTTTCGAGCGTTGGAAAAAAAACGCAACGACTGGATCAAGGATCGGATTCTCCCCGCCTTCGGAAATCTGGTCGATCAGATACTGAAATTTCGATATATTGCTACCGCATTGGCGCTCGCCCTTTGGATTTTTTCGATTGGATTGGTGGTGGGCGGGCGCGTCCAGTTCACGTTCTTCCCGACTTCTGACAGTGAAATCGTGGTCGCCAATCTGCGAATGCCCATCGGTACCTCCATCGAAACGACCGATGCCGTCGCCTCTCGTGTCGAAAAAATCTGCATGGAGCAGCCCGAGGTTCGAGTTGTTGAAACGCTGGTCGGCACCCAACTCGACGTCAATGACTGGAACACGATCGGCTTGCAATCACATGTGGCGCAATTAATGATCGAACTCCAGCCCGTCGAATTGCGAGACGTCCCGAGCGACCGCATTATCGCCAGAGTTCGCGATGAGGTCGGCGTCATACCCGGCGTGACATCGCTTCGTTTTGAGGAATTGCAGGGGGGGCCAGGCGGAGAAGCCATCAAATTCGTCATCACCGGCGATGACATTGTTCGAATGAATCACGTCGGAACGCTTCTCAAGGAAAAACTCCGGGAATTCGACGGCGTCTTCGAAATTGCCGACGACCTTGATGCCGGGCAGCGCGAACTCCAAATCGAAATGCGAGACGGGGCGGCCAGCCTCGGATTGACTCCCGCTTACGTCGCCGAGCAGATTCGCGGTTCCTTGTACGGACTCGAACCGCACACTTTCTCCGCCAATCGCGAAGACGTCAAGGTTCGCATCACGCTTTCGCAAGACACACGCCGCAGTCTTTCAAGCATTGAAAACCTCTACATCTTCACGCCGAGCGGCGCGCGCGTTCCCCTGGCGGAAGTTGCGAAAATCAACGAAACCACGGGGTACGCAACCATTCGGCGACTCAACCGAAAGAGGTCCATCTCCGTTCTCGGTGACATTGATCAAGCCGTAACCAATCCCGAGACGGTCGTCGCCGCCATGCAACCCTACTTCGCTCAACTCGAAGATGAGTTTCCCGGTATCGGAATCGAGGCACGCGGGCGGCAACTTGAAACACAAAAGTCTCTCGCCGGAATCAAAATTGGATTCGTCGTTGCCTCGCTCCTTATTTATGTCATTCTTGCCTGGTTGTTCCAAAGTTATTTCCAACCCCTCGCCGTGATGCTGGCGATCCCGTTCTCAATGATCGGCGTCGTGTGGGGGCATTACGTGACCGGCCTCGACATGATGATTCTCTCGCTCATCGGGTTCGTCGCACTGACCGGAATCATCGTCAACGATTCGTTGATTTATATGGAGTTTTATAATCATCGACGGGCCGAAGGCGCCGCCGTTCATGATGCACTCGTTGAAACCTCTCGACGACGCCTGCGACCGATCGTCCTCACCACGCTTACCACGGTGCTCGGACTCTTGCCGCTTATGCTCGAACGATCGTTTCAGGCCAAGTTCCTCATACCCATGGCCGTTTCCATTTCGTTCGGCCTCATGAGCGCCACCTTGCTCATTCTCATTGTTCTCCCCTGTATGATCGTGATCGGCGATGACCTGCGGAAAGTGTTTTTGTTTCTGTGGCGAGGAACTCGCGCCGCGCCGGAAACAGTGCGTCAGAGAGTTGGCCCCCTATCCGATTGAGCCGAGTTCGGGCTGAGAGTTAGACTCGGCGCTACCGAGTCAACGTTCTTACACCAAAACGTTCTTACACCAAGAGGCGGCCCCGAAGAATGAGAGTGTTTTCTCTTGGGCGGCCGAATCACGCTCTCCGGGCGGTCGATTTTCAACTATTTCTTTGCTTTTTTTTGAGAATTTGGGTAGCATACGACCGAGCAATTCTGTATATTTAAACAAGATTGGAATCTTTGAGCGGAAATCAGCACAATATTCGCTCAAATTAGGCCCCCGCCTTTGCCTTGACTGCATGAATCCGATCCACGCGGAACGACCCACCCCATCCGTGGCTTGAAAAAAAGGAGTTTTCAAGAAAGTTGAGGCCCTGAGAATGGACAACGGTTGTT
>Ga0210044_10006368_pt1 | contig 15590 bp, 12 predicted proteins | sample CryGey13umfilter_2_FD_183959 | JGI IMG/M metagenome (GOLD analysis project Ga0210044, IMG submission 183959) | Groundwater microbial communities from aquifer in Utah, USA - Crystal Geyser 4/9/14 3 um filter (SPAdes) (version 2) | ecosystem: Environmental > Aquatic > Deep subsurface >...
CACCTTGGCGATGCCATCCTCACTGAATGTCTCCAGCTCAAAGGTGTGCAGTGCCGAACTGCGTGCGCCGGTATCCACCTTTGCCTTGATCGCTTCAATTCCCAGTTCCGGCATTGTTACCCATTCGCGCCAGCCAAGCATGACTTTATTCATCTGCATATCCCTTTCCCTTGCACGGTTTCCATTACCACCATTTCCTGAACTTGAAGAAGGCGGCAAGTATAACACCGAGCAGTAGCATACCCCAGATCGACAGCGCGAAGCCGTGGGGATGAGCCAGTACTTCCATTTGCGTGAAGTTCATACCGAAGATGCCGGCGATGATGCCCATGGGAGTCAGAACCACGGTAATCAGTGCGAGGAATGTCATGACCTCGTTGAGGCGCTGGCTGAGCAGTGACTGGGCAGCCTGCATCACACTCAGTGCATGCTCGGCTTTGGCTTCGGCTATCGATGTCGCACGCTGCATATGCTCATGCGCATCGATCAGGCGCAGGTTTTCATGATAGAGTGAATCTGACCGCAGCTGTTCAATGGCAATGGCGTTGGTTCTGGCATGGCGAGCCAGCGTGGCGATCTCCTTGCGCATCTGCAATAGCTTGCCCAGATCGGCTTTGCTGACATCGGCAAGGCATTCATCCTCGAACTCGTCCATCTCTTCACGCAACACATAGACGCGCCCGAGCAGGTGATCGACCAGAATGTGGATGATTTTAGACACGCATTCATCCACACTCAGACCGGCCAGATCATGGTTGGTGAAGCGGTAAAAACGTTTGCCGGGCCAGATCAGCGCGACCATTCTGGCATCAGACAGAATGGAGACGCTGGTCACTTCGCTGGCCTCATCTTCTTCGGTCTCGCGCGCAACAGGGAAACGCAGGATGATATGCACGCCGTCATCTTCCAGACGGGTGAAATGGGGTGGATGATTCGGGTTACGGATGTCTTTGATATGCAGCTCATCGAGTGCAAAGCGCTCAGCCACTGCCTGCAGCATCTGCCTGGACGGGCTGGCGAGGCGAAGCAGGGTCTGTTCATCCTGTAGCGACTTCTCCCAGCTGATCTCCTGCATGTCGGCCAGAACATGAGCTGATGAGGCATCCTTGGATTCGACACTGTTATCATCAGGTGGCATGGCATACCCTCCAGAGAGATGTGGATTGCACTGCACCTTATCCGCAGGCTGGGCGCAAACGAGTGGAGAATCACCGCTTACGTGGAAAGACTATAGATTCAATTGGCTGAAATGGCGATACTTTCAGAGTAGCAGGTTGTACCGGGAGAAGCTGAATGCATATGGATCCTGTTCTGCCGACATTGGTGATGGTGCTGCTCGTCATCTTTACTCTGGGGCTCTGTCTGCGGCTGCTCAGGCAACCGCATGTGATCGGTTATCTGCTGGCCGGTGTCTGCCTTGGCCCGGAAGTGCTCGGCCTGATCAGCGACAAGGTGTTGCTGGAACGTATGGGTGCATTCGGCGTGGTTCTGCTGCTCTTCTTTATCGGTATGGAGGTTTCTCCCCGGCGCTTGCTGCGTAACTGGCGTATCACCCTGCTGGGTACGAGTCTGCAGATATTGATCAGTATCGGTGTCATCTGGCTGCTGGGGGAGTGGTTTGGCTGGCCGATCGGGCGCACCATCCTGTTCGGTTGTGTGATCAGCCTGAGCAGTACCGTGGTGGTGCTGACCATGCTCAAGAGTTGGGGTGAACTGGGTACACAGGTGGGGCAGAACACGCTGGGTATCCTGTTGGCTCAGGATCTGGCCGTTATTCCCATGCTGATGCTGATCAGTCTGTTTGGCGGTGAGGAGGTTCACCTCCATAACCTGGTGATCCAGCTATTGGGCGGTTGCGCCCTGATTGCCCTGTTGGCCTGGATTGTCACCCGGGAAGAAATTCAATTGCCACTGGCAGGCTGGATAAAAGGCGATCATGAGCTGCAGGTTTTTGCTGCGATGATTATATGTCTGGGACTGGGGCTGCTGAGCAGTCTGTTCGGCCTCTCCACCGCACTTGGCGCGTTTATCGGCGGCATGATTGTCAGCGCGTCCAGAGAGACCCGCTGGGTAAGCCACAGCCTTGAGCCGTTCCGGGTGATTTTTGTGGCCATGTTTTTTGTTTCCATCGGTACGCTGGTCGATCTGCACCTGATTCTGCAGTACTGGTTGCCGATCAGCATGCTGGTCGTGGCTGTGTTTGTGACCAATATGGCAATCAACACGCTTATTCTGCGTGCGCTTGGCAGTAGTTGGGGCGACAGCATGTATGCCGGCGCCCTGCTTGCCCAGATTGGCGAGTTTGCTTTTGTGCTCACCGCTGTCGGTCTGCATACAGGGGTGATCATTGAATTGGCCTACCAGCTGATTATTGCGGTGATCTCCCTTACACTGTTATTCAGTCCGGCATGGGTGGCATTAACCAGATACCTGCTGGGCCGGTTTCATCTCAGTATCTCACGTTCATGACCAGGGCCTCATTAAGGAAGCGCTGATTTATTCAGCGTTTCTGCGCAGGCCACGGATGGCCTGCCAAATCAGGCACGCAAGTGCTTGATTTGTAAGCAAAGGAAAAACCGCGCTTTTACCTTTGCGAACTGATTTTTGCCAGGATGGCAATAAATCAGCATCTCCTTAATGAAAAGTTGACCGCCGGAACAATGCTCGAGTAATGTTCGAACATTGTTCGTTTTTATGGCGGGGTGAATATGCAGCGGCGAGAGAAGCGGGAGCTCCGGGAGCAGGAGATTATCGGGAAGACGATCGGACTGCTCTCACAACGCGGCTTTCTTGATGTTCGCATGGCTGATATTGCCAAAGAGACCCGGTATTCCATGGGCACCATCTACAGTCATTTTGAGAGTAAGGAGGATCTGCTGCTTGCCTGTGCGCATGCACTGGTTCTCGATCACAAGGTATTGATTCAGGCTATCAGCCATCAACCTGTTCCTGCCATTGAAAAAATCATCACCATGACTGAATGCAGCTGGCAGATCTCGATGCAGCACCCTGACCTGATTGAAATTGATAACCTCTCCCTGATGCCTTCTGTCTGGCGTCGGGCAACGCAGCACAGGGCCAATGAACTGAATCAGTTGCATGTGGAGCTGGCCAATATCTTCCTGAACATCGTACTTGAGGCTATCGGGCAGAGTCTGAACGGTTATGACCAGCTCGATCAGCAGGCGACTGAGCGGCTGGCTCATCACCTGACCCATGGCATGTGGGGCTTGTGCGTCGGCCTGTCCAGTACAGCGCAATCCGGTTATGCCAGTACGCTCTGTCCCAAGAGTGGCGATGAAAGCCATGCCCACTTTGCCACCAACTACAGCAACTTCCTCAAAGGTTACGGCTGGCAGGAAGCGGATCCGAAGGCTGTTTTTGCGCGCTGCAAAGCCACGGCCCGGATATGTATCAACCAGACAAGCTGGTTTGCCAGCCGTGCAACGGAGCCGCAGATATGACGTGTCGTTCTTTAACGATTTACCCGCTGATTGCGCTGCTGATCGGCGGTTGCGCCGTCGGCCCTGATTTCAAAACGCCGGAATCACCAGAGCTGTCGCGTTATAGCTCTGAGTTACCAGCCGATGCACAACCGACTGCGGAAGCACCAAGGCTTGTTTCAGGCCCTGTGATACCGGAGCAGTGGTGGCAGATGTTCAGTTCAAAGGAACTGTCGCAGCTGGTTGAACAGGGGTTGAGCAACAGCCCGACACTGGCAGCGGCAAAAGCCAGGCTCGAATCGGTACAGGAGACCCTGAATGCCGATACCGCCTGGATTTTGTTTCCACGGGTGGATGCAGCACTGAACAGTTCGCGCCAGAAGATTTCAGGTGCTGCGTTTGGTAATGCCGGCAACCCGCGGATCTTCACCGTACACAATGCCGGGGTGGATGTGAGTTATACGATAGATGCGTTTGGCGGCGGTCAGCGATACCTCGAACTGGGCGAATCAAACGTGGCATATGAGGCGTTCCAGCTTGAAGCCTCACGACAGACATTGATTGCCAATATTGTCACCGCAGCCATCGCCGAGGCGTCATTGCGTGAACAGATCTCGGCAACCGAATCGATGATTGCCGATGAAACCAGTCTGCTGGCATTGAGCGAGCAGCAGTACGAAATAGGTGTGCTGGCCAAAGTGGAGCTGCTGGCGCAAAGGACAGCGCTGGCGCAAACGCGCACCTTGTTGCCGGCGCTGCAGAAGGCGCTGGCACAAATGCGTCATCAACTTGCGCGGCTGACCGGCACATTACCCGGCGACAACACACTGCCGACCATTGAGATGGACGGGCTTGCACTACCGGCAGAGTTGCCTTTGACACTGCCTTCGACATTAACGCAGCGGCGCCCTGATGTGCGTGCCGCCGAAGAGCTGCTGCATCAGGCCAATGCGCAGGTCGGTATCGCGACGGCCAATCTGTATCCCAAACTTGCCCTGTCAGCCAGTTATGCCACAGAGGCCACCAAATTTGCCGATCTGTTTAACGCCGGATCCGTCATCTGGGGACTGGGGGCAGGACTGACGCAGCCGATATTCCGGGCCGGGGAGCTGCGCGCCAGAAAGCGCGCCGCACTTGCCGATTTTGACCAGGCCGCTGCGCTCTATCGCCAGAGCGTACTAGCCGCCTTCACCGATGTTGCCGATGTCATGCTGGCCATTGAGATGGATGGCAGGCAGCTGGCGTTGCAAACGCAGGCTGAAGCTATGGCCGTAGAAACACTCGATATTGTTCGCGAACAGCACAAACAGGGCGCGATCAGTTATCTCATGCTGCTGGACGCGCAGCGTCGTTATCAGCAGGCGCGCATTGATCTGGTCAAGGCACGCACTGCCCTGTTTAACGATAGTGCCGCGCTGATGTTTGCGCTCGGCGGCGGCTGGCAGCATGGAAACGAAGTTGCAGAAACGATGGAGAAACAGTTATGAAAAAATCCATGAGTAAGCGCATGATCATCATGCTGGTGAGTGTCGGCGGTCTGTTTGCAGCCATCATCGGTTATCAGATGTTTGTCGCCAGCATGATGAAGCAGTATCTGGCCTCCAATGCGCAACCACCGGCCACAGTCACAGCGATGCAGGTGAGCGAGCAGTCATGGCAGCCGCAGTTGTCTGCCGTAGGTACGCTGCGTGCGGTGCAGGGCGTGCAGATCGCGACCGAAACCTCCGGCATTGTGAAGAAAATCCACTTCAGGTCGGGCGATGAGGTCAAACAGGGGGATCTGTTGCTGGAACTCAACAGCGCGGAAGAGGCGGCCGTGCTGGAGTCACTGCAGGCCAGCCGCAAGCTGGCTGAAATCAATTTCAAACGTGATCAGCAGCAGTTTGCCATTCATGCCATCAGCCAGGCTCAGCTGGATGCCTCACAAGCCGGGCTCACAGGAAAGAGGGCGCTGGAGGCGCAGCAGCAGGCGATCATTGATAAAAAACAGATTCGTGCGCCGTTTGCAGGACGTCTCGGCATCACCCGCATCAATCCCGGCCAGTATCTGAATATGGCCGAGCCGATTGTATCGCTGCAGAACAACCGTGCGCTGTATATCGATTTCAATCTGCCGCAGAAGTTTGTCGGAGCCATCAAAGCGGGGCAGAACATCAGTGTGTTCGGCAGCAATGAGAGTGGTTTGCCCATCAGCGGACGCATCACCACCATCAACAGCGTGGTCGATCAGGCGACGCGTAATGTGCAGGTTGAAGGCGAAGTCGATAATGCTGACGGCGCCCTGTTGCCGGGCATGTTTGCGCATGTGAACATCGATACCGGTGCGCCGCAGATGCTGCTGACGCTGCCACAGACCGCCATCAGTTATAATGCCTATGGCTCCACCCTGTTTGTTGCCAGAGAAGAGAAAGATCCGGCGCAGGCTGAAGCGCCTGCCAAACTGGTCGCGCAGCAGGTATTTGTGAAAACCGGCGACAAACGCGGTGATCAGGTGGCTGTGCTGGAAGGCTTGAAAGCGGGCGACACCGTCGTGACCAGCGGCCAGCTGAAACTGAAAAACGGTACGCCGTTGATCATCAACAATACGGTGCTACCGGCCAATGAAGCGGCGCCGAAGCCGCAGGAACAGTGATGCGCTACACCGATATCTTTATCCGCAAGCCGGTGCTGGCCACCACGATCAGCCTGCTGCTGCTCGTGCTCGGTCTGCAGGCGATTATGTCCATGCCGATACGCCAGTATCCGGAAACGCAGAATGCCGTGGTGACGGTCAGCACAGTCTATTATGGCGCCGATGCCGAAACCATTTCAGGTTTTATCACCCAGCCGCTGGAAACTGCCGTAGCTCAGGCCGAAGGCATCGATTACCTCTCTTCGGTCAGTGTCAGCGGCGCTTCCACGATCAGCGCGACGCTGCGCCTGAACCATGACTCCAACCGGGCCCTGACCGATATCAATGCCAAGGTGAATGCCGTGCTCAACCAGCTGCCTGCAGAAGCGCAGCAGCCGGTGATCACCGTGCAGGTCGGTGAAACCATTGCCTCCATGTATATGGGTTTCTTCAGCGATGTGCTGGCCAGCAATAACGTCACCGACTACCTGTTGCGCGTGGTGAAACCGCAGCTCGACGGTATCGAGGGTGTGCAACGCGCCGAGATTATCGGTGCGCGCCAGTTCGCCCTGCGCGCATGGCTGGATCCGGCACGCATGGCGGCTTACGGCATTTCAGCCAGCGATGTCTATGCGGCGCTGGCGGCCAATAACTATCTGGCCACGCTCGGCAGCAGCAAGGGGCAGATGGTCAGCGTTGAACTTAATGCCGCGACCAGTCTGCATTCGGTGGAGGAGTTCAAGCAGCTGGCTGTTTTCGAGAAGGATGGCGCCATCGTGCGTCTGGAAGATGTCGCCAATGTGGTGCTGGGGGCAGAAGATTATAATCTGGCCACGGCCTTCGACGGCAAAAAATCGGTATTTATCGGTATCAAGGTGGCACCCGATGCCAATGTGCTGGAGGTGATCCAGCGCGTGCGTGATGCCTTCCCCGCCATTCAGGCACAGATGCCCAACGGGCTGACCGGCAAGGTTGTGTATGACGGCACCAAATTTATCCAGAGCTCGATTGATGAGGTGGTTAAAACCCTGATCGAGGCACTGTTGATTGTCGCCTTTGTGGTGTTCATCTTTCTGGGCAACTGGCGTGCGGTGGTGGTGCCGCTGGTGGCGATTCCGCTCTCGCTGGTCGGCGCATTTTTCATCATGCAGTCGCTCGATTACACGATCAATCTGCTTACGCTGCTGTCGCTCGTGCTGGCTATCGGGCTGGTGGTCGATGATGCGATTATCGTGGTGGAGAATGTCGATCGCCATATGCATCATGAGGGCAAGAGCCCGTTTGAGGCGGCGATTATGGCGGCGCGCGAGCTGGGCGGCCCGATCATTGCCATGACCGTGGTGCTGATTGCCGCTTATGTGCCGATCGGTTTTCAGGGCGGTTTGACAGGAGCGCTGTTCAGCGAGTTCGCCTTTACGCTGGCCGGTGCGGTTACCATCTCCGGTATTGTGGCACTAACGCTGTCGCCGATGATGACCTCGAAAATGTTCAAGCCCAAGCAGGAGGAGAGCCGGCTGGTGGCCTTTATCGACCGCCAGTTTTCGCGACTGCACAACGCCTATCAGCGCAGACTGACCGGCACCTTGACCACCTGGCCGGTGATGGTGGTGATGGGAGGCTTGCTGCTGGTCGGCGTGGTTTACCTGTTTGCCACCTCCAAGGCGGAACTCGCTCCGGAAGAGGATCAGGGCATTGTGCTGGCGCATGTCGCCGGCGCACCCAATGCCACGTCGCAGCAGATGGGCGTGTATGCCGATCAGGCCTTCCAGCTGGCGCATGATCTGCCCGAATATGATCAGATGTTCCAGCTGACCGGTATGCCCACCACCAATCAGGGTATAGGCGGCGTACTGTTCAAACCGTGGGAAGAGCGCACGCGCAGCGCCGCCGAGCTGCAGATGATACTGCAGCAGAAGTGGAACACGATTGCCGGAGCCCATGTGGCCGCCTTCCAGTTTCCGGCTCTGCCCGGTTCCGGCGGACTACCGCTGCAGTTCATCATCAAAACCACGGAGTCGTTTGAAAATCTCAACGAGATCGTCGGGCGTGTGCTGGCCAGAGCACAGGCCAGCGGCATGTTCTTCTTTATCGATTCCGATCTGAAGATCGATAAACCGCAGAGCACGCTGGTGGTGGATCGCGATATGGCCACGAGCCTGGGCTTGAGCCAGCAGGATATCGGTGCAGCGCTCGGTGCCGCACTCGGTGGCGGTTATGTGAACTACTTCTCTATCGGTGGCCGCTCCTATCGCGTCATGCCGCAGGTCGGGCAGGAGTACCGCCTGAATCCGGAGCAGGTGCTCGATTATTATATCCGCACACCGACCGGCGCGATGATTCCCGCCTCCACGATTGCCTCGATCTCACATGAAGTGGTGCCGGAATCGATCAACCGTTTCCAGCAGCTCAACTCTGCGACGATCATGGGCGTTTATGCGCCGGGTGTGTCGCAGCAACAGGTGCTCGAGTTCATGGCCAATGCTCTCAATGAAGAGGCTCCGAGCGGTTATACGCCCGATTATGCCGGCCCGTCGCGCCAGTATATGCAGGAGTCCGGCGGCTTCGTGTTTACCATGCTGTTTGCCATCGTGATTGTGTTTCTCGCCCTCTCGATCCAGTTCAACAGCTTCCGTGACCCGCTGGTGATTCTGGTCTCTGTGCCGCTGGCGCTATTGGGTGCACTGCTGTTTATCAATGTCGGGCTGGCCTCGATCAATATCTATACGCAGGTGGGACTGGTGACGCTGATGGGGCTGATCAGTAAACATGGTATTCTGATGGTACAGTTTGCCAATGAGCTGCAGCTGCAGGGCAGAACGAAACTCGATGCGATTATTGAGGCGTCAGCGGTGCGTCTGCGTCCGATTCTGATGACCACGGCTGCCATGGTGCTCGGTGTGATTCCGCTGGTCATGGCCAGCGGTGCCGGTGCGGCAGGGCGCTACTCGATGGGTCTGGTGATTTTCACCGGCCTCTCCATCGGTACGCTGTTCACCCTCTTCGTGGTGCCGGCTGTTTATATGCTGGTAGCCAAGGATCGCACAGCAGAGGTGATCAGCAGTGAAGCGGAACTGGAGCTTGCAGAGAAGCTGGCATGAGTCATATCTATTCGGAGAGTGATCAAAAGCGTATTGAGGTGGTAGATCGGGATACGATTTTAACCTCATCGCTGAAAGCAGGCATCAAACATACGCACGCCTGCGGCGGCAAGGCGCGCTGCTCCACCTGCCGGGTGCATGTGGTTGAAGGGCTGGAGCATTGCCAGCCGCGTAACGGTGCGGAAGAGAAGATGAAACAGTCGCTCAACTTTCCTGATGATATTCGTCTTGCCTGCCAGACCAGGATTACGGGCGATATCAAAATCCGTCGACTGGTTGTCGATGATCTGGACAGGCAGATCATCAGCGGTCAGTTGGCCACCCATGATGAGAATTCACTGGGTCGGGAGAAGGATATTGCTGTGCTGTTCACCGATCTGGCCAACTACACCGCATTTGCCGAATCACTGCCTGCCTATGATGTGGTGCATGTTCTGAATCGTTACTACATGACGATGAACGATATCGTCACCAAATATGGTGGCGTGATCAGTGATGTGGCTGGCGATGGTATGTTGATCCTGTTTGGTGCCTGCAAAAAAGAGGATGGGCTGGTGCTTGATGCCATTCGCACTGTGCAGGCGATGCGCAAAGAGCTGACCCGTTTTAACGAATATCTTGAGAGTATGTATGGCCGCTCATTCGGATTGCGGGCGGGCATCCACTATGGCCCGGCCATTATCGGCCATTTCAGTACCGGCCCGATGAGTAAGGTGGCGGCAATCGGCGATACAGTGAATCTGGCCAGCCGGATTGAACAGGCGAACAAACAGTTCGGTTCCCAGTTGCTGATTTCAGTATCGGCCTACCAACAGGTGGCCGGTGAGATAGAGCAGATAGGCTGCCATGAGGCGGAGCTAAAAGGTAAAACCGGCAGCTACGCGCTCTATGAGATTGAGCTGTAGAGGTTACTGGTCCGGCTTTTAACTTTTGACGTTGGCAGCCATCTCACGCGTGGCCTGCCAGCCCTGCTTGGCCTTTTCGCCACTCCACTCGGCAGCATCTTCAGCCGCTTCGCTGGTCACTGCCCACGCTGAGCGCGACTTCTCTACAGTCCAGTCAGCTACGTTAGAGGCGAAAGATTTGGTGCTCTGCCATGCCGAGTCTGCGGTTACTTTCGTCTTTTCCCACATATCCCCTTCGGCAGCCGCAATTTGCGGCGCATTCATCAATCCAAAAACCATCAGGGAAACAATCACTAATTTTTTCATGCTTAGACCTCCAATCAGTCGGTTCACCCCGATTGCTACGGGTGATTTGAAGGTTTATCCGTGTTTTTAATCACATTGGAGGTTTAACTTCGTTTGGAGAGTTGGTAACTCCAAGGGAAATCCGCCACTCAAGACCTTCCCCTTATAATGCTTTATACACTGAGAGAACCTAATACGACCATACGCACTACTCCTCCAGCTGAATATGTGGAGTGTATATTACTTCTTGAAATGACACTTCAAACAGACTTCCGCTTCTTTGGCCGTTAAAAAATTTCACATCGGGGTTTTGGCCGCTAAGAATGAGGCAAATTATTTCTTTATGTACGTGTTTCATCTCAGAGCCAAAATAAACACCAGTTAGTGCTTTAGCTTCATATATGAATGGTAGGTCCCCACTTTCATTGTGCACCATTCTCCATTCTGCTTCATATTTCCAAGCTTTAAATTTATTGAATATTAAATTAACAAACGTTTGTGCGTTCTTGTTTACTATTGCATCTACAATATCAAAATGCGCTCTTCGTTTGGAGTATTTTACTTTTTTAGCGCTGTTAAACGGTACAATAGAGCGATCGAATTCGAGACAAAACCCTCTATGCCCATCTGCATAATGAGCCCACATCAATATGTCATCATGTTTAGATGTTAGGCATGCAATTCCTTTATTAATTGTTCGATCATAAAATAATGGCATTTCTGGGTCGTTGAACATCGTATTTAGTGCACGGTGGGTTTCAGTCTTAAAGAAGCCCGTATAACTACCTTTTTCATCTAAAAACAAATCAACCATTTCTTCTCTTCCATTATCGTCAGTCAGGTTGAAAAAATGGTCGTAGAGTTGTTTATAGTCATCGTCTGATAACGAGCTTTCGATATCCACAAATGAGCAATCAAATGGATCGTTGAACTTGTTTGGATGAGAGAAGAAGATGATCTGAGATTTAAGGTTTTCAATTGTTTGATTAGAAAACGATTGGTATTTATACAGCTTGGCTGGTTTTAGCATTATTTCTCCATCTAAATTTGGCTAGTATAGCCAAATTCGTCACCGCCCGCATTTGGTCGGTTGCAGCCGTTGGAGATTGTTTAGATCAGGGTCGGTGAGGGCGAAACGGAAGCTTAGGGCGGCGTTTCAGACTTCCCAAAACGCCGCCCATGTTTTGCAGGTTTTTATCTGTCTGGATCAGGCGAGATCAAAGCGATCGAGATTCATCACCTTGGTCCAGGCTTTCACAAAGTCATGCACAAACCGATCCTGCGCGTCAGCTGCAGCGTAGACTTCAGCCAGAGCGCGCAGCTCGGAGTTTGAGCCGAAGATGAGATCGACACGCGTGCCGGTCCATCTCACTTTTCCGCTTTCACGATCGCTGCCTTCAAACAGGGATTCGTCGGCAGAGCTCGCTTTCCAGCTGGTCGCCATATCGAGCAGATTGACGAAGAAGTCGTTGCTCAGCACTTCCGGTCGGTCGGTGAATACACCGTGTTGAGTGCCAGCGAAGTTACTGTTTAGCACGCGCATACCACCAATCAGCACAGTCATCTCTACCGGTGTGAGGGTCAGCAGCTGTGCTTTGTCGATCAGCAGCTCTTCGGCAGAGAGGCTATACTTCGCTTTCTCATAGTTGCGGAAGCCATCGGCAACCGGCTCCAGAACCGCGAATGATTCAACATCTGTCTGCTCCTGCGATGCATCCGTGCGTCCCGGTGTGAACGGCACAGTGACAGGCTTGCCAGCGCGTTTAGCGGCCTCTTCAACAGCTGCGCATCCTGCCAGCACAATAAGATCAGCCATTGATACCGGCTTGTTAAAGTCACGGCGGATGCTCTCCAGACGACCCAGCACTTTGGCAAGCTGCTCTGGCTGGTTCACTACCCAATCCTTCTGCGGTGCCAGGCGAATGCGGGCGCCATTGGCTCCGCCGCGCATATCCGAACCGCGGAAGGTGGAGGCCGATGCCCAGGCTGTGGCAACCAGTTCACCAGCCGGGAGGCCGCAATCAAGGATCATGCTCTTGAGTGTGGCGATATCGTTGTCATTGATCAGCTGATGAGCCACGGACGGGAGAGGATCCTGCCAGATCAAGACTTCGGCAGGCACTTCAGGACCCAGATAGCGGGAGCGCGGCCCCATATCGCGATGGGTCAGTTTGAACCAGGCGCGGGCAAAGGCATCGGCAAATTGATCGGGATTCTCATAAAAACGACGTGAGATCTTCTCATATGCCGGATCAAAGCGCAGGGCCAGATCTGTGGTCAGCATGGCAGGTGCATGCTGTTTGGATGGATCATGCGCATCGGGCACCAAGCCTTCACCGGCCCCGTTTTTCGGGGTCCACTGCTGTGCACCGGCCGTACTCTTTGTCAGCTCCCACTCGTAGTTGAACAGGTTAAAGAAGAAGTTGTCGCTCCACCTTGTTGGTGTGGTGGTCCATGTTACCTCCAGACCACTGGAGATGGTGTCAGCCCCCATGCCGGAACCATGACTGCTCTTCCAGCCAAAACCCTGCGCTTCGATGCCTGCTGCTTCAGGCTCTGCACCGACAGCTGTTGCATTGCCGGCACCATGGGCTTTACCGAAGGTGTGACCGCCGGCAATCAGCGCCACGGTCTCTTCATCGTTCATCGCCATGCGGGCAAAGGTGTCGCGAATATCTCTGGCCGCAGCCAGTGGATCGGGGTTGCCGCCCGGGCCTTCAGGATTGACATAGATCAGCCCCATCTGAACGGCGGCCAGCGGGTTTTCGAGCGCTTCGTGCTCACCAGTGTAACGCTGATCAGCCAGCCACTGTTTCTCGCTGCCCCAATAGATATCCTTTTCCGGCTGCCATATATCTTCGCGGCCACCGGCAAAGCCAAAGGTTTTAAAGCCCATCGACTCCAGTGCCACATTACCGGTCAGGATCATCAGATCGGCCCAGGATATTTTGCTGCCATACTTCTGTTTGATCGGCCAGATCAGTCGGCGCGCCTTATCGAGATTGACGTTATCCGGCCAGCTATTAAGCGGTGCAAAGCGCTGGCTACCAGAACCTGCACCGCCACGACCATCGGCAGTGCGGTAGGTGCCTGCGCTGTGCCAGGCCATGCGAACGAACAGCGGGCCGTAGTGACCGAAATCGGCCGGCCACCAGCTTTTGGAGTCGGTCATCAAGGCGTGCAGGTCGCGCTTCACAGCTTCAAGATCAAGGCTGTTGAATGCTTCAGCGTAACTAAAGCCGTCACCCATCGGATCTGATTTTGAGTCGTGCTGACGCAGCACATCAAGGTTTAACTGGTTGGGCCACCAATCGCTGTTGGATGTGGATTGTGCTGCGGTGTGGTTGAATGGACATTTATTATCAGACATCAGTTCATCTCCTTTCATGCTTCTATGGACGATCTTTATTTGTATATCTCAATCTATTGTAGTCGCAATAATTACAACTTGCCTGTCGTTGCTGCGGCTGCAAAAACATCTTTAAACCGAAGGTTGAAGCGTTGCGGCTGTTTTAGGCTGACTTTTTGATTCCCAGAACTTCTCGTGAAAGAAGTAGGCGATGGTATTAATCACCGGCTCAACCAGAGCAATGGCACCACCGACCAAGAGGCTTCCGGTCATCAGATAAGCAACAGTGAATGCGACGCTCATGTGGAGAACCCCGAATGAAAATGTCTTTTTCATGGCAACCTCCTGATTCATCAACTGGCTAAAGACAGTATATGCGCATCTTTATTATAAATAAAATTGGATATATTGATAATAACGATTCATTATTTAGATCGATAGCGGTTCAGGAGGTGTGCAGTGACGCCGACAATCAAACAGTTGAAGTATCTGATTGCACTGGATGAACATCTGCATTTCGGCAAGGCATCCGCCGCCTGCTTTATTTCACAGTCGGCCTTCAGTATTGCCATCAAAGAGCTTGAAACGGCGCTCAATGTGCAGCTGGTCGATCGCACCAATAAAAGTGTGGTGATCACTGAGGCGGGGCGGGCCCGCCACTGCATCCGTGATCTGGAACTGCTGATGAGTATCGCCAGCAGTGAGCAGGAGCCGTTAAGTGGGAAATTGACGCTGGGCGTTATCCCTACCATTGCCCCGTTCTTATTGTCGCCATTAATCCCTGAAATTCTCAAACATTTTCCCAGGTTGCAGCTTTTTCTGCGGGAGGATAAAACAGCTGCGATCCACGAGCAGCTGCTTGACGGGAAGCTTGATCTGATTCTGCTTGCCCTGCCGTTTCAGATGCGGGGCGTAACGGTGATGCCGCTGTTTGAAGACCCCTTTCTTCTTGCTTGTAGTCGTAACAGCAGGTGGACCAAAGCCGGGTTTGACCTGGCTTCACTGCCTGATGAAAGCATTCTGTTGCTCGAAGATGGACACTGCCTGCGCGATCACGCCCTGGCGGCGTGTCACCTGCGCAACGCCAATCAGATCAACCGTTTTGCTGCAACAAGTCTGCAGACACTGCTGCAGATGGTTGTCGCTGATCTCGGCATTACATTCGTACCTGCCATGGCGAAAGGCTCATTGATAGGAGACAACGCTGCATTGGAGCTGCATCGGTTGCCCGAACAGAACTGCCGTGAAATCGGATTGGCCTGGCGAAAAGGCAGCAGTCGAAGCGATGAGTTCACCAAAATCGGCGAGTTGATTCAGCAGCTGCACCAGCAATAAAGATTTCTTGCAGAGCGGTAGTGGCCGAACCTAGATCAGGGTTTCGATACCGGTGAGGGAGAAGCGGACGATGAGGGCGACGATGAGGGCGACAGCGATGGAGAGGGCGATGGAGAAGAACGCCTCTTTGCGGCCGATGACGCGCAGCATGACGGCGAAGGTGGAGACGCACGGAATATAGAAGAGCAGGAAGACGAGGAAAGTGCTGATCTGGGTTGTATTGAGCAGCTGGCCGACTTCGAATGTACCCAGCGCCTGATAGATCATCACCAGCGACAGTTCCTTGCGTAACACACCGAACAGGATGGGGACGCCGAGTACGACCGGCAGGCCGAGCGCCCAGACGGTGATCGGAGCAAGGGCTGCATTGATCACTGTATCAGCACCCATGAATTGCAGCAGGGCAAGAATCACGCTGCCGCTAACCAGCAGTGGGGTAACGATAGTGAGAATATCGCTGGTGCGATTCCATGTGGAGTGCAGCAGCGGTTTTATTTTCGGCCAGGCGTAAGCCGGAATCTCCTGAATCAGACCGGGGCTGATTTCCGGATAGCGGTGGGAGAG
>Ga0210044_10006370_pt1 | contig 15584 bp, 13 predicted proteins | sample CryGey13umfilter_2_FD_183959 | JGI IMG/M metagenome (GOLD analysis project Ga0210044, IMG submission 183959) | Groundwater microbial communities from aquifer in Utah, USA - Crystal Geyser 4/9/14 3 um filter (SPAdes) (version 2) | ecosystem: Environmental > Aquatic > Deep subsurface >...
CACAGTGCTTCAACAGCGGAACCAACTCGGCCCCCGGGCTCGGCGTACTCGACGTGACCAACGGACCGCGCATCAAGTCGGCAGTCGTCGACATGGGCGCCTACGAGGTGCAGTGACATGCGCTGGCGTCGCGGCCAGCAACTACGCCATCGCCACCGGTTCGCAGTGCGTCAACGCCGGCACGGCCACCACCACCATCACCGCCATCGACATCACCGGCGGCCCGCGGCTCAAGGGCTCCAAGGTCGACATGGGCGCCTACGAGGTGCAGTGACATGCGGTTGTTCGCGGCCCTGCTGATCCTCACCGCGGCGGCACCCGCCACGGCCCGGCGGCCAATCCTCCTTGAGTCCCACGTGGGCGACCCGCCGCAGGACACGCGGTTCTACGTGGAGTTCCTGGCGCGTGCCATGGGTGACAAGGAGCTGCTCGCGTCAGTGGAGCTGGGGCGGTTGATCGAACAGCGGGTGTCATGGGATCCGGGCGCCGCGGTATCGTCGACGGAGCTGAACCAGCTCGTGCTCGAGGGGCGCCGCCAGTTCATCGAGGGTCAGTTCGCCCAGTCCATCACCACGCTGCAGCGCGCCCGCCGGCGGCTGCTGGGCGCCACGGCGCTGGTGGCCTCGGACCAGAACCTGCGCAACGCGCTGCACACGACGCTGCTGTTTTTGGCCAACGGTCTGATGCGCAGCAACCAGGAGGACCAGGCCACGCTGCAGGTCAGCGAGGTGATCCGCTCGTTCCCCGATCGCGAGCTGTCGCTGGTGCAGTACAGCCCGACGCTGGTCAAGTTCTACAAGAAGGTCCGGCGCGACCTCGACCGCCAGGCGCGGGGATCGATCACCGTCAACACCCGGCCCGCGGGCTGCCTGGTGTTCGTCAACGAGCGCTACGTCGGGCTGAGCCCCACGCGCGTGCCCGACCTGTACCCCGGACGATACCGGGTCTACATCCAGCGGCCGCAGCAGCGGGGGCGGCTGCACTCCGTCACCGTCGACGGCAACGACGCCGCGCTGGACGTGGACTTCCAGCTCGACCGCGTGCTGCGGACCCGCGAGTTCGTGGGCTTCCGCTTCCCCGACGTCAAGACCATGGAGCGCGAGGAGGTGGCCCACGCCGCCTCGGTGGCCCGCGCGGTGGATGCGCCGCTGGCGCTGGTGGTGGGCTTCCGCCAGCATCAGGGGCGTCGGGTGCTGATGGGGATGGTGGTGTCCAAGGACACCGCCCGCCCCGTGCGCACCGGGATGGTGGCGCTGGAGCCGGCCGCCCCGTCGGCCGCCACGCTGCGCCGGCTGGGCGAGTTCCTGCTGCTGGGCAAGGAGGGCAACGGGCTGATCATGCCGGGCGAGACGCAGCCCGTGGTGCCCGCGGCGGGGGGCGGCACCTCGGCCATCACCGTGCTCAAGTGGGTCGGCCTGGGCCTCAGCATCGCCACGCTGGCGGCGGGGATCACGCTGTGGGCGCTCGACGGCCACGGCACCTGCGACGCCTCCCTGCCCGGCGACCGCTGCAAGGAGTCGTACAACACGCTGGCGCCCGGCATCGGCCTGACCGCCACCGGCGCGGCGCTGGCCGTGGGCACCGGCGTGCTGTTCTGGCTCGACGCCCGCGCCCCTCGCAAGGAGCGCAGCGCCCTCACCGTGAGCCCCGCCGTGGCCCGGGGCGGCGGTCTGGTCACCGCGCGCTGGACCTTCTGAACATCAGCGTCGGAGCAGATCGGCGAGCTCGTCGCGGCGCACGAACGTGGCCTGCATCCACTCCACCATGACCTCGAACCGCGTCGCGAGATCCTCGCGCATGGCGCCGAAGTGGCTCGCCATCTGCGCGCCGAGGTCGTGCCGCAACGTGACCATCTCGCCGCGCAGCGCTTCCCCTTGTTCGGCCATCTCGCCGCGCAGCGCTTCCCCTTGCTGGGCCATCTCACCGCGCAGCGTCTCTCCCAGAGCGGCCATCTCGCCACGCAGCGCTTCCCCTTGTTGGGCCATCTCACCGCGCAGCGTCGCCCCTTGTTCGGCCATTTCGCCGCGCAGTGTTTCCCCTTGCTGGGCGATTTCACCGCGCAGTGTTTCCCCTTGCTGGGCGATTTCACCGCGCAGTGTTTCCCCTTGCTGGGCGATTTCACCGCGCAGCGTTTCCCCTTGCTGGGCGATCTCACTGCGCAGCGTTTTCCCTTGTTCGGCCATCTCGCCGCGCAGTTGCGTCACCTCCCCTGCCACGCCGTCGAGTCGCGTCTCCACGCCGTCGAAGCGACGGTGGATCGTGTTCAGCGTATCGTCATCGTGCATCATGGCACCTCCAGCATAGGTCATTGACAACGGTACATCGACCCCAAACAGCGAAGCACGTGACGTGCCATATCCCTCGCAGCGGATTTCGCGCCGTTACGCGACGGTCACGGCACACGCGTCCGGCCTGCCGGTCCGGCGCGGTGCGGATACCGGATCCCGGGGCCTGAAACCGGGGCCTGTCCCCCGCGCGAAACCGGGGCCTTTCCCCGCTTGCATCCGCGATCGACCCCGGCTAGCGTCTGACGCATGGCCGGCAAGAAAAAGCGAAAGCACACGGCGCCCACCGGGACGGCGGGCAAGGCGCGCGGCGTCGTCGCGCAGCTGTTCACGCGCATGCCCACGAACGAGGTCCAGCTCCGGCAGCGGCTGCGCGGCGTGGACCGCGTTATCGCTGTCGATGCGCTGCTCCAGCGGCTGGAGCACGGCGCGCTCGAGCCGGGGCAGAGCCAGATGGCCACCGCTGCGCTGCGGCTGCTGGGCGGGGAGACGGAGACGGCCCGGCTGACGGCGGTGCTGCACAACGGGAAGGTGGCGCTGGCCCGGGCCCTGGCGCTGCAGGTGCTGGACGACACCATCGGACCGCAGGCGGCGCACCAGCTGCTGGCGCAGGTCCCCGAGGCCGAGCAGGCGGAGATCCTGATGGCGCCCGCGGCGGAGCTGCTCACCGGGCTTCAGGAGCACCCCGAGCAGGCGAGCGCCGTCGCGGACCTGCTCGAGCAGCATCCGGCGGACCGAGAGCATCTGCTGGGGCTGCTCGGACACTACCGGCGACAGGTGGGGACACCGGCCACGGTGGCCTACGCCGCCGCGCTCGAGCGCGCGACGCTCGCCGATCTGCACCCGATGATCATCGAGGGCATCGTGGCGGAGGGCGGGCCGGCGGGCCTGGCGCTGCTCGAGTCGCTGGAGCAGCGACAACCGACCCCCGAGATACGCAAGGCCGTGCTGCAGCTGCGCACCCGCTCCATCGAGCCCGACCAGCGCACCGCCCCGGCGGGAGAGGCGCTCCTCGGCACCTGCGACGGCCAGGGGGCCTTCATCCTGGTGGCGCTGCTGCGCAACCCCGACGGGGGCCGCTCGATGGTCAACCTGTGCATCCGCGCCGGGGCCGATGTGCGCGAGGCGATGGTGGTGGCCCGCGAGACGCGCAAGGGACTGCGGGAGCACCTGGAGCTGGTGCGCAACGCCGCGATGTGCGACTTTGTGCCCATCGAGCTGGGGCTGGCGGCAGCGCTGGCGCAGGAGGCGGTGCACCGCACGCGCGAGGAGATGGGCGAGCCGCTTCCACCCGAGGCCCACGGCGCGCTGGCCCTGCTCGGACGGGTGCCAGCCGTCGAGCTTCCGGCGCTGCCGTCACCCGCCGCGACGGTGACGCTGGACACCGTGGACGATGTGCTGCTGGAGCGGATCTACTCCGCATGGTTCCTGGACGTGGGCGATCTCAACGAGGCCGGCGTGAGCCCGCCGAGCGTCGAGGGGGAGGTGGGCGAGGACGCGTGGCGCATGAACGCGGCGCGCCAGGTGGCCGCGGTGCCCCGCCTGCGGCGACGCCTCGAGACCATGGCGCGGCACATGGCGCTGTGGTACCTGCTGGGCGCGAAGCACAACCTGGCGCGGATGATGGTCGCGCTGGCCGAGGGGGTCGCCGACGAGGGCACGGCGGCGGACAGCCCGCTGGTGCATGCCCTGCTGCTGCGGTCCCTGGATGCCGTGCCGGAACAGGCCCGCGCGCTGTCAGAGATCGACGTTGTCAAGGCCATCGGCGACCCCGATTGCCGGGAGGCGCTGCGCGCGGAGCTGTTCCCGGTTCTCAGCGACCCGCGCGGCCGCGACCTCGCGCTGCTCGATCTGACCGAGGCCGCGGAGAGTGCGGTGGCACAGTTCGGCGCCTCGCTCCCCGGCCACCGTCGCCCGCGATCGGGCGAGACGGTGCCCCTGGCCGCGAGCATGGCCCGGGCCTTTCTGGACGCCACGGGCCGCCGGGAGTCGGACCCGGGGGCGCTGGTCCAGGGGATGGCAGCGGCCGCCGCCGAGGTCAGCCGACTCGACGGGGAGGAACGCGAGACCCTGGCGCAGGTCGCGGTGGGGGCGCTGGTCACCTTCGTCAACGCGATCTGCGACGGCTGCCCGGTGCGCTGTCTCGACCGACCGCAGGCGCGGATGAAGCGGGCGTTCTTCACGGACCGTCACCCCGCCAACGGGTGACGATGCGGCTCGCGAGACCCTGGCTACGCCAGCACCTGCTCGGAGACCTGGCGTAGCAACTCGTCAGCATCGGCCAGGGCGGACTGAACCACCGCGGGTGGCGCAGGGGTCACGCAGCTCGCGTACGCCCGGGCCAGGCTCTCCACGCGACCGAGGCGTGCGGCCAGGTCCAGGAATCTTGTCCTCCATCGCGTCCAGCGTCGCGCGCACCATCTTCAGACACCCGCCCGGCGCCGAGCTTCCCACCAAGCGTTACGACTTCAACTCGTTCTACCCCGTCTTGCACGCGCTCGCGCGGCGGGTGGCCGCGGACGCCACGGTGTGCCGGCGCTGGCGCCGGACGCACCCGCACCTCCTCGTGGCCCGGCGTGTCCAGTGTTCGGACGTTTCGGCCTGCAACCGGCGCCGGCAGGCCCTGGCCTGGCTGAGGTGTACGCGCCCCCGGCCGCGGCTGGTTCAGGATGGCTTCGCGTCCCTGGGGTATCCGGATCTGGAGGCCGCCTGCGAGCAGGACCACGGCTTCACCCGGATGCGAGATCCCGGGCGGCAGATGCGCGATGCCGGCCCGGCGGCTGAGCCGGGCCGCGAGGTGTCCCCGCTCCCACAGCCCCGGCCGCCAGGTGAAGACCAGGCGGTGGTCCGAGCCCTCGAGCTCCGCTTCGAGGATGTTCCAAACCCATTGAGGGAACGGATCGAGGCCGTGACCGAGCTCGATCGAACCGTTCAACAACCTCCTTCCACGGCCCATCGAAATGATCGGATATATGCCCGTCGGTCACTGGCTTGCTCCTTGCCTCACGGGGAAGCAAGCCGCACGCCATTTTTCGAGCGAGTGATCTCACAGATCTCCGAGGGGCTACTCGCACCGCGTCCGGTGGGCCGGTCCGACGCTGGCCGGAGACCGGATCACCTTGCCGTCGCCCCCCGCGTGATGCAGGATGGGCCACTCACCTGAGGAGACGACGATGGATCTCGAGCTGCTGAAGCCAGCTCCCGGAAACTGAGCACGATCCGGGTGCATGGGGGCGGGATCCCGGGATCCCTAAGCTTTCGCGCCTTCTGACCGAATGAACTGTCCTGGGGCGTCCGGCAACGAATCGGATGCCTGAGACTCTGTTCCCACGCTCGCCAGGAGGACAAATCGTGATTTCCGTTAATTATCAAAGGGCTGGACCGAAAGACAAAGGTTGACATGCTGCTTTGGCCCATTATACTCTCGGACTGCTGAACGTAGCCCGCACTGGCCCGCGACTACACTGGCTCGGTGGTACCTGATTGGGGGTACGAATGAGGATGCTCATGAGAAAGCTGACGGGCAATCTGGGACTTGCTGTGATGTTCCTGGCAACGACTGTGTTGGCCCAACCGGCCCCACCACCGGGCTCACCGGATGGTGAGGTTCAGTTCCGCAAGGGGAGCCAGCTCGGCGCCGGCGAGCAGCTGGCCCAGGCCGAGAACTACCTGCTGAAGATGAAGTCGATTCAGGGAGAGGTCGAGAAGCTGGCGAAGAAGGCCCGCGCCGACAAGGACATCATCAAGCTCAACTGTGTCAACGACAAGCTGATTCAGATCAAGGGGAACCTGAACCTGGCCGAGCGCACCCGGGATGGGCTGAAGGTCGCCGCCGCGCGCAACGACGACGGCGCCCGCAATCACGAGTTCGCCAAGCTGACCATCACCTACCAGAAGGTGACGATCCTGGGTCAGGAGGCAGAGGCGTGCATCGGCGAGGACATTGCCTTCGTCGGCGCAACCAAGGTCAAGGTCGACGTGGACCCGGACATCACGGCGGAGGACCCCACCGAAGAGCCGCCGCCGCCGCTTCCGGTGATCCGGCCGCCCATCGCGTCCCCGTTCATCTAGGAGCTCGGACCTGACAACCCGTCACGTCTCGCGGCTGCACGGCGAGCGCAGCAAACGAACAGAACAGGCGACAGAGGATGCGGATAACATCAGTTGTAGGCGGTCTGCTAGCCTTACTCATCATCAGCACCACGGTGCACGCCCAGTTCAGCGCCCCCATGACTTACAGAAACGAGGGGCCGGGGATCAAGCTCTCCGACAGCATGGTGTTCCACCCGGGCATCGAGCTCGAGGGGCGGTACGACTCCAACGCGCTGTACTCGGAGGAGGCGGTCGGTGCGCCGTACCTGCGGGTCATCGGCCACATCGATCTCGCGACCCTGTCGCCCCAGCGGCTGACCGACGGGAACGGCAAGGCCTATCCCCAGAAGGTCGCCTTCCGGCTGAAGACCGCCGTGAGCTTCCGCAACTACTTCAGCGACAACGCGGCCGTGGAGCAGCAGCGCGCGCTGGAGATCGACGCGGGCCTCGGCCTGACGCTGTTTCCGCAGGGGATGTTCTCGTTCTCGCTGACGGACGACTTTGCACGGACCGTCGCCCCGCCCAACGCGGAGATCGCGCGTTCACTGGAGCGCGACACGAACCGCGCGGCCGCCAAGCTCACGTTCGCGCCCGGCGGCGGTCTGCTGTCCTTCACCCTGGGCTACGCGCTGAACATCAACATCTTCGAGGACGGCGACCTGGCCTACGCCAACAGCCTGTTCCACGAGATCTCGTTCAACGCCAAGTGGAAGCTCCTGCCCAAGACCGCGGTGTTCCTCGACGTCACCGAGCAGATCACGAGCTACTACGACCGGACGGGTGGTGACGCCGCCGCGGGGATTGTGAACAACGACTCCTACCCCATTCGCGCCTACCTGGGCCTCATCGGCCTGTTCACGCCCCGGCTCTCGACCCTGGTCAAGCTGGGCTACGGCAACAGCATCCACACCAGCGACGGGTACGAGGCCATCGACAACGGCTCGTACAACATGCTCCTGGCCAAGGCCGAGGCCGGCTACCAGTTCACCCCCACGGGCAAGGGCAAGCTGGGCTACGAGCACAACTTCCAGGACAGCTTCATCGCCAACTACTTCGTCGACGACCAGATCTACCTGGGCTACGACCACTTCATCGGCGGCCGGTTCCTGCTGCACGGGCAGGTCGACTACCGCTATCGACAGTACAAGGGGTTTCCTGTCGGGGGCATGAACGACGTGGTGATCGACAAGCTGAATCACCACCTGATCACGCTGGCTCTCGGCTTCGACTGGCAGATCAAGGAGTGGGTCTACGTCGGCGTCGGATATGACATGCAGGTCAAGAGCGTCACGGACGGCCCCAAGGACGTGCAGAACTTCTTCACCAACGACTACACCAAGCACCAGATCTTCGGCAAGGTGGGTATCTCCTACTGAGCTGAACGGCTACCGCCGCGCTCGCAACCAAGCCGTCATGCTCGTCCCCCCCAAGCTAGCCATCGTCGCTGCCCTCGTCGCACTCGCCGGGTGTCCGCGCTCGGGACCCACCAGGCCCGTGAACGCACCGCTGCCCGTCGCCTCCGACACCACGCTGGGCGTGGGCGACGTGTTCTCGGTCCAGGTGTTCGGCGAGAAGGATCTGTCGGGCAAGTACCAGGTGTCGGCCACGGGGACCATCGACTACCCGCTCGTCGGCAGCGTGAAGGTCGCCGGGCTCACGCCGCCGCAGATCGCCGCGCTGCTGCGCCAGGGCCTCGCCAACGGCTACCTCAAGGAGCCCTCGGTCTCGGTCTTCGTCGACAGCTACAACAGCAAGAAGATCAGCGTCCTCGGCCAGGTGACCAAGCCCGGCACGTTCAACTACGTCGACAACATGTCGATCATCGAGGCCATCACCCTCGCGGGCGGGTTCACGCCCATCGCCTCGAAGAACAAGATCACCGTCACCCGCGTGACGGGCGGCACGAGCAAGCGGCTCACGGTGCCGGTGGAGGACATCGGCGAGGGCCGGGCGTCGAACTACCTGCTCAGGCCGGGGGACATTGTGTTTGTTCCCGAACGGATCTTCTGAGCCCCATCATCGCTCGTCGTCGCTGTAGTCATTCGGGTGCGAAAGGGGGGATCATGTCACGCAGAACGCGAGCGGCTGTATCCGACAGGGCGGCGACCCGTGTCAGCGCCACGCTGGTCCCGCTGAACCTGGTCTACAGCTACCCCGTGCACTGGTCGCGCTACCAGGTCCTGCGCGATTTGATCCAGAACTTCTACGACGCGGTCGGACCCGATGCCTGGTCCCGCGGCTTCAGCTGGGCACGCCGCAAAGATGAGCTGGTCGTCGAGGTCCCCGGCATCGGCTTCAGCTACGAGTGGCTGCTGCATATCGGCGCGTCGACCAAGACCGACGCGGCTCCGGGCAGGTTCGCCGGCTTCTTCGGCGAGGGGTTCAAGATCGCCGCGCTCTGCGCCCACTGCGACCACGGCTGGGAGATCTCGATGGCATCGCGCGACTGGCAGCTGGAGGTGACCTCGACGGAGGTCGTGGTGGACGGCGCGCGGCTTCCCTCGCTGGGCTACCGCGTCCGCAGGCGCTCGTCCGTCGACCGGACCCGGCTGCGGCTCAGACCGTTCGTTGCCGACGACGAGGCGCTGCTCGAGGCCGTCCTGCTGAGCTTCTTCTACCCCGAACCCCCTGTTCGGCGAGTGCATCTGGGCCGACGCCCGCACCGCCGTCTACCGGCGCTCCGGGGAGGCGATTCCGCGCGACCTGCCCAGGACCGGATCGGGCGCCGAGACGCCCGAGCGCCGCCTCGAGGAGGGGCGACATGCCCGGGCCGCGGCAGGTGGCTGTCAGCAGCAGACGCGCACGGGAGGACTCGAGCCGCCTCGATGCCCTCCTGCCTGCCCTTCTCGATGCCTTTCTCCATGCCTCTGCGTTCCCAGACTGTCAGGGACAGAAGGCGGTGGGTGCCCGCGTGTGACAGAAGTCGGCAGGCGCCCGCTCACCCCGGCCGAGGTGACACGCCCGGTGCTACACCTCGAGCGAGGTTGCACCTCCCCCACGGACCTCTGTAGCACGCCAGGCGACACCTTGGTCCGGGTGTCGCCGCACCTCGGGAGTTGTGTCAGCGGACTGGCTGCCAACGCCTCGAACGCGCACGATCAGTGCGTCAGGCGCTGCACTTCTTCCAGAGGCAGGTCTGTGAGCTCGGCCACCTGCGCCGGGGGCGTCCCCTTCGCCAGCAGCTTGGCGGCAAGCCGCTCCTGCTCCGCCTTGCGTCCTTCCTCGCGTCCTTCCTCGCGTCCTTCCTCGCGTCCTTCCTCGCGCCCTTCCTCGCGTCCTTCCTCGCGTCCTTCCTCGCGTCCTTCCTCGCTGAGCATCCGCCCGGTCGAGTTCAGGATGTCCTGTGTCTCGGCTTCCATGGGTTTCAGTGCCTCCCTCAGCTGCGGCGTGGTCACGTTGTCATTGACCACTGGTAGACCCTACCTTTCTTTTGTAATTCAGCTGTCCATACTACATTCACAAAGGCGCGTGGCTCGACGGGCGACTGTCGAGTCTCCGCTCCGGGACCTGACAAGCTCGGCGACGAGCTCACGGTCCTTCTCGGTCAAGCTCAAGTCGCTCGGATGGCGGCGTCTTCGCGTGCGGAGCGGGGGAGCCCCGCTCGGGAGCGGAGCGGAGCGGAGCGCGCAAAATGTGACCGCGCGCGCGCATCCGGATACCGCCCGGCTCCGGACCGGTGGGCCGGATCAAGCGCACGATCGAGCCTGCAACGTCCTGCAATGTGAAGGGCTGAAACTGGCGCGCGGCTTGCTCTCTGCTGGCGGCAACAGCCGGAGCAAGCCGATGACCGACGACGACAGCACGCCGGGGCAGCGCGAGCAGGAGCACACGCCCTCCAGAGATGACTTCGACAGCCCGTGGAAACAGGTGCTCGAACGGTTCTTCGAGCCGTTCCTGGGGCTGCTGTTCCCGCAGGTTCACGCCGCGATCGACTGGAGCCATGAGCCGGAGTTTCTGGACAAGCAGCTGCAGAAGCTCGGTTCTCCGGGGCAGCGCCGGGACGTGGACAAGCTGGCCCGGGTGTGGCGCCGCGGCGGCACGCCCGCCCGGCTGTTCGTGCACGTAGAGGTTCAGGCCCAGCGTGAAGCGGGGCTCGACTTCGAGCGCAGGATGTTTGTCTATCACTACCGGCTCTTCGACCGCGATGAGCATCCCGTGGTCAGCGTGGCGGTGCTCGCCGACCCGAGCCCGACCTGGCGGCCGGATTGCTTCACCCACGAGCTGTGTGGCTGCGGGGTGAGAATGTGGTTTCCGGTGGCCAAGCTCAAGGATCTGGAATCGCGCTGGCAGGAGCTGGCGCAGAGCGACAACCCGTTCGCCATGGTGGTCATGGCGCACCTCAAGACGCAGGCGACCCAGGGCAAGCCCGACAGGCGGGCGCGCTGGAAGCTGGCGCTGTGCCGCATGCTCCTCGAGCGAGGGTGGAGCCGGGATGATATACTTGATCTGTACAAGTTCATCGACTGGCTCATGGCGCTACCCGAGGACCTGCAGCAGCAGCACGAGGAAACGCTGGAGGAGGAAAAGATGACGCACCTGACAGTCTGGGAACGCAGAGGCATGGAGAAAGGCATCGAGAAGGGCAGGCAGGAGGGCATCGAGGAGGGCAGGCAGGAGGACATCCTCGCCGCGCTCGAGGTGCGCTTCGGCGCGGTCCCCGGTCCGATCGATCAGGCCGTGCGAGCGGTGAGCGACGCCGGCCTGCTCTCCGACCTGCTGCGCCAGGCGATCAAGGCGTCGTCGCTGGAGGCCTTCGAGGCCGTGCTGCGAGAGCGGGCCATCGGCTGAGCGCTCGATCCGCCGCTGATGGCCGGACAGTCCGACGTGGGGACAGAAGGCGGTGGGTGCCCGCGTGTGACAGCAGTCGGTGGGTGAGCGCTCACCCCGGCCGAGGTGACACGCCGGGTGCTACACCTCGAGCGAGGTGGCACCTCCCCCACGGACCTCTGTAGCACGCCAGGCGACACCTTGGTCCGGGTGTCGCCGCACCTCGGGAGTTGTGTCAGCGGACTGGCTGCCAGCGTGAGCGCGACTCACCCCTGGGGCAGGAGTCAGGCAGACGGCACGGGCCGACCCTGACGGACCCAGTCCGGCGTCTGCCGGACCCGCTCGGCGATGAGCTGCCGATCGGCGTCGCCCAGGCTCGAGCCGCTCGGCAGACACAGGCCCAGGTCAAACAGTCGCGCGGCCACCTCGCCTCCACACACGCGGCAGTCGGCGAACACGGGCTGCAGATGCATCGGCTTCCACACCGGGCGGGCCTCGATGTTGTAGGCATCCAGGTGCAGCCGGATGTCCTCGGACGAAGCACCAAAGACCGCCGGCTCGACGAGGATGCAGGTGAGCCAGGCGTTCGACTGCCCATACCTTGCCTCGGGCATGAAGGTGATGCCCGGCAGGTCAGCCAGGGCTTGCCGGTAGAACGCGTTGTGGGCCCGACGGGCGGCCACGCGCTCGTCGAGGACCTGCAGCTGCCCCCGGCCCACGGCGGCGAGCAGGTTGCTCATGCGGTAGTTGTAGCCGATGGTCGAGTGCTGGTAGTGCGGGGCCGGATCACGCGCCTGCGTCGCCAGGTATCGGGCGCGTTGGATCCAGTCCTTGTTGTCCGACAGCAGCATCCCGCCGCCGCTGGTGGTGATGATCTTGTTGCCATTGAACGAGAGGATGGCCATCTCGCCAAACGTCCCGGCATGGCGACGCTTGTAGGTGGCGCCGAGCGCCTCGGCAGCGTCCTCGATGATCGGGACCTCGAAGCGCTGGCAGATCGCTCGAATGGGGTCGTAGTCGGCACACTGGCCATAGAGATCCACGGGGATCACGGCCGCGGGCAGCTTCCCCCGGGCGGCGCAGGCCTTGAGCTCCTCGGCCAGCAGGGCCGGGTCCATGTTCCAGGTTTCGGGGCTGGAGTCGATGAACACCGGTGTTGCCCCGCAGTAGGTCGCGGCGTTGGCCGTGGCCGAGAAGGTGAGGGTCGAGGTGATGACCTCATCGCCGGAGCCAACACCCAGCATCAGCATGGCCAGGTGCAGCGCCGCCGTCCCGCTGGACAGCGCGGCCGCGTGGCCGATGCCCAGGTACTCGCACATCTCGCGCTCGAAGGCGTCCACGTGAGGGCCGAGCGGGGCGATCCAGTTGGAGTCGAAGGCCTCGAGCAGGAGGGAGCGCTCGCGCGGGCCCATGTGGGGTGGAGAGAGGTAGATGCGGGATCGGCTCATGGCTTCTGGATATGCGGCACAACAGCGGCTCTGTCAAGCCCTGGAAATAATCCAAGAATTGAACCGATGGCGGGTGAACGATCGACCATCGCGCGGCACCCTAGAGAACACGCTCGGGGGTTGACGAGATGCCGTTTCTCGACGACTCTTTCGTTGCCTGGAGACCTGAGACTAGATGAAGTTCCTGCGTACGCGGATGTTGCAGTTGCTCGTGGATGGACTGGTGGTGGTCCTGGCGCTGGCTGCCGCCTACCTCATCCGGTTCGAGGGCTCTCCTCCTCGGCCCTACATCAAGCAGCTCCTGTTGATTGCACCGTATCTGATGCTGTTGCGGATTGGCCTGATGGCCTGGCTCGGCATCTATCGCCTGGTCTGGCGCTACGTCAGCCTTCGGGATCTTCCACGCATCATCCTCTCCATGGCTGCCGGGAGTGCTGTGCTCGTTGCCGCACGGTTTGGGATCGTGCCTCTGTTCAAAGCTTTCGGGTTCGTCGTGAACCCTACCTACGCATCTGTCCCCTTCGGTGTCCTGACCGCAGAACTTGTGCTCAGCACCGTTGGTATAATTTCGGTGCGCTCCCTCTGGCGGCTGCTCAAGGAAGAAGAGGTCAAACGAGCACACAACGGCCACGCTGCTGGCGGTGGTTCCAAGAAGAAAGCACTGCTCATTGGGGCTGGGTCCGCCGGTGTGATGGTCGCTCGCGAGGTAACCTCCAACCCCGATGTGGGCTTCCAGGTCCTGGGCTTCCTCGACGACGATACCGACAAGCAGGGCCGTGTCGTCCTGGGCTACAAGGTTCTGGGCGGTACGGAGCGCCTGGGTGAGCTCGCCACGGAGCTGGGCGCCGAGCTGGTGGTGATCACCATGGCCAACGTCCCCGCCCGCACCATCCGTCACATCGTGGAGCTGGCCGAGGCGGCGGATCTGAGAGTTCAGATCATCCCGGGTCTATACGAGATCCTCTCCGGCCGCATCAACATCTCGAAGATCCGTAACGTTGCCATCGAGGATCTCCTCGGTCGCGAGCCTGTGCACCTCGACGAGACCATGATCGGGGCGTTCATCCAGGACAAGGTGGTGCTCGTCACCGGCGCGGGTGGGAGCATTGGCTCCGAGATGTGCCGGCAGGTCTGCCACTTTGGCCCACGGCGGCTAGTCCTGCTCGATCAGGCCGAGAACCCCCTGTTTCACATCCATCGTGAGTTGTTGGCGGCGTATCATGATCTGGAGCTTCTTCCCGTGGTGGGCAACGTCTCCAACCCGGACAGAATGAAGCAGGTGATGGGTGAGCTGCGACCCGAGGTCGTCTTCCACGCTGCCGCGCACAAGCATGTTCCCCTCATGGAACTGAACCCAGGTGAAGCCATTCGCAACAACGTTCGCGGCAGCCGAACCATGGCCGATCTGGCCCACGAGTTCAACGCCGAAGCCTTCGTCATGATCTCCACGGACAAGGCCGTCAACCCGACCAGCGTTATGGGCGCAACAAAGCGCCTGGCGGAGATGTACGTTCAGGCGCTGTCAGCGACCTCGAAGACGCGTTTCATCACCGTGCGCTTTGGCAACGTGCTGGCCAGCGAGGGTAGCGTGGTGCCCCTCTTCAAGGAGCAGATCGCACGCGGAGGCCCGGTCATGGTCACGCACCCTGACATGAAACGCTACTTCATGACCATCCCCGAGGCGAGCCAGCTCGTGCTGCAAGCGTCGACCATGGGACAGGGTGGGGAGATCTTCATCCTGGAGATGGGGGAACCAATCCTGATCGTGAACCTCGCGCGCGACCTGATCCGACTCTCTGGCTACCGGCCCGACGAGGACATCAAGATCGAGTTCTCGGGGATGCGGCCAGGCGAGAAGCTCTACGAAGAGATCAACCTCTCCGAGGAGAACGCGACCAAGACCAAGCACCCGCGCATCTGGATCGGAAAGTGTACCGTCGGAGACAAGGACGCGCTGGTCCGTGAGATCGAGGGGTTGGTGGATGCCGTGGTCGGCGAAGGGGTGGACAGCCGCGAGATCCGGCGACGACTGACCATGGCGGTGCCGGAGTATCAGGGAGCAGAACCGAAGAGTGTTGGCAACCTGGCGGCGAATCCGCCTGCGGTTGCTGCGGCAGGGTATCGGGAGCCGACGGCGACGGCGGCAGACCCAGCGTAAGGCGCCGTAAATAAATAAAGGTCTCACAACTCCCTATCGCGATTTGGGCAGAATGGTGTAGTTCCAGTCGCCGTGGAACTTATGGCGTTTCAGATTGATGCCCTGCATCTCCTCGTCCGTCACCTTGCGACCAGTCGGGTATTTTCTGCGGTCCAGGCGACATGTCACTTTGAGACCCTTGGCCGTAGCAGTCCGGGAGATCAGATTGACGACCGTCTCGTAGTCCCGAAGCGGTTCGCCGCGCCAGTTCGAGGAAATGAAAGAGAACAGCCGGTGCTCGATCTTGTTCCATTTGCTTGTTCCCGGCGGGAAGTGGCAGACAGAGATGGATAGCCCCGTTTTGTCCGCCAGGTTCTGCAGCTCCAGCTTCCACAGTCTCAGCCGCGACCCGTTGCTGCCTCCGCGGCGCCGTGATCAGGATCTCACCCGCCTCGGAATACAGGCGTCGGCCTTCGTGCCGCCACCAGCCCTTGATCGACGCTACCGCGAAAGCGGCGGTATCGTGGTCCGTGCCCACATTGACGAACCCCGTGTTGCGATCGATGTCGTAGATGCCGTAGGGATACGCGCGGGGAACGTCGGGACCGGGAAAGTCGTGCCCTTGGACCTTTACCGGCTTCTTCGCGGGAAGCCATTTCCGTCCACCGTTCGCGTAGTTTCCCACGAGTTCCTTCTTCTTGGTGTCAACTGAAATGACGGGGGCTCTCTGAAGTGGACCCCGATTTTTGGACCATGGGCTAAGAACCCTGATGTAGCCTGCTTCACAAAGAAAGGAGCAGGAGAAAATGGCCCGAAATCGACGGATCCACACATCCGCGTTCAAGGCGAAGGTCG
>Ga0210044_10006371_pt1 | contig 15582 bp, 9 predicted proteins | sample CryGey13umfilter_2_FD_183959 | JGI IMG/M metagenome (GOLD analysis project Ga0210044, IMG submission 183959) | Groundwater microbial communities from aquifer in Utah, USA - Crystal Geyser 4/9/14 3 um filter (SPAdes) (version 2) | ecosystem: Environmental > Aquatic > Deep subsurface > Groundwater...
GCTTCACTTCGACGGCCGCGCAGGGCTCGCCTCCAGTCACCCTACGGGCTCCTTCCGGCGAACCCTGCGCAACCCCTTCCACCTTCGATTCTTTCAGCATTCTCCAGCTCCTTTTTCAGACACGATTTAACCCCAAATTCGTGTCCAGAAAAATCGAGGGCGGCTCAAGTTCTCGTTGCACCAGCAAGGCCAGGCGTTGTTCGAAGGGCAGCGCCTCGGCGCAGGCCTGGGTGGCGGTGTCGTTGAGCGCGGCGATCATGCCGTCCAGGCGAAGGCCGCGCAGTTGGTCCAGGGTGTGTTGATGGAGCATGGTGGTGTCGGTTCGGGTGGGGGTCGGATGGGCGGTCGATGGGCCCGTCATCAGTGATGTCCCTAGTAGCCGGGGCCGCGCACGTTGTCGTGGCTGGGCATCGGCGAGGCGCCGCCGCCGAGCACGCTGGCGTCGCGCCGGTCCAGGCCGCACTCGAGGATGGACTTCACGCTGCGGTAGTTGGGCGCACGGATCGACTGCGCCCGAGCGCAGGCGGCCTCCAGGCGTTCGTCGCCGTACTCCCGGGCCAGGCGCATCAGGCCCAGGCAGGATCGGTAGCCCTGCTCGGGGTGCGGGCGGTGTTCCATCTGCCAGCGCACCACCGCAGCGGTGGCGGCCCCGATGCGCTCACCCCAGCCGATGAGCTTGGCCGGCGTCCATTGCCGGTGCGCCCGGTGCGAGGCGGGCATGTGTTCGGCCACGGTCGTGAAGCCGCCGACCCTGGAGCTGCGGGCGTGCGCGGCGATGCGCTGGCGGCGCAGCAGCACCTCCAGCGTGGTGGCCGTGATGCGCAGCTCCACCGCCGCGCCCACGTGCTGGTGCGGCACTGAGTAGTAGTGGCCCTCGAGGGCGACGTGGTAGTCGATATTGACCCGCGCCGGCTTGAACTGCGCGAGCGCCATCGCCACTGCCGGCAGCGGCTTCAAGGCCGGGGCGTCCAGCGTCTCGAAGGCGCTGCGCCGGCAGCCCGACAGCTTCTTGAACGGCCGCAGGTTCAGATCGGCCAGCAGCGCGGCGATGGCCTTGTTGAGCTCGGCCAGGGTGAAGAACGGGCGGTGGCGCAGCCGGGCCAGGATCCAGCGCTCGACCACCTGCACGCCGACCTCCACCTTGGCCTTGTCCTGCGGGCGGCCAGGGCGCGCCGGCAGCACGGCCACGCCGTAGTGTTCACCCAGCTCCTGCATCAGCCGGGCGGTGACGGGCTCGTAGGCGTCGGGGTTGCCAATCAGCGCGCGAGGCTGGTCTGGCACCAGCAGCCGGGGCGCGCCGCCGTTGAACTCGAACGTCGCGATGATGGCGCCCACCCAGTCGGCGGCGGTCTGCTGCCAGGTGGCGCAGGCGTAGGTGTAGTTCGACGCACCCAGCACCGCCACGAAGATCTGGGCGTGGCGGATCTCCCCGGACAGGGCATCGACCACCGGCACCGTCTGGCCGGCGTAGTCCACGAACAACCGCTCGCCGCCGGGGTGCAGCTGGCGCATCGAGCGCTTGAGCCGCTTGGCCCAGGCGCGGTATTTGTCGCAGAAGGCGCTGTAGCGGTAGGCCTGGTCGCCGGCGCCGGCGCCGGCGCGGTACTCCTCCCACAGGAGCTGCAGCGTGACGCCGGGGCGCTTGAGCTCCTGGTGCAGGGCGGCGTAGTCGGGCTCGTGGCGGGAGCTGGTGCGAGGGCGCGGCGGCGGGTACAGCCGGGCCTGCAGTTCGTCGTCGCTGAGGGTGCTGGCCAGTGGCCAGTCGACACCGGCATCGCGCGCATACAGCGCGATCTCGCTGACGGTGGTCTTGCCGATACCGAGCGCGGCGGCGACCTGCCGCCGGCTCAGGCGGGAGTCGGCCAGCAGTTGAAGTGCTTGTCTGATCTTGCTCATGAGGACCCTAGGTGTGGGCATCGCCGCTCCGGTCAAAAAACCGGGAAGCCTATGCCTCGTTGGGTCACTCAGGACACCCTGTCAGTGTCCGCGATCAGGATGGAACGCTGTCCGCCATCAGCGTGGAACGGTGTCCGCCATCACGGCGGAATGCCGTCCGCCATCAGAGCGGAACGGTGTCCGGGATGGCGTGGAATACGCAGCAACCGTCGAGAGTTCGTCTGGAGACGTTGTGTCCCTCTTCCAGGCGACGGTCTTGGCTGTTCCGCCCACCTCGATGTCAAACAGTGCCTCAGGAATGAGCTTGTGGGCGGCGGCATCCGTCGCATCTGCGAGGACATTTTCCTGCTGGTCGCGCGCACGGCATGCACGCTTCAGTACCCTCGAATACCCGGACTTCCCGCTTCCATTGCCACCGTAGATAACCGTTAGCCCGTTCGGCGCGAACTGCAGAACCTGATTGGGCGCGATGCGGTTCACGTGCTTCAGGTCACGCATCGCTTTTAGAACCACGCCAGCGGCTCCAGCCGCACGCGCTGGAAGATGAGCTGCAGCGAGCGGCACGGGGGTCCGGTTCGCAGGATCCGGCAGGCCGTGCGCGGATCTCAGCAACGCGTACAGGTCGTCATAGTCCTGCACCGAGAGTCCATGTTGCTCCTGGAACAGGCGCCGCGCTGCATCCCGTTGCCAAGCGGTCAGACTCGCCTCGGTCCACGCCAGGATTTCGTCGAGAAGCGCCATGGCTATTGCCTCGCCACAAGTTGTTCGAATCCCGGTCTGGTACTCAAGAGAGTGCCTTCATGACCGGCTGCATCGACGCACATCTGCCTAGAGTCGCTGCACTGAGATCGCCGCTGAAAGCTTCGATGCCTCCGCGAGCTCGACCAGATGCTTGTGGTGCGTGAAAAACAGCACCTGCGTCTTCGTGCTCAGCTCACTGAGCACCTCAAGCGTCGCCAGGGCGCGATCGTCGTCGAATTGCACCAGCAGATCATCAACAATGACTGGGAACGGACCCCGCCCCTCGATGTGCTGTTCGATAGCGGCAAGCCGCAGCGAGAGAAATAGTTGGTCTCGCGTCCCCTGGCTCATACCGGTGACGGGAACGCGTGCCGCATCTGGACGTATACCAAGTAGCACCTGGCGATCGTCCTCGTAATCGACCGTGAGGCCCGAAAAGCTGCCCAAAGTAATGCGGGCGAATACCTCGGCCGCACGCTCCAACAGTGGGCCTTGGTGCTGTTCCCGGTAAAGCTGCACAACCCGGTTAAGCATGGCACTGGCCAGTCGTGCGCGGGCATAGGTGCGTGCCTCCTTAGCGATGCGCGCTGCAATTGACTGCGTCGCCTGCTGCGCTTCCGCGGCGGCTGTTCCTCCGTCTATTGCGTCAAGGCGTTGCTTCGCGCTGAACAAAGCCTCTTGCGCGGCTTCGACTTGGCGCTCCAAGTCTTCAATCTCGGTTCCAGTGTCCGCAATCTGTCGGGCGACGCTATCAAGAGTCAAGTGGCCTGCCTCCTGTAGCACTGCGTCGACTGGCCGGGCGTTCTGCTGCACGAGCTGCTCGTCGATCTCGTGTAGTCGTTGTTGCAGACCTTGCTTCCGGGCCGCCTTCCCTTCAATATCGGGCAACTGTTCCGTTGTCTGGCATCCGGCTTGCCGAACAAGCTCGTTCAGCGCGTTCCGCGCTTGCGAGGCGACGACGTCCGCCTCCGAGGTTGTCCGGGTCTCGCGTTCAATGTCGTTGGCAACCTGGTGCCGCCTCGAATCTGCACCGCGCGTATCGGCCAGCGCCCCGTACAGGCGCTCTGCGACGTTGTCCGGACTCTGCCCTTCCGCCGGTTCGGCGACGGCGCGGGCGATGTCGGCAACCTTGGCCTCAAAGCCTGTCACGACGGACTCATGCTCGCTGGAATCCGCAAGGAGATTGTTCAACTCCACCAACGCAGTGGACAACCGGGAAAACTGATCCAGCCGCGTCTTGGCTTCGGCGGGGACCGCTTCCGTCGTCAGACGAAGGCCCTCTGCGGCCACGCCCCACTTCAGCTTCCATTCGGCAAGCCTTCCCGCCGTCTGTTGCTGTTGCTTCTGGAGATCCCGAAGCTCGACCGTCCCCGCTTGGATCTGCTCGGAAACCGAATCGCGATCTGCTCGTGCCTTTCGGGCTGCATTGACTGCTTGTTGAGCGCGCGCAAACGCACCGGCGGCGGATTCGTCGGGAGTCGAGACAGCCAGTCCACCTGCCAGCAGCGCCGTATCCAGCAGGTTGCGGGCTCGGGCGATATCGGTATCGACCGCCCCGCGCTCAGCGCGCAGGCTCTCCAGATCCCCGTGTCGTTCGACCAGTCGCTGGCGACGGGACAACCATTCCCGAAGGGCGGCCGGCGGGAGGTCGGACCGACGAAGAGGCGCGACGAGGGCCTCCCATCGATGCTGCAAGTCCCGCCGCTTGCCAGCAAGGCGTTCCCGCTGTTCCTCGTTTCGCTGCATCTCGGCCTGCATGTCGGCAATTCGCTGTCGCGTCGCCTCCAGGGTCGTCGCTCGCTCGGTATCCGCTCGGAGCAGGTCGGCCAGACGGTCGGCTTCCCTGATCGCTGCCTCGAACGCAGACGCAAGGGCTCGCGGTGGCGGATTGCCGGCTTCCTTCGAGGCTGACTGGGAATCACCATCGATATGGGTGCGGCGCAAGTCAGTCCACTTGCGATCGCGCTCGGCTCGCGATGCGACAACCTCCGCTTGTGTGACCACCTCGCCCGTGGCGGCCAGTACCTTGAGTTCACGGCGGCGATCGTCTAGATCGCGGGTGAGCGTCACCTCCTTCTCCGCAACCACGCGCTCCTCTTGCGCAAGTGCGGCGAACTCGTTCTCAAATGCGCCTGCCACTTCAACCAACGGAACCGTAAGCACCACGAGCTCCGCCAGCGGACCTGTCCACAATGACGCCGCCTCGCGTTGTAGCCGTCCATCCTGGTCGGCGATATCTTGGTCGAGCTTCCGCCTGCGCGCCTCGAGATCAGCCACGTTCGCAACGCTCGCCAGAGACGTCTCCAACTCGTCTACCCGGGCGGACTCAGGCAGGGAGGCGAGACGATCCGTCAGGCGCTCGATCGCCGCTTCCTTGGCGCGAATCTGTACGTCAAGCTGCTCATCACGATCCGTAAGGCGCCCATGCTCGTCGATGAGGAACTGCACTCGGGCGAACAGCGTTTCCGGCGGCAACAGCCCGGAAGCCTGAGCGACGTCGCATTGCGATCCGACTTCCGCGAGCAGCTTCCGGATCGTTTCCGACAAGTCAGTACGTTGGCGAACCAGACGCGGTAGGGAGTCGCGCGCCGCGCGATAGCCATCGATCGCATGAAATACCTGCTCGATGGAGCTCGCATGCTCCAGGACACCCTCACGGACAATCAGGCCCGCCGCGGCGGCCTTGAGTTGTGCCAATCGGGCCTCGGCCGCCTGCTTGACGTCTTCGGCACTGCGGAGACGCTCCTGCGCGGCCGCGCGCAGCTGGGGCGCCTCCGATAGGAGCAGCGGAATGTGCGCAAGACTCCCCGCCTCCTCTTGCTTGGCCGCACGTTCAGCAAGGAGTGGCAGGTTGGCGCGGATGCGCTGTAGACGTTGTTGCTCCGACCGCTTGTCCTTGAGCGCCTCACGCAGTTGTAGGTGCTTCAGTTCGGCCTGCCGGTGCTCGCGTTCCGCCGTCTCCCAGACGTAGGTGCGAACCGTCGCGTCCTTGAGAACTCGCCTTTGCTCGTCGAACTCGCTCAACGCGCGGTTCAGGCGTCCAGTCGAACCACGAGCCTTGAAAATGGCTGCTGCTTCCTCATCCAGGTCTGCAATGACAGTGCGCAGGCTTGCGAGGCCGGCCGCCGCCTGAAACAAGCTGCGTCCCACCTCTCCTTCGCCGCGCAGCAATTCCTCGCTTCCAGCGACCAGGCCGTTGAGGTCCAAGCCAAATAGGTTCTGATAGAGACCCAGGTCGAGCCCGCCAACCAGATCGGACGCGGCGCCTTCCGGCAGTGGCCGTTCCGTAATTTCGATACCCGTAGTCTCGTCAACGGCAAAGAGCGTCACCTTGCGCGCCTTCCGACGCATTGCCGACGATCGACTTCCATCCGGAAGCAGCAGCGTGGCGCCCACCCGCAGGGCGTTGTAGTCGTGCAGAAAAGCATCGCCCGTCCGTTCCGGAATGCCGAACAGGAAACCGGTGACCGCGCGGAGGATCGTGGACTTGCCAGCCTCGTTGGGTCCGAAGATCACATGAAAGTCATTACCGGCACCCGCGGGCAGCTCGATGACGCGGTCCCGGAAAGGGCCGAACGCCTTCAGGTACAGGCGCGCAAACTTCACTGGGCGCCCCTTTCTCCGGCGAGGCGCGCCAGCAACTCACCCTCCGCTTCACGCAGAAGTTCTCTGAGGACGTCCGGTGCGTCGAGCCGCAGCTCCTCGTCCTGGCCCAGCTCGGCTGGAAGCTTTTGCTTCAGCTCCCTCAGGGCATCGTTCGCAAACGAAGACAGTGTTCCCTGATCTTGTGCCAGCGCCTTGATCTCTCTGACTAGAAGGGCAACCGGATCATCGCCAGCGGCGAATCGATCGACCTCGAACGGGGGACGAACACGGAGATCGACCTTCTCCACCCAGGCGTTACCGCCCGATGCGTCCAGCGCGACGGCCCGAAACTGTTCGGCGATCACCTCTGGTTGGGCGGACACCTCGCGGTGCACAGTACCCGTGCCGTGCAATCGCAGGCGCACCCCTACGATCCGTCCGTCGGCTTTAGAAAGCTCAGTCCTCACGTCGACTGCTGCGCGGTCAAGAAGCGCGTCGAGGTCCGGGATCCCGCCCACGTCGATAGCGATCTCGCTCCAGCGCAAGACATCGAGCGCTACCGACTCCGTGGTGATGCTGCCGTCCTCGACGGTGACCAGTTCGCAGCCTTTTGCCCCCTGCTCCCTGATATGCCGCCCCTGCATATTGCCCGGATACGCCACCCAGGGATCGCGAGAAACGATCTCCCGCGCGTGGACATGACCCAGTGCCCAATAGTCGTAGCCCTTGGACTTGAGAATCAGCTCAGTGGTTGGCGCGTAGTTATCGTGGCCGGGCCTCCCGGTCAGCGACGTGTGCAACGCCCCGAGATTGAAGTAGCCCGGGACAGCGCGTGGGTAGTCGGCGGCGAGGTCATCGAAGACTGCAGCCGTCGCAAAGCTCTGCCCGTGGACCGCGAGCCCGAGGTTGTCGTCGGTCAGCGTCTTGGGGGCCCTGTCCGGGAACAAGTGGACATTCTTAGGAAGTGGAAGAGATCGCGTCAGCTTGCTCGCGGCATCGTGATTTCCTCGAACCACATAGACAGCGATGCCAGATTCGCCGAGCTGCGCCATCCCCTTCGCGAAGAAGAGCCCTGTATTGAAGTCCGGCCAATCGCCGTCATAGAGGTCACCCGCAATGACCACGAAGTCCACCTTCTCCCGGAGCGCACACTGGACCATGTTCTCGAATGCTCTTCGGGTCGCGCCACGGACCTGCTCCACCGGCGCGCCCTCATAGCGCTCCAGTCCGCGCAGCGGGCTATCAAGATGGATGTCAGCGCAATGAAGAAACCGCATGATCCGCGCCGTCACTCCACCAGCGCCTTGAACACAGCGTCCGCCGAGTCCTTGTAGAACTCGATGCTGATCTTGGTCCACAGATCGTCGGGCAGATCGTTCAACTGGCGGCGTGCTGCTACCGGCATCAGACACGTCTGCGCTTGCTTGTCGATCGCGAGTTCGACGATTCGCGCCGCGTTGGGGATCAGCTCGACCGATCCGCCGAGGTTCAGTGCCCCGACGACCACGGTTCCACCCCGCGTGTTCTTGCTGAGCAGCGCACCGCAGAGCGCGATCAGAACGGGAAGGCCCAAACCCGCCCCAGCCTTGTCCGAGTCCATCGCACGCATCTGGACCGAGAACTCCTCTTCGCGCGGGCTGCGGTCGCCGACGAGCTCCTTCGATCGCGTGTAGAGATTCTGCTCACCCACCTTGACGCTTTCGCGAAACGCCGGTGGCGTCGGCTGGTTGAGGATCTTGACGCCGCTGCCGCGTCCGCAGGTGACTTCGATCCGGTAGAGACCTGCTCCCGTCTCCCCTGATCCGGGATTCGCACCCCAGACCTGGCCGGGCGGCAGCGGGTCGGTCTCGATCGCCTCGTCGCTGTGCTGCTCGGGCGTCGAGACAAACTGCTCGACGCCCTCGGGACCGAGGATGTAGCTGAAGTGGGTGTTGCGGAACTCGCTCTTGAACACCCGCCGCTGCTGCTCCTTGACGCGCCGGCGTGCTTCCAGCGCCAAGCGCACCATCCACTCGAGATCCTCATCGGAGACGGGCATCTGCGGATCGGGGAACAGAAGCTTCGCGAGGCCGCTGACGGTCTTGTTGACCGCCTCGATGTCGCGCCCGCTGAGCGCTCCCCCCAGGTGAACGCGGCTCTGCATGACGGCGACCCGATTGCCCAGGCGCAGCCGGTCCCAGCACTCGCTGAGGAAGTCGCTGACCAGACCGAAATGGTCCGTCACATGCTCGGTCGGGTTCAGCTTTGGGAACTCCCACCCGGGCACATAGGCGTGCAGACGATCCATGAAGGCCGTGTCGTTGCGCATCTCCGGCGGCAGCGGGCTCAGCAGATGGCCGACCCTCTGCTGCTGCTCGACGTCCACGTCCAGGTTGCCGACCATGACCAGGCTGCCGTCGGCGCGAATGTTCTCCTTGCCGCGGCTGAACTGGCCTGCCGCCATGTAGCCCTTCATGATGTTGACACCGTCTTTCTGATCGAACGAGATGCCCGAAACCTCGTCGAAGCAGACCACGTCGTACTGGCAGACCAGGCCTCTCTGCCCCGTCGAGTTGTTGACGAACATCTTCGCCACCGTCGCCTTGCCACCGGAGATCAGGTGCGAGTACGGCGAGATCTGCTGGAACAGGTGGCTCTTGCCCGTTCCGCGGGGGCCGAGCTCGACCATGTTGTAGTTCCGCTCGACGAAAGGCACCATCCGCAGGAGGACGACCTTCTTGGCGCGATCGGATAACGCCGACGCTTCCAGCCCGATCGATCGCAGCAGGAAATCGATCCATTCCGTGACGGAGAAGGTCTGCCGCGCCTTTATGAGCACATCCAGCACATCCGACTTCGACATCTGGATTGGCCGCAGAGCGTCCACCTTGAACGGCCGCCCTCCCGTCTGCTGGGCAATGACGCCGTCGTAGCTCAGCGTCACTTCCGCGTAGAAACCATCGGTCAGCATGCGCTCGTTGTCGCGAACCATCTGGTCTTCGATTCGGACGTCCCGCAGCGCAAGGCTGGGAAGCTCGGCCAGGTAGCAATCGTTCTTCGCGTCGAGTCGGGCGCGAACGATATCGATCAACTTGACCGACCCGGTTTCCTTGGCACGCGCCTTGAACAGTTCTTCCTCGCCGGTGCGCACCGTGCGATCCTTCAACTGCTTCTCGACGATCTGCAGACCTTCGTTGATCTCGTTCTCGTCAACGCTTGCGCAGTACCGGCCGAGGAGAAACTCGACGACGTAGGTGGGCACCGGGTATTGGCGCGAGTACTTGCGCACGAGGTCTTTGCGAACCAGGTAACCGTCGAAGGCCGACGCCGCGAGCCTGTCCAGCGCATCCAATTCCATGCTCATTGCCCTTCTCCGATCGTCGTGGGCCGATAGTCGAGCACCCGTCCCGTTGCATCGAGGACCACGGCCATCGCCGCCGTGCCCTCGTACTCGTCGCGCTCGACGGCCAGGCTTGCCTGACCGTTGCTACCCAATTCCTTGGCCGTGGCGATGCGCTGCCCTTCGGGGTCGGCCTGCTTCCAATTGCGCCGAAGTTCGACGCGCAGTCCGGCGGCGTTCGTGTCAACGACGACCCGGCAACGCATACCCCGCCAACTGATCTCGGTGATCTGCGCCTTCAGCGCGACTTCGCCCTGTTCCACCAGCATGTCGGGAACGACGCACTCCTGCGGGCTGACCCCGCCATGCGCGTATTCGGTGTTGACGATGAACGAGCCGATGCCCGGCGGCGAGGCGATGCGTGCGTGGGCGTTCCAGAACCACCCGAACGTGGGCACGTCAGGGCTCGACTCGCCTCGCACGGAGGCACACCGCGCCCACTTGGTGGCGACCAGGTGAGCCGGGAGCTCCACCTTGGGCATGCCGCCCGGCACGAGCAACCAGCCGTGATCGGTGACCACGCGAACGCGCGTCCACCCCGTGCCGAGCAAGGCCGAGATGCGATCGGCAATCGCTTCGACCTCGACGTCGATATGCCGGACGAGCGAAGCCCCCAGAGAATGGCCCATCTCGTCCAGACGCCCGATCTCTGTCCAGCCACCCTTTTCGGTGTTGACAGCCAACGTTGTCTCGTCAGACTCCAGGATCTCGACACCGTGCCGAGCCATCTCGTCGCGCAGGCGCGAGGCGTTGACCGGTTGTTTGCCGACCGCAAGGACGGGGTTGAAATCCTCGGCCGATGCGCCGCCTTCACACGCCGAATGGGCCGGCGAGGCGAGCGGCTTGGCGGTGGCGGTGACCGTGGGCAGCGGCGCGATGCGATGCCCGAGCTTCACTCTCAGCCTCCGTTGCTCCAACCGCTCCTGAAGCATGCCCGCGACATCAAATCGCAGACCGTCGGCGAACACCAAGCAGGTCTCGGGCTCTGCATTCACACCCGAGACCAGCTTGCGGTACTCGGCCTCACCCTGGGTGGCAAACTCCTGAAACTTGCGGGCGGATTTGTCCAGCCACGGTGCGTAGAGCGCCCGCACCACCTTGGCGACGAGTGCATTGTCCGAGGGCGATTTCGCATGGTTCATCGCGTCCAGCGCAGCGCGATCGCAGCGCCAACCATCCGTGGCGTAGTCTGTCGCCATCGCCGTCAGCGATACGCCGCCCAGCGCAGAGCGCGCCAAGGTTGCGAGCCTGGCCAGCGGTTCCAGTGCGTGCGCCATCATGCTGTAGCCGAGATCCGCCCAAACCCAGGATCGCCGATCGCGGTTCTCTGCCTCCAGCTCGAGAACACGAGCACACAACTTCTCGTGCGGCATGGCCCCCGCCGCCTCCAGCGCGTACCGGAGCTGAGCCTCCTGCTCGTCGTTCACCTGCGGCTGGCGCGCCCTGTCGACCAGCAGATCACGCGGCCTGGCATGGCGAAGCAGTTCGGTGACGCCAGGGTAGCCCCGCGGGGCGTCGCGGAATCGGCGCCAGACGTCCTCCCACTTGCCATTGCCGTTGAGCATCAGGTCGCCCGCCCGTGCCGGGCCGTCCTTGTCGGGGTCGAACCCAAACACGCGGGTGCAGATGTTCCTGAACGCCTCCCACCGCGCCGTGTCGCAGCGAGCCTGGAACGCTTCAGGCTCCGACATCCAGCCCAGCAGATCGCGGACGGGATCGCCCACCGAAAGGCGGTCGAAGTCGTCCGCATCGAGTCGGCGCCCTCTGAGCGGCGCAATGGGCTCGGTGGCCAGCACCGGCAATGCGCGCATCAGCGCCTCGCGGGTTCGCATGTCCAGCGACAGGTCGAGGCCCAGCGCCACCTCGGACGTCATGAACGCCTCCACCGTCCAATCCCGGCCGTTCTTCTGGTGCCACACCGCGCCGCGGTACTGAAGCTCGATCAACGGGTGGAGAGAATCGGGGCAGTCTCCGCCGGCGCGCAGTTCCTGCCGGCTGACTCCGGGCAAGTACAGGATGGGCACAGTGCCGGGCGGTGGCATCAAGTCGGGCAGCGTCCGGTCGACAAGGCACTTGAGCCAGATAGCCGGCCCCGTGCGGCGCGCGGCGTCGTAGGCGCCGAGCACGTAGAAATGGGCACATGCCTTCTGCAGCGCCGCCGCGAGGGGGCGCCACTGCCCGTCGGCATCCGTCCACAGCAGCGCGACCGGTTTAGCCACACCTTCAGGCGAGCGCGTGGCCGCGGCAAGCGATGCGACGAGCGCATCGAGCAAAGTCTGCGCGTCACCGCCCGGAGTATTCATTGCTCACAGCCCACGCGGCGCGCGATTTCGCGGCACAGCGCCTCGAAATCGTCGTGACAACGTTGAACGTTGGTTTGATGCGCGCCGATCGCACCATCGGCTGATGTCAGGTCGAACATGGGTTTGCGTGCCTCCATCGCCATCGGCATGAGGCTGCGGTAGTGCTTGATGCGATGAATCTGGTTAACGTCCGGTGTCGTGACCATTCGTTGTTCGCCCAGAACGCTCTCCTGGTAGCCGCCCGGCAGCCTCGCTTGCCACTTCGCATAGGCCTTCGTCGGCCTGCCCAAGCGCTCCGCGTGCTGCATCAGCACGTAACCGACCGGCGCCATCTGACCCTGCGGCATTTCACCGAGCGTGGTAGACGCCTTGGGCAGTGCCTGCTGCCAGGTCTGCCGCCATTGGCGCAGCGTCGGCCCCAGGTTTTTCAGGCCCTGCAAAGAGAAGAGGTCGGGGGCGACCGGCACCACCACATGGCTGGACGCCACGAGCGCCGCGCGGTTGATCGCACCCAGGTTCGGCCCCACGTCGATCAGCACCAGGTCTGCCGCGTGCCGCTGTGCCGCCTCGCGGATCACGCGCCAGAAGGCCGTGGTCACGCGAAAGGCGCGTTCGCGTCCTTCGAGGCAGCGCGGCCATTCGGTGGACAGATCGTCCTCGATGCGCGACAGCGCCAGATCGCCCACCAGCAGCCCCAGCTTGCCGGCCATGGCTTCGATGTGCCCCGGCCGGATGTCGCCCGTGCCGCCGAACAGCGGCGCCACCGCCCCGTGAAGCGTCTGCGGGTGCTCGTCGTCGGGCCACAGCGCTTCCAGACGTTCCTCATCCAGCGCCATGATGGACAGGTTGGACTGCGGGTCGAGGTCCACCGCCAACACCCGGTGGCCGAGCTCCGCAAACATCCAGGCCGTGTGATAGACCAGCGAGGTCTTGCCCACGCCACCCTTGTTGTTGAAGAAGGCGATGCTGATCATGGTTGCTCCCCGGCGACGATGGCGGCCACGAAGCCCGGCTGCACCTCGAAGCGCAGCCGCTGCCCCAGGGCCTTGCGCGCGATCGCAATGCCGGCGCCGAATCGCTGCACATAGCCCAGCGCGCGCAGTGCCTCGGCGAGATTTGGGTTTCGATAATCCGTGACGCCCGGCTGGCCGAAGTTCTCCGGTGTCACACTGCCGAAAGGCCCGCCCGGGTTGTGGATCTCGATGCGGTCGTCGAACCAATACACGCGCACCGGGGCATTCGTCGCCTCGTAGCTGCGGTGCATGAAGGCGTTGCGCACAAGCTGCCGCAGCGCATCCATCGGATACGCCTCGTTGCGGGACTCCTGTGCGGTGTCGGCGAAGCGAACGCCGCGCAGGTTGTGGGCCTCGAGCTTGTCTTCCAGCCGACGGATCTGATCCGCGATGGTGCCGTGGATAGGATCTTCGTCGGCCACTGGCGCCGTGAGGTCGTTGCCGGCGAGCCTCAGAAACTGCGTATACGCCCCGGGAATCCAGTCGGCCGGCGACTTGCCGACCACCAGCAGGCCGAGCACGGTGGGCCGCGGTTCGGCATCGCTCAGCACGAGCTTGGTCGCCGCGAGCCGTTGCTCGTAGCTGCGCTCGTTGGCGGCCAGGACGTCCCGCGCGACCACTGCGGGCAAGTACTCCTGCTCGAAGCGCAGGCGATCCAGCTCATCGAGCATGGCGTCTGCGACAGGCTGCACGTCGAACGGGCGATCCCGATGCCGCCTGCGTTCGTTCAGGATGCGTTCGTCCTGCGCGCTGGCCAGCCCGCGGCGCGGCCCCCAGCGAACATGGACGCGCTGCTTGAAGCGCACTGGGGGCGAGTCGCATGGCCAGACCGTCACTACAGCCAAGTCGTGGCCGCACAGATGTCGCTTCTCGACCAGCAGCGTCGGGGGCGGGACGACCTGACCCTCGTTCTTGATGCCCGAAAGCTGGAGCAGCAATTCGTCGGAAACATCGAAGCCCCCCACTGGCGTGCCGTCGTCTTGTGCGCCGATGAAGACCACGCCCGGTTCACCGTGGCCAGGAAGATCGTTGGCGAACGCACAGACGGCCTCGCGGACGGTCGTAGGCGCGTCACCCTTGAACGACTGCTTTCGCTCGACACAGTCCGACTCCAGGTCCGCGAGCATCGCTTCGAGTTCGGCATCGGTGTACGGCTTCATTGGTCTTTCCTCCGGTCGCGCGCCGCTTGCTTGAACGCGCGCGTGTAATGCAGGTCGTTCCAGCGGTTGCCGTCCGGTTCCTTGCCGCGGCCACCGAAGTCCTTCTGGTCATCCTTGTTGTCCGGATCGCAGCCCCAGAACCACGGGAAGTCCTCGCGCGGGCGCCGCGGCTCCTTGCCGCGGTCCTTGTCCCACTTGATCTTCGGCGTCACTCGCAGGATGCACGCTCCCTTCGCGCGTGCTCCGAGAGGCTTCGCGGTCATGAACGGGCGGATGTTGATCCGCACGCTGTCGTTGATATCCGGCTCCCAGCCGATCGGCTGCTCGGCGACCGGCTTCCAGCGGACGAAGAGGTCGTACGGCGGTTCGCCGGCGAGGATGTTCGTCAGCTCGATCTTGAGGTGCTCCGCCGCGGCGACGCGCGCGTCCGCCCCTTCGATGCCCGCCCTCTGGTCGGCGCGCTGCCAGTCAATCCAGTCGCCGAGATACGAGTACAGCAGCTTCTCCAGCGTGCGCCGTCCCTCGCCGTTCGGCGCGGCCAGGCGGTGGTAGTTCACCAGCGCATGGAAGCCGTCACGGCGGCCATCGCAGATGTGCCACACGAAAGGCCGCTGATGAAAGAGCGCGCAGTGCTGCTCGAAGAAGCCGTCGCGCAGCCAATCGTCAAGCGTCTTGCCTGCGAAGCCCACCTGCGCGAGCAGACCGTCGAGCTTGGCGGCGGACCATTCGGCGCCGAAGGCGTTAGCGAGCAGCGCCAGCAGCCGGGCGGCCGCCGGCTGCTCGCCCTTGACCGGGTTCAGCGCGACGATGCCGTCGCGGTCGGCGTGTTTCTCCAGTCCGTCCGGACCCAGCGCCGGGCAGTCGGGGAAGCTGGATCCGGCCTGGCGTGGCCAGCGGTAGGCGGCGAGGCGCGCGACAGCCACCTGCAGCGGTGCCTCAGAGCCTTTCGGGTGGCCGTTGAACAGCCACTGTGTCGGGCCGTCCGAATGAGCCTTCGGTAGACCGTCTGGGTACTTCTCGGCGGCGACTTGCTCCCACTGGGCGAGGTTGAATGGCACCTTGACCAGCGTCGCGTTGGTTACCTTCAGCGTCTGATCGATGCGCCGGACGTCCTCGGCGAACTGGGGGGAGGAGCAGTAGGCCCAGAGGGCCGATTGGAACTGTTTGTCTCGCACGACAATCGGGCCCATGTTGCTGTCAAAGCGCTCCCCGGTGAACAGCGTCACCGGCAGCTCGCGCATTTGACTGACGGCAACGCCGCATCCCCCAATCGCGGATAGCCCCTGAAGCCGCGCGCAATCCGAACCCTCGCGTTTCCAGTCGATGATGCTTTCACGTCCTCCATACGGCACAGTAATCTCGACGGTGCTTTGAAAGGGACGCCACCGGCCAGTTAACACCTCAACTTCCCAGAAGCGCCGTCGCATCCGTTCGTCGTCGCCGGTCTTGATGCCTTGATAACAGGCTGCATAAGTGCTGAGGAGAGGCAAGTCCGAGGAATCGTC
>Ga0210044_10006376_pt1 | contig 15575 bp, 9 predicted proteins | sample CryGey13umfilter_2_FD_183959 | JGI IMG/M metagenome (GOLD analysis project Ga0210044, IMG submission 183959) | Groundwater microbial communities from aquifer in Utah, USA - Crystal Geyser 4/9/14 3 um filter (SPAdes) (version 2) | ecosystem: Environmental > Aquatic > Deep subsurface > Groundwater...
CTGCAGCAGCATCTCGGCGCCCACCTCCAGCGGGATCAGCGACACGCCGAGGGCCTTGAAGTGGTCGCGGAGCATGGGGGTGACCATGCCGCCGTCCCACGGACCCCAGTCGATGACTCGCACCAGGCAATCGGTCCGGTGCCGCGCGAGGCTCGCCCCCACCCGCCCCAGGATCTCGTTGGCCATGGCGTAGTCCGACTGCCCGACGTTGCCGAAGCGAGCGGCCACCGAGGAGAAGAGACAGATCAGGCGCAGCGGGTCCTGTGCGGTGGCGGCCAGCAGAGCGCGTAAACCCTGAACCTTGGTGCTGAAGACATGGTCGAACTGCTCGGGCGTCTTGTCCGCGATGGCCCGGTCGGCCAGCACCCCGGCGCCGTGGATCACACCGCTGATGGCCCCCCACTGCTCCCGTACCGACGCCAGCTCCCGACCCAGGGCCACCTCGTCACGCACATCGACCTCGACGTACCGCACCTGCGCTCCGATCCGCTCCAGGCGCTCGATGGTGGCGCGCACCTCCCGGGCGGCGAGGATCCGCCCGGTTCGCACACCGATCTGGGCCGGCGCGACCTCCTCCCCCAGACGTCGGGCCTGCTCCAGCAACGCCCGTTTCAGTGCGGCATCGTCCGCCGCGGCCAAGAGCTCCGCCGGCTCTGGCTGCAGCGTGGTGCGGCCCAGCAGCACCAGCCGCAGATGATGGCCGCGCGCCATGGCGCCGAGCCCCGCCGCCGTGACCCCTCTCGCACCGCCGGAGACCACCAGCACCGCGTCGTCGTCGAGCACCACCTCCCCGGCCCCGGAGCTCGGCGCGGGTTCGGTGTGCAGCGTGGTGCGGCGGCCGTCGGCATGCAGCCCCAGTTCCACCTCCGAGCCCGCGGCGTCCAGCGCGTCCACGACGACCCGGGCCAGCGTCGGCGCGTCTCGTCCGCCGCGTTCGAGGTCCAGGGCCCGGACCCGGGCCCCCGGCCACTCCAGCGCCGCTGACTTGGCCAGCGCACCGATGCCCGTGAGCCAGGCGCGATCCCCGTCCGCGCCGGACAGCCCGAAGTCACCGCCGGTGTCCTGCAGCGTGACGAACACCCCGCCCTGACCCGTGCGCCGGCCGATGTGATGCGCCACGTCGAACGCCTGCCGCGTGATGGCCAGCGCGTGGTCCACGTCGCTCACCTCTGCCAGCCCACCGAGAAAGATCACGTCCCGAACATCCGTCGGAAGACCGGCAGCGCTGCAGCTGAGCGCCGTGATGCCCCGCTCCCCGAGCAGATCAGCCAGCGCCGCCCCGACGCTGCCACCGTCCACCAGCGCCACACTGTCCAGCCCCTGCAGCAGCGAGATACCGCCAGCGCCTGCCGCGACCTCCCGCACCACGGCGCGCTGGACCGGCGACCCGCTCTCCGACCGGAGCTTCCCCGATCCGGCGCCGTTGCCACCGCTGCCGTTCCCACCGCCGTTGCCATCCCCGTTGCCGCCGGCCGTACGATCCTTGATGAACTGCAGCACCTGCCCCAGCGTCTGCAGGCTGGGGATCTCGCTGGCGTCCACCTCGGGCAGCCCCGGCATGCGCGCCTGCAGCGCGCCGAGGATCTCCACACGCTTGATCGAATCGATGCCGAGATCAGCCTCGAGGCCCATCTCCATCGACAAGATCTCGCGAGGGTAGCCCGTCTTCTCCGCCACGACTTCCAGCAGCAGATCCTGGAAGTCGACGACCTCCGGCACCCCGACCGGCGGCGCCGCTGGCGACGGCTCCAGGGCCGCAACCGCGGCGGCCGACGGCGGTGCGACGACGGGGGGCGGGGCCATGGTCTGGGGCGCCGGGGCGACCATCATCGGGTGTGTTGGAGCAACCATGGTCCGCGGCTCTGACAGCGGCGGCAGCGGCGGCGGTGCAAGCGGCGGCTGGATCTGCGGCGTCCACGCCGGATGCGTCGACGGGGTCACCGGCTGACCGGTGAGGACCGAGTGCAGCTGGAGCGAGGCGCTCTCTGCGGTCTGCAGGAACGCCATGTGGCTGTCGGCCATCGCGCGCTGGTAGGCCGCGTGGGCCTCGGCGGTCTGGCGCTGGATCTCCTGGAACGTCTGCAACCAGCCCTCGGCAGCGACGGGCGCCGGCGCTGGAGGTGCAACCTGCGGGGTGGGTGAATCAGGACTGTTGTGCTTCGGCTCGGACATCGTGCTGCTCTCGGTGATGGTTGATGAGTGAACGGGTTGATCCGGATTCGGCGCCGGCAGGGCATCGGCGCCGCCCGACGGCGGGTAGATCTTGCCGTGGTTCACCCCGTCGATGGCCACCGGCAGACGGGAGCGCTCGCGCCGGCGCGGATCGACGGGGACCGCGTACCCCTCCCACAGCGGCCTGAGGTCCAGCGGGAGACCCGCCACCAGCAACTGCCCCAGGGCGTGCCACAGCGCGGTTACGCCGTGCTGGCCCTTGCGATCGGTGGCGAGCGCCAGATGCTCCTGCCCGGCGAGGCACTGGTCCACCAGTCCGGTGAGCACCGAACCCGGTCCAACCTCGACGAATACGCGGGCGCCCGCGTCCCACATCGCCTGGATCATGGCGGCAAACCGCACCGGACGCGCGATCTGCTGCGCCAGCAGCTGGCGCATGGCCCGGGGGTCGTCGGGATAGGGCGCCGCCTCGCTGTTGGCGTACACCGGGATCCGCGGCGGGTCGAAGGTCACCTGGTCCAGGAACTCGCCGAAGGGACCGGCCGCGTGCTGCACCACCTTCGAGTGGAACGCGGTGGAGACCGGCAGGCGCCGGGCGCGGAGCCGGTGCGCCTTGAGCAGCTGCTCCGCGGCCTCGATGGCGTCGGTTGGCCCGGACAGCACGGTCTGCCGCGGACTGTTGATGTTGGCGATGGTCACCCGGTCGTCGAGGCCGCCATCGCGCAGCAGCTGCCGCAGCTCGTCGGCGCCGTGAACCACGGCCGTCATCGAGGCTGGCACATCCCGTCCGGCCTCGGCCATCAGCTCGCCCCGGCGCCGGGCCACACGCAGCAGGTCCGCCTCACCGGGCAGAACCGCGGCGGCATGCAGCGCCGTGACCTCGCCGAAGCTGTGGCCGCCCACGGCCACGGGATCGGGCAGGCCCGCCGCCCGGAGCAGCGCCAGGGTCGCCAGGCTGGCCGCGCCGATGGCCGGCTGGGCCCACTGTGTGGCCGTGAGTCGTTGAAGCTGGGCCTGCCGTTCCTCCTCGGAGAACACCGGACGCGGGAACACCACCTGGTGCAGCGGGGTCCCCGCGGCCAGCTCGAGCTCCGCGGTTCGATCCCAGACCTGCAGCGCCCCATCGAAGCTCATCGCCAGGTCCGCCCCCATCTCGATGTACTGGCTTCCCTGGCCCGGGAACAGCAGCGCCAGCGGGCCGGCGCTGGCCGCGGCGCCGCAGTACACCCCGCCGGGAAGGCTGAAGGCGGCGGTCCCATCGTCAAGCATCCCCGCCGCCTGCCCCAGCTTGTGGACCAGGTCCTCCTCGCTCTGCGCCACCACCGCCAGCCGCAGCGGAGCGGAGCGCGCAAGATGTGCCTGCGCAGGATCCGGGCCCTGGCTCTCGTACGCCAGGTATTCCAGCATCCCCTCGCCCTCCTGCTCCACCTCTCCCGCCAGCGCCCGACAGCGCTGCGCCAGGTCCACGGGGCTGGAGCCGGCCAGCGAGACCAGCTCGCTGGGCATCACCCGGCGTCGAGACGCACGGGACGCCGCGGGACCGACGTACTCCTCGAGCGCGATGTGGAAGTTGGTGCCACCAAAACCAAACGAGCTCACCGAGGCACGACGCGGGTGGTCAGCGCCGTGGATCCAGGGACGGGCCCGGGTGTTGAGGTAGAACGAGGTGGTCTCCAGCTTCAGCCGCGGATCGGGCGCCTCGACCTTGATCGTGGGTGGCAGCACCCGATGCCGCAGGGCCAGCGCGACCTTGAGCATTCCCGCTGCCCCCGCCGCGGCCTTGGTGTGGCCCATCTGGCTCTTGATCGTGCCCAGCGCGCAGGACTGTCTCGGGTGGGCGGCTATCTCTGCCGGGTCGTCGAACACCTGGCGCAGCCCCTCGAACTCCGCCACGTCGCCCGCCGCAGTGCCCGTGCCGTGCGCCTCCACCAGCTCCACCGTGTGCGGGTCATACCCTGCCGCCTCGTATGCCCGGCGCAGCGCCCGCGCCTGGCCCTCGGGCCGCGGGGCATAAACGCTCTTGGCGCGCCCGTCGGAGGAGCTGCCGATGCCGCGGATCACAGCATAGATCGAATCACCATCGCGCTCGGCGTCCTCCAGCCGTCGAAGGGCCAGCATACCGATGCCCTCGCCCAGCATCGTCCCGTCGGCCTCGGAGGAGAAGGGCTTGCAGTCGTTCTTCAGCGACAGGGCCGGCGTCTTGCTGAAGCACAGGAACAGGAATGGATCGTTGGTCGTGTCAACCCCTCCGGTGACGACCATGTCGGAGTTGCCGAGGTACAGCTCGTTGGCCGCCATGGAGAGCGCCGAGAACGAGCTGGCGCAGGCCGCGTCGCAGGTGCAGTTGGTGCCCCCCAGATCGAACCGATTGGCGATGCGTCCGGTGACCACGTTGCCCAGCAGTCCGGGGAAGGTGCTCTCGGTCCAGGGCACCGAGTGGCTCGAGATGCGGTCACAGATCGCCTGGACGTCCTGCTCCCCCAGTCCGTGCTCCCGCAGCGCCTTGACCCAGATCGGCCGCTGTAGCCGCCCGGCCATCTCCCCCACGAGCTCCAGTCCGGCGGCCACTCCGAGGATCACGCTGATCCGTTCGCGGTCCACCCGGGCAAAGCTGGCGGCGGCGTCCTCCATCACCTGCTTCGCCACCACCAGGGCCAACAGCTGGCACGTGTCGGTGGACGACAGGTTGGCCGGCGGGATGCCGAAGGCGATGGTGTCGAACTCCACGGGCGACAGAAACGCACCGCGTTTGCAGTAGGTCTTGTCCGGCGCACGCGGATCGGGGTCGTAGAAGTCCTCCACCAGCCAGTAGTGCGGTGGCACGTCGGTGATCAGGTCGCGACCCTCCACCACGTTGCGCCAGAAGCCTCCCGCCTCGTGAGAGCCGGGATAGATCGCGCCGATCCCGACGATGGCCAGGGGGGGTCGCTGAGAGTCGATCTGCATCACTACACCTGCGCTTCCTTCCTTCGTGCGCTCTCGGCTCGCCGGTCCCGCGCTCAACGCAGGGGACGTGGGCGATAGTCGAAGGCCCCAGCCGGGACCGGCACACCGTGGCACCGCAGCTGCTGGGCCCGGGTCACGACGGCCGCCCCTTCCAGCAGGTTTCTCGCGATCTGCTCCACCGTTCGGTTCTCGACTCGAGCCAGAAAGCTATCCGCGGCCCAGGCGTTGAACGCGCCCATGGCCGCCCCGCACCAGATCTGGTAGTCCAGGTTCCGGCCCACGGTCCCCTGGATCGCCCAGCGGCTGGACTGGCCCAGATACCAGCGAAAGACCAGCGCCATCCGATGTCGACTGTCCCGCGCCGCCCGGTCGATCTGCGTCGGATCGCGGCCGGCGAAGTAACGCTGCACTTCGTCCCAGATGGAGTCCAGCGGGGCTTGAAACAGCTCGCGTTCCAGCCGCACACGCTCCGCTGCTGGAATCTGGTCCAGGCCCTCGTACCGCCCGAACAGCTCGTACAGCCGGGCCGCGCGCGCCGCGAACATCGTGCCGCGCTTGAGCACCTGCACCTTGACCCCCAGCTCGAACATGTCGGGTGAGGGGGCCATCGCGATGTCCGCCACGCCGGCCTGACCCAGCAGCGCCTTGCCCTCGTCGGACAGCCCCGACTCCACCGCGGCCTGGTTCACGCTCCCGGTGAGCACATACGCCGCACCCATGGAATAGGCCGCGGCCACCGCGGCGGGGGTGCCCAGCCCGCCCGCCGCACCGATCCGGATCGGTGTGGCGGGGTCCGGCGCCAGCTCCTGCCGCAGCTGCATGATGCGAGGCAGAATCACCGTCAATGGCCGGTTGTCGGTGTGCCCCCCCGAGTCGGCCTCCACCGTCACATCCTGCGCCAGGGGTAGACGGGCGGCGAGGGCGGCCTCCTCGCGGCTCAGCTGTCCCGCCTGGACCAGCGACTGCAGTAGATCGGCGGGCGGCGGCAACAGAAACAGGCGCGCCACCTCCTCGCGGGAGATCTTGGCGAACAGGTGGTTGCGGCGGCGGATCTGACCCGCCGCATCGATCGCCAGCCCGGTGGCGGCATAGCGCACCACCGCCGGCGAGAGGCGCATGTAGGCCGAGGCCGAGACGCGGCGCACGTCGTGGCGCAAGTAGAGCTGCACCACCGCCTGCTCCAGGTCGGGCTCGTTGGGGGAGAAGATCAGGTTGGAGCCCCAGGGCAGCCGGTCCACGTCGGGGCCCAGATCGGATCGAATCTGCTGGATTCCACGTTCCACCGCGTCGAGATCCAGCCCACCCGCTCCAAAAAATCCGACCATCTGGGCCCGCGCCATGGCCACCACCATCCGGGGCGTGGCGATCCCGTTGGCCATGGCTCCGGCGACGTAGGGGAAGCGCGTACCATGAACCTCGCCGAAGGACCGGTCCCCCAGCCACTCGGGGTAGAGCGCAGGGAGCGTGGCGAGCACCGGGTACCGCCCTGGCCCCGGGACCACGTCGCCGTCGCTGACAGGCGCCAGGCCCAGTGCTCCCACCTCCCCGTCCCGTACCACGTGAACGGGCTCCCGGGTCCGGGGCACCACCTGCTGGAGGTCACCCGCGCTGAATGCGGGTGTGCCATTCCAGCTCCCCAAAGATCTCAACCCGTTGGACAATCAAGCCTCCTGACGGTCACCGGCGGGCAACCCTACCCTTGTTGAGCCGGATGCTCAAGCCTGGCCTTCGTCGGGTCCGGTCGTGCCCGGTCGTGCCCGGCCCGGTCAGGTGAAGGGTTTTTGGCGCCACGTGCCACCAGCGCTTAAGGTCAAGAGGGTATCCACCGTTGTGTTCAGGAGGCAATGGATCGATGAGCAAGATCAACCTCGACCTGATCCTGAATCGGGTCGACAAGCTTCCTACTCTACCCACCGTGGCGCACGAGGTGGGTAACCTGGTCAACGATCCAGACGCCTCCAGTCGCGACATCGCCGACCTGATCAAACAGGACCAGAGCCTCACGGCGCGGGTCCTGGCCCTGGTCAACTCCGCCTACTACAGTGTTCCCGGCGGCATCGCCGACGTGCAGCGGGCCATCTCCTATCTCGGCTTCAATACCGTCTACCAGCTGGTGTTGACGATCTCGATCTTCGACACCCTGCCCACCTCCAGCAGCTCCTTCTCGATCAAGGAGCTGTGGAAACACTCGCTGGGCTGCGCCATCGCCAGCGAGACCACCGGGCGCCACCTGGGATACAAGGCTCCCGAGGAGCTGTTCACCGCCGGGCTGTTGCACGACATCGGCAAGGTGGTCCTGGCGTCGTTCTTCTCCAGCACCCTGGAGGAGATCGTGCGTCAGACCGAGAAGGAGGGGTGCACCTTCAGCGAGAAGGAGCGAGAGCTCGGCCTCCCCGGGCACGACGAGGTGGGCCGGCGGCTGGCGGAGAAGTGGCGACTCCCGGCGCCGCTGATGGCCGGCATCGGCTTCCACCATGTGCTGCGACCCGAGGGCCGGTTGACCCTGCCACGCCACCTGCACCCGGTGGCGGATATCGTCGCCCTGGGGGACGCGCTGTGTCGTCGCGGGCACATCGGAAACGCCGGCGACCCCATGGTGCTCGAGCCGGATCAACAGGTGCTGGAGCGCCTGAACCTCACCGACCTGGCCGTCAACCGGATCCAGGACGACATTCCCCGCGCCATCGAGCGATCGAAGACATTCCTGGAGTTGCTGGGATAATGTCTGGCGCGAGCGCGGGACGGGGCAGGCGGAAGGGACACAACACGATGAGCCAGCAGCAAGCTGCTCCCGAAGAGGCCATGGATATCCAGCTCGAAGTCCACCATCTGCTCACCGAGTTTCTCGAGCCCGTCCTCATCGTCGACCGCACGACCCTGGTGATCCGCGCGGTGAACGAGCGGTGTGAGGAGCTCACCGGCTACCGCGTTCAGGAGCTGCAGGGAAAGTCGGTGGAGCTGCTCTCCCCCGACGAGTCTGTGCGCCCGACCCGCGATCGCGGACCACGCCCGTCCTGGGCCGCCCTGCTGGAGCAACCCGGCCTGCACGAGGAGGTGCGGCTGCAGCGCAAGGATGGAAGCCGTCTGCTGGCCGAGGTCAACGTCGCACGGGCCAGCAACGGCGAGGAGCCCATGGCGCTGCTGTTCGTGCGCGACCTGACCGAGCGGCGCAAGCTGGAGCGCGAGCTGATCACCAAGCACCTCGCCCTGCGAGAGGCCTACGAGGAGCTGGCTCACTCCAACCGGGAGCTGGAGCGCGCCAACGCCGAGATCAAGGCCGCTCAGCGCTGGCTGGTCAACCTGGAGAAGATGGCGACCATCGGACGCTTCGCCGCCGGCGTAGCCCACGAGGTCAACAACCCCATGGCCTTCATCCTGCAGAACCTGACGCACCTGGAGCAGGCGTCGACCCACATCATCCCGGTGCTCAGGGACCAGCTGCAGCACGAGACCGACGCCGCCAATCGCGCGCGGACGGAGGAGATCATCGGTGATCTGGGCAGCCTGATCCACGAGACCCTCGAAGGATCCACGCGGGTCGGTGAGATCATGCGCCAGCTCCACTCGTTCTCCAATGTCTCCGACCAGGAGGCGGAGTGGACCGATCTGCGCGAGCTCATCGACTCGTCGCTGATGATGGTGGACAACCAGATCCGCTACCGGGCCCGGCTGGAGCGCCACTACTACGACATCCCCAACGTGCTGTGCGTCCCCAACAACATCGGGCAGGTGCTGGTCAACCTGCTGGTCAACGCGATCCAGTCGCTACAGGAGGGCGACCCCCAGCGCAATCTGATCCTGGTCCGTACGCGCCAGATCGACAACCGCGTCGCGGTGGAGATCCAGGACACGGGGTGTGGCATCCCGCCCGAGCACATGAGCCGCATCCTGGAGCCGTTTTTCACCACCAAGCCGCACGGCAAGGGGACCGGGCTCGGGCTGGCGATCAGCGCCAGTGTGGTGGAACAACACGGCGGGGAGCTGCAGTTCGAGAGCGAACCGGGGCGTGGGACCCTGGTGCGGATGATCCTGCCCGAGCAGGGGGAGCTGCGGGCCCCGGAGCCCGCGGTCAAGCAGCAAACCGCCCCCCCGGGCAGACTGCGCATTCTGCTGGTGGATGACGAGGTCTACTTCCTTCGGGCCATGCGGCGGACGCTGGGCAAGAAGCACGAGGTGGTGACGGCCTCCAGCGGACACGAGGCTCTGGACCTGCTGATCCACGACGACCGGTTCGACCTCGTGATGTCCGACCTGATGATGCCCGACATGGACGGGATGCAGCTGTATCGCCGGCTGGAGGCGACCCACCCCCACCTGCTCCAGCGCCTGGTGTTCATGAGCGGCGGGGTGTTCGACGAGGACGTGCGGAGCTTCATCAAGGAAAACGGCCGCGATGTGCTGTCCAAGCCGTTCAAGACCGACGAGTTCGACGCCGTGGTGGCGCGTTTCAGCGGGCGACAGGATTAGCGCCGGCGGTCACGGTTCCAGCTCCACGACGTACACCACCTCCCCCGTGAGCTCCAGCTCCAGCTCCGCTCCCGTCAGCGTCAGCGTCAAGAGCTGCCCGGTGCGAAACGTCGCGTCGTGGACCTCGAAGGCGCAGCCCGTGGAGGAGAGGTCGCACAGCTCGTGACTCTCGCCACCCGGGATCCCGGCCATGATCCGCGCCTGGTCCTCGAGCGAGGGTACACGTCCATCCGCCACGACCCGGATCTCGCGGGTGGGGACACGATGCGCGCCGCGCCGCTCGCCTCCCCGGGACTCGTACAGCCCCCTCACGTGGCGATGGAGTCGGATCTGCTCCCGCATGCGATGGAAGATAAAGCGATCCAGCACGGCCTGAACCGCCGGGGAGAGATTACTGAAGTGCACACCGATCCGCTGGCTCATTTTGAGTCGCACATGTCCTGCGCCGGTCAATCTCCGACAGTACTCGACATAGCTCAAGATCGACGGGGGTGTCGATATCAATCGACTCCCGTTCATCCATCACCAGCGCCTGCATCCGCCGTCCCATGCGGCAACCGTGCTCCATGAGCTGCCGCCGCGTCATGGCGTATATCGCGCCATTCTCGCGGTAGCGTGGCGGGATATCCTGGGTTCTGAGGCGGTGGTTCGGATCGTAGCTCACGCGCAGGCGGCCGTCGGAATCCATGTCCCCCAGGAAGTAGTAGCCCACGTCGCGCACCACTCCCACCACCGTGTCGCATGACGTCCGATGCAACAACTCCACCGCCTCGTCGATCCGAGCCGCGCCGCGCATGGGCGATGTCGGTTGCAGCATCACCACGGTCTGCACCGGTTCGCCCGTCCGTCGTTCGATTTCGAGCACGGCGTGCTGCAAGGCGGGCTCCGTGGGCGCCTCGCAGGTGGCCAGCTGTGGAGGGCGGCGGATCACCTCGGCTCCGTAGGCCCGCGCCACACAAACGATCTCGTCGTCGTCGGTGCTGACGAAGACTCCGTCGATGTGGCTGGCCTCGCCGGCGGCGATGATGGTGTGGGCCACCAGCGGGTGTTGTCCCACCAGACACAGGTTCTTGCGCACGATGCGGCTCGAGCCTCCGCGGGCCGGGATGATGGCCACTGTCCTCATGCGCGGATCTCCATCACACGGCCACCGCCGCCAGGGGGACCTCCTGCAGCGGCCCACGCAGCTTTGTGCGGGCCGACCGCTCGCACTCCTGGACGCACTTGATCCCGTCGCCCAGCGCCGTCTCCACGGCGTGGATGTCTCGCACCAGGCGGGACAGGCCCTGAGGCTCGAGGCTGGCGGCGTGGTCCGTTCCCTTCCAGGTGCGGTCCAGAGTGAAGTGGCGTTCGATGACGCGCGCCCCCAGCGCCACTGCCGCGGCGTCCACCGCGATGCCCTTGTGGTGTCCGCTCAGCCCGACGATCCGCTGGTAACGCTGGGCCAGCGTCTGCATCGTCCGCAGGTTGATCGTGTCGAAGGCCGCGGGGTAGGCCGAGGTGCACTGCAGGATGTACAGCTCGGTGTCGGACAGCGCCTCGACCGCGCGATCCACCTCCTCCAGCGTGGACATCCCGGTGGAGAGGATCACGGGTCGGTGGTGACTCGCCACCTCGCGCAGCAACTCCTGGTTGGTCACGGCTGCCGAGGGGATCTTGAACATCGAGGTGCCGAGGTCTGCCAGCAAGCGAGCGCTCGGCACATCCCATGGGCTGGCGAAGAAATCCAGGCCCAGCTCGGCGGCGTAGGCCATCAGCTCGACCCACGTATCGGCCGACAGCTCCAGCGCCTCACGATGCTCGCCGTAGGTCCGCCCGAACGAGTGCGGTGAGTTGTAGGGGCGATTGAACTCCTGCGGCGTGAGCAGCGTCCGGACGTCGCGCTTCTGGGACTTCACCGCCTGCACGCCACACAGCTTGGCCGCGCGCAGCAGCTCGCGCGCGATCTGCGGGTCGCCCTGATGGTTGTTGCCGATCTCCGCGATGATGTACGTCGTGGATCCCGTCGCCTGGCTGATGTGCGACTCGGTGGTGACGCTGCGGTAGCCCAGCCACATGTCGATGAGCTCACGCACCGCACCCTGTCCGCCGCCGGCATGGGTCACCAGGTCGGCTCGCGCCAGCACCCGCGGGTGAGCGTCCGCCACCGCGACGGCCAAGCCTACCTCACGCATGGCGGGCAAATCAATCACGTCGTCCCCCATGAACGCCGTATGATCCAGCGGGATCCGTAGATCCTCACAGATCTCACGGATTGCCGCGCCCTTGTCGGTGGACGCCACGACGGTCTCGATCCCCAGCTTGGCCGCTCTCGCCGAGAGCACAGCCGAATGAAAACGGGTCAGGATCGCCACCTCGAGCCCGGCTTCCCGGGCCAGCGCGATGCCGTGACCATCCCGCAGCGAGAAACGCTTCACCTCGTTCCCCAACGGATCCACCAGGACCTGTCCGTCGGTGAGGACGCCGTCGCAGTCCAGGACGAGCAACTCGATGTGGGCCATCCGGTCGCCCGGGTTCAGGGGTCTTGGCTGCTCCATGTGTGCCTGATCCTCTCATCGGGAACAACGGCCCATGGGCGGCTGCCTTGAGCGTCAATTCTGGCGTGAGCCCCGCCACACCATTGACGCCTGGTCCCACGGCGACAGAAGCCCCACACGGGATGTCAACACGATGACGGGGCCGGCACCTGGCACCGATCTTGATCAGGGAGATTCCAACCTTCTTGGCCACCATCGGTCAGACGCGTATGTTTTTTTTGCATTGGGGCTTAACAAGTGCACCCGACATCCGATTGCTTCAGCGACCCATTGCATCGTGAAGCTGCGCCAACTGGCCGTCGTGGAAACTCGCCGTGCTCAGGAGCTGTTGGATGACCCCCCCCCGCATCCTGCTGGTGGACGATGAACCGTCGATGTTGCGTTGCCTCTCCCGGATCTTGGCCCACCAGGGGTATCAGACCGAGACCGCCGAGGATGGACTCGAGGCGATGGAGAAGCTGGAGCAGGTGTACGACCTGGTGCTCACCGACATCCGCATGCCGGGCGCGGACGGGTTTCAGGTGCTGGAGCACATCCAGACACGGTCCGCCGCGACCCCGGTGGTGATGCTCACCGCCCACGGCAGCATCCCGGACGCCGTCCAGGCGATGCGGATGGGCGCCTTCGACTTCCTGACCAAGCCGCTGGCTGACAACCAGCTGCTGATCGAGGTCGTGGAGCGCGCGCTGACAGGCCGCGCCATCACCAACGGCCCGATCGAGGGGGTGGAGCTCCCGACACCGACACACAACGGCGTCGAGGATCTGGGGCGATGGCGCGCGCAGTATGCCTACGAGGTCGTGGGGCAGTCCCGGTCGCTGCTCGATGCGCTGACCATCGCGGCCCAGGCCGCCGATTGCGACTGCCCGGTGCTGATCACCGGCGAGAGCGGCACCGGGAAGGAGCTGCTGGCGCGTGCACTGCACCGTTCCAGCTCCCGGGCCCGCGCACCCTTCGTGGCCGTCAACTGCCCCGCCATCCCGAAGGAGCTGGTGGAGAGCGAGCTGTTCGGCCACACCAAGGGGGCATTCACCGGCGCCACCATGGCTCGCATGGGTCGCTTCGCCGCAGCGGACAAGGGGACTCTGTTTCTCGACGAGATCGGCGAGATGGAGTTCTCGATCCAGAGCAAGCTGCTGCGGGTGCTGCAGGACTACCAGGTCACGCGGGTCGGGGAGTCCCGGTCGCAGAAGGTCGATGTTCGCGTGATCACCGCCACCAACCGCGACCTCGAGCAGCTGGCGTCGGAGAACCTGTTCCGCGAGGACCTGTACTACCGCCTCAACGTGATCCAGATCCACCTGCCGCCCCTGCGCGACCGTCCCGAGGACGTCGATCTGCTGGTGGACCATTTTATCGACAGCATCAGCCACGATCGCAACATGCCCGCCCCCACCCTCACGCCCGTGGTGCGCGCGGCCCTGCGCTCCTGCCGCTGGCCGGGCAACATCCGGCAGCTGCGAAACGTGCTCGAGCGGCTGGTCATCCTCCGTCGAGGCGGGACCGTGGAGCTGTCCCACCTGCCGCTCAGCATCACACGCGACACCGACATGGGGTCCGCCCGCGAGGGGGACATGCCGGCGCTGGGTGGCATCAACCTCCCCCTGGATGGCATCGATCTCAAGGAGATGCTGCAGCAGGTGGAGGACAACATGATCCGCCAGGCCCTCACCGCCACCGGCGGCAACAAGAACCAGGCGGCCAAGATCCTCGGCCTCAATCGCACCACGCTGGTGGAGAAGCTCCGCAAGCGCGCCGTGTGAACGCCATTGCGGTGACGCTCCGCGCCCCGCGCCTCCCTGATCTCAAACACTTCTCTGTGGCCCGCGCATTGCATCAGACGGGGTCATGCCGTCTGCAGACAAATCCAACATCTCCATCCTGCTGGTCGACGACGAACCTCTCATTCTGCGCGGCCTCGCGCGGCGGTTGCGGGGCTACCGGCTCCATCTGGCGTACGATGTGCCCTCCGCCCTGGAGATCCTGCGAGACCACGATGTGGATATCGTGATCTCGGACTACAACATGCCGGGGCCTGACGGACTGACGTTGATGGAGCTCGTGCGTCGAAAGCAGCCCCGGGCTCGACGGGTGCTGATGAGCGCAACGCCGCCCTTCGAGCTGACTCAGCTTCTGATGGTGGGCCTGATCCACCACTACCTCCCCAAGCCATTTGGTGAGACCATGGTGCAGCAGATCCTGGCCACGGCCGACTCGAGCCCACAACGTCGCTCCCGCCGTCGTGGCCCCAGCATCGAGGTGGAGGCGCATGAGCGCAACTGACACCAACTCACCGGACGGCAACCTCGGTGCGCTGCTCAAGGCCGCGTTCCAGGTCGAGGCCTCCGACATCCACATCAAGGGTGGCGCTGTTCCGATGTACCGCATCAACGGGCAGCTGCGGCCCGTGGACTTCGCCGAGGTCGACTCCGCAGACCTCGAGAAGTTCTGCCAGCTGATCTCGGGCCGCACGCAGGATCAGGTGGCCAGCGCGTACCAGTTCGAGTTCTCCTACGACTGGCCCGGGCTGGGACGCTTCCGCGGGAACTTCTACCGCCAGATGGGGCGTCCGGCCCTGGCGCTGCGTCCCATCCCGCTGGAGATCGCGAGCATGAAGGAGCTGCGGCTTCCGGCGGCCACCAAGCGCATCTGCCAGTTGACCCACGGCTTCGTGCTGGTGACCGGCGCCACCGGCATGGGCAAGTCCACCACGCTGGCCAGCATCATGGCCGGCATCGCCCAGAGCAGCTGCCGCCACATCGTCACCATCGAGGATCCCGTGGAGTACCTGATCCCCGACGGGGTCAGCTGTGTCACCCAGCGCGAGGTGGGACGCGACGTCGAGAGCTTCGAGCTGGGTCTGCGCGCCGCCCTGCGGCAGGACCCCGACGTGTTGATGATCGGCGAGGTCCGCGACCGTGAGACGATGGAGATCGCGCTGCACGCCGCCCAGAGCGGACATCTGATCCTGTCCACCGCCCACTTTGCCGACTCCATCGCCACGGTCAACGGCATCGTGGGCATGGCGCCCCGGGCCGAGCAGCTCAACTGGCGCTCCCGCCTGGCCGAGTCGCTGCAGGCGGTGATCTCCCAGCGGCTGCTGCCGCGGGCCGACGGCACCGGACGCGTGCTGGCCACCGAGCTGTTGCTCAACGAACCCTCGGTTCGCGCCTGCGTCGTCGACGAGAGCAAGACCAAGTCGATCCGCACCTGCCTCGAGCGTGGACGCGCCGCGCTGGGCACACACACCCTGGATCAGTGCCTGATCGAGCTGCTGGAGAACAAGTTGATCACCGTGGAGACCGCGCGATGGTGCGCCGCCAGCCCGGGCGACCTGATGCGCGAGGTCCACCTCAGGCGGATGGTGTGATGCGAACCGGCCGTTCCACCCTCGCGCTGTGCCTGACGCTGTATCTGCTGCCGGGCACGGCACGCGCCCAGGAGTTGGACACC
>Ga0210044_10006380_pt1 | contig 15569 bp, 23 predicted proteins | sample CryGey13umfilter_2_FD_183959 | JGI IMG/M metagenome (GOLD analysis project Ga0210044, IMG submission 183959) | Groundwater microbial communities from aquifer in Utah, USA - Crystal Geyser 4/9/14 3 um filter (SPAdes) (version 2) | ecosystem: Environmental > Aquatic > Deep subsurface >...
TTCCAGAGGAGAAGCCCAAAAAGGAAGCAGCCCTCAGGCGGGCATCCGAACTGCCTGTAGGTTCTCTTCAACGGAGAGCCATCCTCAAGTTCCTGAAGGACAACTAGGTGTCTGTAATTTGCAGAATGCTTCCACTGCAAGCTCCCCCACGCTGTGGCCCTAGAGCCCTTTAAAGATGGGATGTTCCACCATGGGAAAACAAGCCTAGGGGAAGCCAAGGGATTCTTTGAGGAATGGGCCACCGTGCTTGCAATGCACACTCAGGAGCAGCCAACGCTTATCCTAGATATCCTTTTGGGTATAGTCTCCTGCACAAAGGAGGCCCCTTGGCCCTTTACTACCGCCGCGAGACAGCTCCTGAAACCGAAGAACTCAGAGAAGAGGCCAGGACATCAGAACTGGACACCTTTTGGTCGGACCATGGCATCTTGTACTGCACTAAGAGTGCCAGTGTGCCTCTCAATAAGGTCAAGCAGTCCCTCTCGGATGCATGGTTCTCTCTTCAGACCCAAACAAAGGCCAACTATGAAGCTTTCCAGCAAGAATTGGGAGCCCGTATTGCTGCTTGTAGTGGGGATGTATACCTAACTGAGTACAAGGCTGGTATTGAGGGCAGGGACAACATTTTCACCAAGAAATTGGGGTACACGCTAGAAGCTGCCTACACCGTAGAAACCACCCCAGGGGACAAGTCCTGGACGGAAGTCAACCAGGCTTGTTGGTTCAAGCAACCAACAAGCCTGGTTGGGGGTGTGAAAATGCCCATGGAGGCCTTCAGCACACCTGCAGGTCGAAGGTTCCTTGCCCAAGGGTTGGGGACTTTCGGCCTAGGGGACCCCCCCCACTAGGGGGTTATTGGGTTTACAGGTTGGACCCAATAACCTAAAGAGGCATGCCTCGCTTCCCAGCGTAGGTCTGCCTCTTCTTCAATGTGACGAGCCTTTTCCACATCCACAACATCAAAAGCAATCCCTTCAGGATCCTCTCTTTCGTCCCAGATGAACCCGAAGGTGGTCTCACCTTCCTCGTTCTCTTCAAGAACAATGGCCAGCCCAAGAGGGTGGAGGACCTGTTGGTTGACGGCTTGCAGGTAACCATCTTCCACGAACTGACTCAGCGGCATGTGCTTCATAGGGATTCTCCTTAGAGGGTGTACTGGGCTAGGAGCGGGTTTTCCACGAAATGGAACCCAACCCCATAGCGCAGCCTGAATTTGCATTCAACCATGGATTCAACCTCCATGGTTGAACGGGTAGTGCCAACCCGCTCCCAAGGAGCACAGACATATGCAACGCCTGTTTCGCAATAAGTGAACCGTGGTCTTGAAGGAACCCATGAAGTGGCCTCCTTCCCAGTGCTCCATTTTGGCCAGAGGCTTGTTGCCAGGAGTTCGCTTCTGGAACTCCTGGATCATCCAGTCCCACACTTGCTTAGAGATTGGGGATTGGGGATTGGGGATTGCAGCATTAGTAGCCATCCTTGTACCAACCACCACCCGCAAGCTTAAACCCAGACGCAGACACCTTCTTGGCCATGGTCTGGTTCTTGCCACATTCAAGGCAATTGGAGCACTCCGGAATCGGATCAGACATCTTCATGAGTTTAGACACTTCGGTGCCACACCCTGGGCACTTGAATTCGTAGATTGGCATTGGCATTAGCCCCCTTTCCTTATCAGTATACCGCCAAAATGGCACCCAAGGTGTTACTTATTAGTACTCCATGGTTTTTGTAGCATCTTGGAGACTTTAACCATGCCCCAATTTCCCTCCTCTGCACAAGTTGCCCAACAGCATTTTAGAGGATCTGGGTGCATTCAGGGCGTGTTAGACACACTTCGGACCTTGAGCAGGCGTGGACGAGAGGGGGGGGAGGAGGAACCCTCCCCCCTCCCCCTTTGCAGCAGAAGACATCAACCCTATGGCGGGAAGCCTAATGGAAGCCCTAAATCCGAGTCCGCTTTCTTGCTATGCAGTCTAGGAAGACTGCAGAAGGCATCCTTAGACTCTTGAACTGACCTACTAGCAAAGCAAACCGGAATAGTACTCAGCCCATTGGGCTTCGATGGCTTCCGTGTACATCGCTGAACAGGAAGGACACAGCAGCAAATCCTTATTTGGTTCTCCAGAAGAGGGACCCAACGGGTATGCGGTTTGTGACGCAGTCGTATACAGCAGCTTCCCTTCACAACCACTAGGACCTTCACAATTTTGCAACAGGTGCTGCCTCTGGATTTCCATATCCAGATTGTGATCACTGACCTGTTTCAGGTCCATGGTAGATCTCTCGTATAGGTCCTGCCGCTTCTAGTAGCTTAGTGGTGGGGTCCCGTAACAGAAACGGTTGTGGCTCATGGGGCATCCACCATAGAGTACACGTTGCTTCAGGGGCAAGCAACTCCAGGTGGAGCATTGTCATAGGCCTCCCCTTGTCCTTCTGCAGGACAGTCAGAACTGTGCCCACGGTTTGCCCGGCTTGAAGAAGATCCCCGACTTGAACGGACGGCTGGATCTCCCCATAGACAACCACACCAGAGTCTCCACGGACCAAGACAGCCCAAGTGTCGTTCCACCATGGCGAAGGATCCTCCGCATTGGGGCCTGTGAAGGCTTCTACACGAATAACCCCACCAGCCTCCACGGCTTGCACAACCTGCCCACAAACGCAGTACAGGTCGATTCCCGTATGGGTGTCATGACGACGGATGGTGCCAAACCAACCCGGCTCATCGGGTAGCAAGGGTGTGCAATGTCGTAGGGGCCATATCCAAGCCATGGGCAGAATCTCCTTAAGGCTGTAGCCCCCGGCGCAGGAGGCTGAAGTTGACTTCCGTGTCTAGTTCACGCCAAGCAACAACCCTCTCATAGTCATCGTGGATGTAGTTCTCGCAGTGGTCATAGGCGTTTTGCCCGTCCGTCCACCCGTACAAAAGCTTCGTCGGGTCCTCGAAGTCAGGACAGGTGTATGGCTGGAGCACCTTCATCCGACATTCTTGGGGGAAGCGTGGATCAACGAGCACACAAAGAAACTTTGTGTGGCAGTCCAGGACTTCCTTTTCCTGGCTGCTCTGTACCACACAAAGCTCTTGGGGAAATTCCTGGGTTTCAAAGCTGGCGAAGAGGTTGAACATGCTCTTTTCCTCAGGTGGGTTGTGTGTCCAACCCTATTGCACAGCTATTACGCTGGCCCAAGGGACTTTGAAACGGGGGACTAAATCCCATACCCAAGGCACTCACGGGCTTCTTTAAGAATAAGAAGACTCATGCCCCCCAAGCCCAGCTGAAGACCCTCACCACAGGAAACCCAGCAATAGTCATCATGCTCATGGCTAAGGGTGACATGTGGAACCTCCGTGCTACTTAGGAAGGCTGTCACCTTGTGGTGAGAGGTGCTATAGGTGTTTGGCAAGCGCTCCAGGGAATGTAACACCAAACCTGTTTCTTCAAACACCTCCCGATGAACAGCCTCAACGGGGGTCTCACCTTCCTCAACCGTGCCCCCAGGGAAACTCCAGACACCAGGGTAACTGGGGTCTGTCATGCTTCTTCTCACGAAGAGGTACCAACCATCCCTGAAGATCACACAGCAGCTTCTTTCACGAAAGCCCTCGCACATAGCTAAAGCGAGGCTCCGCCAAGCCTGTGCCATAAGCCCAAGTAAGGTCCCCATGCTCTCTCCGACCATAGGAACCCAACTCCACACCCTTGGCAACAAGATCTTCCTGAGGCCAACAGATGTTTCGACTATCCTGCTTGACGGATCGCACTGTGGACACCCCCTCGCCCATGAAGAACCTTTGGGCATCCTTGAGCAGGGCTAAGTAGTCAGGACCATGGCGGGCATCAATCAACTCAACCTTCAGGAAGGCTTGCTGATGGAGAGCATCCAACACAGGCTCTGATCGAAAGCAAGGTGTACAGGTGACATACTTGCCTCGAGGCAGAGTGCCACCCAACAGCATGGAGAGGAAGGATTGCTCGGCTGATCCTACCAGATCCTTTTCCCCCACCTTATGTGATAGGACACCATTGGGTGTGGTGATTTGGGTGATGCTGGGCTCAACAGCCCAAGGCACCTCAACGTAGACATAGCCGTTGGACTCAAAGTGGTAAATGGCTCGACCAACTCGAGCCCATTCCATACGATGTGGACTGATCACGAACGCCTCCCATTCTTGAAAGCACTTTCCGTCACTTCTCACATAGCTCGCAAATCCTCCATGGTGGTTTCTTGAGCCTCAGCGACGGCCTTAACCGCACCATAAACTCCATCAGCTTGACACCCTGCTCTAAGGCATCTTCAAGCTCTTCCCGCTCCTCTCGAATCTTGGAAGGCTCACCAAGGATTTGGGTAGCCAAGGGGTGGGATTGTTTGCTTCTGGACAGAAGCCTTGTAAGCTTACACCCGATGTGCAAACAGATTCAAAATGAACATGTTAAACATAGCCTTTCTAGCTCCTTTGTCACACCCCAACTTCACGCCCTCCTCAGGACCCACCGTGGGATCATCAGTAGCCTGAGTCATACGACCCTGATCCTGAGCCGCCACACCCAGCTCAGCTAGAAGCCGAACTAGGGTGGACTTGCCTGTCCCGTCATTCCCATCGATCTCAATCATGATAGCACCCCTTCACGAACGGCTTGGGCAACCCATCCTTCAGGACCTGCTTACGGTGGCTGCGTAGGTTCTTACGAACCGAGTCAATCTCGGCATACGTCTTACCAAAGGTGTCCTGACCTACAAAGATCGGGTCATACCCGAAGCCATGGGTACCCCTAGCCTCTTCAGAAATCCAGCCATGGGCTTCACCCCCAGCTTCAAAGAGGACTTCCCCCTTGTGTGCTACCACAAGGCGCACCACAAAGTAGGCCGCACGGTGGGGCTGTGGGATTTTGGCCATCCCCTGAAGAACCTTCTGGTTGTTCAGGAAGTCAAGGACCTCACGCGGGCGACCGCTGGGCACCACGGTCCGATCCAAACCCATGTCTGCGAAGCGTGCAGACCAAGGGCCAGGAAGACCACCCAAAGCAGGGATAACAAGACCGGAGTCTTCCGAAATGGTGATGTCTCCGGTTGCAGAGGCATAGGCAAGAGCCTTGCTTCGAGCGTTGTCCTCGAATGTGTCCCCTTCTTCAGGAACATCCTCAAGGGCGATTGAGTCCAAATCTAGACCCATGGGGCCAGAATGGCCGCAAACTCCCTGACCTTGCCGGGGTTAGTTGTACCGATGTAAAGCATTCCTATCTCCTGTTGCATTGCTACTACGCAGAAGACAAGGCTTTTGAAACCACTATTGGTAAGGCCCTGGAAGGAGAGCACCTACCCCTGGAGTCACCTGGCTTTGCCACCCTCCCCCGATCTTGATCAGATCTCGAATATGACTTGATGAAAAGCCAGGAATGACGGGCACATTGTCGGGGGATGCATAACCCTCCCTTCCAAACACGACTAGTCCAAATTCTGTTTGAATTTGATCCCAATTATGCCATGTTGAAGTCTGATCCAGAATGTCGGATCCAACCACGAACCTGATTTCTAGGTCTTCGTGCTTGTACTCCACGTCCCGTAAATAGCATAGGAGATCATAGGTGAACACAGAGCCTCGTGTGGTCTTTGAAAGACGATATTCAACATCTGACACCAGAAAAGGAGTTTGACCCCCCATTGTCAAATCTCTGACCATCGCCGAAAGAAGAGCCATACGGTAGGCAAACGGTACACTTTGCTTGCCATGAGGATGAGCAGCACTAGGCACAAACAGCACCCGATCCGCCACACCCCTTTTCAAGATCCCTTGAGCCACTAGAGCATGGCCTAGGTGTGGGGGGTTGAAGGACCCCCCATAGACTGCCAGAGTTCGTGCCAAAACTAGCAAATCCTTAAGAAAAGTTGAGGGAGCAATTCTTCGACCATTGTGGGATGCTTCAACAAAGCCTCCTTGACCCTGCCCACGTCCTCTGAAGGGTGAGGCACACCACTCAGAAACCCTTCCATGAGTTTCAAGAAAGCAAAGGGCACATCCTTCTCACGCGAAGCACCCACTGTGCCATCAGAACACCTGTAGACACACCACATGCCCTTGGGGTGTCTACCAAAGACCAGGTCTTCAGGAACTACAACAAGGGCATTGTTCCCTATGGTTAAACCTGCAATGGTGATTGTACCTGGCAGATGGATTCGGGCCGTGTCTGTAACAAAAGTGTTGAAACTGAGCACAGTGCTTCCAGAGACTTGTGCTTCTCCAGAGACTCTGGCATTGCCCAAAAGTAAGACATCACCAGAGATTTGTGCATGGCCGTCCACGGTAGAGGAATCGCTTAGGGAGGCACATCCTGAAATTTGAACATAGCCCCCAACTCTGGAAGACCCGGAGATGGATGCAGATCCAAAGACCTTGACATGGTCTTCAAGGATCGCAGCACCCCCTATCCTGGCCGTGCCAAACACCTGGGCGTTCTCTTGAATCTGAACCAAGGAACTAACAACGGCATGGCCATAAACTTTAGCATCAGGCCCTAAATAAACGGAGTCAGCCACCTTAGCGGTATTGGCAACCCAGCCACCAAACCAGCCACCTGGGTTTTGGTGGCGGTGCGCAGGTACGGGACCCTTGCCATCACCAAAGTCAAATGTCTCGATCATGACACTTCCCTTCCTGTTCTTGAACGTCCCAGAATCTACGCAGAGAGGCGAACCCACCGTTCAGCTCCTTCTTGGCTGCTGAATTGGCAGTTTGCGCATAAAGTTCTACCCTAGGGTGCCCATTCTCTCGCACCCACCCCTCGAACCAAGTGAACGCATGGGTGCCATCCTTGCGTTCACTCCTGTGCGCCCCAAGGTCATTGTCGAAGAAGACTGCGCAGAGATCCGGCGTTTCTGTGACAACCTCTACAAACTCATCATAGGATTGCACCCAGATCACCTTGACACCGGGTGCGTAGGTCTCAAGGAGATCTTGGTAAGACCTAGGGTCTCGAATGTCGTCTAGCCAAATTGCAGTGCTCATAGTGCATCTTCCTTACAGGAAGCCCTACTCTGGGGGTTGGCCCTTAGCCCACCATTCCAGAGGTGCCCCAGCCTTCGCCGTGGTAGTCTCCCCCTTATAGGTTACTTGAATGGAAAGCAACCTTCGACCTCGCCCCACCGAAGCACGCGAAAGGGGGATAGACATAGGAGAACCATCCTTGGGCCAATTGATGAAAACGGAGATTTCCAGTCCTTCTTGGGCACGGATATTTCGGGCCGAGTTTGCTACCACAGGGGTACCAATCCAAACCTGCTTTGCATGACGCAAAACCCTGTGGGACCATGTGGGGGCTGCTTCGAAGGACACCTCCACAGGGAATACCACAGGCATCCCATTAGAGGCTGTGGCAAGGATCTTCAAGGATTCCTTGTGGGAATAACCCCTAGAACCACGAACGCAGTTCTCAATGTGTTCCGGCTTAGGGAATTCCACACTGCAGAAATCACTTGAAGAAATCGAGGACTTCACTCCAAAGTGGGAGCAATGGGCACGCCAATTACCCCAGGCTTCGTGAAGCATATGGACTAGATGCTCCTTAACAGCCTGCAGGATCTCTTGGTCAGTAGGGGTTGCCATTCTCATTTTTTGATTTTCCATAGCCAACCGAACGAGAGGGTGTTGACCCTACGCTTAGGTATAGGACGGCCACAACGGCCCTTTAGAAGGATGGCATAACCACCTCTACCCCTAATACGCAGGCCCTGTTGGGTCTGAAACCTTGATCAAGCCCTTGTGGCTTTTGCTGAATCGGTAAAGAGTATTCGGCTCCCCACTCCCCTCCCCCACATGAAGGTCTTGTCAGAGAAGCCATGCTCCTCTTGGTGCTTGTCAATCGTGCTTTGGGCATGGCCTAGCAGAGGGGGGTGGGTTTGTGCTAGACGATGGGTGCGACAGCGAAGATCAGACATGGATTTGCCCCTCTTAAAAGGGAGCGGTATAGGGACGCCTTGAAACCTCTTACTTTGACTTTTCTACAAGGATGGCTCTACCATACACCGTAGAGGTCCAACCGTTGACATGGCCACTGTAGTTGGAGATCTGCACCTGCCGCTTACTATCGGTACCCCGAATGGCACTGACAAGGTGAAGGAACACTGTCCCACGGACTTTGCAGAACACCACATCTCCCACAGACACATCCTGTACAGTGACAGGTTCAAGGGTGACCAAAGAACCACTAGGGATCCTTGGGTACATTGAATTCCCATGACCCTTGTACTTGGCCTTATGACCTAAGGCCAACTCAGCAATCACTCGCTGCTTTTGGTTCATTTTCGCCCCCCCCTTAAAGTAATACCGTGAGGAGACCTAACCCGCCATGCTGGAAGAAACCCACAAGATTCTGGAAGCCCTCCAGAATCATCCAGATCTGGCCCTGGACTTGGAAACAAACCTCCTGACTCTCACAGGTAGAATCCTTCTTCCTTGGATGGTCAACCCCATCCAAGGAAGATTTCAACGGTGTAACAAGTACAAGAAGGCTCAAGTTCTCTTGAGCAAGGGGGTTCTCAAAACCCCCCAAGGTTCCCATACCTTCGCCTCCAACCAAGAGGCAATAATACAATCCGAATCCATCCTGTTGGATGAAGGCTTCATCCCCATCCCCCACCGACCCACGACAGGAGTATGGACACTAGGGCCTGTGGATCAAATATCTGACACACCCCTTTGGCACAGGAAAAACAACCTCCAATGTCTTGGACATGTTCAGCCATCCGAGGGGAAGTACCATGCGGTATTCAACTTCCTTTCTGGGATTCCCCTGTCCCATAGAATCCTGAACAGCATCCCCGAAGCCAAGGATTCTCTTGATCAGGGCCTTCAGAATTTTGGCTGGTTCCTACCTGAAGAGCATGACCTCATAGATCGTTTGCCCTGACACCGAATGAGCCCCCTCCATCACAGTAGGAGCTTGGTAGCGATAGTAGTAGGGTTGCATGAACAAACCCACTAGGCTAGGAAAGGGCACCCCATCCAGCAAATCCTCTGACTCCAGGAGTACCGGGTCATGGAGGAACATGCTGAACGTGAGATCCGCTTGGTGAGCCTCAAGGGTGAGCACACCCTCTGCGTCCTTGAATTGGAAGAAATCCGGATCATCCATTAGCAGGGTAGGACCCTCCGCCAGCATGAAGAGGTTGAGGGGTGTATGGCCCCAACGCCGACTCCCAGTACCCACAAAGAAGAGGGTGGTGTAGGTGTCCACATGGCCGCGACCCCAATACCAGCTATCCAGGTGCTTGTTCAAGGGCGTGTTTGCCCAGTTGTGATCGTGGTAGCCTGTCCCTTGTGACACCCACAACCGATCTCCGATCTGCACCCTAGCAGCCACGTTACCATGGGGCACTGGGACTACCCAACCTAGGTAGCGAGACTGCTTCGCATCAAAGTAGACCTTCCCGGAACCCGGACGCCAAGAGGCCACCTCTCGGTCAAGGACCATATCCACCCTCATGTCCTCTGCCTCAAGGTGGACAGAGTAGGTCTCCAAGTTCCCTGCTACATAGGAACCACCAAGAGACACCTGACACTTGTCAGAGGATGCGGAGAAGGCTTTGGGGTCTAAGAGCTTGAAGGATTGGTGGGTGGTCCCATCAGGCTCTGTAATGGTGATCTCCATCTTGGGGGTGAGAGGCTTCCCCCGCTTCATGATGGGTTTTGTCATGAAGTTGGCGACAATGACCGTGCCGTCTTCAAGGTGTGCGTCGAAGTACCACCACTCCACGGTCCCTGCGGATCCACGGGTACGCATCCCATCTTCCCATGGCTGCACCGTGTCCTCAAGGCTTTCAGACAACGCTGTAGGAGTGATGAAGGGCTGCTTGGCACAACCGGATAGAGCAAGAGCCAGTAGAATTCTAGACATGGCAGAGGATCTCCTGTACACCAATGTGTGTGGATAACATGGATAGCCTAGAAAGGCTCTTTTAGCTATTTCAACAACCAAAGGTTTCATCCAAAGAAGTTCCCGCGTAACAGCGATACTGGCTGAACCCACACCTCTCCCTCTCCTGAAACTGTTCAGCATTTAGGTAAAGCATGAGACTCCTTGGGAAATGGCGCAGAACAGGGGATTACACCCCCTCAAGAGGCTTCTACCTCACGGCCCACATCCAAGAAGTGATGTGGGCCTTGGATCTGTTGTTCACCATTCCCTTCCATGGCCTTCTTAAATATGATTCCTTTGGCCATGCCTTACACAGCATGATGAAGATCGAAGACCTATCCTTCGAAGACTTCAAAAAATGGTGTCAACTTGCCGCTCTCACGCACGACCTCGGCAAATGCGGTGGTGATGAGGAAATTGAAGGCACCTTCGCCTATGGGTGGAACCGGCCTCCTTTGGGTAGGGGCAGAGTGTACCGCACGGCTCGCATTTGGGCCTCCCCTTCGTCAAAAACTTTGACGAACGAGTCGGCTCGCACCTACCATGTGGACCTCCATGTGAATCCCTCCTATGTCATCCTGGTGGATGGACTAATAGAAGAGATCCTCAAAAGATCTCTAAAGGGGGACCTGCCTTTGCAGAGCTACCCCTACTTGGGGGAGTCTTCGGACATGGTGACTTGGATGAATGAGGTGGCCAGTTATGATCATGTGGCATGGGTTATCCCAGGTACCAACATGTACCTCATTGTCCAATCGGGCAGAGGCTTCTCACACCTTTCCGCCAAGTATCAAAAGTTTGACATCAAGGTGGGCAAGCCCCACTGGTTCCAAATCTAAGGAGAAAATACAATGCCTGCCTACCAATACAACCTCACTCACGGTGTCTCCTTGCCTCAAGACAGCGGGTACCTGATCCTTTCCTCCCTCTCACAGAAGTTCCCCTTTGTGCATGGGGCACCTCTTATTCAGATTGCTCCAGTACGGGGCGCAAGAACCCGTAACCCTGCATTCTTGCGCACTGACCGCAGCTCTGTGCTACATATCCGAGGCATCACGGAAGTGCAGGCACAGGGCATGGAAAACCAGTGGGTGAATCTCTTGGGCACCCCCCTGCAGTTGCAATCCCTAAGGAAGATTGAGATGGAACCAAGCGAAACACTCGTGTCTCGCTTGGTGATCCTCAAAGACATTGTGGACCCTGAACACTTCTTGGAAGTGCTGAAAACTGCCTACCCTGGTGCGGCTGTTGCCTTGGGTCGTCGTAGAACCCTTGCAATTAAGGGCCTCAAGCATATTGGGTACGCAACTGTGTTGTCCAAATTGACAAAGGAGCAAGCACTCTCCCTCTTGGAGAATGGTTTAGGGAAACACACCTCTATGGGTTGTGGGACCTTCTACAAGGGCTCCCCCAAGTTCTGATGTTGCGAGTGGTCCTGTGGTGCATGGGACCATAGGGACCGCTCGCAACAAAGATTCAAACTTCGCTATCTTCAAAAAAAAGAGCAAAGGAATGTGGGGAAGACAAAAGGCAAAAAAAGGAGTGAAAACCAACCGCTCGCAAAGGGGCGCTAAAACACCGGTTGCACCTCACCTAAAAAACACGGGGCCACAATACCTTCCCACCTCGGAAGAGGATGGCAACGCGGAAAAGGATGCACCACTTAGGTGGCTCTTGGGGGCCACAATACCTTCCCACCTCGGAAGAGGATGGCAACGTTGTGGAATTCCACCGGCGGACAGCAGTTTGGACTCGCCACAATACCTGCCCGCCTCGGAAGAGGATGGCAACAAAACCTACCGGACAAAGCTCCGTGCTCAACAACACCTACCGGTGTCCGATCATGACGCCTACGCCGTCCTGTAGACAACCAACGGGAACTCAACCATGACCTACGAACCTCTACACAGCACCTGCGATCTGCTCCACGTCCTTGCCCACGAGGGTGACAACTCTGTCGACGAGCCTCAATTCTGGGCCCAAGAGCTAAGCGAGCACGCGGAGATCTTGGACGACCTCAAGCGCTCACCTAGGCACTGGCTGAGCCACGCCAAAATCATCGGACAGGCCCACGATCAAGTCCCCTCAGATTCCCCCTTTGCAGAACCGCTGAACACGCTGCGCGAGCACATCGTGAGCACCGTGTTCAACAACCACACCTCACTTCGCCTGTGGATTGGTGGTTCGAGCGGTTTTCCGTATGACCTCGTCGCTACTCACGGCGGAAGGCTCGACGAGCTGCCCACTGACGATGCCATCCAAGCCTGGCTCGCTGGATCGCTCGGTGCAGCCGACGCCAAAGCCCTCAAGCTTGCGGTGACAATGGACGGTAAGTGGCGCAACGCATACCGCAACGCCGTGCTCCCGCGCTTGGCCTCCCTCGTCTACCCGCACTACCAGATGCTCCCACCAGTCGGGTCGGCTTGGTCCGAGCGAGGCCCCGAAGTCCTGCGTGTCTACCTTCCGCATCTCGGCGATGATCTCGTCATACGCCTGCATGTCAGCGGGCTTCATTGGACTATCGGGAACGACGCTCAGCTCATCCACTACCCTGCCAACACTCACCTGTGGAACGACCCCGTCTTGGGAGAGGTCTCAATGACGTTGCTCGCGTACACCCCCTCCGCTCTTGACGATGCAATGCACGCCGCGCGGGAAGTCGCGAGGACCGCGTCCGAGCCCGACGCGTCTCTGGTGAAAGCCGTCTTCACCTCCATGATGACGTGGGCCTTCGCCCTTGAGGCAGCCGCCAGCGTAGTGCCTCAACACCAACACAAGGATGAGCATAAGGGCGAAAGCGACGACCTCTACTTGTGGGTGCTCACCCTCGTGGAGCTGCGCATCCAACTCGATCGCCAGGTAGCAGAGCTTGACTGGCCTGAACTCACCGTAGCGATGTACGAAGTCGACACGCTCTTCTCCCAACATAAACTAGGCGTGCTAATGGTTGGGCGTGACACCCTAGAGGAGCTACTCCTACCCGGTGAGTTCCTCGATCCCTATGAGTGGTGGGGTGCTCATGCGCGCACCACCATGCCAGAAGATAAATGGATCTGACCTACCAAGGTCCCCGTTCTGGCACTCCCCAACCCAAGTTGATTCTGCACATCGCCATGTGGACCCCGATGGTTCTGTCGCGGGTTGGATCGCCAACACCGCTTATGTGAGGCCTTTGGCCAGTCACGCATGCCAAGCCTCCATGGGCTGCATACATAACCGACGAAGGCCTCCACAAAACCTCCCAAGCCCAACAGAAAGAGTTCTTCCAAAAATACTAAGCCCCACTTCTTGTTTCAGAAGTGGGGCTTTTCTGCCCCTACAAGACCACTAGGAGGCCTCCTGCCTCTTTTCCTGCCCCGTGCTACCCAACACTACTCTAGGCCCCCACAAGGCCACTGTAGACGAATACCCTATGGATGCCCTTTCCACCCTTCCTTCTCCTACCCCTATGGTTAGTTTTACTGCTAACCACTACACCTTTTTATCCACTCAAGACCTCTTGTGTAGGCATAGAGCATAGGGCAGACTCCTACAGGACAAATGGGGGATGTTCAGGATTAAGCAGCTTAAATCTGAGCACCCCTACCCAACCACTGTCCCTGCGAAGCAGTACATAGGTCAGGTAGGGGTGCTCAACCCACCATTTTGTCAAACCCACTTTCAAAATGGGAAAGTTTTTTTCCCATTTTGAAATCGTTACCCCCCCTTACATTGTGGGAAAGTTTTTTCCCATTTTGAAATCGTTACCCCCCCTTACATTGTGGGAAAGTTTTTTCCCATTTTGAAATCGTTACCCCCTTACAAAGTGGGAAAGTTTTTTCCCACTTTGAAATCGTTACCCCCTTACATTGTGGTGGTGAATGTTAAAACCACCACGATATCCTTGTGGTAGGTACACATACCCTGGGACAAGGGAAGGGTGGTACGAATAGGAGCATTAACCGTGGGTCTTACTGTGTGCGGGTACAAAAACCTCCCAATGATCCTTGGAGTAGAGACCTGTGTACCCTGCAGGGAACCCCATACCCACGGCTTCACCCATCTCCCTGGCCTTGACCTTCTGGACATAACGGTTCAGGTCGCTGGAGTGGGTGAGGTACCAATACTCCCGCTCCTCTAGTGTGTGGACACCCATATCAATGTGAGTCCACAAGTACCCCTCGTACTCGAACTGGCGAAGACGCTCAATGCCCTTCTGCAGCAAGGTCAACCGGGACACCCGGTTATGGGCAATACCCCGCGCATCTGTAGAACCAAGGAGGAACGGTTCAATATTGGGCCAGATGAAGGCATAGTAGCCCTTCTTCTGGGGAGAAGTTTTGTTCCCCTTCTGCTTGACGGAGGCCAAGCCTCCAACCCGTGCCAGCATGATGCTACTGCGCTTCATCTCCCCTCCCTCACTCACGCTTGCTTGGCGATGTAGTGGCCACCTACGGGCGGTCATAGCCTAATACGCATGGTGTGGCAGGCTTGAAACAGTGGTGCAGATATTGTTGTGTCAGGATACTGAACAGAAAAGCCTTGACAGGGTGTTGGTTTGGTTTGTACTTCCCTAGGGGAAAACCTTATCAAAAATGGGGAAAAGGTAGTTTCGTTCGTTGGAGGGTGGAGTGGTTAAAAGTCTTGACAGGGGTTGTCTTATATACTGAACAGAGGGGACTTTATCGTCATTATTGGTGCCCCGCTGGTTTGTAGCCTTGGTTTTCTGAACAAGGCAGGGAGTATTATCGGCATACCTGCCACGGCTAATCAAAGACGGCTAAGACAACAGGTACTTGTTTGGTTGTAGAGCTTTCGTGGGTCAGTGCTTTAGACATCCCCTGGGAACAAAGGCATGAGGCAGAACGGGGACTTGTGACTGGCCTCAGGACCTGAGCGGGTTCTCTTGTGAAGAGGGCGGGTCTTATGGGTGGGCTTTTCAAACCCTAAAGTAAAATCTAGAGTGGTGGTGGTGGAAGTCTTGACAGGGTGTTGGTTTGGTTTGTACCCCCCTAGGGGGAAACCTTATTCAAATTGGAAATAGTGTAGTTTCGTTCGTTGTGGGGTGGGGTATCCAAAAGTCTTGACAGGGGCGTTTGAGTTTCTCAAACCCTATGTGGAATAGGGTTGAAAGGTAGGGTTACTGGTGGGGGTTCATCCTTAGGGTTTCAAGCCAACCCTAGCTAGCGTAATAGAGGTGTACAAAGGACGGACAGCATGACCTACCAACTCCCCGAAAACTATGTTCTTGCCGGTAACTACGGCACGGCCAATGCCAGTGATTGGGGCACGGCCACTGCCCTTGATTACGGCACGGCCAATGCCGGTAACTACGGCACGGCCAATGCCGGTGATTACGGCACGGCCACTGCCCTTGATTACGGCACGGCCAATGCCGGTGCTTGGGGCACGGCCACTGCCGGATTCAAAGGCACGGCCACTGCCGGTTTTGGAGGCACGACCACTGCCGGTATTGGTGGCAAGATCTCCATCGACTACTGGGATGGCACCCGTATCCGAACCAAAGTCGGCTACATCGGGGAAGATGGGCTTGAACCCAACACCCCCTACAAGTTGGACGAGACCTTCAACTTCGTGAAGGCTTAGGGTTTCAAGCCAACCCTATCTCGGGTAGATAGGCTCTATCAACAGGAGCCTATCAAATGACCTACCAAC
>Ga0210044_10006383_pt1 | contig 15558 bp, 14 predicted proteins | sample CryGey13umfilter_2_FD_183959 | JGI IMG/M metagenome (GOLD analysis project Ga0210044, IMG submission 183959) | Groundwater microbial communities from aquifer in Utah, USA - Crystal Geyser 4/9/14 3 um filter (SPAdes) (version 2) | ecosystem: Environmental > Aquatic > Deep subsurface >...
CCCGCCGCTATGGTAATTATGGACGCAATTGCGAGACAACACGCCGGCGTCGTAAAAGAAGCAGACTCTGTCGAAAATGATTCCTTTTTTGACGGCCTGCTGGATCATCCCCACTACACACGCCCGGCTGAGTTCAACAGGCGAAAAGTACCGGAAGTACTACTTTCCGGTGACCATCAACGGATTGCACAATGGCGAATGAAAATGAAGCTGGTTGAAACACTGACAAAGAGACCTGACCTTCTGTTGACGGCTTCTCTCTCCCCGGAACAGAAGAAGGTCCTGATCGAAATCCGGGAAGAATTGAGAAAGGGCGTGATGGATGAGGAGCGGGAGTAGGAACTGAAAAACCAGTGGAACATCATTTCCCATGTTTTGAACTATTCACCATCCACACTTCACGACAACTTTTTCTGCATAAAGCTGCCCGGTGAAAAACAAAATGATTGATTCTTCCCATGGGTATGGTAGAATGCTTCCCGCTGGCTGTCCCGCAGTATTTATTTCGGGGCATGCCGGGGATTTTCCCCGAACTCGAGCAAGAAAAGTGACCGTTTCCTCAAACCATTCGCTGGTACCGGAAGTGACGCCTGTTTAAGTGCTCGGGTCGAAGCAACCATATCGAAGAGATAGCGTTATTTCTTTTTGCTAAGGAGTTTGGGCATGGACATTATCAAACAGTTTGAAGACAAAATGCTCCGGACAGATATCCCGGATTTTAAAGCCGGTGATACTGTTCAGGTACATGTGAAGGTCAAAGAAGGTAACAAACAGCGAATTCAGCTTTATCAAGGGCTGGTCATCGGCCGTTCCAACGGATCCAACCGGGAAACGTTTACGGTTCGAAAAATCGCTGAAGGCATCGGTGTAGAGCGTATTTTCCCTCTGCATTCTCCCATTATTGACAAAATCAAGGTAATCCGTAGAGGTCGCGTTCGCAGGACCAAACTCTATTACATCAGGGAGAAAATTGGAAAGAGCGCCCGCATTCGCGAGAAACGTACTTACTGACACAATCTGTTATTTGCACACCATTCTGGAAGCCGGTTCAAACCGGCTTTTTTTATTGCATTTTTGATTCATTTATTTATAATGAAACTATGTTAAAGAGTTTACGAAGGCCGGATGCAGGTATCGGACTGGAAATCGGGAACGGTGCAGTAAGAATTGTCCATTTGAGAACCGGAAGCGATAGACCAGAGGTACTCCAGGCCACCCTGGAACCAATACCCCACCAGAAAAATGGGGACCAGGACTCAAAGCAAACGCTGACCGCCCTCCGTGAAGTAGTGAAACGAACCGGGCTCTCGAAAAAAGCAGTGTCAGTCGCGTTACGTCCAGCTATCCTTACAATCCGGGACATCCAGATTCCACGGGTTCCGGACGAAGAACTGCTTTCGGTAATAGAATGGGAGATTCGTCAGCTCATCGAATTCAACCGTGAGTCTCATAATCTGGACTTTATTATTCACAACCGGGAAGACCAGGGCTTATCAAACAAATATCAGGCCATGGTTGTCGTTTCGAAAAAAGGAGACCTGGAAGCTACGGTAAAACTGGTGGAAAGCGCCGGCCTCAAAGTTCGGAGGCTGGGCGTTCCCGCAGATGCGCTTTGCTGTCTGGCGTCAATTCATCCTGATGTGAATCAGGACATGGGATCTGCCATCGTGAGCATCGGGCACCACGACTCTTCCGTCACAATTGTCCAGAACGGAAAGCTCCGCTTCACACGGCAATTGGATTTCTCACTGGAGACATTCATAGCGGATATCTCTGAGCAGATGACCATACCACTGGATGAGGCAGCAGATATCTCTCATCAGATTTCCCTGGTCGAAGTGGGGGGCGATACCCTGGAAACGAAGCAACTGAGAAACCTTGGCGCATCGCTTCTGGAGTCCCTTACCGCCGAACTGAATAAGAGTTTCAACTTTTATGCCTCTGTCTCCAGAGGGGGAACCGTGAGCCGCGTATACCTCACAGGAGATCTGGCAGAATTGATCGGTGTGGAGAACTTTTTCCTGGAACATCTCGGTGCAATTACGGCAGTTCTACATCCTTTCAAAGGACTCCAGGTTCGGGGCACAATCCCCCGAAACAATAACCAGTTCTCCGTTGCACTCGGTATGGGGTTGATGCCATGGTAAAAACGCATTATGAACCGCATTTTAATCTCTTTTCCAAGGATCTGTCACAGAAGAAACTGCCAGAGAATTTTTATTTTAATATGATGATGATTGGCAGTGCCCTGCTTCTCCTGCTCTCTGCCATTGTCTTTGCCGTTGTGGGTACCCGATACGCCATGGTATCCCACAAACACAAAACATTACTCAAGAGACTGGAAGTCCTGCATCAGAAGGACAAACAGCTTATGAACTTGTCCGTACAGGTGGCAAGGCTGAAGTCAGACAATGACGCGCTGGCTGGCAGTATCCGAACAGTTTCCAGCCTGTTTGACAGAAAAACCAGCTGGACGACAATTCTCGAAAACATCAGCGAGCTGATGGACAGAGGAATCTGGCTGGACAATTTCTCGGGAAAGAGCTCCCCGGACAGCCAGGGTCGCGCCATTTCACTCTCACTGAATGGGGGCACAATTTCACTGAAAGTACTCAATCGCTTCCTGGGCCGTCTGGAAAAGAGGTTCGGAAATATCAAGGTAAGTGTCAAAGCGGCGGAAAATGACAAAGTTCGCTACTACACCTTTTCCATTACGATGCTGTGGATGGAGGAAAGGAAATGAGACAATTTCTTCTGAAACTGGAACAAAAATTCATTTCGCTCCACCCCAGAGATCAAAAGATCCTCCCCTATTTCGCCTTTGTTTGTATTTTTCTCATCTTCTACATGCTCATCATTTCCCCCCTTTCAACCAAGGCTTCTCAATTGAGCAGGGATAACAGCCAGATGGAGCAGGAAGCATTTTCTTTGGATCAGAAACTTAAAGTGCTGACTGCAGTGGAACAGCGACTGGCTCAGGGCAAAGAGAAAAGCCTTGCATTCAGAGAACAATTTCAGAAACTGAAACGGCAGGTGCCGAGTAAAGATGAGATTGCCAATGTTCTGAGTCACCTGGCCGAATCCGAAAAACTCACATTTCTGATTCAAAGCATTGCTGAAAAAGACTATGTAGAAACCAGGAAATATACCCGCATCCCCCTGATGATTTCGGCAACAGCGGATTTTGATCATATTATCCACTTTGTAGGTGAAGTGGAAACATCCGAACGACTCATGACCATTGACTCAATCCAAATGAATGTGGATGGAGAAAATCCTTCGAGAATAACAACTTCTTTTACGGTAGACACATTCAAAATACCAGGGCTTGAGCAGCTCATTCAAGTATACCGGGAAGAAGTACAGGAGAAGAAGAATGAAAAAAAGAAATAGGATTATTCTATCAATTCTCCTGATTTCACTGGCGCTGTGCCCCTTGTATGGAGCCAGACGAAACCCCTTTGCCCGGCCCGCTTTCCTTTCACAGACAACAGCTGAATCCAAAGCTGCCGAGGAGAAGAAACCGGAAACCGCACTGGCGAACCTCTACCTGACAGGTATCATCAACGAACAGATTGCAATTATCAATCACCAGTTTTATCGAAAGGGCCAGAAGATCGGTGTACTCTCTGTTCAGGAAATTACAAACAACAAGGTGGTTTTGGAATCCCGGGACCTTCGTTACGACTTGATTTTAAATTTATCTAAGATAAAGAAGAAGGAGTGAGACATGAAACGGATTTTGCTGGTGATTCCAATTCTTATTCTAACCACATCATGCATGCACAGGGAAAACGCCAAAGCACCTTCGCCCAATGATCTGGCCAACTTGACAGATCTGAAAGTGCTGGATGTTAAGCCCCTTGAACCAGTTGTGAATCCAAAAGCCATGGACAAAATTCCTGACAAAGTTTTGAAAGAAACAAAAACCTACTCCGGCGCACCGGTCAGTCTCTCCTTTTATAAAGCGGATATTCACGATTTTTTCCGTGCAATTTCCGAAGTTGCAAATATCAATTTCCTGGTACACGATCAGGTGCACGGGACCATTACCATTGAGGTTCAAAATATTCCGTGGGACCAACTCCTGGATACTGTCTTGCAATTCAATAAACTCACGAGCATTCGGAAAGGCGGTATTATTGAGATTATCCCCCGAACCCTCGCAGACAAAAACACTGAAGTCCTGAAAGTGAATTATGGAACGGCAGACGATATTGTCAAAACCCTAAAGGGTGAAGCCAGTCTGGGAAAGTCCGGGAAGGGAACGGAAATCGTTGCAGACAAAAGAAGCAATTCAATCATCATCACTGATATCCCGGAAAATATCGCAAAAATAAAACGGATTGTAGCGGCGCTGGATCAGCAACCTCAACAGGTACTGCTGGAAAGCGTCATTGCCGAAGTCACACTGGACGATACAAACCAATTGGGCCTGGGATGGTCATTCGGCCAGAACGGACGCTTGCGGAGCTCCTGGGGAAACAACTCTCTTGAAAGCTCCGGAACTTCTAATTTCCCCCTGAACAATGTTGCTGAAGGTACCGGATTCCAGTATGCTCTTTCCTTAAATGATGGACAAGTGATGGCCGTACTCAACGCTTACGCCCAGGCCAGCAAAGCCAAAGTACTTTCCCATCCCAAGCTTGTCACCTATGACAACAGTGAAGCTTCCATGAAAGTTGTGGAAAGACGGTTCGTACAAACCTCCCTTAACACCAACACTGCCACCGGAGTTGGGGGTATTTTCAGCAACTTTGAGGAACGGGATTATGGAATCACGCTGAATGTTACTCCCCACATCAATCAGGCCGGGGATATCCTTTTGAAAGTAAAACAGGATGTCAGTGACCTAACAGGCGTCGACAGCAACGGGAACCCGATTTCCACCCAGCGAATCATTGATACCACTCTGCTTCTCAGGAATGGGCAGACCATGGTTCTCGGCGGATTGATTCAGGAAAAGAAGAAAGATGGCACCCGGGGATTGCCCTGGTTTTACAAAATTCCAATCTTGCGCACCCTTTTCGGAACCCGTGAGAGAGAAGACAAAAGAACCGAGTTACTACTCTTCATCACGCCACACCTGATTCGAAATTTCAACGATGCCAAAGCTGTTACAAATGCCGTGGTTCATCAGAAGAGTAGTGTAAAGCCTCTGAATTAGACGAATGAACAAAATCGCTGTCGGAATCGTTGGAGTTTTCCTGGCTGTATCTGTCTTTGGTCAAAACCCCTTTGTCCAGGAGGATGCTCGGACTTTCACCCCTCCTTTGAGTCCACGCACAGTTGGATATCGAATATCGGCAAAGCTGGATACCGATAGCCACATCATAGCGGGTAAGGAACAGATTTACTTTCTCAATACCAGCAATAAATCTATTCAGTCCATGCAGGTGCACCTGTATCTGAACGCATTTGCTTCAAACCAGACCCCCATGGCGAGAGAAATTGCACCGCTGAGAAACATGCTGAAAGTTCCGGTCAACCGAAAAACTATCGGCTACTGCAGAATTCTGCACTTGACTGTCAATTTTTCTTCCGTATTGCACACGCTGGAGGTGGATAACACCGTCGCGACATTCGCCCTGCCCTACCCTCTGAAACCTGGAGAATCCACTCTCATTGAGATTGAATTCGAAACCCGTCTTCCCCGACTCGTCATCCGCAGCGGATATGCCGGTACATTTCACATGATTGCTCAATGGTTTCCAAAACTGGGAGTATTGGGACAGGATGGCAACTGGGACTGCCCCCAATACGGTGGAAACGGGGAGTTTTTTTCCGACTTCGGTGTCTATGATGTCGCCTTCAATGTGCCGGAAGGATTTTATGTGGTCGCCACCGGTGTTAAGCAGCAGGAAACCACCGCAAATCATCGTAATATGTTTCACTTTTACGCGGAAGACGTCCATGATTTTGTAGCCGCAGTCTGGGATCAATTCAAATTCAGAAAGAAAACTGTAGGGAACTGCGAACTCACTGTGGCATATGCGCCTGGACATGAGGCCGTCTCACTCCGTGAAATGGATGCCCTTGAAGGAACGTTCAACTGGTATAACACCCATATCGGGTCCTATCCCTACTCCGCTTACACAGTCATAGACACACCATTTTGCGCAATTGGCGCATCTGGTATGGAATACCCTATGGTATCTACAGGTTTCGCACTGAAGCTTTTCCCGAAATGGTTCCGGATCCCGGAAGAAACTGTCGTCCACGAATTTGGACACAGCTATTTCCAGGGAATGCTCGCCTCCAATGAATTCACTGAAGCCTGGCTGGACGAAGGCATTAACACTTACATGACCGCCTTGATCATGGAAGATTTGTATGGCAAGTGCAACTTCAATGCTCTGCCCCGCTTCTGCGCAAGTAGTCTTGACCGTATGATGAATAGCGATTACAGCGCCCTTCGCTACCAGAAGCCCAATCAACCTGCAAACACATATGCGGACAGACACGCATATGCTCAGGCCAGCTACAACAAAGTCTGCCTCCTTCTGAAGACTCTGGAAAACATCATCGGGAAAGAGGAAATGACCAGCATTATGAAAGACTACTTCAGTCAATTCCGCTTTGAGCATCCTACGGGAACTGATTTTCTGGAAATCTTCAACAGTCATACAAACAATCGATTTGCGAATCTCATGGACACCATGATCAATTCAAATTCTTTTCCGGATGCGGCAGTTCTTCGGGTTACCCGAAATGCAAATCCCTCTTTCAAGGGTTTTGTACCGGAAAGAGTCGCATATATGGAAACTCCGGATCCCACCAACACCGTCCGATTCTCCATCGTACTCGTTAAGGAAGATCTGCCGCTTCCGGTTCCATACCGGCTAACCTTTAGCGATGGTAGTGAGGTGAACGGTGAACTTGGAATACTGGACAGCTCGAAAACCGTCACGGTGGACAAGCCGGCCAACGTTCGGTTAGTGGAGGCCCGAATTGACCCGGAGAGAAAAATACTTATTGATCTGAATCGGTCCAACAACCGGTACAGTACAGAAGGAAATGCCAGTCGGCGAATGGGAAGCACTGCGCTGTTTCTGGCAATAATGGAGTTGAGTTTCTATGTTTTTTAACACGCTGAAGCGAGAAATGGTCATTCACTACTTAAGCCGGGTAGCTCTCCTTGTGCTTGCCTATTTTGTTGTGGCACCCGGACATTTTATCCCGGAGCGCTTTGAACTCTTCCATGTCTTCGGCCTCTGGCACCAGCTGGCACCTCTGGTTCTCCCCATTGTATTGATCCTATATTTCCTGGATGGATGGCTGATTCTTTCCGCTCTTGCCACTTTGCTGGGACGCCCACTGAAACGAACGGATTTCCTCATGTATATCAGTACAACTTTGTTTTACCTCTTCCTTTATCTTCTTATTGCAGGAATCCTTTATGCCGCGTTTTCACCGCTGATCACTCATCTTCGCCTGACATCCAACACCGCAGTCCCCGTTCTGGTCATCTATATCGTTCTTGTCCTTTTTATTGCCATTTTCTGGAAATGGCTGAGTTACTTGAAGTGGACCTGTCGGATATCCCACTTTCAACAGGACACCGGTTTTTCACTGAAAACAATTGTAGCAGGTTGGTCTAATCTATTGAAATGGAAAGATATCATGATTTATGTGCTCATTGTATCCTACACGGTTGGTATTCCGGTGATTCTACTTGCCATTGGTGCCTACCTGCAGACAGCACCGCTTATTGCATCCGCGTTGATGGCAGCCATGGTCTGCTACACCATCGGTAAATTTTACCTGCTGTACACACTCTGGAACAGAATCGCCCAATAAAAAAAGGGAAGTTGCATGAACTTCCCCTCAAAATAGTAACATTTGTTGTAAACTCAGAATTCTTTAACTTCCACCACCTGTTCGCCCTTGTAATACCCACAATGCGGGCACACTCTGTGAGGCAGCTTCTTTTCCTGACAGTTGGGACAAATACTCAGTGCCGGCACCTTCATGGCGTCATGCGCCCGGCGCTTGTCACGTCTAGCTTTTGAATGTCTTCGTTTCGGGTTTGCCATAACTTACTCCTTCTTATTCAAAAATGATTCCAAATCTTTCCATCTCGGGTCCACGGTATCCGCCACACAGTCGCAATCACCCTCATTGAGGTTCTTACCGCAACCGGGGCAAATCCCTCGGCAATCCTGCCGGCACTGATGTGCCATCGGAATATTCAGCCGAATGGTGTCCAGAACTTGTTGTTCCAGATCAATCACATCACTGGTCAGTACTTGAACAAATCCGTCCTTCCCCTCCAATGTTACCGCCCCTTCAGCTTCCACGGGGTCCGATGTGAACAGGACGGAAAATGACTCATCCAGCTGGGACTCGTACCCTTCCAGACAGGTTGTACAGGCAAGTTGCATTGACCCGGAATAATGGATTTTCAGCATAATCTCAGCTTCGCTGATCCGGTACAATTCATACTTAACCAGACAATCTTTTACTGTAAAGCTGTCATTAAATCCCGGATCCTCCACACAGTCCCGAATCCTGAAATTGCCTCTAAGTGGCCGCTGTTCAATCTTTGCAACTTCTATTCGCACAACTCCCCCTGTCCAACAGAAAAGTATTATAGCACGGCCTTCCCCCTTGTCAATACAACAACACGCTGCAAGAAAGAATTTCCCCACTGAGTCGGAGTTGGTTGGCCACCTCTGGGAGATGCTGCTTCAAACCGTGGCACTTCGTACCATGTCCAACAGCGCGATCGGATCGCTCCACGCAGACTGATGTCTGCTCACAACCGGCATTCCGTTGCATTCGCCTGGATGCAAGCATCCGCGATCGCAACGTATAACAGGAGTGAGTTACCGCTTTTGAATAATGTAACATATAGATACTTCAACTTATATATAAGATGGAGTTGGCTATGGCCGTAAAGCAGGGAACAGACACCGGGGCGTTGCCAATCCCCGTTTTACTCATTCCCTTTCTTTCTCTTCCTTTCCCTGGGCTGCGAAGCAGCCCGGACTGGAAACTTAATTAGAGGTATACAATTCCGCAGCACCGATCTCGGGAGGGAGTTGAGCCATGAGGCGAAACGCACCAACCGGGAGATCGTGGGACGCGACGGATTGGAGCAAATGTGTGCGTTCACGACTGGAAAGAAAGAGGAGAAGTACGTCGGTACGTGACGAGAAGCGAAAGGAGCGAACGCGCACAGATGGTCCGAGACTTGAGCGTCAACCGGAAAGGAGGGAGGTGGTGCCGAGGGTTGTTGTTTCAGTCATCTTACACGCTTATTTGCTGTTTCAATTCACGCGGAGCGGAACGGCAGCCGAGACGAACGGCTCTCATGCTCGCATGAAAGAGTCGTTCGGTGCCGCTGACGGGAAGTGGCACGAATGTGCCACGTATTGAAACAGCAATCCGGTGATGATTGACACGAAGTGCCACGGAATCAGTACAGCCTCCACCGCAGTGAACGTTCTTCCCTGTCAGCTGGAAACTTTTCCTTGCCTGTCAAAACTTGTGCGGTACAATTGTTTCGGACGAAATGCCTCAGAAGGAGAAGCAGATGTCACGAACATTTCTCAGCGCCAAGATTCATCGGGCGACCCTTACCGGCGCCAACCTTGAATATTCCGGTTCGCTGACGATTGACGAAGCCATCCTGGAGAAAGCCGGCATCGCGAATTTTGAGCAGATTCACGTATTCAACGTGAATAATGGTGCCAGGCTCATCACCTACGCTATCAAGGGCGAGAGGGGAAAGGGACAGTTCGAGTTGAATGGTGCGGCCGCCAGGTTGGGAATTCCGGGGGACCAGATCATCATCGTCACGTATCGTACGCTCTCAGAAACGGAGATTCCAGGTTATAAGCCGAAACTACTCATTATGGGTGAGGGAAACAGTATCAAAAAGATTCTGTAATCCCGACGAACACAAACATGGACAGGGGCTCAATTATGAGCCCCCTGTTTTTTTTCAGCTTGTTAAGCTGGTTTCCCGGATCTTTCTCCAAGAAGACACTGTTCACCGTTTCTTCTTCTCGCCGGAAGACCGGTTTTCCAGTTCCTTCATGCTCAGTGAAATCCGCTTTAATTCCGTATCCACTGAAACCACTCTAGCTTTTATTCTGTCTCCAACGGAAACCACATCCTTCGGTGATTTTACAAACTTGTTGCTCAACTGAGACACATGAACCAGCCCGTCCTGATGAACTCCGATGTCCACGAAAGCACCGAAATCAGTTACATTTGTAACAATTCCGTTGAGTATCATCCCCTCTTCCAAATCCGCAAGAGACTCAATTCCAGCGGCAAATTCAAAGGGCTCGAATTTTTCCCTGGGATCCCGGCCCGGTGCCTTCAGTTCCTTTACAATGTCCCGGAGTGTTGGAAGTCCGAAATCATCTGATATCAATTTTTCCAATGGCAACTTATCCAGGATTTTATCGTTTTGTATCAGTTCATTCGATTTAATCCCCGCAGACATTGCCATTTTTGTCACCAATTGATAACTTTCAGGATGGATGCCCGTGTTATCAAGGGGCGTTTCTCCGTTTCGAATCCTCAGGAATCCAGCGCTCTGCTGAAAGGCTTTGGGGCCGAACATCCGAACCGTCTTCAACCCCTTACGGTTTTGAAAGGGACCATTTTCATCCCGATGGGCGACGATGTTCGTTGCCAGGGTTTCTCCGATACCGGACACATAACTCAGAAGATGTCGGGAAGCAATATTTACATCCACCCCCACTCTGTTCACAACAGAAACCACGGTCGTATCCAGTTTTCGCTTCAGAAGCGCCTGATTGACGTCATGCTGATACTGGCCCACACCAATGGCCTTGGGATCTATTTTTACCAGTTCGGACAGGGGATCCTGAAACCGCCTTCCAATGGACACCGCACCACGAACCGTGAGATCGCAGTCTGGAAACTCTTCCCTCGCCACATCTGACGCTGAATAGACAGATGCGCCGGATTCACTTACAACAATTACCACAATGCCCTCATCCACAATGGACCGGATAAACGCCTCGGTTTCCCGTGACGCGGTGCCGTTTCCGATCGCCACCGCTTTCAGCCCGTGTTTCTTCATGAGAGCAAGGGTCTTATTTCTGGAACCTTCGGTGTCTTCCCGAGGTTTGGTGGGATAAATAACATCATGGGCCAGTAGTTTCCCTGTACCGTCCAGTGCCACAATTTTGCAACCGGTTCGGTATCCGGGGTCCACACCCAGTACAGGAATATTTCCCGCTGGAGCTGCCAGAAGAAGTTTCTCAAGATTGGCGGCAAAAACGGAAATCGCCTCATCATCCGCCCTCTTCTTCATCTCTCCCCGGATGTCCAACTCAATGGAAGGCAAAACCAGCCGAACCAGGGCATCGTCCAGCACGACACCCAGCCATTCCCGATAGGGATGGGAAACTGGAATCATCCGCTCCCCTTCCAGTCTCGCGATAAGCTCTCTGTCCACTTCCAACTTTGTTTTCAGTACCTTTTCCCGCTCGCCCCTGCGAATCGCCAACACCCGATGGGACGGAATGGCAGATGCCATTTCCCGATACTCATAGTATTGTTCATATTTGGAGCGTTTACCTTCCCAGTCTTTTACCGCCATACTCTCCAGTACGCCTTTCCGGTAAACAAAATCACGGACCCTTTTGCGAAAATCGGCATTCTCGGAAAAAAGTTCTGCCACAATATAACAGGCTCCGGAAAGGGCAGTTTCAGCGGTTTCAACACCTTTTTCAACATTGACAAATTCGGCCGCGAGGTCCGCCAGCTCCGAACCGGAACCGGACAGAATGGCGTCTGCCAGTGGTGCCAGTCCCTGCTCCCGTGCAATCATCCCCTTTGTTCTGCGCCTGGGTTTGAATGGCAGGTAAAGATCCTCCAATTCCTGTTTCACATGGATGGATTCAATTTTCTGTTTCAGTTCAAGGGTCAGCTTCCCCTGTTCTTCAATTGTTTTCACCACAGTGGTCTTGCGTTCGTTCAGTTCTTTCAGATATGAAAGCCCTTCTTCTACCAAAAGAATGGAGACCTCATCCAACCCGCCGGTCTTTTCCTTCCGGTATCGAGCAATAAAGGGAACGGTGCTCCCATCTGCCAATAATTCCGTAATCGCATTCACCTGCTGTTCCGTAATCTCCGCTTTCGCCGCCACCCATTGTCTGTCTTTCGTATTCAGCATCAACACTCTCCAAATTTTCGATAGTTCATTTTAACATCCAATTGAGACAAGTAGAGATAAGGTTTGGGTCCCGGTTGAGTTCAGGATGAGCCAGGCTCCAATCAAGAAACTCTCTGTTTTTGCTCACGGGCAACGTTGTCCAGCCTTCTCCTCGTTTGTCCTTCCCCTGTGCTAAAATATGTTGGTTTGGATTGAAGATTCCACGAATTGGAGGAAGTATGAAGAAACTGATTATACTGGTAATGGCTATTGTATTTGCCGGGCTATCTCTTTTCGCAGGGTCGCCGGGACAGGACCATAGTGTCTATGAAGTCCAGAAACCGGACAAGGTTTTGAAAAAACTGAAAGAGGAAAGCGATAATCTGCTGAAATCGGCCCAGAAGAAACGGGAAGCCCATGAAAAGACATTGAAAGAGGAAAAAAACAAAAAGAAGAAAGAAAAGAAGCGCTTCTGGATGGATTTTTCCAACGTAAAAGTACCGGCTTCTCCTGATGTCTTCCAATCATCTTTCCATTTCTCCCCTGTTCCCCAGTATTACACCGGAACCTGTTGGTCTTTCAGTACAACATCCTACATGGAATCAGAAATCTATCGACTGCATCAAAAGAAAATTAAGCTTTCTGAAATGTACACCGTGTATTGGGAATACGTCGAAAAAGTCCGGCGCTTTGTCCGGGAATACGGACATTCCCTGGTGGATGAGGGTTCAGAAGCGGACGCAATTCCTGCAATCTGGCGCCGGTACGGTATTGTACCGGAGGCGGCCTATCCCGGTTACGCCAACGGTAAGAATGAATTTAATCATCTTCTCCTGATGAAAGAATTGAAGGGCTATCTGGATTACGTAAAAAAACTGGACATGTGGGATGAAACGGAAATCCTGGCGCACACCCGCACGATTCTCAACAAATATCTCGGTGTTCCGCCAACTTCATTTCAGTACGAAGGGAAAGACCACACGCCGGTAACATTTCTGACCGATGCATGTGGTCTGAACATGGATGATTACCTGGAATTTACCTCCTTCGAATATATGCCGTTCTGGCAGAAGGGTGAGTACAAAGTGCCGGACAACTGGCGCCATGCAAAGGATGCGAACAATGTCCCTTTGACGACCTGGTACAGTATCCTGAACAAAGCCATGAAAAACGGGTTTACCATCGCCATTGGCGGCGACGTATCTGAGCCGGGATACAGGGGTACCTTTGATGCTGGGGTTGTGCCTGATTTTGACATCCCGGAAAAACTGATCAATCAGGATTCCCGGGAAATGCGTTTTTATAACCGCACATCCACAGACGATCACGGTATTCATATGGTGGGATGGACCCACTTCGACGGTCATGACTGGTACCTGATCAAGGACTCTTCCCGAAGTGCCCGGAAGGGAAAATTCGAAGGCTACATGTTTTACCGGGAAGATTACGTCAAACTGAAAATGCTGGATTTCATGATAAACAAGAGTGCTGTCGATCCGAAAATTTTGAAACAGTTTGAAGAAAAGGGAACACCGCCAAGACCCGCAAAGAAATAGATACGGTCGGATTGACCATAAAGAAAGCCGTGGGGTTGAACCCCCACGGCTTTCCTATTTTTTTCTTTTTCAAACCATCCACTATTCTCTTCTTTCCCGAATCTGCTCTTTACTCAAATGGTTCCCTTCCCTCTCTCTGTTCTACACACCGCCAATCTGATCGAACACCTTCTTCATCATCTCCTCAAAATCCTCAGGATCAGAATCAACCAACACGGCATCCACAACCTTCTCCGCCTGGCTTTTTTTGTAGCCGAGATTCACCAGCACGTTCAACGCGTCATCCCTGAAACCTGAGGCACCCGGAGATAATTCAGTCATCTCCGATTCATCGTGGGCAAGCTTTCCCTTCAGTTCCAGAATTACCCGCTGGGCCGTTTTCTTCCCAATTCCGGGAATCCGGGTAAGAAACGAAATATCTTCGCTGTCAATTGCCGCTGCCACCTCTCCGGCAGGATGCGGTGAGAGGACTCCCAATCCTGTCTTCGGACCGATTCCGCTGACAGAGATCAACTTCTCAAAAAGTTCTTTCTCGCGAAGCGACGCAAAGCCATACAGCTCACTTCGGTCTTCCTTTACGTGATGATAAATCTCCAGCGATACCGGCTCTCCCGTCTGCGGAAGGGAGCAGAAGGTTTGAAAGGATATGGCCACCTGATAGCCGACACCACCTGCCATCAAAATGATGCGGTCAGCCTCTTTACGAAAGAGTTTTCCTTCGAGAAAACCGATCACTCCACCACATCCCACTCTGCAAATCTCTCGTTTCGGATATTCGCCTTGCCGAGAGTCTGATATTCGATTTCATGATTATACCCCCATTTCAAAAGCGTGGAATCTCCTCCGCCACGGGTGGTGATGAGAAATCGATTTTCAATGCCACCAAACCAGAAGCACCTGTCGCCCTGCCAATCCCGGTCACCCGCATTGACATCCACAGGAAACCATCCGATTTTCGGCAGATAAATTTCCGCCCAGCGATGATAGGCTGTGTCAACAGAAGAGGCTTCTCCCCGGACGACCATGGAACCCACGTACCGTGCAGGTATTCCTGTAGCCCGGCATAGGGCAATGTAGGCAAACGTGTATTCAGAACAGGAACCGGTGCCCCGCTCAATAACCGTAGGCGCAATATCCCAGCCGCCCACCATCTGATAATTGATCCTGCCTGTAAGAAAATCGAAGAGCTTTCTCGCTATGAAGTACGGATTCTTTTCATGTCCAACAATTGTTTTTACCTTGTTCTGGATATATTCACTTTTCACCTGGTATTTATCCCCATCCTGAAGATAAGTTTTCGTAATTTCAGCCTGAATTTCCGATAAAGAGCCCACTTCGTGGGGGAAAATCTTGGTAGAAATACGGTAAAAAGTACCCTCCGCGTCCATACGAAGTGACTCCTTTTCACCCGGCTTCATCTTTTTCATTTTGTAAACAGCCGCTTTCTGGCCCCACTGGTCCGTTTCAATCCGGGCGCCATCTGTCCAGGTGATTTTATTTAGCTTCTGGTTGGGTCCGTCCACGGGGATCGCCACGGTAACAGTGCCTCCGGTGATATCCCCCGGCCCGAGATTCTGTACTTCCGTGAACAGGGTGGCATGTCCTTTCCTCTCGTCGGACCGAACACATTTGCCGTTGAGGGTGTACACATCCGCCACATACAGTTTGTCGGTTTCATAGTCAGACGCATATACTTTACCGCCATCCACCCACACACCATCCACAACCGGACCGGGAGCGGATATGTAGAAAATTGTATAACCGGTACGAATGTCTACCATGTAAATCCGGTCCTTTTTGCTGTCAGCCGCCCACAGGTAGCCGTTCTGATCGTAGGCCAGAGCGGAAACAGATGGAGAC
>Ga0210044_10006384_pt1 | contig 15557 bp, 15 predicted proteins | sample CryGey13umfilter_2_FD_183959 | JGI IMG/M metagenome (GOLD analysis project Ga0210044, IMG submission 183959) | Groundwater microbial communities from aquifer in Utah, USA - Crystal Geyser 4/9/14 3 um filter (SPAdes) (version 2) | ecosystem: Environmental > Aquatic > Deep subsurface >...
AGAAGTGGCCCAAAAGGCAATGGTAATTGCTTCTGGAATCTGTATTTACACCAATGATCAATTTACATTGGAAAAAATTTAGAAAAGCTGTATCATTTTAATAGGCCAATAAAAGTAAAGAGGGAAGGCATGAGCGATGTATTTTTCAGTCAGGAACAATTCAAGAAACTCCTGGAAGTCATCGAAGATGAGCCCACGCCCGAAAACCTTGCCCGACTTGCCCGGGAATACAACTACCGCTCATACTATGACCGTGCCATTGAAAGCGCACGACGCTCCATAGAAAAAGATAGATTGAACTGGACAGGCTGGTATGAATTGATCCTGGCTTCCGGGTTCAAAAACGATGGAGAACTGGAAAGTATCAAAGCAGAGTTGGATGAGTTATTTGAATCTGCCAATGGGGCTGGAAATTTAGAAACCGGTCTGCTCCGGAATCTGGCACTGATAAACTATTTTCTTGAAAAGGATGCCCTTGCACTGAACCTGGTTGAGCAAGCCATTAAAGAAAATGGGGAAGACGATGCCTGCCAGGAAGTAAAGGGGTACATCTATCATGCCATGGGAAAGACAACCGAAGCACTTCAGAGTTTCGGGGAATCAGTCAGACTGAACCCCCGGAATTGTCGATCTATGCGCATGGTTGGAAAATGCTACCTTGATCTTGACGAAGGGGGCAAAGGCGTAGCCAAAATCTGTGAGGCCCTGAGAATTGAACCATGTTTTGTTGCTGCCTGGCATCTCCTCGGTGAATACCATTTGGACCACAACAATATTCTCGGGGGAATTCAGAGTTTCGCCCGGGCGCGTTCCATCAATCCCAGGGATTGGGGGGCCTATTTTCTGATGGCGGAATTTTTCATGCGACGGGGGGACTATGACATCGCAATTGCAGAAATCAAAAAACTGTTCTTCTTTGAGGATGATAAGGAAATACGTGCTGAAGCCCTGAACCTCATCGGATACGCCCACTATCTGCAGGGAAATTTAGACGATGCAGGCTATTATTTCAATACAGCCATTGTCTTCAACCCCTCTTATGCACTGGGATACTTTAATCTGGGTGAATTAGAACGAAGCCGGGGCAGACTGGAGAAAGCTGTACATTTCTACCAGGAAACACTAAAGCGTGATCCTCATCATATTCCTTCCATCACGCAGACTGGATTTACCTTTTTAGACTTGAAGAAAATGGATGAGGCCGAAGAGATGTTTCAGATAGCGATTGAATTGGATCCGGAGGAATCTTCCGCCTACCTGGGTTTGTCGGAGTGCAGTCGTTCAAAGCGAAGATACCAGGAGCAGCTGGCCTATGTGAAAATGGCCCAGAAAATTGTACCTGACAACTCACAAATATTGAATTATATGGGAATTGCATACCAGTGCAATCAGAATTTTGACCGTGCGGAGCAGGCATATCTGGCTTCACTGAAAGCGGATCCCCATAATCGAAAAACCGCTAATAATCTGGCTTACCTTTACGAGAAGAAATACAACCGCATAAAATCTGAAAAAGAAAAGAAGAAATTGAAATCCAAAGCTATTGCTGCCTGGGAAGTCCGACTCCTCGCTTGCAGGAGTGGCGGAACTTCCATCAGGGGTGCCCAGAACCATCTTCGAAATTTTGGTATCAGCAACGGGGAAATTGACAACCTTTTGCGCCTCGGTGATGTGACTGAACTTCCAATGATCCAAAAGTTGCAGGACATGACCTTTGATCTTGACTGATTCAAGCTTCTGTCCCATCAGGAAATATTGCCAATGTTGTTGAAATCGGCATTCATAGCTATTTTTGTTGCTTATGTTGTAGGATCCCTGCCCTGGGCGGTGTGGGTGGGCTATGCTTTTTCAGGTAAAGACATTAGAAATGGCGGCAGCGGAAATGCGGGAGCCACCAATACATACCGCATGATTGGAATCAGACCGGCGATAATCGTGTTCCTGCTGGATGCGGGAAAAGGCGCACTGGTAGCGTGGCTATGCTGGGCATGGAACCTTCCTGTTCCATGGATGATTGTGGCTGGATTCTTTGTTATGGTGGGCCATATTTATCCTGTGCTGGGAGGTTTTTCAGGAGGGAAGGGTATCAGCACTGCGGCGGGTGTGCTTTCGCTTGTTGACCCATTGGCTTTCTTTGTGGCGCTGATTTTGTTTGTCTTTATTTTGTGGCGGTTCCGAGTGGTTTCTGCGGCTTCCATCACTGCCGGGGGTGTGGCTTTCCTGACAGCTATGGCGCAAATGATGTTTCTGGGTGATCCATGGATGCCGGTTGCCGTTACAGGACTGTTTCTGGTTATGATTCTCATCACACATCGTGACAACATCCGACGCTTGAAGTCAGGCACGGAATCAAGGTTGAGTAAAGGGGAAGGTTGAGTGTCGGATGGGATTTGGAGGAGACTGAGAAATGGGGAAACAGGTAAGAAATGGCTGGTTTTCTGTTCTTTTCTATCGCCCGTTGCCACGCCCACTTCTACTCCTATGTTACAATAAAAAAATGAAGTAAGTGTGGAGGAAAGAGATGGCAAATGAGAAAAGAATGGAATTACTGATTGATGACAAGGTTGCGGAAGGCAACTACGTAAACAGCGGGAACATCATGTACAACCAGGCCGAATTCATAATTGATTTCACACGGATGGTACCCCCTCCCGGCAAAGCGAGGGTGATGAGCCGGATTATCATGACTCCAATGCAGGCAAAGAATTTCCTCAATGCAGTGGAGAAGAATATTGAGAATTACGAAAAACAGTTCGGTGCAATCCCGTCCGCGAAAAACCAGGAAAAAAAGGTCGGGTTTAACCAGTAAATGAAGTTGTTTGATGAAAATGGCGTAGATATCGTTCTTGCCTCTGCCTCACCGCGCCGAAAAGAAATACTTTCGCTCCTTTTCCATAAGTTTCGTGTGGTTCCTTCTTCAGTGCCCGAGGACGGGTTCGACCTGGACCCGGCCGAACTGACGATAGAGCTGGCCAGTAGAAAAGCCGTACAGGTGTTTGAGAAGAATCCGAGTTCACTGGTCATCGGTGCGGATACCGTGGTTGTTTGCGATGGGAACATTATGGGGAAGCCGGGTTCTCATGATCTTGCAGTAGAAATGTTGCAGCAACTTTCCGGCCGCAGCCATACTGTGATAACAGGAGTTTCATGTTTCAGTTCCTTATTCAACTTTTCCTTTTATGAAACTACTGAAGTTGCATTTAGAAAGATGAATGCTGAAGAAATTCATTGGTATATCAACACAAACGAAGCCTTTGAAAAGGCGGGGGCGTATGCCATTCAAGGTCACGCTTCAATGTTTATAGAACGGATCAATGGTAACTATCTGAATGTGGTCGGATTTCCACTATCCAGTTTTTACAACCGTCTGAAGAAAATGTGGGGCAACTTCAGCCAGAGTTGAACCTTTAAATATTTCTGAGCTGTTTTCCCGGTTTGAAACGGATGGCCTTGCCAGCCTTAATCTTGATTACATCACCGGTTTTTGGGTTTCTGCCCACGCCGAGTTTTTTAGGCCGGATCTCGAAAATGCCGAAGCCCCTGAACTCCACCCGTTCCTCATTTACAACCGCATTTTTGACGGAATGGATGATAAGGTCAACAGCCTGCTGGGCTTCCGGCTTGGAAACGCCTACATTCTCATAAACCCGTTTTACGATATCGTTTTTAATCATAAAACCCTCCCAGAAAGTTTTGCTTGATATAAATATACGTGTTTCTGTCAGTAAATACAAGTAAAAAATCAAGAAATTTCGCCAGAAAAATTCACAAGCATTTCTTCAACAAGTTTTGTACTTTTAATTTCCCTGAATTTTGAGAAAAGATAATAGAGTTTTGTGATGACGGCTTCAAATGTCATATCTCTGCAACCAATGGCTCCGGCTTGTTTTGCCTTCTGACCGCACTCATACAAATCAAGGTCCACGCTACCTTCAAGAGCCTGGGACACAATGAAAACGGGCACATCAGCTTCTGTCAGGGCAGAAATTGAAGGGATGATGGAATGAGTTAAGATGGGTACATTTCCAGCGGCATAAGCTTCAACAACAACGGCCCGTACCCCTGATTTAAGCATGCAGGGGATCCAGGCTGAGGCATCAAAACCGGGGTAAAGTTTGATCACGCCGATTCTGGAATGGCCCAATTCATGAAAGGTGGTCTTCTCGAGAGAGCAATCGGCGAGATGTTTCCTGTTCAAGTGGATATCCACGCCCACTGAGCCCAGAACCGGGTAGTTGGGAGAGCGAAAAGCCTCAAATTGGCCAATACTCACTTTCCGTGTCCGGTTTCCCCTGAAAAGGGTGGAATTGAAGCAAATGCATACTTCCGGTATTGACATAGTGGCGAATTCCACCGAATTTACCAGGTTAAGCCTGGCATCAGTTCGAATATGGCGAAGGGGTTTTTGTGAACCTGTAAAGATGATGGGCTTGGTATTATTCTCCACCATGAAAGACAGGGCGGAAGCATGATAGGCCATTGTGTCCGTTCCGTGGATAATCACAAATCCGTCGAAATGTTCATAGTTACTGCGAATGGTTGAAAGAACAGTATTCATGTCCGGAATGTCGAGATTGGCGCTGTCAATATTGCATGCGAATGCACTTTCCAGGTGAGCCAGTTCACAAAGTTCCGGAACGAATTTCAGTACACTTTCGTGTATATGGGCCGGTTTAAGGTGGTTGTCAGGTTTGCCTTCCACCATGCCCAGGGTTCCCCCGGTGTGAATAAGGAGGACATTCTTTTTTTTCAAAGCGTTCTCCTTACAGGATGTATTTCCCCGCATCTTCTTTGGCCAGAACATCTCCCATTGCGTTTGTTACATAGGTGCGATCTATCACAACGGTTGTTCCGCTGAGCTCGGGGCCCTTGAAAAGAATATCTTCCAGTATTTTTTCCATTATTGTGTGCAGGCGTCTTGCCCCGATGTTCTCTACGGTTTCATTGGCACGATGTGCCTGTTCAGCAATTGCCTGAATCGAGTCATCGGCAAAGGTGAGGCTGACGTTTTCCGTTTCCATCATGGCTATATATTGGCGGGTAAGCGAGTTTCGGGGCTGAGTCAGAATTTTTGAAAGGTCTTCTTCTGTGAGAGAATTCAGCTCTACCCGAATGGGAAATCGTCCCTGTAACTCGGGAATCAGGTCAGAAGGTCGACTGGTGTGGAAGGCACCCGCAGCAATAAAGAGGATATGGTCTGTACGAATTACACCCTGTTTTGTGGAAACCGTTGAGCCCTCAATGATGGGGAGAAGATCCCGCTGGACCCCTTCACGGCTTACGTCCGGGCCTTTTCTGCTGTCTGATCCGGCAATCTTGTCCAGTTCGTCCAGGAAAATGATGCCGGAGTTTGCCGCAAGATCCAGGGCCTCTTCCTTGATTTTATCCATGTCCAGCAAATTTTCAGCTTCTGCCTGGGAAAACAATTCCAATGCTTCTGCGACCGTGAGTTCCCTCGTTTTTGACTGAGGTGGAGCCATCATGTCCGAAAGGCTGTCTTTCAGGGAAGAGGCAAAATCTTCCATATTGGATGGATCTGTCATGACGTCCAGAAGAAAGGGCATCTTGGGCTGGGGTGCAATTTCGATGATGATTTTGCGATCTCCCATCCCTCCTGCACGGATTTCTTTTCGGGCGTCTTCACGGCGGGCGGTGATGCGGGCGAGATGTTCATTATCGGCATCATCGGCGGTGAGCTTCGGCAACGGGAAAAGGTGGTCGACCACCCTGTCCACCGCTTTTGCACGGGCTTTTTTCATTACTTCTTTTGTTTGTTTTTCTTTGACCATCTGGAGGGAGTTACGAACCAGATCCCGGATCATCGATTCCACATCCCGTCCGACGTAACCAATTTCCGTAAATTTGGAGGCTTCCACTTTCACAAAGGGGGCACCGGCAAGCCTTGCAAGTCGACGGGCAATCTCTGTTTTCCCGACACCCGTTGCCCCAATCATGATGATGTTTTTCGGGGTAATATCTTCTGCAAGCTCCCTTGGAAGCTTTTGCCTTCGAACCCGGTTTCTCAAAGCGATGGCCACCGCTTTCTTAGCCTGATCCTGGCCAATAATGTATTTGTCAAGTTGCGCAACAATCTCTCTGGGAAGCAGTTCCTGTTTTGGTTTCATAATTTCTCCTAATCCTGATTTTCAATCACTAACATTCTGGGGATAGTCTGAAATTGGACAATCGTGGTTCCGAGGTAAACAGTCGCGTTTTTGAACGTCCATTTGTAGTTCACAACGTCAAAATTGGGATGGCTGATTACTGATGCAGACGCGGGGCCGAATATTCCTTCAAAATACGCCTTGAGTTCGAACATGGTATTTCGAGCGTCTTCCGGTTTTTTGCATGGAAGCCCCTTGATGTCGAAGGCATAAAGTTTACCGGTTTTCTTGTGAAATACGAATCGAATGTGAACCGGCGTTTCACCGTACCGTTGCCAGTAGCTGAGAAATCGGATATTCATGGCGATATCGTTCTTTTTGGCCGTTTCAATGACTTGCTGCCGTGTTTCGCCGAAACGAAAACCATCAAACTGTTCGAGCGAGGTCCCATTGCCACACGAAACTGATGTAAGCAAAACAAAAAAAAGTAAGTATAGGGTTCTCATACCTCATCCTCCAGGTGAAAAATAAGTTAGCACAATCCGCAACCTTTAGCAAGAACACGTTGAGTCTCATATATTTCTCTGAAAATGTGATTTCAGCCTTTCCAAACAGCACTGATTCGCGATAGAATGAAGATATGTCACAAAGAAGGATTGGACGGTATGAAATTCAGGATGTGCTTGGGCAGGGGTCTATGGGCGTGGTCTATAAATGTCGGGACACGGTCTTAAACCGGTACGTGGCATTGAAAACGATGAACCTTGGCCTTTCCTCCAATCCGGATCTGAAAGAGCGATTTTATCGGGAAGGAAAAACTCTTGGCACATTGAATCACACAAATATTGTAAGTGTGTACGAGTTGAATGAATTTGGCGCCACCTGTTACATTGTGATGGAGTATCTGGAAGGAACCAGTCTGGACCAGTTAATTGATGACCATCAGGAGCTGGCAACCATGACAAAACTGGAGATTATCCGGCAGACGTGCAACGGTGTGATTTTTGCCCATGAAAAGGGTGTCATTCATCGGGACCTGAAACCGGCCAATATTTTTCTCCGGGAAGACGGATTGATAAAAATCCTGGACTTTGGTGTGGCGAAGCTCGCTACTTCCAAGATGACCAAATCCGGTGTAATTCTCGGCACCGTGGCATACATGGCACCTGAGCAGCTTATGGGGGAGACTATTGATGAGCGTGCGGACCTGTTCTCCATCGGTGCCATCATGTATGAACTCTTCTCTTATCAGAAACCATTTGCCGGAGACACAATTACCCAGGTCATGGGAAGCATCATTAATACCCGTCCGGGCGAAATCAAGGGAGTGGATAAGTCCATCAATTTCCTCATTCAGCATGCGCTGGAGAAGGAAAGAGACCGCCGTTATCAGACCGTGAAGGAACTGAGGACCAACGTGGAACAGCTTCTTGAGTTTGAAAAGAAGAAACGAATTCGAAGCCGGAACATCATTGACAAAACAATTACATCTCAGATTCAGGACGTGAAAGTGCAATTGAAGAAAATTGAACTGATTAAAGAAGAGATTCGGGAGCAACTTGACAAAGCCCAGCTTGCCTTGAAGGAAGACCGGTTTGAGGATGCGATCCGTGCTGCAGAGTTGGTGCTGAAACGGGACAATGCCCATCAGAAAGCTGAAAAGATCCTTGCGCACGCAAAAAAATACCAGGAACTAAAGAAAGAAGAAGAGAAACACAAGCTTCGCTGGATCCATGACCGGCTTTCGGAAGCGCAGGAAGCAATGGACAACGAACATCACATGCACGCCTGTGAATTGTGCGAGAGCATCCTCAAAGTAGATGACCAGAACAGCGACGCCAAGGTGATTAAAGCTGTCTGCATTAAAAAGATAAGGGATTTTCTTGAAAAGGTCGAAAGGACTGATCATACTTGATCTGGACGGCACGTTGGTTGATTCTCTGGCGGATATTGCTGCATCATTGAACCATACTGCGGGGGAATTGGGTTTCTTGAGCTTTTCATTGGGAAATGTACGCTCATTTGTGGGCGATGGCGTTCAAGTGCTGATTGAACGAGCCTTCCCGGTGAAAGAAACTGTACGGAAAGAGGCATTGGCCCTTTTTCTGGTCTATTACAAGGCGCACCTCGTAGACAGAACTCGTCTTTTCCCGGGAATGGCGCCGTTACTGGCAGTATTGAAAGAAGAAGGTTTCCGGATGGGGGTCCTGTCCAACAAGCGGGAGAAACTGAGCCGGACAGTGGTGCAGAGCTTTCCGGCATTGAGAGATGTACTCAGTTTTGTTTATGGTGGTGACAGTTTTCATGAAAAAAAGCCATCCCCGTTGCCGGTGAGGGAGATAGTGAAGAAATGGGGCAGGGAAGCGGAAGACGTGGTCATTATTGGAGACAGTCCCAATGATATTCGCGCCGGAAAAGCGGCCGGTATTCATACAATTGGCGTTACATATGGTTTTGTGGATGCTGAGTTGATGCGGGCGGAAAATCCGGATGCAGTGGCAGACAATTCGGGAGAAATCCAGGATGCAATATACGGCCTTATGCAAAAATAATATATTTTTCCTGAAGATCTGTCACCTTGCCGATTATTTCCGCTTGGCTGGCTCCGCTTTTTCTAATTTTTTCCAGAAGTCTCGTTGCCTTATCCGTTGATACCGAGATGAAAAGACCACCAGACGTCTGGGCATCGAAATAGATCATCTTCTTATCATCCGTAATGTTAGCTTCAAATAAAACGCTTTCCTCTGCGAATTGACGATTGGCGTAGGAGCCCGCCGGAATCAGACCCATACCGGCGAGATCCACCGCTTCCGAAAGAAAGGGAATGGTATCGGTGCTGAGTCGGAAAGAAACATTGGAAGCCCGGGCCATTTCCAGCGCATGGCCAATCAAACCGAACCCGGTAATATCGGTGGCGGAATGTACGCCAACCTCGTTCATGGCCTCAGCCGCGCCCCTGTTGAGCATAGCCATGATGGCTGTGGCGGTTTCCATGGACTTTTCCGATGCCATGTCCACCTTGTTGGCAGTGGTGAGAATGCCCATACCAAGGGGCTTGGTCAGGATCAGCAGGTCTCCAGGCCTGGCGCTATTGTTTCGGGTGATGCTCCTCTCTTCCACTATGCCGGTTACTGAGAGGCCAAATTTCATTTCCCGGTCATCAACAGTGTGACCGCCGAGAATCACTGCGCCGGCTTCCCTGACCGCGTCCAGAGCGCCCAGGAGAATGTTGCGGAGTTCATGACTTTTAATGTTGCAACTGTCATAGCAGACAAGGTTCAGGCAGCAGATGGCTTGTCCACCCATTGCATAGATGTCGCTCAATGAATTTGCCGCCGCAATTCTGCCATACATGAAAGGATCATCCACAACCGGGGTAATAAAATCAGCCGTTTGAACCAGGAATGTACCGTCATTCAATCGGAACACACCGGCATCCTCACTGTGCTCCAGACCGACGATCAGGTCAGGGTTGCCATCATTGAACGAAATATTGCGGAGCAATTCCCCCAGGTCCCCCGGGGCTAACTTGCCCGCTCACCCCGCGGCTTTTACAAACTCAGTCAATTTTCGCTTTTTGTCCATTATCATCCCAGTGTAATGACGTTGTCATACTGAATAAGGGTTTGAACCGTATCGAAGGCATTGCCTACCTTTCCGATTTTCAGCTTATCCGCAATCTTGAAATAATCCAGACAGGCACCGCAGGAAAAGATGCCCACATCCCGCTTCTCCAATTGGCCCAGCTTTTCAATTGTTTGGTCCCATAAACAGGTAATAAAGACACCCCGGTTGACAAAAATCATTCTTTCGGGAAGCTCATGGTCTTCCAGTTCCACCATGTTTTCCAGAAAAGCCTTCATCAGTTGCTTCCCCAGTCCTTCGTCCGGGCCGATGGTCTCGGATTGGATGAACATGACCCGTTTCTTTCCAGTCGGATGTGTGGGAATTTCCGCTTGTCCGGGAACAGTGCAGGTGTATCCTTTTGCGATTTCAAGGTGAAAATCGCCGTCCTTTTCTGTCACCGTTACCGTGCATCCCTGGGATTCAGAGAATCGGCGCACATTTTCTCTGGATGCCTCACTGTCCACGATTACAGTGATCACACCCTCCGTTATATCGCTCAATGCCTTTTTGGCCATAATCACCGGCTGTGGGCAGGCAAGCCCTTTTGCGTCAACGATCTGTGACATTCAACCTCCGGTTGAGCCAGAATTCAATTCATTGTATCCGATGCCCAATTCGAAATCAAAGAAAGAAGAGTGACGGTTCACAGAAAACTATAATCCGCAACATCAGACGCCAGAAAATTGACATATTCAGCAGTTCTGTATTGATTGAAGTGTGGGTTTAGCTAAAAGTGGCGGATAATTTGACAAAAATGAGAATTAACCTACATTATAAGTAAGACAAGCGCTTGATCAAATGTGGATGGTTCGAGAGCTGAATGGTACGGTTTCTAACGTAGAGGCTGTGGGAGGGACACTGAAAGGATTTGGTTTCCCTGAGGCGGCAAAAGCAGCTGTCCGAGAGCTTAAATTCACTTAAGGCACGATCTACGGCAATCCCGTAAACGTGGTCATGAATCTGACAATTCATTTTCGCTTACGAAGATAGTTATCTGAATTTATAAATTATTAATCTGTCGGGTAGTTTTACCCGGTTTTTTATGGATTCCGGTATTTCTATCCGCTTTCTGTTTTGCGGATTCGGGCCTTTGCTTTATAATGGGAAACCATGAAGATACTACTGGCCGGATACAATATTGACAGCGATTTGATTGAGAAATTGAAGCGGGGCGAGGCAGTGGATACGGATTCACTGACGCCGGAGACGATTTCGGCAGCCTATGCCAGGATCAGCCGAAACCCGGCGGACGTGAACAAACTGCGGGAGAAGTCCCGTGTGGCGGTGGAAAAGGCCAGAAAATCAAACGAACAGATCGTGTTTGGGCTGGGTCATGCCTCGGTGGCGGAACACGCCTGCTTCAACGTTGACGTGATTGGCGTTTCAAGGCTGGCAATTGAATATCTGGAGCATTTTCGTCTGGCCTCCTACACGGAAAAATCTCAACGCTATATCAAAATTGAGGATGACGGGCTGATTCCTGAAGAATTTTCAAAAGAACCCTTTCATGATATTTTCCTCCAGATTGTCCAGAAGCAGAACGAGTTTTACCATCATGCCTACGGTGAAATTGAAAAAGCGTTGATTGAGAAGAGAGAAGACCCGAAGGAAGCATCCCTGAAAGCGAAAGAGGACGCGAGGTACGCGCTTCCGTTGGCCATTCGGGGTCAGCTTGGGATGACGGTGAATGCTCGTACACTGGAAAACATGATTCAAAAACTTCTGGCGGCCCCGTTGGTGGAAGTAAGGGAAATGGGCCAACAGCTGTATGCCAGGTGTGGGAACCTGGTTCCATCTCTTGTGAAGTACACAAAACCGGATTCTTATCAATTGAATCAGGCGAAGTTCGCGGACGGGCTGCCACCTGCTTCGTGGGGAGGCCATCCAGTTTCCCGAAATGACGCGGTCCGGTTGTTATCCCACAGCCCGGACCCGGATGATGGAGTCCTGACTGCATTGCTTTTCCGATCTCGTCCGGTTGCCTTTGACGACGCGGCCCTGGAGATCAGGAAGATGCCGGAAGCCCGGAAAAGGGCGCTGTTTGTTGAGATGTTTCGAGACATGAACAGTTACCATTCGGTGAGAAGGGAATGTGAAAATACCAGTTTTACATTTGAGGTTGTCCTTTCCGCTACCGCATTTGCGCAGTTGAAACGGCATCGTATGGGAACACTGATCGCACAGGATTATCAACCTTCACTGGGCGTCACAATTCCGGACACCATGTTTGAAGCCTGTGTGGAAAGCAAATATCTGGACCTGGTGCATCATGTAGACGAAGTGTACCGTGAACTGGAATCTGAAAACAGTGATGCAGCAGTCTATTGCCTGACAAACGGACACCGGCGCAGGGTAATGTTCAAGATAAATGCCAGGGAGTTGTACCATTTTGCGCGGCTCAGGGCAGATAAGCATGCCCAGTGGGACATTCGTTCAATCGCCAACCGGATGCTTGAGATCGTGAAAGAAGTCGCGCCCTTTACCTTTATGCTGGCCTGCGGGAAACATGAGTTTCAGGCAACAAGGGACAGGATATTTTCAAATGAATAAGAATGAGACGTTTCGCGGCATCCCGAAGATGGACACAATACTGGGATGGCCGGAAACCGGTCAACTGGAATCGAACTTTGGCCGCCAACTTGTAAAAGAGGGATTCACGGCCGCATTGGATTGTCTCAGGAGCAGAATTAAGGATGGCAATGCACCGGAAAACATAAAACAGTTTCTCATGGACAGCGTTTTTGAACGACTTAGGGAAGAAGTGGAACCTTCCCTGAGACGGGTGATCAATGGGAGTGGTGTCATCATCCACACAAATCTGGGCCGTGCGATTCTGCCGGACGCGGTTCTGGACCACCTGAAAGAGATCGGCGGCCATTACAACTGCCTGGAATATGACCTTGAAAAGGGTGGGCGGGGCCATCGGGACGTACACGCGGAACGATTGCTGGCAAAATTCTTCGGTGTGGAGAGTGCCTGTGTCGTCAACAACAATGCTGCGGCAGTGATGTTGATGATCAACACCTTTGCCACGGGTAAAGAGGTCGTGGTTTCCCGTGGGGAGCTTGTCGAAATCGGCGGTTCATTCCGGATTCCCGAAATTATGAAGAAAGCGGGTGCGAAGCTGGTGGAGGTCGGTACCACCAACAAAACTCACCTGCAAGACTATGAACATGCCATCGGCCCGAACACCGGACTGGTGCTGAAGGTGCACCCCAGCAATTACCGGATCAGCGGATTCACCGAGTCGGTTACGGCATCCGAGCTCGCCGTGATCTGTGGTAAACATAAAGTGCCTTTTGCCGAAGACATGGGAAGTGGAAATATCTATGATTTGAAACAACTGGGCATTCATGACGAGCCGCAGGTTTCTGACAGTGTGAAGAGTGGTATCAATCTGATTTCTTTCAGTGGTGACAAACTGTTCGGCGGGGTGCAGTCAGGGATTGTCATCGGTCGGAAAAATCTGATGGATAAGATTCGAGAAAACCATCTCCTTCGGACCCTTCGGGTGGATAAACTGGTTTACGCGGCCCTTGAACAGCAATTGATCCTGTATCTGACTGGACGGCTGGCGGAGATCCCTACCTGGAAAATGTTGTTTGAGTCGGAAGCGGAGGTGACTGCCCGTACCCTTGAGTTCAGTGAAACACTTTCGAAAAAGGCATGCTCAGGGTGTGAAGTGGTTCCGTCACAATCAAAAATCGGTGGTGGCACGACACCGGAGCAGGGGATCAAAAGCGCGGCCCTTTCCCTCTCGCATCCCTTCCTTGGGCCAGACAAACTGGCTGATGCTTTTCGAAAACTGAGTCCCCCTGTGGTCGGTCGGATACATGAGGACCGTTTCTTACTGGACTTTCGCACAATTCTTAAAGACGATCTGGAAGTGTTGAGAAGCCATGTCAACAGACTTTTTGAACTGTAATCAGTTCCGGTTTTTCCCCGCGCCCGGGCACAGCATTCAATGTGATGAAATTCTTCATTTTCTAAAAGAGTCTACCATTTCAACACTGGCTGGACGAAAACCGCTGCTGGAGGGTCGCTTTCAGGGCAGGGACTGCCTCCTGCGCTGGTTTTATCATGGGGGGGTGCTTCGCAATATATTCAGGGGACGCTACGTTGGTAGCGCATCCCGGGCGGTTGAAGAGCTGAAGCTACTGGTCGTTCTGAAAGAAATGGGATTACCGGTTGTGACACCGGTGTTCGCATTGACTGAGGGCAGGACAATCGGGTACCGTCAGGCCATTGCCACTTTACGTCTCGACAATGCTCAAGACCTGGTCCTGTTGGAAAGCATTTCTGACCATCATCTGACTTCACTTGTGAGACTTCTGGAACGTTTTTTTGATGCCGGGCTCTACCATCCGGATCTCAATATCAAAAACATCCTGTTTGAGCCGGATGCAGGAGAATTTTTCCTGTTGGATTTCGACCGGGCCAGCCTCTTGAATGGTCCGTTGGCTCCAGTGGAACGTAAACGAATTTATGAGCGCTTGTTCCGCTCCTTTGACAAATCGGGCAGGCTTGACGTATGGGACGACTTTTCTTTTGAAGCCGTTCCGGACTATGTGGGTGAAGCAATGAGCCAGTACAGGAAAATTAGAAAAATTCGTGCTTTTTTCTGGAAGCTGAACCAAAAATAGAGTAGTGTAGTCAGGACTTATTTTATGAGAGGTGAACCATGCAGGTACCCCTTCTGGACTTGAAGATTCAATACAGAGCGCTAAGGGATGAAATCGAACCCAAAATAAAGGACGTCTGCGATCGTCAGTACTTCATCCTCGGCCCCGATGTTATTTCATTTGAGGAAAAAACAGCTGAGTATTGTGGTACTTCCCATGTGGTTGGCTGTGCCAGTGGTTCAGATGCGCTGGTGCTGGCATTGATGGCGATGGACGTGACCCGTGATGTCGAAGTGCTGACCACACCCTACACGTTTTTTGCCACGGCGGGAGCTATTGCCCGGATCTGTGCTGTTCCGGTATTTCTGGATATTGATCCGGTAACCTACAATCTGGATCCGGAAAAGCTTCGGGCATTCTTATCGGAAACGGCAGAGAAAAGAAATGGGAAAGTGTACAGCCGGAAAACCAAGCGTCGGATTGGTGCCATCCTCCCAGTGCATCTCTACGGTCAGACTTCGGACATGAAGCAAATCCTGTCCATAGCGGATGAGTATGGAATTCCCGTCATTGAAGACGCGGCTCAGTCCATTGGCGCCATGGACGGAAACCTGAAAAAGAAGGCCGGAAACATGGGAAGAATCGGGTGTTTTTCCTTTTTCCCCAGCAAGAATCTGGGCGCCTTCGGGGATGGCGGTGCATTGTCCACAAATGATGAGAAAATTGCCAATCGGCTGAAGTCTTTGAGGATGCACGGCGAATCCAGCCGGTACCACCACGATGAAGTGGGATTCAACTCCAGACTTGATGCCCTTCAGGCGGCGGTACTGGAAATCAAGTTAAAATATCTGGATGGATGGACCGCCGGTCGGCAGAAAAATGCTGCGTATTACAACGAGGCGTTTGAAAATGCCAGCTGTGACGGGATTGTGGCCACCCCAAAGGCGGTGAATGGAAACCGCCACATCTACAACCAGTACATCCTCCGGGTGAAGGATCGGGACAAGCTGGTGGACCACCTCCGGGAACTGGGCATTGGCTGTGCCATTTACTATCCGGTTCCGCTGCATCTCCAGAAATGCTTTCAATATCTGGGATACCGGGAAGGGGATTTTCCCGAAGCGGAAAAAGCGGCGAATGAAACCATTGCGTTGCCGATTTATCCGGAGCTGACCACGGAGCAGAAAGACGCGGTCATCAAGGC
>Ga0210044_10006396_pt1 | contig 15540 bp, 15 predicted proteins | sample CryGey13umfilter_2_FD_183959 | JGI IMG/M metagenome (GOLD analysis project Ga0210044, IMG submission 183959) | Groundwater microbial communities from aquifer in Utah, USA - Crystal Geyser 4/9/14 3 um filter (SPAdes) (version 2) | ecosystem: Environmental > Aquatic > Deep subsurface >...
GATAAAGGAGATTACCAAATAAGATTCGGCGTTTACGGAGAAAGCGAGATAGAATTATTGGTTAGAATTTATAAGTTTTTAATTGATCAAGTTGAAAGTCCAGATCAAAACATCGCCTTATTTACACATCAATGTGCTTGTTCAGTCATTCATAAGGTTTATAGAGAAATAAACCCTGATGCAGAAAAACCTAAAGTTGAAAATGCAAAGATCTATAAAATTAAATTCAAAAGTGAGGATGTAAAACATTTGAAAAAATTACTTGCAGAAGTTAATCAAAAGGACATTGCCTTTACTAATTTCCTACTTCATAAAAATGGGGTTAGTTCTTTGACTAAGTTTCATCCATCAGTTGATTTACCAATTGATAAAAATATTACAACTCCTCTGACTTTTGCTTTTGATGAAAATAAAAATGTTATGCTTACGCTAGACAAAAATGACTGGTGGAATCCATTAGGTGGACATATAGAAAAGAACGAGACATGGAAAGAAACTCTCGCCAGAGAATCCATAGAAGAAGCGGGTACAGAAATACAAGACATTGAAATCGCAGGATATATAGAAGTAAAAAGATTAACTTTCGATGCTCCTAGTAAATATCCCGATATATCAATTTTACCAATTACAGCATCTAAAATAAAAAGAATAGAGGAAAATTGGAAGAAGGCCGAAACAAAGGATCGAAAACTAGTAACAATTGATAGAGCAAAAAAGCTACTTTTAGAAAGAGATGACAATAAGCAAATCTATGAGATATTTAATTATATAGTTACTTATTTATTGTAAAAATATGTCAGAACAAAAAGACACGCCTTCAGCTACCAATTCTCGTGATACTCGAATTGTTACTTTTAAATGGCACACTAATGAACTATTAGATGTCAGTGAGTTCAAACCAACTCAAATTTATGGTTTTTGTAAAACTAAGGATAATTTAGTCTGTTTAGTTCGAGATAAAAACGAAGAAAGATTTACGTTACTAGGCGGGGGGATTGATGATGGAGAAACTCCTGAACAAGCTCTAGTAAGAGAATTTAGAGAGGAAGCTCAATTTGAACCTAAGAATATAAAGCTTTTAGGATCAGTCGAAGTTATTGTAGAGGAGGAAGGTAAACCTACTGAGAAGACTCAACAGGTAAGATATATTTGTGAATTTGATAAGTTAGATGAATTTATTCCTGAGAAAGACGGATGGGAAGTTGTAGAAAGAATTTGGGTCTACTATAAAGACCTTCCTAAATATCTGAAGTGGATGAAGTATGAAAGTGGCAAAGAAGTTTTTGATGCGTTTAAGAAAGCCTTATAAATTTACTGATCTCTACGATTTGAAATACGCTGGATGCAATGACTGGCTCCGCGTAGTGTAGGAAGTTGGAACCACTCTCAGTTATAACACCAATACATATTTTCGATATTGATCAAATGGGAAAAGCTTTTGACGCTATGACTGAAATTGGGTAGTCAGTCCGGAAAGTTAATTATCTGCGTATAATTTTCTTTCTTTTCTGAAATTCTGAAAAGATGACTCTTTTTCCTTTGATAGGACACTATTGAATGTGATTATCTTAGCATCTTTCAAATCTTATGGAAAGATTGTGTATAGTTACCTCTGGTCTAACTTGACTCGATCAAATATAATAAACGTAAATACTGCCCATGAATACTTCTCAAAAAGTACTTGGAATTGACATAGGAACAAGTCACATAAAGATAGTTTCTATCGAAAAAGACAAGTCTAAAAACAAATTATTACGATATGCAATGGGGCCTTCGAATGGTCTTTTAGCGAAAATATTATCAACTTCAAATGCCGATGATAATTCTTTGTCCGAACAGCTGAAAGGTTTTCTTAAAGATAATAATTTTACCGAGGCTAGTGATGCCGTTGTAGTTATTCCAGAACAAAAAGTATTTAGCAAGGTAATTACAATGCCAACAATGAGTGACAAAGAGTTTGAACAAGCCGTTGAGTGGGAAGCGGGTCAACATTTACCACAACCGTTGTCCGAAGTTTATCTAAAGTATAGTTTGCAAGAGGAACACTCATTCGGATTGCAATCGGGAGGTTCTCGTAAAGCTTCTCAAAAAAATGATTATCTCGGAGCCGCTAAAAATGTTGTAAGCTCGCTTCATTTAAATAGTGCGGGTCAAGGCAGTTCTGATATATTATTGGTTTCGGTTCCTAAAATTTTTATAGATAGATATTTTAAAATTATAAAAAAATCAGGTTTAATACCAATTGGACTAGAGCCAACGTCTCTTGCAATTATAAGAAGTATTTCCCTTTCCGATTATCATGTTCCAACGATAATAATAAATATGGGCGATTCTAGTATAGATTTTTATCTTACCGTAAAAAATAATCTTAGATTTGTTAGATCGTTAAGTTTTGGTGTTTCAAGCATGATAAAAGCAATATCTCAAGAATTGGACATATCACTAATTCAGGCCAGTGAATATTTATATACTTATGGTTTTAATGAAAAGGCATTAAATGGAAAAATTAGAACTATTGTTTTGCCGATTATAAATATTATCGTTGATGAATTTCAGAAGGCACAGCAATATATACAGACTAGGGCTTCGTTTTTTGGAAGTGAATCAGACCATGTGGTTCGTCAAATAATCATCACAGGTGGAGGTTCATTAATTCCCGACATAATGATATATTTAATTGAGATAGTTTCAATGGAAGTTCAAATGGCTGATCCGTTGAAATCGCTAGATATAAGCCAGGTAAGTAACAAAAGTGTGTTAGAACAGTATGGACCTTTATTTTCTGCCGCTGTTGGGGCGGCTTTGAAATAAATAAATATGACGGAACCTTTTACAGACATAAACTTTGTTCCAGACGATTTAAGTGCTTCAAGATTGAGACAAAGTCGTAAAAATCAAGCAAACAAATATTCTGTTGTTATAGCAGCATTGATTTTAATTTGTGGCGTTTCGCTGTTTGTTTATAACTTGCGACAAAAAGCCAATATTACTAAAAGCAGAGGAAAAATTTCAGAGTTACAAACTACTATCGATCAGTTAAAAGAATTTGGAGAAAGTGGATATAAATTAGGCACCAGACTAGATGCTGTTAAATTAATTTTATCTTCACGTAGAGATTTTTCCGTGTTATTAAACGAAGTCAATCTTCAAACGCCATCAAACATTGTTCTTAATACTTGGAAGGTTCAGGAAGAAGGTATTTTGCAGTTGTCAGGAGATTCATATCCTAGTTATAATCCAATTGCTGTGTTTCAAAAAAATCTTCAAGATTCGGACAAGGCCCTTTTCTATAACGTTAAACTAGAGTCGGCAAAATTAAACAAGGAATCTGGAAAAGTCGATTTTTCGATAAATATTCTATTAAATTCACCCAAAGATGTATCAATTGCAAAGGAGGTTATAAATGGAGAACCACAACAATAAAGATAATATAGATAATAAAAATATTAAACAGTCAGATGTGAAATTGCATGAACAGGCAAAACCATCTGTATTATCAGGAATTAAATTAAACAATATTTTGTCTTATTTAGTAACATTAATAGCCGTAGCTGTGGCTGTGCTTTCTATATTAGTTCTCATTATCCCTCAATACGGTAATTATCAGGCTTTGCAAAGTGAAAAAATTACCGTTGAGTCTGAATTAAGCACAATTCAAGCTCACGCAGGTTATTTGCAAAATTTATATTCATTGCGAGATAAATTGGTTGCAAATATAGAGATATCCGAACAGGCAATTCCTGTGTCAAAAGATAGAATTCCTCTTGTTTTAGACCAGTTACTTCAAATTGCAGAGAATTCGAGAGTAGAAGTTACAGATCAAAGTCTTTCTGGTGTAATTGAATCAGAAACTCCAACTTCGCCGAATCAAATTAAAATACAAATGGGAGTTTCTGGAGATCATGTAAACATAATGAATTTTATAAAAGAGCTTGAACAAGCCAGAAATTTGGTTGATATAAATTCGTTTGAATTTAGTTATGTTGAACTAGATACGAGTGATTCATCAATTGATAAATCTGAAGGAGATAAATATGCAATAAAAATGAATTTAACGTCATATTATATGCCAGAAATTAATGTTAGTTCGTTAACGGTTGATGATATTGTAAATAAACAAAATCCTGAAGATATAATAACGAAGTTAGGGCAAATGAAATATTATGATCCAAAGGTAATTGAGGTTGAGGTTGGTAAAGACGATCCATTTACGGATGATAATGCTGGAATTCAGTCTCAGCCTGGCGCTGATAATTCGCCAATTCCCAAAGATGCGGATGCAGAAGTTTCGTCAGTAGAATGAAATTAAACTTCCTCTGACAATCTTATATCCACATAAGAGTTATTTTTTAAAGCTTTTATTTTTATTATATTTCGAAGACTTTTAATCGTTTGTCCGTGTTTGCCAATCACTATTCCTGTGTCTTCTGGATTAACTTTAATGTCGATTGTTACGGAATCTTGTCCATTAAATCCTTCGCTCTTTTGCTCTTTTATAACAACATCATTTGGATTTGTAACAATTTTTTTTACGAGAAATTCTGTAAGATCTGTCATATTTATTCTTCTTTCGGTTTAGAATTTTCTATAACTTTAACTTCGGGTTCGGGAGTTGCTTCTGCAGCTAATTTCATTGCTTTTGCATCATATTTAACATATTTATAAGTTCCTTTGGTAAGTTTTTTAACTGAATCGCTAACTTGTGCACCCTTAGATATCCAGTACTCATAACGCTCTTTGTCGTAATTAACTTTTCCTGGATTTTCGGTTGGATTATAATTGCCAATTATTTCAATAGCCTTTCCATCTCTTTTAGCTTTTCTGTCTATTATAACTATTCTGTAAGCTGGAGCATTTTTTCTTCCAACTCTTGTTAATCTTATTCTAACCATGGGAGAAATTATATGCTATGAATCAATATTGTTCAAGGCTTTAAGTGAATTTTGTGCCGCGTCTTGTTGAGCTTTGCGTTTACTCGATCCTTCGCCTTTTGCAATTAGCTTATTTTCTATGTAAGCGCCAACAATAAATGTTTTGTCGTGATCGGGACCGTCGTCTTGGACGACTTTATATATAGGAGTTACGGAAAATCTTTCTTGAGACAATTCCTGAAAAAGACTTTTAGAATCTTTTAATTCTCCATTTTCAACAATCGACTTAGTTTTATACAATAACTCTTCATAAATAAACCTTTTGCAATTTGTTAAGCCCAAATCCAAATATATTGCGCCAATTAAAGATTCAAAAGTATTTGCAAGAATGTGACTACTTTCCATGGCAGTTTCTCTTTCACCTTTTGAAATTAGTAAATATTGTCCTAAATTTAGTCTCGACGATTCATCCGCCAATGAAGTTGTATTTACAAGCTTTGAACGAAGATTAGTGAGTTCGCCTTCTGGATAGCCTTTATAATTTATAAAAATATATTCAGATGAAACAAATTGCAAAATTGCGTCACCAAGAAATTCCAATCGTTCATTGGATTCTATTACGTCTTCATTACTTTCATTTAAATATGATCTGTGAGTTAAAGCCTTTTCCAATAACTCTCTATTCTTAAATTTTACTTTTATTATTTCTTCAACTTTAGTAAATGTTTCTTCAGTCATAATTTAAATATTATTCAACTTTGGCAATACCACCAAGTATTCCATTAATAAACTTTGGAGAATCGTTTGTTCCAAATTCCTTTGCTAATTCTACTGCTTCATCAATTACAACTTTTGTTGGTGTAAATTTTAAATTTAGCTCGGATGTGGCGACTAATAAAATAGATAAATCCATTTTATAAAGCTTTTCAACGTCCCAGCCAATCGCATTCGTTCTAACTAACTTTCGATACGTTTCAATATTTTTAGAAAGTGAGTTTAGAAGTGAATTTAAAAGTGGTTTATCATAATTATTAATTCCCAAATTTTCAATAACAAGAGAGATTAATTCTTCATTATTATCGAGATGACTTTTATCCGTAGAATTTTCATGTGAATAAACAATTCCAACGGCAAGACGCCTTGATTGATGTCTTGGATCTTTTGAGGTTTTCATTTATATATTAATATTTTCCGCATTTCTCACACGTTACGTGTGGTTTTTTTAGTGCCTTACATTTATCACAAACAACAAGTTTAATTTCTGTTGCTACACTATGAGACCTTCGGCGATTTCTTCTTCCCTTTGATGTTTTTCTTTTTGGTACTGCCATTTGATCTATTATAACCGAGGAATAAATAAAAACAACACAGGAGTTTGTTGTGGGTCAGGTAATACGTATAAGTGAAGACTCGAGAAGATGTGAAGAAGCATAAAAGGAGGATAAATACGGTTTTTGGATTGATCATGTCGATATCAATTTTTCTTTTAAAAGGAGGGCAAATAAAACGGAACAATCATTTGCATCTTCTCCTTGGGAGAAGAGCGAGAAGAGCGAGGAAAGTTGGGGCATGCTGTTTTTTAGTTGGGACCACTGGGTGGCCACCCCAGTGGCTACTCAGTGGCCCCATGAATAATTTGGATGACCGATTATTCTTCATTTTTTATTATGAATTCAAGCCTCCGAGGTTAAATTTATCTATGTCATACTCCGATTCTTGTCCGCCTCTGGAGGATAGTCGGAGTATCCAAGATAGTGATCAACTGTCATCCCCATGAAAATGTGGACCCAAGAAAGAATTGTATAGATTCCCCGACTAAATCGTGGGAAGAATCACCTCATTTTCTATGAATAAAATCTACTCGTGTGATTCCATATTTTCTTGAATCAATAATTTTAAGATTTGGATTTTCTAATTCAACATCAATTAAATTATTTTTGCTTCGAAAATAAATTATAATTCCAGATTTATTCAACATTGTATCTATCATTTTAAGAACGTGTTTTACGGGTAAATCGTATGGCGGATCCATAAAAATAACGTCGTAATGCGTTGCATCGTTGGAGACATATTTTGTCGCTTCATCTTTTACCGCTAATAAATGCTTGTCGTCTTGAATATTTAAATTTGCAATATTATTTAATATCGATTTTATTGCATTATAATCATTATCAACAAATGTGCACGAATCTGCTCCCCTACTAACGGCTTCTATTCCTAAATTTCCTGATCCAGCAAAAAGATCTAAACATTTAGCGTTTATAATTTTATCTCCAATTATTGAAAATACCGCCAATTTAACTCGTTCTCTCAATGGTTTTGCAGAATTGGGAATATCTATTTTCTTATTTTTGAAAATTCCTTGAGTAATGCGCAAATTCATAATAATTAATTGTCCCTTATGTGAATAATTCTATCAAGCTTTGCTTTTATTTCGGGATATTTATCTAAATCGTTAAATAATGTTTCAGAAATTATTTTAGTTTTTTTAATAGAATCTATATCTGTAATGTCTGCAACTTTTAAATCTGCAAAACCGTGTTGTTTGGCTCCATAAATATCTCCTGGTCCTCTATTTTGCATGTCTAATTCTGCAAGCCTGTTTCCATTATGAATTGTTTCTAAATATTTAAGTCTTTTAATGCTATTTGGTGAGGTTGTGGATGGAAGAAGAATACAATAGCCTTGATCTTTTGACCTACCAACACGACCTCTAAGTTGATGTAAAGATGCCAATCCAAATCTTTCTGGAGTTTCAATTAGAATAATATTTGCATTTGGAATGTCTATTCCTACTTCAATAACGGGAGTTGTAACTAGAATATTAGTTTTTCCGTCCTTAAATTTCTTTAATACTTCGTCTTTTTCATTTGCCTTTAATTTTCCGTGTAAAAGTCCAATTGAACAATTTGGGAAATATTTATTAATTTTTTGAAATTCTTTAGTCGCCGATTTTACATTTAGCAAGTTTTCAACTTCAGATTCTTCAATAAATGGGCATACAACATAAACTTGAGTATTATTAGTTTCAATTTGCTCATTTATCCAATTATAGCCAGACATTCGTTTATTTTCATTAACCAGCCAAGTTTTAATCGGTAGTCGATTTTTAGGAAGTTCATTTATTTCTGATAATTTCAAGTCGCCATAAAATGTTAATGCTAGGCTACGTGGAATTGGAGTTGCCGTCATTGTAAGCAAATTCGGAGTTTTTTCGTTGGTATAATATTCGACTATTTTGGATCTTTGATGTACACCAAATTTATGTTGCTCGTCAATTATAATAAGTCCAATATTTTTGAATTTTTCTAAATTGAAAAGTATTGAATGTGTTCCAACTATTAACGTAGAGGATAATTCATCGAGATTTGAGATGTCTTTTGTGTCGCTAGTAATTAATTTTAGTTGGATGTTTGTATGCGACAAAATGGATTTTAAAAAAGCGTATGTTTGTTTTGCAAGAATTTGCGTTGGAGCTAAATAGATGGAGTTGTGGGTTGCGGCGGCGGCTATCGCCGCCGCCGCAACAACAGTTTTCCCACTTCCAACATCTCCCTGTAAAAGTCTGTTCATAGGAACATCACTTTTTAAATCTTCAAGAATTTCATCTATTACGCTTAATTGTGATTTTGTTAATGTAAACGGCAAATTTTTTATAAATTCTTCAAGTTTATTTTTCGCAAATTCTATTTTGTGTCCATTTACTTTTTTTTGCCAATCTTTTTTAAGTTTTATTCCTCTCAAATGCAAAAAAATCATTTCTTCGAATGAAAGTGTTCGTCTTGAATCCTCAACCTCATTTAGATTTTTTGGAAAATGAATTTTATCAAATGCATTAGGTCTTGAAAGTAATTTGTTCTCATCGATAATATATTTTGGAAGAATTTCATCAATAATAATTACGTCTAATACTTCTTTAATTTTCATTCGTATCCATTTTTGCGATATTCCTTCCGTTAAGTTGTAAACTGGAACTATTCCTGTTGTATGAATTGTTTGTCCATTTTTAACAACTTCCCAGTTTGGTGATATGTATTTAAATTTGTTTTTGTCAAATTCTGCTCTTCCACTCACGCTAATTTTTGTCCCAATTTGTAGTGAGTTTTTAATGTAATGTTGATTAAACCAAATTAGGTCTAATTTTCCAGAGTTATCTTTAATAACGGCTTTGGTTAATCTTTTTCCATATCTCGTGTAAATGTTGTCTATTTTTAAAACTTCGCCAATTACTGTTGCGGTTTCTCCTTCAAATAAGTCGGAAATGTTTTTGATATTTGAAAGGTCATCATATCTGTATGGAATGTGTAGCAATAAATCTTCTATGGTTTTAATGTTTATTTTTGAAAGATTTTTTTTGTACTTCTCCCCTACTCCTTTGATGTCAGAAATTTCGCTTTGAAGATTCATATATTTGTGTCAGGGGCTACCCCGGATCCGGGGTTACCCCGAGCTCGGGGCTACCCCGCATTCATAAAACAAATGGCAATAAAGTCGATGCAACCATAGTAAAAGCAATTAGAAGAATTACTATCGTTTTAAATAGTTTTTTGTATTTGTGGACGAATAGTTTTAGGTTCATATTATCTTGTTACAATAAATGACTCGACCTGTTCTTTTAGTTTTTTTGCATTTGCATCTTTTTCGAAATGTTTTCTAACTGGTTCAATAAATTCATCTAAATATTTTATTAATGCACTTTTTAAATCCATTGGATGTAATGCTTTTGATTCAAAATCTTTTTCCAATTCTTCAAAACTTGAATATTCTAAGTTTCCACCGTGTTCTGGTTTTCGTTCAATAATCATTTTATCCACCTTACCAAAAACAATATATTTACAGTATTCCAGAACTGGATTTTCAGTAATTATTCCTTCTGGGCACCATGCATTTTTAATTTTTCGTTCAATTTCTTTGGTACTATCTGTCATGAAAATTGCGCTGTCTGGTTTACTTTTACTCATTTTTAATCTTATTGCTCTATCTGTAGAATTTTCGTTTGCGAAATCGCCTGCTGGAGGTAAAAGTCCTAATAGCATATGATGACTTACTACAATAGGTTTTTTGAATCCTAAATCTTCGGCTACTTCTCTTGCCAACATATTTACTTTGCGTTGGTCCATGCCTAATTGTGTAACATCAGCACCAAGCATGAAAATATCAGTAGCTTGCATTAAAGGATAAATAACTTGTGCTGCTGATAGTGTGTCGCTATCCGAACGGCCCATAATCTCTATAGTCCTAAGAATTCTTGGAAGGTTTTTTTTCATTCCAATTTTTAAAACCAGTTCCCAATATTCAGGATGCGACTTAATAAAGTCACTTGCCCAAATAAATTCAACTTTATTGAGATTCATTCCGCTCGCCTTCCATACTTCTATGAAATATTCTCCGACGACTTTAATTTTCTCAATATCTCCACCCATTTTGTTATTAACGAGTGCAAACCAATCAGCAACCCACATTTTAAAAGTAAAACCAGCCTCGGTCATTTTGTTCACATTTATTGCCCTAAGAAGACCTTGTGCAATATGAATTTGTCCACTTGGTTCAAATCCATCATAAGCAATTATTTCTTTGTCAGATTCCATTAACTTTCTTAATTCTTCTTCTGAAGTTATTTCTTCGCCTACTTGTTTTACGAGATTTAATCTTTCATCAATAGTCATAAATCGATTATATAGATAATTCAAATCTAAATCTAGGGTCGGGCGGAGAGAGGATTCCTTCTCCTCTTTTAAGTTTCATTGAATTCAGGTACAATCTATTTGCAATGTGGATTACAACCCTTTAACTCAATAAACCGAAGAGCCACTTTATAGCTGGTATCTTTGTATTTCATTTTTTTGTCGAAAAGTTAATAATTTAATTTAATGAAAGGACTTTATGAAAAGTTTTACTAGTCGTGTAGAAATAATAGAAGATTTGTTGAAAAAAATGAATGCTCCACCTTATAGAAAAAGACAGGTATTTGAGTCTATCTATAAACAATATGTTCAAAAGTATAGTGATATTAGTACTTTACCGAAGCATTTACAGGATATTTTTATAGAAAATATGGGCAATAGTGTATTGTCTTTAGAAAATATATTTGATGTTGAGGCGGAACAGGTAATTAAGGTCTTATTTAAAACAAAAGATGAAGAGCGTATTGAAGCTGTATACATGCATTTCAGAGCAAATGTAGAACGATTGAATGAGCATTTATCGTTGTGTATATCGTCGCAATCAGGTTGCAACTTGGGTTGTACTTTTTGTGCGACGGGGGCAATAGGGTTTAAGAAGAATCTTACTGTCGACGAAATAACAGATCAGGTTTTATACTTTTTACAAAAAGGATTAAATGTAGGAAATATTTCATTTATGGGGATGGGAGAACCTTTTGCAAACCCTAACTTCTTTGAAGCACTAAAGATCATAACAGATAAGGACAAAATGAATTTTAGCCAAAGAAGATTAAGTGTCTCTACCGTAGGTTTAGTTCCTGGTATAAAAAGATTGCAAAAAGAATTCCCATTCGTTAGTTTGGCATTTTCCTTGCATACCCCATTTCTAGATCAACGTTTTGAAATAATGCCTATTACCAAGGCTTATCCTATATCTGCCGTTATGGAAGCACTTAACGAATACATAAATGAAACAAATAGGAAGGTATTTATTGCATACGTGCTACTGGATAATATTAATGATAGTTTTGAACATGCTAAAGAGCTTGCCAAGTTAATTAAGAGACAAGGAAAGAATAATTATCTGTATCATGTAAATTTAATCAAATTTAATCCAGGAACAACATTTAGACCATATGGTAAACCATCAGTGGCGCGTATAAATGGTTTTAGAAATGAATTAGACAAGCTTGGAATAAATCATACTTTGAGACAAAGTTTTGGTGTTGGTATAGATGCGGCATGTGGTCAATTATATGGTAAATACAACAAAGTAATTAAAGACTAAATCTATGGTTGAGTGTTTTATCATTCCTTTAAAAAGGGAATCCAAGAAAGGATTTTAGACTATCCGCATCTGCGATATAATGCAGTTGTAAGAAATTAGTTAGAAAGGTAATTATGGAAAAATCAAAGTCGATAATATTATTTAATGAAAAAGAGATTCGACGTATTTGGGATGGTGAAAAAGAGCTTTGGTATTTTTCGATTGTGGATGTGGTCTCAGTTCTTACTGAAAGTCCAAGATCAAGAAAATATTGGAATGCATTAAAAACGAAGTTAAAACAAGAAGGAAGTGAGTTGTCCTCAAAAGTGGGACAACTGAAAATGCAGTCCTCTGATGGTAAATCTTATAAAACAGATGTTTTGGACACCGAAAACATTTTAAGACTTGTCCAATCTATTCCTTCTCCAAAAGCCGAACCTTTTAAATTATGGCTTGCTAAAGTTGGATATCAAAGAATAGAAGAGATGGAGGATCCAGAACTTGCTTTTGATAGAGCTATAAAAACTTATTTACAAAAGGGATATTCAAAAGAATGGATAAATCAACGATTAAAAAGTATTGAGGTCAGAAAAGAACTCACCGATGAATGGCAGAATCGCGGCATTAAAGAAGGTAGAGATTATGCAATATTAACTGATGAAATTACCAAAGCATGGGCGGATAGAAGTGTGAAAGATTACAAAAAGCTTAAAGGTCTTAAAAAAGAAAATTTACGAGACAACATGACAAATCTTGAACTCGTTTTAAACATGCTCGCGGAAGCTTCAACTACGGATCCCGGATCGAGTCCGGGATGACGGGTATTTATCCACCTCCGAGGTGGATTTACTATGTGCTCCACTACTCGCACACAACTTCTTTTGATTTGTAGTATTTTACTATTTGAGGTTTTCCTTTTATTTTTTCAATACTTTTTACGGCTTCAAATTGCGGATACGGATTATTATTAGCCGTAACCCACGAAAAGTGGTCGTATGGAGGATCATACTTTATAGTAAAAGGCGTTATTGCAACAATTCTATCGTCTGGGAGCCAAACTTTTTCAAATGCATACTTAATATTGTCTGCGACTTTATATTTGTCTAATTTATATTGAGAAGATGAATCATTACCGTCAGTTTCTTTGTGCGCCCATCCAGTTTCAGTTATAAAAACGGGAAGATTAGTAACATTAAATCTTCTTCTCAAAATATCCAATTCCCATTCATATGCACGAATACTATCCCTTCCATAACCATTTGGTGATGCAGAAAAATTTGGTTGAGGATAATGATGAGATGCCCAGCCATCAAGCCTTTTAAATATCCCTGGAACTGCATCATTCATTCTTATTAAAAAAGTTTCCTCGTCTAAATAGCCAGGGCCAGTTCGCGCAGATGCATTAAACGCACCATTCATAATAAAAAAGTTTTCATTTAAATCTTTAAACGTAGAAATAGTTTTATCCAAAACTTCGGCATACTCCTTAGGATTAATATTTCCTTTCCAAAAACGTTTATCATTAACTTCGTTATACGCCGAGATATATCGATTTTTAATTGGCCATTCTAAAATATTTAAAAACTTTGCAGAAGAAATTATTTCTTTGTCCCTTTTATCTTCATCCAAGTCTAAATCCCAAAGTTGAATAATTGGAATTAAATGATTTTTAGACAAATTTTCAAATAAAGTATTCCACTTCCCATCGTCATAATCTTTAACATTATATGGAACTAAAACGTATCCCCAATCGCCTCCGTTAGAATTTACAAGTTCATTTGCTAAATCTGCAAAATCCTCAACTTCGGCATAAATATAAATTCCAACTTTATTATTTTCATATCCAATATTTTTTTGAATTTTACTAGAATCATTAGATTCTTGAATTTCTTCTTCCACAACTGGTAAATATCTACACACAATTTCTGGCTTATTTGGATCAAATTCAGGAGCAGGAGGAATTTGATATTCAGGTGGAACCGGCCTGTCAGTATTTATAACCTCTTGGTTATTTATAATTGACTTAGTAATTTTTCTAAATTTTAATAAATCGGTAATTATAAAGCCTGCGAGAATAGAAAAGCTTAATGCAATAATTACAATGTGAAATTTTGAGAGTTTCATTATTCAAGTATACGTTAATTAGGAATTCTTGGGTCGTGAATGACCGAATTGGTAACGACAAAGTTTGTTATTTGCGTAACAAAATGACCGACAATAGGAACAAATTCAAGCCGAGATAATATCCATACGGTAAATGTTAATACAAGCGTTGCACCAATAATTCCTCCTAGCCCCGAAAGTACTCCTCTATAAAATGCCCACTTTAGACTTGTAAACTTGTGTAATAATCTGTTTGTTATTTTTAATTGGCGTTCTAATTTAGTAATCTCTTTTTCCATAATATTAATTTAACTCCTTTTAAACAACTTTGCCAACTCCTCTAACGTAAACTCAATTTTTAACGGCCTTCCATGAGGACACGTATATTCAATCTTTAAATTCGGAATTTGATCAATCAATGCAACAGCTTCTTCTTGAGGCAATACGTCGCCTGCTTTATAAGCCATTCGACAAGACAAATAAGTTAGCATTTTATTACTTTCTGAATCGGTATCTTTTATTTTCTCATCTTTTTCTAAATCCGAGATAAGTTCGTGAGTAATTGCATTTATGTCTTTGCCGACCATTGGGGCTGGAACTTGATTTATTTTATATGTACTTGGACCAAATTCTTCTAATTCAAAACCAGCCGATTTAAAATCTTCCAAATATTCTTCTACAACCGAAGCTTCTTGAGTTGATAAATTAATAACTACTGGAGTTAATAGTCCTTGTGTGTTCTTCTCATCTTTTATTGCTTTATTAGCATTTATCAGTTGTTCATACAAAATTCTTTCATGAAGTGCGTGTTGATCGTAAACCATAATTCCCGATTCAGACTCTGTTACCAAATATAAATTATGCAGTTGTAATACTTTTTTGTTAGAGTTTAACGCTTGCTGATTCATAGATTGATCGTTTTGCGAAAATGGATCGTTGTCGTATTGAGAATCCCAAAATGGATCTGCTTGCGGTTGAGAATTAACCGGAAATGGGCTTCTATTAGAAGGCGAGAAAGAATTTGCACGATTTTGTGATCCAAACGCAGGTGATCTTGGAGGCATTGTTCCAAATGGGCTAGGTTTTCCAAACGGCGATGCAAACTGATTTCCAAATGGACTGTTATTTGCAGGTGCTGACCCAGGAGTTAAATTTGCTCTATCTAAGGCACCCTTTACGGCTGATTTAATTGAATTAAAAATTAATTGTTCGTCGCTAAACTTAACTTCCTCTTTTCTTGGATGTACATTAACGTCAACAATATTCGGAGCGACGTCAATAAATACTAAATATGGAGGATAAACATTTTTTGGAATTAAACTTTCGTACGCACTTTTAACCGCAAACGATATTGATTTATTTGTAATGTGCCTTCTGTTTACAAAAATATATTGATTTTTATTTCTTTCGGATGCAAGTTCAGGTTTTGCAACATATCCGTAAACTTCAAGGTGAGGATGTTCAAAAAATAATGGAATTAATTTGTCGTTAAAATCTTTTCCCATTATTACCCTTACTCTATCTTCTAATTGATGATCTTTTGGAAGTGAATAAACAATTTTTCCGTTATTTTTTAAAATTAATCCGATTTTGGGATTTGCAATCGCATGAGCATCGACAATTTCTAAAATTGCCC
>Ga0210044_10006397_pt1 | contig 15538 bp, 10 predicted proteins | sample CryGey13umfilter_2_FD_183959 | JGI IMG/M metagenome (GOLD analysis project Ga0210044, IMG submission 183959) | Groundwater microbial communities from aquifer in Utah, USA - Crystal Geyser 4/9/14 3 um filter (SPAdes) (version 2) | ecosystem: Environmental > Aquatic > Deep subsurface >...
CGTACAGGAATAGAAGAAAGGCGTATTTTGAAAGGCGAAGGAATGGGAACTTCGCACATGGCAATCGAAGCTGTGAAAGGTCTTTTAGAAAAAACAAATACAAAAGCCGAAGAAATTGATTTTTTGATTTGTGCAACTACTACGCCTGATATGGTATTTCCAGCAACGGGAAATATTATCGCTCATGGAGCAGGTCTAAACTGTTTGAGTTATGATTTGATGGCAGCATGTTCTGGTTTTTTGTATGCACTTGTTACGGCAAGTCAGTTTATTGAAACAGGAAAGTATAAAAAAATAATTGTAGTAGGAGCAGATAAAATGTCTTCTATTGTTGATTATGAAGACCGTCAGACGTGTATTCTTTTTGGTGACGGTGCAGGCGCAGTACTTTTAGAAGCAAATACAGAAGGAAATGGAATTGTAGATTCAATTTTAAGAACTGATGGCGCAGGTGCAACAGAGCTTTACATGAAAGCAGGGGGAAGTCGTTACCCAGCCAGTAAAGAAACCGTAGAAAATAAAGAACATTATATAATTCAGCACGGAGCAGTAGTTTTCAAACATGCCGTTAAAAATATGGCAGATACATCAGCCGAATTAGCAGAAAAACACGGTCTTGATGGAGATAGTATTGATTTTCTTGTTCCTCATCAAGCAAATTTGAGAATTATAGATGCAACTGCAAAACGTTTAGGCTTAGATTCTGAAAAAGTATTAGTAAATATTGAAAAATATGGAAATACAACCTCTGCAACTATCCCACTTTGTTTAAGAGATTTTGAAGACAAATTTAAAAAAGGAGATAATCTTGTCTTAGCTGCCTTTGGTGGTGGTTTTACGTGGGGGGCTGTGTACCTAAAATGGGCGTATTAAAACCAATTTAGAAGTTAGATTTCTGAATTTCTGAATTTAGAATTGAAAACAAAATAAAAAATAATTTAGAAGTTTTGAATTTATTTCATTAATTCTAAAATCTAACTTCTAAAATCTAAATTGGTATTAAAATCTAAATTTATTTCCTTATGAAAAATGATTTAAAAGATAGAACTAAGAATTTTTCTTTACAAATAATAAACTTAATCAAACTTTTACCTAAAAACTTAGCTGCTTCTATAATTGCGAAACAACTTATTAGAAGTGCTACTTTAGTAGGTGCAAATTACAGAGCAGTTTATAGAGCAAGAAGTGATAAAGAGTTTATCGCAAAAATGAATATTGTTTTGAAAGAAGCTGACGAATCCTACTTTTGGCTAGAACTGATTTTTGAGAAAAACTGGCTAAATAAAGATATTATAATTCCTATATTAAAAGAATCTAATGAACTGACAGCTATATTTGTAAGCACATTAAAAACTATAAATGCTAGAATTAATAAATAAATGTATTAATTCTAAATTCAGAATTTATTTTATTAATTCTAAATTCAAAAATCTAACTTCTAAATTTATTTTGACAAAGAATCCTCAACTTCCGAATACTATAATTTCTTCCTCTAAACCCATGAAAAAATCAAATATCAATTTTGAACTTTTAAAACAAATGTGTAACGTTTTTGCTCCCACAGGAAACGAAGCACCCATGAAAGAATTTGTTTTAAATTATATAAAAGAAAATCAAAAACACTGGAAAGTACAACCTCAAATTATTGAAGGAGAAGATTTTCAAGATTGTCTGATACTCGTTTTTGGAAAACCAAGAACGGCTGCTTTTTCACACTTTGATTCCATTGGTTTTATGGCTCGCTATGATAATCATTTGGTCAGAATTGGCTCTCCAAAATATGAAGACGGTTATGTTTTGGTAGGAAAAGATTCACAAGGACAAATTGAAGGCACTTTGAAAGTAAAATATGGCAATGAAAATGAAAAAGACAAGAAGAAAAAGAAAAAAAATAAAAAGAAAAAACGAGGCTCAAGACAACATCGCAAGCCTTTAGGTGAAGTAAAATTACAATTAGAGTTTGATAGAACAGTCGATGTAGGAACTGAATTTGTCTTCAAACAAGATTTTAAAGAAACAGAAGACTATGTTCAGTCGTGTTATATGGACGACCGTTTGGGCTGTTGGAATTTACTCAAAACTGCCGAAACATTAGAAAATGGAATCCTTGCTTTTTCGTGTTATGAAGAAATTGGAGGAGGAACAATGCCATTTTTACTCAAATGGATGTGGGAAAACTACAAAATCAAACAATGCCTTATTTCTGATATTACATGGATAACTGAAGGAGTAAAACATGGAGAAGGAGTAGCCGTTTCGATGCGTGATAGAAATATTCCTAGAAGAAGTTTTTTGAATAAAATTATTGATTTAGTAAAAGAATCAGGTATAAACTATCAGTTAGAAGTCGAAAATGACGGTGGAAGTGATGCCAAAGAAATTCAATCTTCTGCTTATCCAATGGATTGGTGTTTCATTGGTGCTGCCGAAGATAATGTCCACTCGCCTACCGAGAAAGTACATAAAGACGACATAAAAGCCATGACAGATGTCTATGCGTATTTGATGGAAAAACTTTAACAGTTACCAGTTATTTTGCAGTTATCAGTAAGTAGTAATCTGTTACCAGTTAATTTCAATTCTGATTTATACCTTTTTTCTTGCAACTTTATTAGCTTATAAAACGTTCTCTTTTTCTAATCGTTTTATTAAAATAATATAATTTTAAAGAATTTAATTTTTCTATATGCACAATACCAACAGAAATAGTAACTCAAATCATCGTAGAGTAAAGGACGTATCAGAGGAAAATAATCAATCACACCAAAACGGAATGAATCAAGAAAACAAGCATTATCTAGGAAAATACAATGTATTTGGCGACGGATATTTTAGTGAAGATTATTATTTACTCAATAATCATAATCAAAAACTGATTGATTTTGGTGTGCGTGATTATTTTGAGAGTAATCAACTTGTTTCGCTCAATCAATTCTTGAAACTTTTAGAAGAGAATAATTATACGCCTATTTCTATTTATCGTCGTAACACAACCTACAACAAAAAAGAAACTCGTTATTCGATTGATTGGTATTTGATGTTAGATAATGAATCTATTATCATAAACATGAATTATGATGCCGTTCAGAAATTAGATGATGTTATTTTTAGATTTGATATAATAACTGCCGTCGAAGATACACCCGTAGAAAAACTAGAGAAAATATTTGAACTCGCTACAAAGTGTATTATCGAAACCAAAGATGATGACAAACGCTATATCAATATTGTAGGAAATACGCCACGAACAGGACTTACGCTTCGTAAACACCAAATTAAAGCACCAGAAATTCCAGATTTGAATTTGTATTATGGAGATAAATTTGAAGAAAAACACAAAGTTTTAGTCAATGAAATAAATGAAAAAAATAACTCGGGTTTATTTATTTTTCATGGCGTTACAGGAAGTGGAAAGACAAACTATATTCGTTATCTGATTAGTAAAGCCAAACCAGAGATAGAGTTTATTTTTTATCCGATTACGCTTTTGAGAGAAATTACAAGTCCAGATTTGATTACGTTTTTGTCGGATTATCAAGATGCCGTTTTGATAATTGAAGAATCAGAAGACTCTGTACAGGCTCGTGATTTATTTAATACTGATAAGAGTTCGATTGCAAATCTATTGAATGTTTCGGACGGACTTTTGTCTGATGTCTTGAATCTCAAAATTATTTGTACCTTCAATACTGACATCAAAAACTTAGATAAAGCACTTTTACGTGAAGGTCGTTTGTTAGGAATCCATCGTTTTGAGGCTCTCCCTGCCGAAAATGCCAACAAAATTGCAAAATTAAATAATATTACTAGAGAATTTACAGCACCTGCAACACTTGCACAAATCTATAATGTTCCTTTGAATGAAGATTTTTCTGATTTTTCAGTTCGTCAGAAGAAAATTGGTTTTGGGAAGTAATATGAATTATTCGTTTAGCAAAAAAGCCTTTCTAACTTCATTTTTAGGAAGGCTTTTTTTGTACGAAACTATTGTCAGAGTTATTTTTGGATTACCAAAAAACTACTGACAAAGTTTTTATGAATCTACCTTGTTTTTTTAGTATTCACTATATTACTTATTAATAAAAATGAGTAAATTGTAGTTCAATAACTACTAAATATGGATAAGCAAAAACTACTGTACCCTACTATTTTTTAAACACAGAGTTCACAGAGGAATATAGCTTGTTTTGTTGATTTATATAAAGAAAATTTGCAATTATTTCCATAAAAAGTAATTTGTATTTGACTTCGTCGACTTTCAGTTATCTTCATTTATCATAAAAATCATTTACCAATAATATTCTATAGAAATAGTAGGGTAGAGTAAGCAAAAACTTATAAATCTAATAGAGCAAAGCAAATTTGCAGAGTTTTTTGAAACATTTGATAAACTAGAATTGGCAGCAAAACAAGACGAAGACTTCAAAAACTTGTGGGAGGATAAAGATTTTTTGGCTTTGGTGGGCGAGTAAAAATAACTTCTTTGTTTTCAAATTCGTATCTTATATAAGAACTTAAATCGTAATAAAAATAATTTTATGCAGACTAAATTTAATATTGATAAAGCGAAAGCAGCAACCTTATATATTTTTGAAAAATTTGAGTATAAACTACAAAAACAAGAAGTAAATTTTTTGAGTGTTTTTAAGATATTGTATTTTGCAGACCAAAAACACCTCGTAAAGTATGGCAGAACCATTCTTACAGATGAATATATTGCTATGAAAAATGGTGCAATGCCTTCTAATTTGCACGAATTATTCAAATCTTTATATCATTATTCTACCTTGGAAAATAAATTTATTGATTCTATCAAAAAATCATTTTTCTTGTGTGGTTATTATCAAGCAAAAGCAATTCAAAAAGCAGATTTAGATGAGCTTTCAAAGTCAGATATAGAATGTTTGGATAGTTCTTTTGAAGAAAATAATAGCCTTAGTTTTGAAGAGTTGGCTGAAAAGTCAAAAGATAAAGCGTGGAAATTAGCCGATTTTGATAACAGAATGAATATAAAAGAAATTGCAAAAGCAGGAAAAGCAAGTCAAGAAATACTCCTTTATATTGAATCACACTTAGAAAATCAGACTATTTATTTCTCCACTTCAAAAGTAAATGTATAATGGCAGATTTATCTGATTTTTTTGATGAAAATTACAAAGAAGGATTTATAAACCGAACTTTAGAAAGAAGTGTTGTAGTGAAATGCTTTGTAGAAAATACAACTCCTCCAAAATCAAAACGTTTTGTGATTGTTGGGATTACAGAAAATGAATCTGACGAGCCTAATCAATCTATTTTGGGGGCTGTTTTTATAAATACATTACCCAATCAAAATGTAATCAAAACACCTCATTTAAAAATGTTGCAGCTTCCTATTTCGGCAAAAAGTAATGATTTTTTAGACCATGATAGCTTTTTAGATTGTTCTCAAATTCATGAATATGAATATCCTTTTATAAAAGAATAATTATTGACTGAACCCAAACTAATTTTAGGAAAACTAAATCAACAAGATTTTATAAAAATGTTAGATTTATTACAAAATGCTCAAACAATCGCTCCAAAACTTCTCAAGAAATATGGACTAATTTAACAGGAATCACAATTATTTCTTATAAAACAAAAAAACTCAAACCAAACAGTTTGAGTTTTTTTATGTGATTTGTTATTTATCTAAAAAAAATCAATTATTCTTATCCAAAAATGCGACTACATGATGCCAAACATCTCTATCGGCATTTTTTCCGATTACACAATCTTGGTGTCCGTAACCTTCTATTACGTGGCGTTCGTAATGCTGTTCTGGATTGAGAGCTTTCAGACGGTTGTAGGTTCTTTCTGTTGCTTCTGGAACAAAAACCTCATTTTTTTCTCCATGAACAAAACACATCGGAATATTCAAACGGTCTTTTGCGTGAGGTAAATAAACGTCTTCTCCCTCAGCATTACGTAATTCTTTTTCTCTTGACATAAGCGTAAGCTGTTCGTAAGTAGTCAGATTGGTTACGCCAAACATCTCATGGAAAGAATCAAATGTTTTTTCATCAATATTTTCTTTTTCGTAAAGCGTAGAAAACATAAACGTAACTCGGTTGGCGATTGGGTCGTTGGTATCCGAACCTAAAACAGCAGAATAGGCTTTTACGGCTGTATTCAAGGCTTTATCCAACCAACCTGCATTTACATCTGTGTAGGCACTCATCGTTTCGATTCCAAATTTTTTGAGAAGTGTCGGAACATGTGCAGCAGCTTTGAGTTTGATTTGTTCGCCTCCAATAATATCGGCAGCAACTTGAAAACAAACCATCGAACGAACACCTTTCAATCCTCCAAGCATCGCCATAACGCCAGTAATTGCACCGACACAATGTGTAAATAATTGAATATCTTTTTCGCCTGTAATTTTCAAAATTTTATCCACACACGCAGGAAAATCTTTCATAGCAATATCATCAGCCGTACATTGGTCTTTTGCAGACGGCAGCGCAATACTTGTGCGATATTCCATCACCCAAACATCATAGCCATGAGCGCAAAGGTATTCTACCAAATTTGTATCAGGCGTATCAATTTCAAAAATAAGCCCCGAAACACTAAAACCATGAGCCAACATAACCGAGCCTTTATTTATGCCATCTTCCAAGTCTTCTCTATCTCTTCCATCATAACGAGTGAGAAGAAGATTGACACCGTCAGAAGTCTTGACTGGGTAAATTTGTGGTTCTGGCGCACGCAAAGGACGTTTTTTTCGTGGTGGCGCAGTCGGATTAAAGACAGAAGCTTTAGCCAAAATTCCTCCATAGGTATCATACAGATTTCCTGCAAAATACTTCCCAAAACTATACAGAGCTTTTAGTTTTTCGGTAGCTGTATCGGCATGAAGAGCTTTCATGGTAGTCATTTGTTTGACAAAATCAGTCAAATGAACATGAATAATTCCCTGTGCTTTTAGTTCGCCTTTTTCTCCATTATTATCAGCAAAAACTGTCGAATAAAGTGTCGTTGTGTCGCTCCACATATCAAAACCTTTATCGCCTCGTATGGTTTTGTAGCCTTCAAAATGATAACTTTCTCCTTTTGGATTGAATAATTTTGCTTTATAAACCATTCGTTTGGTTTCCATTTCGTCTTCATATTCTACAAAAAGCTGAAACGTTCCTTCACTAATCAAAAGTGGGTCAGTTGAAAGCGAAGGAGCTTCTACCGTTCCGACCATTTGTGATAGATGCTCGTTATCTTCTAGCATTTCTTCCAAATTTTCACAAAGAACCGTCAAAGTAATTTTGAAAGGATGATTATCTGATTTTCCTTCTTTGTAGGCTTTTTGGAATTCTTCTGATGTTTCACATGCTTTTTCGTCTGCCTTTTTAGTAGAAATAAATCCTTTCATCGTTTCAGTAAACTGAATTCCTAAAGGTCTTTTTTCATTTTCTTTTGTGCTATTTTCTGAAGGTTTGGAAGGTAAATTATAATCAATTTCCCAACCTTTATCTCTTGCCATAATCTTACAAATTCGCTCAGAAAGTGCCGAAATAGTCAAAAGTGGATTTGCGCCCAACGAACGAGGCACAATCGAACCATCAGCAATGTAAAGATTTTCATAAACGGCTTCTTCATTTTCTTTATTTGGAGCTGTAAAAACTTGTCCTTTATGATTTACAACGCCTTGATTTGAATTTTCGCCCATAATACAACCTCCCAACGGATGAACGGTTACGAGGTCTTGATTAAATAATTTTGTCCAAGTTGGATTTGGAACGCTTGTTCCTTTGAGTGCTTTTGTAGCTTCTCTGATATGATTACTGGCTTTTTTGAATATTTCTTCGTGTCCGACACCTTTCCAATTAATCTGTAATCGATTGTCTTTCAAACTCAAATGACCTGCACTTTTGTCGTGCGTCATTATCAAATAGGTTTGTGTATTTTGAGTTGCTCCTTTATAAGGTCCACGAATTGCGCTTTCTATTTCTCGTTTTTTCTCTTTTATTTCACTTACAAAACCGTCTTTGCTTTCGTCTTTTCCTGCTAAAGTTGCCATTGTAGCCATAAAGCCAGGAAAAAATTTTGCCATTGGCGAAGGCGCAGCACCTTCTTCCAAAATCATTCCGTCCTCTAGATTTTCCGTTTTCCTTATATCGATTACAGAAGTGATACAAGGACCAACAGGATTTTCTTTGTCCAAATGCAGCCCTCTTCCAATTCCATTTATTTTTTCTTCGGTATTATAACCAAAACCCAAAACATCGCCATTTCCAGAAAAATGAAAACCTAATTTATTAGAAACCTTCAACCCTTTTTCTTTTGTACGAAGCATAATTTCAGTAGAACCCAAAGTTCCTGCCGACAAAACTACATTATCTGCCGTTACGTACATTTCTGGAGCATCAAATTTATGGCGTTGCGCTCCCAAAAGCTCAAAATGAATAATCCATTTATCATCACTTTTTTCTAAATGCGAAACCGAACATTCGACAAAAATATCTGCACCAAAATTGACTGCATCAGGCAAATAATTCATCATGGTTGTGTTTTTTGCGCCTACATTACAGCCTGAAACACAATCGCCACAAAGATTACACGGTTTTTGTTGTACTCCTACATGATTTTTTCCATCAACATCAAAATTGACATTAATATCTGTCTTATAAAAAGGCTGGTTCATTGCCTTTGCAGACTTTCGGTGTGCTTCTAGTTTGTCTAGTTTGGGAAAATTTTCTGGATAAGGATTCGGTTTTAGCATTTGATACGCCAAACGATAACCTTCTTCTAGGTCGCTTGTGCCATTTTCAGATTCATCTTGTAATATTTTTGGAAAAGAATTATCCTTCAAAACCCATTTTTCTGGACGAATAGAAACGTTTGCATTTACAAGCGAAGTTCCTCCCAATCCACAACCTTTAAAGACATTTATATCATCATCTACCCAAAAATCATAAAGCGAAGACTGTGAGCCTATTCTTTTATTTTTTAGATTGAACTGCATATGTGTAGCAGCTTCGGTTTCTGTATCTGGAAATTCTCCTGTGAGATATTCTTTTCCTCTTTCTAATAGACACACTTTTTTTCCTGCACGAGAAAGACGAGAGGCACTAATTGAACCTCCATAGCCAGAACCAATCACAACGACATCATAATGAGGTTGCATTTTTTCGATGGGCTTGGATAAGCGACGATTTTTCATAAGATTTTAGTAAGAGTTAGAGTGGAATTATTTTATACCCTAATCTAATTAAAAAAAAGTCTTCTATCAAATTATGAGATAAGTAGTAAGACATAATTAGCGAGTGATTTTTATAATCAATATGATAATTACAGTACTCTACCCTACTTTTTTTAAAACACAGAGTTCACAGAGGAACACAGAGAACTAAAAGTCAGCGTAGCTAATTAAAATACGTTTTTTTAAGAAAATGGCTTTAAAATTGACTTATTCAAATAGTATTTTGTATTAATCTGCATTTTAAATCCTATCAATCCTATCAATCCTTAACTATCCTACCCTACAAAAAAATAGTAGGGTACAGTATAATTATAAGATAATACAATAAAAATTAAATTAATATTAAAAAATAATTATTATTAATTTGATTCGTATTTATCTTGCATTTCATCTTAAAACCGATAGCTCGGCGAAGCCAAATCATATAAATTACTGGCTAATCAGTTATATGTATTATTAATTTTGTACGACTAAGTAAATGGACACCTACCAAAGCAGCGAAGCTAATTTAAAATGGACAATTGATAACTACATAAAACATTGATTATCAAGTTATTACATTAAAAAATAAGATGCATTAATTTTGTAGGATTACTTACTTATTCTAAAAAAGCTTTACTTTTTTCTATCTATCTTCAAAGCATTAAAAATCAAATCACTTAAAAATTCTATCAAACTCTCTTCGTTATCATCTCCTTTTACTTCTGTAAGCGTAGGTAAATGTTGAGCAAAATAACTCTGTTGGTGCGAACTTTCCATAATGATGGAAACGAGTGCATTGGGAAACTTATAATTTGGATTTAATCTCAAAATTATTTGTACCACTCTATGTGTAAGTCTTTTATAACTTGCAAAATAACCTTCTTTGTTGTCGTTATCGACTTCTTTTGTGAGATAGGCTTTTGCAGATTCCGAAACTACAATTCTATGTAATGCATCGGCATCAATACTTTCATATTGATTATCCATTTCGATAGGTCTTGCAAGTGTTGAAATGGCTGTTTCAAGAGCTTTTTGGGCAGATTCTAAATTACTAGTTTGAAAAACAAGTTGGTATTCCATCCAATTCCAATACCACGAAGCCAAATAAATAAGTAGTTTGTGTTTGTTTTCGAAATAACGATAGACAGAGGCTTCTGTTGAGCCAATTTCTTTTGCTAATTTTTTGAATGTAAAGTTTTCTAGTCCGATTGTATCGATAAGCATAATGCTTTGACGCACAATTTTACGCCCAAGTTCAGAGCTTTCTGGGTCTTTTAGATAAACTTGCTCGTTTATTTTTATTTGTATTTTGGATAGTAAAGTTTTCAAATTGTATTGGTGTTAAAGTCGTTTTGATAAACTCAGAAACAACGTAAATATTTTTTTAGTCATTTGATTTGGTGAAAAATTATTTTCTTCGGAACAAGAAATAAATAAAGTTTACAACTTATGTTGTGCCTTTGTTTGCTCAAAAGCGAACAAAACACGTTCTCAGAAGTATGATTTAGGTGCTTTTATCACGCTTCTGAGGAAGCGTTTCGTTCAGTTCTAAGGAACTAAACACACGCACAAAGAAAAATTCTAGATGTATATCTTATTTAATTTCTATTCCTTAGGTTAAATTATATTTTTAGTTAAAAAATTTCGCCTGCTTTTTTACTAAACTGAAAAACAGACTCCAAACCTTCTCTATTATTTGTTGTAACATTCAAGTTCTTCAAAATCCTGTCATGAATATAAAGAAATTCTCCCTTTTCCCACTCTTCATTCAGAAAAGAAATTTTAGAAAGATTTAATACTTGCTCAATTATATTTAATTCTACGTACTTGTTAGCTCGTTCTTCTTTGTCATCAATATCATCTAACTCCTGTTGATGGACACGATAGACATCTTTTATATAACGAAGCCAGTTATGAATAAAGCCAAATTGTTTTTTTTGCATCGCCGAAATTACATCTCCACAACTGTAATGCCCACAAACAATAATATGTTTTACCTTCAAAATCTTGACAGCATAAAAAAGTAAAGCATATTCATATTCTGTATGAACCACCATATTGGCAATATTTCTATGCACGAAAACCGAACTGGGAAGCTCGCCTGTAATCTCTGAAGCAGGAATACGACTATCGGCATCGCCACCAGTCTATAGATAATTTGGGTGCTGTTCTTCTGATAAATTATCGAAGAAAGTAGGATTATAATTTTGAACTATAAAGGTCTATTTTTTATTACTTTCTAATAAGTCTAGATAAGATTTTGGCATAATTTGTTTTGTTTGTGCTGATTTTTTTGGTTATGAGAGTAAATTCGTCTCTTCAAAAAATTCATCTTTATCGTTATTTTACTTAGTTTTTCTTTTCATGTTTTTTAATGGCTTCTTCCCAACTTATAAACCTTACCTTTTTTAGAGTTACCTGAATGTCGTGTTGTTCTGCATTTTTCATAAAATCTTTAATAGTATCTTCAATATCTTTATCCATAAAATTGGATTTTGTTCCATTTATTATTACCGTTGAATGGTTCGGAATTTTGGCAAAAATATCTCTCAAAAAAGCACGATTTACAAACGATAAATCTTTATTAAAACTAATTTCAAAATGATTTTCATCTCTACCTACTTGTTTGATGGAAAAGGCTGTTTTTACGTTGGCACGAATCACAAAAAATAACCCTACTGCAATTCCGACCATAATTCCGATAAGCAAATTAGAAAACAAAATAACTACTGCCGTTATGATAAAAGGCACAAATTGCTCTCTGCCTTTTTGATAGATTTCTTTCACAACAGAAGGTTTAATAAGTTCGTACCCCACCATTAAAAGAATAGCAGCCAGACTTCCCAACGGAATATGATTGAGATATTGACTAATAAAAATCACTGAAACTAATAAAAGCAATCCATGTACAATGGCAGCCATACGAGTACGCCCACCTGCACCAATACTTGCCGTACTTCTGACAATAACTGCCGTAATAGGAATTGCACCGACAAGTCCTGCGATTGCATTGGCTATGCCTTGCGCCAAAAGCTCACGATTGAGAGGCGAATTTCTTTTGTAAGGGTCTAATTTATCCACAGCTTCAACAGTTAAAAGTGATTCTATACTGGCTATAATTCCGATAGTAAACCCCAAAACCCAAATATCCCAGTCTTTGATATGCTCAAACCAAAGTGAAAAATCAGGAAAGGTAAGTTGTTGCCAAAAACTAAAAATAGAAAGAGATATAAATTTAAGTGTCGAAACATTAGATTCAGCTTGAAGATTTTCTAACCTTTCTGTAAGAGGTAAATTTACAAGGTGAGAAGAAGCTAAAGGAAAAAAAACAGAAGACGAAAAACTAAAATAAATATAAAGCTCATTGATAAGCGTTCCCACCAAAACGGCCATTAAAGCAGCAGGAAGAAAAGAAAGCTTTTTTAAAAACGGAGCTTTATCCCACACAATCAAAACAATCAAACTTACTGTACTTATGATAATTGCATTAATATTTTTAGAGACATTTTTGAGCGCAGCCAAAATCATTGTAATGGCATTTTCTTCTGTTCCCCAAATCCAAAATTCGTCTTCGCTAAAGGCTTCTACATCGTATCCAAGCGCATGAGGCAGTTGTTTCAAAATCAAAATCATTCCAATTCCTGCAAGCATTCCTTTCAAAACAGAAGAAGGTAAAAAATAAGCTATCGTTCCTGCTTGTATCAAAAAAAGTAAAAGCTGAACAATCCCACCCAAAAAAACAGCCATTAAAAACAATTCAAAACTACCTGTATCTGCAACGCCTAGCACTACAATAGCAGTCAGACCAGCAGCAGGACCACTCACTCCCAACGCCGAACGACTAATCAAAGGAACAACCAAACCACCCAAAATTCCAGCAACAATTCCAGAAAAGGCAGGAGCATCTGATGCCACAGCAACTCCTAAACAAAGAGGAAGAGCTACCAAAAAAACAACTAAACCAGCAGGAATATCATACTTTAAATTTCCAAAAAGTGTTGGTTCTGAATATGATGTTTTTTTAGGGTTTGCATTTTTATTGGTTTTTGAAAAAGAATTAGGCATTTTTATCAGAGTAAGTAAATGGACACCTGCCAAAGCAGCGAAGCTAATTTAAAATGGATAATTGATAATTACATAAGACATTGATTATCAAGTCATTACATTAAAAAAATAAGAAACATTAATTTTGTACGATTACTCAATTAAGCACTATGTGTATGATTTTTAATTAGTTCTATTGTAGTTAAAAATACTGTATAAAATCAATGTTTTACTTTGTGAGAAAGTAATAGAAAAATACTTTTTTGATAGTAATATTTTTTGTCCAAACAAAAATACAAAATTATAGACTACTTTGAAACTCTTATTATGCTATTTTAGGGTAAACGCACGAAACTTTTTATACTGCTTTCAGTGTGTTTAAACACACTTTAACTATCAGAGTAAATTCAATTTGCAAAGTTAAAAACTAGCTTGATTTGCTTTAAACGAGTACATTTTTTTTTCGTGCGTTTACCCTAATGCTATTTTGAGAGAGAACAATTTATAAAATTTCTTTTATTTTTTTAGCCGTTCGAATGGAAACGCCTTCTGTCTGAATTTGATTTTTAAGATTGATATATTCTTTTTTCATAAAATTATATCGTTCACTTTTTTCATTTAATAGTAATTCTAATTCTTTGCTAATGGTTTCTACGTTTGCATCGTGTTGTAGAAGTTCTTTTACAATTTCTTTATTTGCAATAAGATTGACGAGCGAAACCCATTTTACTTTAATGACTAATTTTGCAATCTGATACGTAATTGCATTTACTTTATAAATCACAACTTGAGGAACTTCAAAAAGAGCCGTTTCTAAAGTCGCTGTTCCAGAAGCGACAATGGCAGCATCGGCATGAGAAAACAAATCATAAGTTTGTTCGAAAATGACATCAATTCCATTTGCTTTTGCCTCATCGTACAAACTTTCATCTAAACTAGAAACACCAGCCAAAATAAATCTATAATCCGTAGCATGTAACTCTGCTTCTGCTTTCTGCTTAAATTTATTTACCACTTCTATCATTACAGGCAAAAGTGATTTTACTTCTTGTTTTCTGCTTCCTGCTAAAAGTGCAATAATTTTTTGATTAGAATTTTCTTTACTTAATTCCTCATCTACACCCTTTACTTTGCTTTTCAAATTATTTTCTAACAAAAATTTAATATTTGGTTTATAATTGTCTATTGCATCAAAAAGAGGATTTCCTACATAGGTTATTCTATCAAAATCAAATTTCTTATAAAATTGAATTTCGAAAGGTAAAATAGAAAACATATAATCAATATTTCTTTTGATTTGCTTGGCTCTTGATTGATTCCACGCCCAAAGTTTTGGAGAAATATAATAGAACAATTTGGGAGTTTGTATATTTTGAGAAGTAGGATTTTTGATAAAATAATTTCTCAAATACTTTGCTATTCGCAGATTAAAACCAGGATAATCTACAAAAATGACTGCATCAGGCTTGAAATTTATAATATCTTTTTTGCAGAATGAAAGTAATTTTTGGATTGTTCCTAAATTTTGAACAACTTCAAAGAATCCCATAAAGGCCGTTTCTCTATAATGTTTGGCAAGAGTTACGCCATTATTTTCCATCAAATCGCCTCCAAAACCTCTAAAAATAGCTGTTGGATATTCTTTCTTTAAAGCATTTACTAAATTAGAAGCATGTAAGTCGCCTGACTTTTCGCCAGCAATGATGTAGAAGCGCATTATTTTCTTGTGTTTTGTTTTGGGAATACAAAACTAGGAAACTTTGTGTAATTTGTTGCTATATGTAGGGAAAAGGGCTTGTCTTTTCCTTCTACGTAGTGAAATTTGTATTCATTAAAGAAATATGAAAGACCATTTTAGGAAAAGGCAAGCCATTTTCCTTACACAAATACAAATAAATATAATTAATCAGGATTTTGTAAAAACTTCAAACTTCCACCGTCTTTATTTACTTCAAAAACCACAGTTGCACCACAAATAACGGTTTCATTTTGTGCTGTGTGTCCGATAGGAAAATCAAAAGCAACAGGGTAATCGTATTCTTTTACTAAATCAATAATCATTTGTTCGACTGAAAAGCCAAACTGCTGGGCAGTTTGTTTTGACCCTGAAAAACTTCCTACTACAAGTCCTTTTAAGTTTTTAAGTTTTCCAGCTCGGTAAAGTTGCCACAACATTCTATCAATGGAATAGAGATTTTCGCCTACTTCTTCCAAAAAAAGAATTTTATTATCTGTATTTATTTCTGTCGGAGTAGCCAAACTATTGATTATCATACTTAGATTTCCTCCTAT
>Ga0210044_10006400_pt1 | contig 15532 bp, 15 predicted proteins | sample CryGey13umfilter_2_FD_183959 | JGI IMG/M metagenome (GOLD analysis project Ga0210044, IMG submission 183959) | Groundwater microbial communities from aquifer in Utah, USA - Crystal Geyser 4/9/14 3 um filter (SPAdes) (version 2) | ecosystem: Environmental > Aquatic > Deep subsurface >...
AAATAGTTCTTGAACAAACGGCGGATTGTGTGATAATTACCGATAGAGAAGGAATAATACAATTTGTTAATAATGCTTTTTCAAAAGAAAGCGGCTACTCAAAAGAAGATGTAATTGGGAAGACCCCAAAAATTTTAAAATCCGGGCAGCATCCAAAAGAATTCTATGAGATATTTTGGAAAACCATATTGTCCGGTGAGGTCTTTCGGGCTACATTCATAAATAAAAGAAAAGATGGCGAACTCATTTATGAATTTAAGACAATTACACCAGTTAAAGACAAACAAGGTAATATCACTCATTTTGTATCAACGGCAAAGAATATTACCGAACAGTACTTTGCCGAGCAAGAAATTATTTTTCAGAGAAATAAGTTCATGCAATTATTTAATAACTCTCCGGTTGCAATCACATTGTTAGACTCTCAAGATAAAGTTGTTGATATCAACGAATCATTTTCAGCGTTGTTCGGTTACTATTCTGATGAAATTAAGGGTCAGGCTCTTAACGATTTGATAGTTCCTAATGAATTTAAAGAGGAATCAGAAGCGTATTCAATTGAAACTATGAGAGGAAATCAGATAAATAAAGATAGTATTCGTAAAAAAAAGGATGGGACACTTGTTTATGTTCAAATCATTGGTGTGCCTATTATTGTAAATGATAAGACCATTGGTTTTTATGGGATGTACTTGGATATTACTTCTCGTAAAAATGCTGAAGAAGAACTTATTAAAGCAAAAGAAACAGCTGAAGAATTGAACAGAATCAAGTCCAGTTTTCTTGCTAATATGAGTCACGAACTAAGGACACCCCTGATAGGTATTGTAGGTTATGCTGAATTTCTGCAGAATGAATTAAAGGATAATGAATTAATTGAAATGGTAAATAATATTAAGACTAGCGGGCAAAGATTAAATACAACTTTGAATAACATACTGGATATTTCAAAAATCGAATCCGAAAAAAAAGAAGTGAATTTTAAGGATCAGGATTTATTAATATTTTTACATGAACAGATAAACTTATTCAAAGCAGCGGCTGAGGGGAAAAAATTAACACTCAATTTTGAAACATTTGAAGAAAAATTAAATGCTTATATTGATGAAGAAATGTTCGTGTCAATAATAAGTAATCTTTTAAACAATGCAATAAAATATACTGAAAAAGGAGAGGTAACTTTAATCGCAAGAAAAGAAACTGATAAAGCAGTAATAGAAGTAAAAGATACGGGTATCGGTGTGCGGGAAGAACTCCAGAAAATAATATTTGAACCATTCAGGCAGGCAAGCGAAGGATTTAGCAGAATGTTTGAAGGAACCGGCCTGGGATTAACTTTAGTTAAAAAATATACAGATTTAATAGGTGGAACTATAACTCTGAAAAGCAAACCGGCAGTAGGAAGTACATTTACACTAAAAATCCCTATAAATAAGACTATTAATGAAAATTTAATAAATACAAGGTGGAGATGATAAATATGAATGAAAAAGTAGAAAACACTAACCTGTTAAAACCAAAATTATTATTTGTGGAAGATGATCAGATAACAATAGATATAGTTAAGAGAATATTAAAAAACAAATATGATATTGACTGCACAAGAAATGGAGAGGATGCTTTAGAAAAAGCAATAGAAAATGATTACGATGTTTTTTTAATTGATATTGGGCTTCCCGGAAAAATGAACGGCATAGCAACCACAAAAGAACTTAAAGAAATTAAAAATAACAGGAATAAGCCTTACATTGCCGTAACTGCTTATGTAATGCCTGGCGATAAAAAATTATTTCTTTCTGAAGGATTAACACACTACATCTCCAAACCTTTTGAATTTCAAAAACTTATTGATTTAATTGAAACAGCTTTAAATGAAGTGAATTAAACCTACCATTGTTAGCCGCAATCAGAATTGACCGCCCTGCCGGCCAGAATTGGTAGCTACGCTATAGGTTTGTGGAGCGGTCAGTTTTGACAGGTATTCTAGTGAGAAATCTTTCATTTAAAGTTGAAAAAGATATTCTAACTCCTGCTCTGATTGCTTTTGTTTTTCTTTTAGTGCTTCTGTTTTGTTTACTAAATCTGCGAACTGTTTTATTTTTTATGTATTCTTCAACAGTTTTGTACTTTTCCATATTTTTTATATTGATCAAATTAAAATTATTCTTTTTCTAATTGTAAAAGTCTAAACAAATAAATAAATAAAAATAATAACATTAAAGCCGTAATAGTTCCGGGTGTGTTAGATTTTAGAATAAGAGACCAAATTGTGTGTCCGACTCCATTTATAAATTCAACAATAATCCATATCCAAACAACAAATTATGCAGACATATAATTTTTTTTAACAGGTATAATCCAACAAAAAATTCCAACCACAAAAAAACTTAAATCCGCAATTAAAAATCCGGTTTCTGGATTATTTGGTATTAAACTTGTAAAAAATTCAGTAGGAGTAAATACTTCCCAAAGTTTTTTCTAATATACTCCTCTGCAGAGTGCAATCCCTGTGCAATTACAAGAAAAAGAAATGTAGTTTTTATCTTTTTGTTCATTTTTTTTCTCTTTTCCATCTTGATAATTTAACCAAGTTAATGTTATACCAAATATTATTGCAAGCTGGAATGAAGTTTCCCAATTTATAACACCAATATTATAAATAATAAGACTATAAAGGTAAGTAACTAATACACTTACTAATAGAACCACAATAAAAATTGTAACAAAAGATAAAGCTGTTTGTTTTAAATTCATTTTGTACTCCTAAATTTATGGATGTAACTTACAGTTTTAGAATTATTTGTTTAAATTGATATACAATTGTTGCTTAAAATAATTTTATAATAAGGGAAAAACAATAAATGGCAGAAAATTTATACACCCAACCGATGCTAAAAGAAAATTCGCTGAAAGACAAAGTAATTTTAATTACTGGGGGAGGAACCGGTCTTGGAAAATCAATGGGAACACATTTCTCAGAATTAGGTGCCGATTTAATTATAACTAGCAGGAAAATGGATGTGCTTGAAAAAACTGCTAAAGAAATTTCTGAGAAAACCGGTAATAAAGTTTTACCTGTAATGTGTGATGTTAGGGATTATTCACAGGTAGAAAATTTATTGCAGGCAAGCATAAAAAATTTTGATAAAGTTGATGCACTTTTAAATAATGCTGCTGGAAATTTTATAAGTCCTACAGAAAGACTTTCTAACAGAGCCTTTGATATAATTGTTGAAATAGTTTTAAAAGGAACATATAATTGCACTTTAGCTTTTGGGAAAAATTGGATTGATCAAAAACAAAAAGCAACAATTTTAAATATTGTTACAACATATGCCTGGACAGGCTCAGCTTATGTAGTACCTTCAGCCTGCGCTAAAGCCGGTGTGTTGGCATTAACAAGGTCTCTCGCCGTTGAGTGGGCAAAATACGGTATTCGTTCTAACGCAATTGCTCCGGGTCCGTTTCCAACTAAAGGTGCTTGGGAAAGACTTTTTCCGGAAGAAATGAGAGCGCTTTTTGATATTAAAAAGAAAGTTCCATTAGGAAGAGTTGGAGAACATCAGGAGCTTTCTAACTTGGCCGCTTATTTAATATCAGATTTCTCTTCTTTTATGAATGGGGAAGTTGTTACTATTGATGGTGGTGAATGGTTGAAAGGTGCAGGAGAGTTTAATATGTTTGAAAATCTTACTCCTGAAATGTGGGACCAAGTAGAAAAGATAGTTAAAAATATAAAAGGAAGTTGATTAAATTTACCTTTTATTTTGTTATGAATTTAAAATAATCCTTATGAGAATATCATGGGAAAATCAAAAAAAAGAAAAATAGTTTTTGATATTGAAACCGCTCCTTACCCTCTAGAAGAACTCTCCGAAAGTCAAAAAGAATATCTATTCAGATATGCCGATAAAGAAAAAGATGAAGAAATAAAAAAAGAAAAAAGAGATGAGGTTATTAGATACCTTAGCCTCTATCCCTTTACTGCAAAAATTATAGCAATTGGTATTTATGATATTGTTAAAGAAAAAACTTTTGTTTATTACGAAAGTGATGAACAAGATGAATGGCATTCTGATGATGGAGTTATAAACTACAAAGGATTAACAGAGTCAGAAATGATAAAATCATTTTGGAGAATAGCAGAAGTTACTGATAAGTTTATAACTTTTAATGGAAGGAATTTTGATATTCCTTTTCTAATGATTCGTTCTGCTATAAATAAAATTAAACCAACATCAAATTTAATTACCTCTCGATACGATAAAAAATTACACATCGATCTTTTAGAACAATTAACATATTTTGGACTTACTAAAAAATTTAATCTGGATTTTTATTGTCAGGCATTTGGAATTGAATCTCCAAAGTCAAAAGGAATTTCAGGAATGGAAGTTAAAAATCTTTATAATGCCGGCAAAATTAAAGAAATTGCTATATATTGCGGTAAAGATGTAATTGCAACTAACAAATTATTTAATATTTGGAATTTATATTTGAATTTGTAATTCTTCACAATATTTCTTCAATCTTTTCAAATTTGATTTCATCATATTCATAAGCATTGTAAGTATAATCTTAAATTTGATTCTATCAAATAAATTTTTATTAGTGTCACCCTTTGAATAAAATCTTAACTCTACATTTGTTCTGTTATCAATATCAGTTAAAACATATTCAAATATAATTATTATTTTATCCGAGATATAACCTTCCTCAGAAAAAGTAATTTCATTTTCGCATACATTATTTGATAATGTAGTAACATCCATTTTCATATTTGAAAATTCACAAGTATGTACATTATTAACTCTATTAATTTTATTTGAATTTTTAATTTTATTTAATCCCTTAATCCAGTTTTTTTTATGGTCTACATTACTAATGATAGAGTGTACATTTATTAGAGTTGTTTTAATATCTATTGAAAGTTTACCGACTTTACCTTTTAATTTTAGAATCTCACTTTTTGTAGGTGGAGGCAAAGAAGATTTTAAATCTGTAAGGGAAATATATTTTGAATTTATCTTTCCGAAATTATTTATTTCCTCAATATTAGTTTGCAGTTTTATCTCTTTGTCAATCAAATCAATATTATCCGACTGGTTATTTAAATAATTTTCTGTTAATAAAATATATTCGTGTGATGGGATACTGTTTTTTAATAACCTATGTACTAAAATTACATCACTTCCTATTAGTTTATTAAATTTATCTATAGCCACCTCTTCCAATACGCCATAGTGAGAAATAAATTTTAATGTTAAATTTGTTACACTGGTACATGCACCGCATTGACAAACATTATTATGCTCTATACTTTTTAAATATGAATGAAAAGAAAGAAACATTTTTTTTGATTGTTCGAATATTTCATTAAAAGTTGGAGGAACTCCATTTCTATAGAATAATACAGCATCTCCTTCAATTTCAGAAATATTTAAATCAAGTTCATTTTGATTTATTATAACACTCAATAATTCTGAAATTATATGGCGACTGTGTGACAGTTCGGTTTGTGTTACAAATTTAGTAAAACCACTTATATCCGGTACAAATAGTAATGATTGTGTTGCCATTGTTTTATTATTTATAATTTAAATATATACTTAATCGAGCGTACTTTACCGTAATATATGCGACTATTATACATTCTTTTACTTCTAAAGTAAAATAAAAAATTTAGAATTTTATATTTTATAATTAAAATAATAATAATATATTAATGTCAGTGTGTTTGAAAAATTATAAATAAATTAAAATTTTATAACATTAATGGGAGTAAATGTGAAAAAGTATTTTGTATTAATTGTTATTGGGGTATCTTTTCTTCTTTTTTCTACTATATTTGCTCAGGGTGATGATATAAACAATACATTATCAAATCTTTCAACATCTGCTGCTATACCGTATGTTAATCCTGTAATCTCAGCATTTGGATCTAATCTTAATTCTGGATGGGTTAGTAAATTACCTGCCAACACAATGGGATCATTTAACTTAGATCTTAAAATTGCAGGTATGGGTTCTTTCTTAGAGGAAAATGAAAAAACTTTTTCCACTAGCGGTGCTTTCAGATTTACTTCTAGTCAAGCAGATCAGATAGTTGCCGGTATTCTTAATCCTATTGATAGAGCTGATATAAAAAATCAGATTCTATCAAAAGATTTTAATGTTGCAATTAGCGGACCTACTATTATTGGAAAGGAAGCAGATAATGTTAAAGTAATTTTTGCCGAGCAATCTTTTACAGCAAATGGAAATATTTATAATGTTCCAGCTCAAACATTTGCTTTAACTGATGTTAAAGGCTTTTTGGATGAACTATCAATTATGCCTACTGCTGCTGTTCAATTAGGTATTGGTACTTTTGCAGGTACAAATTTTATGTTAAGATGGCTGCCGGATATTGATATAAAAAATTTGGGTAAATTTAGCTTTTGGGGTGTAGGTGCTTTGCATAACCCTGCAGTTTGGTTTGATGGTGAAATGCCTTTTGATTTGGCATTTGGTGGATTTTATCAAAAATTAACAGTGGGAACAATATTTGAAACTGAAGCTTCTCAATTCGGAATTTATATAGGTAAACAATTAGGATCAATTATTGCCTTTACTCCTTATATGGGAGTTACTACTGAATTTTCAACTACAACTATAAATTATGATTATGAATTTGATACGCCAACCGGGACAACAAAATCTAATATTAATTTTGAACTAGAAGGAAAAAATACGGTAGGATTTACAGTAGGTGCCTCTTTTAAATTAGCAATTTTGAATCTTAATGTAGATTATAAAATATCTGAGATTAAAACATTAAGTGCCGGATTAAATTTTGGATTTTAGTTTCCAATTACTATAACTTAATTTCTATAAACCGCCCAAGGGCGGTTTATTTATTAGTTGTCCATTTCCTATAAATTCTAATTGTGTTTCTGAGAAATCATCTTTAGTTAATTTTTTAATCAAATTAAATCCGGCAAATGAGTCATCAATAACAGGATATCCATTTTCAACTTGTTGTACTGAATTAAAATTCCCTGAAATAAACTCACCCGTAATTTCATTAATATCTACATCAAGAATTCCAGCAATACCACTAACTCCATCTATATTCATATTTCCGTATGTTAAAAAATTACCTAGTGAATACGCAATAAGTCTGTTTTTATATAATTCAAATGCTCTAAGAACATGTGGACCGTGGCCAATAACTATATCAGCTCCGGCATCAATTACTGCATGGGAAAATTTTACCAAGTTACCGCGATTCTCTCCATACATTAATTCTGTCTTGTTTTTAACATGTAAAGCTTTTCTGCCTTCTTTTCCTCCATGAAATGAAACAATAATTAAATTACTCTTGGTCTTTAATTCAGTGATTACTTTCTTAGCATTATTAATATCTGAAACATTATAAGATATTTCAGAAAAACCAAAAGGAACAATTATTATTTCTTTTCCTCTAATAAATATCTTTTTTGGTTCTTTTTTACCTACATAATTAATATTTAGTTCACTTAATAGCTGTTTGGTAAAATCATATCCTTTAAAACCGTAGTCATTGGAGTGATTATTATCTATATTTAAAATATTAAAATTTAATTGTTTTAGAACCGGTGCAAGGTAAGCAGGCATTCCAAACTCAAAACATCTTTCCATTGTCCTTGATGGTTCAGTACATTTGGTGGGTTGAAAGTGTTCTAAAATAAAAGTTCCTTCTAAATTTCCAAATACTATATCTGCATCAGTTAAATATTTTGATATGTTATTAACAAAAGTTTTTCCACTGTCAGCAGGTAACACAGTTTTTGGTGTTACGGAACCAAGCATAATATCACCAACTGCTTTGATTTTTATTTGGCCAAATAAAGTCGAAAATAATATTAGCAAGAAACAAAAGGTAATACGAATAAATTTAATGAATATCATAAAATTAGATTAAGAAAGGATAAATTTAGAGAAGGATTTCTCCTTCTCTATTAGAAAATAATTAGTCTGTAAAAGAACCAGAAAAAAATAATGCAGCACCACACAATGCTAAATCTTTTAACATATTTGGCATTGACATTTGCATTGTTTCTTCATTTAACACACCAGGTAAATGAATAGTTAACACAAAAACCATTAACATTATTGCTAAAAGTAGGCAAGCTAATTTTGCTTTCTTTTGAATAAAGATACTTACTGATGCAGCTATTAATGCAAGCCCGACTAGATAAACCCAAAAAACTCCTCCCGGAATAAAAGATGGTACATATCCTGCCATATCTCCACCTTTCATTAAATGCATTAAACCAAAGACAAGGAAAGGAATTGCAAAAAGTACTCTTGCTACAGTGGTTGTTAATTGTTTCATATTGCTACTCCTATAATTTTTAGAAATATATTATTAATAAATAGCAGTTTAACTGCTAGCTCTATAATCTAAGGCTGCTATTACAGTTAATTTAAGAGAATCAAATGAATAAAACAATAATTTTATTTTACAATTTTTGAAATTTTTTTGAATTCCTCTGTACCACATACTTCCAATAATTCAAATAGGATAGCTTCTGTAGTTGTCACTTCTGCACCGTATTTGCTCATTCTTCTAATTGCTGTTTTGTAATCAATTTTATTTCTTGAGGATACAGCATCTGCTGCAAGATTAACCTGAAAACCATTTGATAATAAATCCAATACTGTTTGTTGAACACATACATGACATTCAATTCCTGTAACTACAATTTGTGAAATTCCTTTATCTTTAATTTCATTAAATAAATTGCCGGCACCTGAACAACTAAAGCTTAACTTTTGTATAGCTTTTAAATCTGTCAAAGCTTCTTTAATACTTTGTTCAGTTTCTCCCAATCCTTTTGGATACTGTTCCGTATAGTATATAGGTATATTTAATATTTTAAAACCTTCAATAAGTTTTGTTGTGTTCTTTACTACTTTTTTTGAATTATGCATTACATCCAAAATTCTTTTTTGAATATCAATTATCAAAAGAGCAGTATTTCTTCTATTAAGGATGATTGGACTTCTTTTTGTCATATTATTATTCTTGTTGATATATTTTGGACATTTTATATTTACCGCAAGAGTACATCATTAAAATAGATGTCAAGTCGATAATAGCTTTTTTTTCATCTTCAGTATGAATAACTAAATCGTAAATTTCAGCAACAAATGTCAGTTGTTTCAAAATTTTATTTAGCTCTGAGTATGTAGGTGAACCGTGCCAATTTGCTACTTGTTTAACAATTAAATTTCCATGTCGTCTTATAAAATCTCTAAAGGAAATTATATTATATGCCTGAGGTACACGTGGTTTACAAATTGTAATTAAGTCATTAAAATAAGAATCCCAGTTTTGAGCTAATTGTTTGTTTGACTTTCTCATCAAGTATCTGGCTTTTTCCAGATTAAATTTAGCTTTAGTATAAGTTTTAAAATTAGGCATCAAAGCATAACCATCGTAGCTTATATCTCCGTTATCTTCTTCAAAATATTTCCATCTACTTAATAAAGTAGCAACGGAACTTATAACAATTACATTATCATAGGCACTATCAATAATTATAAATTTACTACTTTGATATGTTATTACGCTAATCCAGTGCCCCCAATTATCAACACTTAAAATACATGGATATCCTTTTTTCAATTGTTTCTTCAAAACAGTTATTGCGTCTTCTTTTGTTTCTCGACGAAAATATTTCATATTACAATTATATTTTTTTGCAGCTTTAGCAAGTCCAATTTCGTCGGTACCATACCACCAGGTACTTCCGGCAATTTTTGCAATTTGTCTTTCACTTACAAATTTACCACTCATTACTAAGGCATATTTTAGGGCAAAAGGCCCGCATTGATATTTGAATGGTTGTGGATAGAAACTCATATAAAAGTAGTTTTATTTAAAAGTAAGACAAACATACAAAAATTAAAAATAATTCTTTTAACATTATTTTTTTATAAATTTAATGTCATTATGAATAAAAAATTGAAAGTTGTCATACTTTATAATGAACCTCAACCAGAATTATATGTTAAAACTGATGAATTATCGTCAGAGCCAACACATTTTGTACCATATTTTGAAACAGAAAATTTAACACCTATGGAAGAATATGACAAAATTGTCCGTAAGCTAAGAAGACACGGATTAAGTGCTTATACTTTTAATATTAAAGATGACATATTTTCCTTAATTAATAATCTTAAGAAAAAAAAGCCAGATGTAGTGTTTAACTTTATGGAAATTTTTCACGATGATCCTACATTGGAAATGAATCTTGTTGGATTATTAGAATTACTTGGGGTTGCATATACCGGGGCACCACAAATGGCTTTAGCTAATTGTCAAAGTAAAATATTTACAAAAAAATTATTAAGATCATCAAATTTAAGCACACCATTATTTTTTCTTCAAGATAAAAAAATTGAAAAGATAGAACACGATTTAAATTTTCCTATTATTGTTAAACCAGCTTACGAAGATGCAAGTGCCGGGATCAGAAATGAATCCATTGTTAAAAATGATGAAGAACTTATAAATAGAATAAATTATGTAATTACTTATTTTGAGCAACCAGCATTAGTTGAAGAATTTATTGATGGCAGGGAATTAAATATTGCTGTGCTTGGTGATGTAAAACCTAGAGTTTTGCCTATAAGCGAAATAGACTTTACAGAAATGCCAGATCATCTACATAATATTGTAAGTTATGAAGCAAAATGGGAACCTGACAATGAAGCATATCACAAAACTATTCCTATTTGCCCATCAATTTTACCGAAGGAAATAGAAAAGAAGGCAAAGGAAATAGCCTTGAAAGCTTTTAAGATAATGCAATGCAGAGATTATGCAAGAGTTGATATGAGACTTTCAAAAGATAATAAATTATACATTTTGGAAGTCAACCCTAATCCAGATCTTACCGAAGGTGCTGGTTTTATGCGATCAATGGAAACAGCCGGTTATTCATATGCACAAGCATTAAAAAAAATTATTGAACTGGCTTATAGTAGATGGAAAAGAAATAAAAAAAATGGGTCGAAGAAGAAAAGATAGAATATTTTTTATTTCAGATAAGTCCCAAGCATAAAAAAGGCTGCACTTGCAGCCTTTAAAAAATAAACCCAAAAAATTCATTGGAAATGAATTTTTTGCCGAAGGCCGCTCATAAAATATTTTTATAAAATATTTTATATAGCGGGGTTAACCCCGACAATTTGTAAGAAAAACATATTACTAAAATAACGAATTCCGAGATTTTTATATAACTAAGTATATGATCTTTATTTACTTACAAATTGTCGGCCCGAAGGGCAGATTTTCCAATGGAAAATCTGGGATAAATATTGATTATGCGTTTACTAAAGATGGAAACTTTAGTTTTACAAATTCATAAATTCCAAAAATTACACCAACAAAAAATAAATCACCTACTAAATTATACTGGAAGAATGGGATCGCTGCTGTATATGATTCAAGCAAACCAGCAAATGTTTGGGGATAAAAGGGAGATGAAAGCCAAACTGCAAAATTTGTTATAATAAAGAAAAATACTGAAGCAGAAACCGCTGACAATCCTAATTTAGCAATCTTGAGTTGTCCTTTCAAATTAAATCCAATCATTACTATTAGCGCAAAACTTAAATAGACTGCCCACATTGTTGCATGTAGTCCTAAAATTAAATCGGTTGTAAACAAAGCAATAAAAGGTACTGCAAATGATAAGTATTTTTTATCAAAATATGCACCGCCAAATAATGCAACAGCGCCAATTGCTGTAAAATTAGGATAGTGAGGAATTAGTCTGGTAAACGCAGCAGCTACTATAATAGTTAATAAGACTAAATTTCTTTTGCTAAATACTTTTTCTAACATTTTAACTCCTTTTAGTTCGATTGTGTAAAGATAATATAAAAATTATTGTAATTGCATTCAAAGATATAATTAACTTTTTATAAATTAAATTTTAACCCAAAATATACCGCTCTTTTAGCTGTTCCATATCCAAATACTTCTTCATAATCTGAATTGAATATATTATTTAATTTTCCGAAAATAATTAAGTTACTAAATACTTTTACATTTACTGATAAATTAGCTAAAATATATGATCCAAGTAATACTCTTTGACTAGGGAATAAAGAAAAATTTTTGTCTATTCTTATGTCAATATAACTTATATCTGAATAAATATTAAAAATAGAATTTAATTTGTAGTCAGCAGATAAAGTTGCTTTGTGTTGGGGTCTTCTTAACAATTCCATTTCAAATTCGGGAGAATTTACATCTTTATTTTTAGCATTAGTGTATGTGTAATTAAGATTTAATTTTAATTTGTTTCCGTATCTGTAAGTTAAATAAAATTCTGCTCCGTTAGTTTCAGCTTTACCAATATTTATAGTTTTAAAATGACTGTCCGTTCCGAATAAATTATCAAATATATTGGAAAAATAAGTAACGCCCACAAGTAGATCTGAATTTAACAGATATTGTTCTATGCCAATATCCCAGCCTTTACTCTTTTCAGGTTTTAAATTTTGATTACCGAATGTAGGGTCAAATAAATTAAATAAAGAAGGTGCTTTAAAACCTGTACCATATGTAAATTTAATTTTAGTTGATGTTTTCCAAAATATAAATGCCGGAGCTATTCTGTATGTAACTACAGATCCAAATTTTTCGTGATTGTCATACCTTATTCCAACAGAAGCATATATTTTATTTTCAAAATTAATCTGATCTTGTAAATAAATACCGGTAGTTCTCATTTTACTTTCAGGCAGAATACTGCTGAATGCAAAACTGTTGTTATACCACAGATAATCTGAGTTTGCCATTTCCTGTTCAGTTTCCATGCCGAGTGTAAATAAATTATTAGTAAATTGAAAATTATTCTGCCATTCAATTTTAATTTTTCTTCCATCATATAAACTTCTTGAAGAAGCAGGATTAAAAGATGAAGGATCAAATTTATACTTTCTCAAATTTTTTATAAATGAAACACCAAATTCTTGCGACCATAATCCATCGAGCAGAGATAAATCCCCTTCAAGTTTATAAGCACCTTGTTCTAGATTATAGATATATGTAGGATCGTCTCCAAAATTTCCTCCAAATTGATCAAAGTTTGTTTCTGCTTTTGTAAAAAGTGTGAATAAATTTAAGCTGAAATTTTTAGAAACTGATAAACCCAATCTTGAATTAATATTGTATCTTGCTGAAGCATCTTTTTCTGTGTTCCCGAATTTTAAATCAGCCGAAGAAAAACCATTTGTTTTTTCTCTGCTTAGTGAAACTGAATAATTAAAACTATTATTGCTTCCTGAAATATTCATCATCCCTTTATATGAATTATATGTTCCACCTTCAGTTAAAAAGGAAAATTTTGGTTTTCCGTTCCCTTTTTTTGAAATAATATTAATTACACCTGAAAGCGCATCTGCACCATAAAGTGTGCTTTGCGGTCCTCTTAAAATTTCAACTCTTTCAATATTATCTGTTGATAGGTCAGTAAAATCAAAAATATTATTTGGATCGTTTGGCATATTCATTTCAATGCCATCTATCTGAATAAGAGTATGTCCGGGATTTCCACCTCTTATATATATTTGCGATAAATTGCCTCTTCCACCTTGGGAAGTAAAAGAAACTCCGTACTGATTTTGCAATAATTCCATTACAGTAGTTTTATTGGAATTTGCAATTTCTGAAGAATCTATAATAGAAATGGAGCTTGCAACTGTGAATTTTGGTGCATTTGTTTTTGTAGCGGAAACTACAATTTCTTTAAGCAGGTAAGTTTTAACAGAATCTGTCTTCGAATTATCCTGTGCGGATAAATTAAAAATACAGCAGGAAACCAGAAAAAAATAAGTTAAGATTTTCATTGAAGTTACTCCTATAAAAATTAAAAGGTTGTAACTTCGTGGGGAGAAAATAGAAATGTGAGAACTTATGTTCCCTCATTAACCGAACCTCGCCCGCGAAGGTTGATTATAAAAAATATTTATGGCAGGTCTCCTGGCTCGAAGTAAATGTTTAATGCCTTCCCAATTTTTTTTAGTAAAAATCAGTGACAAATGTTAAACAAAATAATTTCTTACAGTTGCGCGACAGCACCGGAATTCCAAATATTAATATTTGGTCACCGGTTTCCCTATTCTTCCCGATATTTATCAGGACACCATAAATTGTTAAAGAACTTTAACGAAGATAAATTATATTTTTTTGAAATCAAAATATATTTGGTTATTCCCAAATTGATTTTAGATTTTATATTCGATAATTTATATAGAACGATTATTCTTAATAACTGATGTTACGCAAAGCTGAAAGATGATATCTTTTTATTAAGAAAATAAAGTCTCTATTTTGTTAAAGAGTTATCATTTTATTTGAATTCAATTCAGGAAGCAAAGATGTCATCTTTTCACTGCTCACTTTTTGCGTAAGATGAGTTAATAATTTAGAATAGGTCTTAAAATTGCAGAATCTACTGTATATGATCAAGTTATCTTCTAAAAGAGAATATTCCCCAAATTTCTATTCATTCCAAAAACTCACAATTTATTATACTGATATCAAAGGAGTCATTTAATGAGTCGGTTAAACCAGTTCTTTGGTTCATCTATCGGCAAAAAATTTGTAATGGCAATTACAGGTATTTTACTGATATTTTTTTTAATAGTGCATCTTATTAATAATTTAATGCTGTTCGGAGGTCCGGAATTCTTTAATGAAAATGTAATGAGATTAGATTCCATTAAGCCGTTAATAAGAGTTGTTGAAGTAGTTTTAGCTTTAATCTTCCTTTATCACATTTATCGCGGTATAAAATTATGGTTTGAAAATAAGAAAGCCAATCCGGATAAATATGCCATTAACGGAGGAAAAGAAAACAGCACACTATATTCAAGAACTATGTTTATTACTGGAATACTAATTTTAGTTTTTTTAGTTATTCATTTATACACACTTTGGACCAAATTTAATTTTGGTATGGAAGGAAGCGAAGATTATTTTGCTGTAATTAAAGATTTATTTAAAAATCCATTTTGGTCAGCATTTTATTTAGTAATAATGATATTTATTGGTTTTCATATAAACCACGCATTTCAAAGCTCATTTCAATCGTTCGGGTGGAGTCATAAAAAATATACTCCTTTAGTTAAAAAGATTGGAACATTATTAGCAATAGTATTTGCTATCGGTTTTGCATCAATCCCAATCTACTTTTATCTTATTTCTTTAGGAGGTCAGGGATGATAAAATTAAATTCAAAAATACCGGAAGGAAAACTTTCAGAAAAATGGACTAACTACAAATTCAGTATGAAAGTGGTTAATCCAGCCAACAAAAGAAAATTTGATATTATTGTTGTTGGCACTGGATTAGCCGGTGCTTCAGCTGCTGCAACTTTAGGTGAATTAGGTTATAAAGTAAAAGCATTCACATTTCACGATTCTGCACGCAGAGCGCATTCTATTGCTGCACAGGGTGGAATTAACGCTGCTAAAAATTATC
>Ga0210044_10006401_pt1 | contig 15532 bp, 22 predicted proteins | sample CryGey13umfilter_2_FD_183959 | JGI IMG/M metagenome (GOLD analysis project Ga0210044, IMG submission 183959) | Groundwater microbial communities from aquifer in Utah, USA - Crystal Geyser 4/9/14 3 um filter (SPAdes) (version 2) | ecosystem: Environmental > Aquatic > Deep subsurface >...
TTCTTAACCTTTTCAATTTTCTCATCTGCTTCCCTAATACCTTTTTCTGCTCTTTCTTTCATATACTTTGCTAAAATAAAAATTCCTCGTTCTGGTTTTAAAATCTCCTTAAATTTTTTATGTAGATCAAAAATAATCCACTGAATGACTTTTATTTTTATCTCTAGATATTCTGTATGAATCTCGTTCACTAAATCAGAATATCTAATCCCCTGTGGGGAATTTTCTAAAACTTCCTTCACTTTTTTAATAATTTTTCCTTTTTGGGTAGGCATAGAATTAAATAAGATAAGTTTCCCTTTCAAAACTTTTTAAAATCCATAAAATAAATAATTTCCTCATCTAATTTTTCTAAATCCAATAATTTTTTTAACAGAAGTAAGTGTCTTAAGATATTATTATCTTCCAAAGAAAACCCCTGCTCCAACACCACAATAATATTGTGTTTTTAATAGTGGCTCTTTGTTATTCGCCAAACAAATTTTATTTAATTGACATTTCTCACAAATTGGTTTATCGTTTTTGCAGAAATTCTGGCCTATATCCATAAATCCGTCATCGAGTTGCCCTATAGTGGCTTTAATTCCTTCCTTATTTAATTTAAGAACAAAAGCATTTAAAGATTTTATGAGATTCCTTTTTCTTACTCCCCAACTTCTTAAAACTTCTTGTAGTTCATTTTCAATTGGAGTATCTTCCGGAATTCTTAATTCATTAAGTCTTTGAGCACTTAAATTTATTTTTCCATTTGATTGCTCAATCCAACATCTACTTTCCCATAATTGGTCTTCTTTAGCAAATAAAAATAATAATCCAGATCTCATAAACACCCTTCCAACATTGCTATCAAGTGGGATTTCATAAGAATTCGGCCCCCACCTCAAATCAGCTTCTTCTATTATGGGAAAAGCGTGAATAGTCCATTTAATCAAAAGCCTTGACGCCTTATGTCCTATTGCATTTCCTAATCCATAATCACTATCTTCCCTTATATAATTTGCTATATTAAATTGCAAGGTGCCATTTTCCGCCCATTAAATCAATTAATCCTATCTTTTTAAGAGACTGCTGAGCATTCCTGACCAAATGTTTCCATTTCTTACCAAAATGCTGTCCGTTAATCACTCTATCTATAGAATCATCGCAAATATCTGGATGGATTGATTGAATTAAAGGATTAAGTTCTTTTGTGGCTAAAGGCCCCTTCTTTTTTAGAATATAAAGAATTGTATCTGAAAATATTGCGTTAATTGTTTTGCCTTCCTTTATTCTATTTTTTAATAATTCAACGTCAAGAATTTCGCTGCTTTTCTTTAATAACCGTGCTAATTTTGTGCCTTGGATATAGTTATCTGTTTTCCGCTTAATATCGTGAAGTTTTTCAGATTCGTTATAAACTTTTTGTAATATATCTTTGTCAAAAATATTACCAAGTGCAAAGTACTTTAACATATCTTCTTTTATGTCGAAAATCATGTTCTTGTCTTTTATTAAAACTCCGTATTCAAAATTACTAGTCAATCCTCCACTTGTGAGGTTTGCAGAAGTAATTATTCCCATTCTGTCGTCTATTAAATATACTTTTGCATGTAATCTACCTAGACTTGAAACTTTGACTTGCGCAAATTGTTTATACAATTCTAATAGTGCTTTTGGCTCAGTGAATTCATTTATTATGTTTTTCGTTGTCAGGTTTGTAATAAGAGTTACTTCTATAGAATGTCTCGCCTGAACTGCGTTTGACAGAATCTTTATTCCTTTTACATTTATGAAGGGTGAAGAAATAAGCAACTCTTTTTTAGTTTGAGCTATGGTTTCGATAAATTCATTTTTCCAAGGCGATATTAAGAATTTAAATATCCTCATATTATCTTTCGCTTAATTATCTTTTTAACCTCCTTTTTTACTAAGTTAAAAAGTTCGGCATAATAATCTAAAGTAAAATCTTCGTAATTCATCAAATAACATTTTATTTTGTTCAATTTGTCATTTACGATATTATCTATTCCCTCATTTATACTCTTATTTAAACTCTTAAAGATTTCAATGGCATTTTCTACTAAATCTAGAATTTCTTGAGATGCTAGTAAAGTATAAAATATACTCTTGGGATTAAATTTTTTCATAATTGTCAATAAAAAAAGCGTTTATTTATCGCCATTTTGGTTTTAAATTCTTTTTTACACAAGCTAATAGTTGTTGGGTTTTCCAACCATATTCTGATACCTTCCATTCAACATAACCATCTACAACATTTTTAACATTTCTGTGATAGTTGGTGGGTTTGCCGCTAAATTGTATTCCAAACGGTGGATCTGTAATAATTAAATCCGCATTGATATTTTCCCAGTCCACCATATCTTTTATTTTGTATTTTTCTAATAGTTCTTGAATAACCATTTTATTTTATTATTTTTATTCTCTTACTGGTTCCCATCCAGCTTTTTTAAGCTGGTCAACATCTGATTTTTGCGAACAATTAGGATTGTTACAAATATAAATAAAATTTTGTGTCCTTATATTCCCATCTAAAATTTTTACCATACGAAGCATTGTATTTTTACACAATGGACAAATTTTTTGAGAAGCACGAAACCTTGTAAATACACGTATTTTATCAGATGAGTGTTTATTATTTTTCATTTTTGGTTTCTTTATTAATGATAACAATATCCAAAAAAGGAATCAATTAAAATTTTGCCCATCTTTGGTGGGATGAATACTGGGACAACCCCAAAAATTAAGCCCGCAAAAATTTAATCCCTTTTAAGAAGAAAAAATTTGGTCGCTTGCCCTTAATGAAAATTTTTGCGGGCTTGTCCGTCGAAGGCGGACTACAGATTTTTTGCCAGCCCGGCGGAAGGCGGGCTTTCAAGCAGGCAGGCGGCTTCGCCGCCTGCCTGCCTTTTCTCATTTTCTCAGATTTCTTTTCTTTGATTTGTAGATTAAATTCGGTAAGATGATAGAGAAAGTTTGAGGAGGTTTAATTCCCGCAGCCAAGCGTTGTCCAAGTCCGTCAGGGGCTTGATTTTTTTGTATAGATGAGTAAAATACTTTATAGTTTTAATAAGGAAATAAGGAGGGACAAAGATGACAGACGCTTTCGGAAATGGGTTAAAAAACTATTTAAACGGAGACTTGACACCTTATACTATTAGACGAGACGATGGGTTTATTGATAAACCTCACGATGTGGGAGTGTATTTTGCTGACTACTCTCAATGGCCAGGTTACGAAAAAGAGATTCTAAAGTATGTCCAGGGAAGAGTATTAGATATCGGAGCTGGAGCGGGTAGGCATGCTTTATATCTTCAAGGAAAAGGATTTGAAGTCCATGCAATTGATATCTCGCCTGAAGCCATAGAGGTGATGAAGCGAAGAGGAATGAAGAATATCTATCTAATGGATTTGAGAAAGCTGGATTTTCCAGATAATTACTTTGACTCTATCTTGATGATGTTCAACAACTTCGGTCTGGCTGGCAGCATAGAGGGTACCAAGAAACTCCTAGAAGTTCTTTACCGTATCTCTACTCCAAAAGGAAGGATAATCATCACCATTAGAGATCCTTACCAAACCGACATTCCAGAGCACCTCGCATATCATGAACGAAATAAAAAAGCAGGAAAGCCTGTAGGCCAGATTAAGATAAGAATAGAATATAAAGATGAAGTTGGGGACTGGTTTGAACTATTAATGATTTCTTCCCAAGAACTGGAAGAGTTAATCAAAGATACTGGCTGGAAAATCCTTAGGATAGTCGAAGGAAAGGACGGAAACTATGGAGCAGTTTTAGAGAAAAGCTAAAACTGATTAAGAGCCTCGGTTTAATTTAGAGCCGAGGCTATTTTATTACACAACAACTTCACCGTTGTCATGACAACGAATTTATTTTATACTTTATTAAAGACAGGTATCATACAATTAGCGTTGTCCAACTGCCAGTAGGTTCTAACGTCCTTCAAGCCCCGCAGTCATAAAAATAATAAAGATTTAATATTAAAATATTATGAAGATTGCAAAACTTATTGACCATACCAATATAGACATTAAGGCAAAAGCTAAGGATATTAAAAAAACCTGTGCAGAGGCGATAAAATATAATTTTCGGGGCATTGATGTCAGGCCTCAGTGGGTGAGTCTGGTGAAAAAAGAACTGGAGGGTACAGATATCAAAGTGATTGTCTTGATTGATCCGCCAATGGGCTTGAGTTCGCATCAAGAAAGAATAAGGGCCTGCAAAAAAGCTAAAGCTGATGGCGCTGACGAGCTTGACGTGGTAATGAATATTGTGGATTTGAAATACGGGAGATACCAAAAAATTCTAAAAGACCTGAAAGCCATTTGTAAAATTTTACCCACCAAAGTGATTATTGGTTCGGGATATTTAATTGATGAAGAGATAAAAAAGGCCTCAGAAATTGTCAAAGAAGCCGGCGCTTTTTCTGTAAAAACAGCGACCGAAAAAGACCCTCTGGAAAGAAGGGAACTAAAAGAGAAAGCCGGGCATCTTAAAATTATGAAAAAAGCTGCTCCCGGGCTTTTGATTAAGGCTTCAGCTCAAATCCGGACATTGGAGGATGTAAAGATGATGGTTAAGGCCGGAGCCGACATTATCGGCACCAGTTCCGGAGTTAAAATTATGAAAGGAAATGAAAAAACCTAAAAGTCCAATTTTAACCGTGGATGGGATACTTTTAGAAAAGGGTAGGGTTTTGCTGGCCAAAAGAAGCATACCTCCTTTTTTTGGTTTTTGGGTACTACCCGGAGGACATGTCGATTACGGCGAAACCGTGGAGAAAGCAATTAAAAGAGAAATGAAAGAAGAATTGGGCGTTCCGGTAAAAATTAAAAAATTATTCGGAGTTTATTCTGACCCAAAAAGAGACCCCAGATATCACACAGCTTCAGTAGTTTATTTGCTTGAGAAAACAAAAGGCAGAATCCGCCTGAATCACGAGTCCTCGGAATTTAGATATTTTTCCTTAAAAAACCTTCCCAAAAAAATCGGCTTTGACCACCAAAAAATATTAAATGATTTAAGGAAAAAGAGATTTAACTAAAATTGCTTAATGATGTTAAAAATTTGACAGAAGTTTCAAAGTCGCGATATAATAAAATAAAGTCTAAAAAATCTAAAAAGAAATAGTTCTATAATTATGCTTAACGACGAAGATGTTAAAAAACTTATAGAAGTTTTTGCCACTAGAGAAGAAATAAAAGAAATGATTGATAAACTCTCGACAAAAGAGGATTTTGTCAATCTACAGACTTCGGTTGATGCTTATGCTAAAAAGGCTGATATTTATTTTTAAGAAATGGTTACATTAACAGCAAAAGTTGATCGACATGAAAAATGGATTCAACAAATCGCTGACAAACTTGGAATAAAATTGGAACATTAATATTAATTCCTTTTTAAACTAAATAATAAAAGTCGCCAAAAAGGCGAGTTTTTGTTAAAATGACTCTATGATATTCCTATGAAATCACTTCTGTCGTTTTTTGCCAGAGCTAAAAAAATGGCGGCCCAAGGAAAAAAGGTTTTGGGTTTTACTCTAACTTCTCCTGAGTTTGAGCCGCCGGCCCAACTTAAAAAATATGCCGCCAGTGCCTATAAATATTCTTTCCCCTACCTTCCGGCTGGCGGTGACTTTCAGCTGCGCCAGAGAATAGCTGATTTTTATAGTAGGTCCTGGGGAAAAAAGTTTAACCAGGATAATGTTTTTGTTGGTGCTGGCGGCAAAGAGGTTATCTTTGTCTTGCTCTCAACCCTTTTGGAGCAAGGAAAACAAGGCCAAGAAGTAATTATTGTTTCTCCTTATTGGGCAACTTATCCCAAAGTGGTAGATATCCTTGGTGGAAAAAAAGTTTTTATCAGAACCTCAGATAAAAACAACTTTGCCTTAGATGTAGATAAAATAGAAAAAGCAATCACCAAAAAAACAAAAACTGTTATTATCAACACTCCCGGCAATCCATCTGGCCAAATTATCCCGGAAGACAAGATAAGAAAGCTAGCCTTTTTAGCCAAGAAAAAAGATGTAATTATTCTTTTTGACGAGGTCTACGAAGCCTATGATTACGAAGGCCTTTTTGTTTCAGCTTTGAAACACTTTAACAAAAACGTATTTTGTGTTTTTTCCGCCTCTAAAAGCTTTTCTTTGTGCGGATGGAGAGTGGGCTGGGGAATTGGCGACAAGGAGCTTGTCAAAAAAATGATCAATATCCAGTCGGAAATTACCACCTCGCCCAATGCCATCTCCCAACTAGCCCTAAAAGAGCTTTTTTCCAAACCCAAACAAATACAAGAATACCTGGTAAGCATAAACAAAAAAGCCAAGATGAGAAGGAACCTGGCCGTAAGACTTTTTAAAAAAAACAAGGTAGACTTTGTCTACATCCAAGGCGGCATAGCGATTTTTGTCAAAATCCCCGATTCTTTTAAAAACGCTTTCAGCTTTGCCGAAAAACTTTTGGAAGAGCAAAAAGTCTCGGTGGCTCCGGGCGAGTTTTTTGGATGGAAAAACTATTTTAGAATGAATCTGGCTTCTTCTCCCAAGAACATCAGAGAGGGAATAAAAAGAATTGCTAATTATTATAAATAGCTAAAAATCTAAACGGCTGACGAAATTAAAACGATATGATTGCTATTTTGTATCGCCAGGAATTAAAGGAATACGATTTTGGGCCGGGTCATCCTTTCAGGAGCGATAGGTATGAGATTTTTCCTAAATTTTTGAGGGAAAATTTAGCGCAGGATAAAAATTATCAAGTTTTAACAGCTGAACCGGTAACCGATAAGGATTTAGTTTTAATTTGCCAAAAAGATTATATTGATTTTACCCGAGATTATTTCAAAGCACGTAATTTAGATCGGGAGTTTAATGGCTACTTTTTTAAATATCATTCCAGCGACAATTTCCCACCGGTTAAACCCGGAAGATTAGAAGAGGCAGCTCGCATAATTATTGGTCAGGCGAAATTGGCTTGCGATTTAATTCAGCAGAAAAAATTCAAAAAAGTAATTTCTCTCGGCGGCGGAATGCATCACGCCAAGTCAAATTATGGCGAAGGATTTTGCCTTTATAATGATGTTGCCTTTGCCGGGAAATATTTGCTCAAAGAATATAAACTTGAGAGAATTTTGATTTTAGATACCGATGCCCATGCTGGAAATGGAACCATGGAGTATTTTTATCAAGAGCCAAGAATTCTTTTTATCGATTTACATCAAGACCCCAGAGCTTTGTATCCTGGCAAGGGTTTTGTTGAAGAAATTGGAAAAGGGAGGGGCAGGGGTTTTACTGTCAATTGCCCTTTACCTCCTGATACTGGCTGGGATTCCTATCAATATGTTTTTGAGAAAATTATTTTTCCATTAACTGAAGAATTTCAGCCTCAAATTATTCTCAGAAATGGCGGGACCGATCCCTATTGGAATGATGAGTTAACTCAATTGGGATTGACTATGTTATCAGGAGACCAAAGAGGTGGTCAGAGAACTAAAAAAGAATTTAAAAAGTTATTGGAGGTGCCTTAATTAAGGGCTGAAGTTTGACTATTTCAGAGGAAATGTTAAACTAAATTATAATGGGGCTTCAAACAAAAATGTGGTTATTGGTGGTGCTCCTTTTTGGCATTCTCTATGGAGTATTCACCGGCCTTGGCAGTTATCTGGGAGTGGGAAGCGCCAGCAGTTATATCATTCTGGCAGTTTTGTTTATGGGTTTTCAGTATCTGATTGGACCCTCAATGGTTTCAGCCATGATGAGGGTGAAGTGGGTTTCAGAGAAAGAAGAACCCGAGCTCCATCGTCTGGTTGAAGAACAGGCAAAAGCAGCCAAAATTCCCAAACCAAAAGTAGGGATTTCTCAATTATCTATTCCCAATGCTTTTGCTTTTGGCAGGTCGCAGGGAGATGGCCGGGTTTGTGTCACTCAGGGACTGAGAAATCTTCTCAGCCAGGATGAATTAAAGGCGGTAATCGGCCACAAAGTTTCTCACCTCAAACATCGCGATATGCTGGTTATCACCTTGCTTTCGGTTATTCCTTTAATCATGTATTGGATTGCCTGGCGAATGATGTGGGGAGGAGTAGGAGATCGTCGGCAGGCAAATTATGCGGTTTTAATTGGCCTGGGAGCAATGCTGGCTTATTTCATTAGCAATTTGCTCGTTCTGGCCGGTTCCCGAATCAGAGAATATTATGCCGATGAAAGAAGCTGCAAATTGGGAAATCGGCCTCATCATTTAGCTTCGGCCTTATACAAACTGGTTTATGGCTCAGCCCGCTGTCGGAGAACGGCTCAAGGAGAGACTGAGCTGCGCCGAGTAGAAGGATTGCGGGCTTTTTTCCTGAATGATGTTGGTAGGGCTCATGATGAACTCCGGGAGTTAAAAGACATTGACCGGGGCCTGACCGGAGGCATCAACCAGGCTGACCTGTTGGCTTTGAGAACAAAAAAAGTAAAATTGAGGGGAGCGGAAAAACTGGCTGAACTCTTCACCAGCCATCCCAACATGCTAAAGCGAATTAAACGCTTAGCCACTTTGGCTTAAAAATGAAATTTAAGGCCTCTTATCTTGAATTATTAGAGAGTGGGGAATTGGAAAAAAGGATAGAAAAACTTTACCAGATTTTGGAATCTTGTCAGCTCTGTCCGAGAAAATGCCGGGTTAACAGATTAAAAGGCCAGAAGGGGGTTTGTCGGACAGGAAAAAATCTAATGGTTGCCAGTTATCATCCCCATTTTGGCGAAGAAGATGTTTTAGTTGGCTCCCATGGTTCAGGAACAATTTTTTTGAGCTATTGTAGTTTAAGATGTCTCTATTGTCAAAATTATGAGATTTCTCATCTGGGAATAGGCAGAGAATATTCTGAGGTCCAAGTAGCTCAGATGATGCTTGATCTCCAGGGTCGGGGCTGCCATAATATCAATTTTGTCACTCCAACTCATTTTGCCGGCCAACTGGTAAAGGCAGTAAAAATTGCCGCCCAAGAAGGTTTGAATTTACCAATTGTCTGGAATTGCGGTGGCTATGAAAATTTTGAAATAATAAAATTGTTAGAGGGAATCGTTGATATTTACATGCCGGATATGAAATACGGAGATAATGAACCAGGAAAAAAATATTCTCGGCCGCCAATTCCTGATTACTGGGACCAAAACCGAGAGGCAGTCAAAGAAATGCATCGCCAGGTGGGCGATTTAAAAGTTGATGAGAGAGGAATTGCCAAACGGGGTTTGTTAATCCGGCATCTGGTTTTGCCAGATGATATTGCCAAAAGCGAAAATATTTTAAAATTCATTGCCAAAGAAATTTCTAAAAATAGTTATGTCAATATTATGTCCCAATATTATCCATCCGGTGAGGCCTTTAAGTTTCCCGAATTGAATCGGCCCGTTAGCGAAAAAGAATTTCTCAAAGTAATCCAAATTGCCAAAAAACTGGGTTTAACCCGGGGCTTTATTCCACCCTTCTGACATATTGGTTTTAAAAATTTTCTGGCTTGGAAAAGCAGAAATTTCGCCTAACGGGGTTGACTTTCTATTTAAAATATTATATCCTGTTAGTAGCTAAATCGAGCACATAAATATGTGCTCCGATAAAATTGGAAAGGAGGTACCTTAAAAAATGAAAAAAGTAGTGAAAGGAGGTGAAAGAGAAAAATGGTAATGGGACAAATATTATCCAAAGGAGGTGAAAAGGATGAATTTAATTAATCCTAAACATCAGCGAATTTCCTAATCAAAAAAGAAAGGAGGACAAACAAAATGGCAGAAAAAAAGAAGTCTGATTTTGGAATAGGAGGAAAGCTAAATCTCTTTGGCTTAGAAATCGATCTGGAAAAGCTTCTCTCAGGCGAAGGGATAGAAGGTTTGGAGAAACTGAGAGAAAGATTAAAAAACCTGGGAGGAAAGGAAGTCCTGAGCGATGAAGAGTGGAGAGCTGGTGGAGTTAGTGTTGGAGGTCATGTCAGAACCAGCGGCATTTTTGGTGAGAGAGAATTTGACTTAGGGGTTAGGGAAAGAAAAACTTATCGGGCTAAACCCGGAACCAGAGCTCCAGAGGAGGTTGAAGTGAGGAAGCCTTTGGTGGATATATTTTATGAAAATGGAGAAATAAAGGTGATCGCAGAGATGCCTGGAGTTGAGGAGAAAGATATAAAGATAAATGTTGAAGGTAAAAAGCTTGACCTATCTGCTGATACTCCTCGTTGGAAGTATCATAAAGAGATAGAATTAGACTATCTGGTTGAGGATGAATTCAAAACCAGCTGGAGAAATGGTATTCTCGAGGTTATCTTAACCAAAAAACCTTAACGGTATCAAAAGCCTTGGGAGGATTATCCTCCTGGGGCTTTTTTATCGTCCTTGAATCCCAAAGTTATTGACTTGACTTTTTAAAATCTCTTGCTAAAATTATAGAGAAGGAAAATGCTCTTTGTCAATAAAAGAAAAAGGAGGTGGTCTATTAAGAAAATTCAAGATAAACCATAGTTCTTTCTTGGGAAAGAGTGCAACAAAAAAGGAGGTCTAGAGATGGAAAGAATAGAAAGTATTGAATTAAGAGTAAGCGAGGCAGAAACGAAAAATGTCGGGAGAGGAATTGCTCAGATGGATCCAAAAGATATCCAAGAGAAAGGACGCCCTTTTTAATTTCAGGCCATTAGAAATTTTACGGAGTTTGACAGTTTGAAATTAAATTGATAAAATATTTTAGTGCACGAGTCCTGAAGGGACGAATGCCTATCTGCGATTAAGCGTACCTTAACAAATTTTTTAGAGGAGGGGAGTGATGAGAATTTTGTATTATGTAGAAATCATCCACGGAAAGCTAGACCTTGGAAGTTTGGGAGAGGAAGTTAGCCAGGCTTCTCAGAGAATTATGGGAAGGCAGAAAACAATCCAGCTCCAAAAACAGACTGAGAATCTCTGGATTGTTCTCAAAAAAGAAATTGAGAAATTAGATTTGGATTATCAGAAATTGGTTGTTTTTCAGGATGGCTTACCGGATACCGAACCTCAACTTATCCAAAGAATAATTGAAGAGGGAGCGAAAAAAGGTAGCCCCAATTATCTTTTACTCCAAAAATTAAAAGATAAAGGGGCCACTATCGTAGGAACAGAAGACCCCAAACTATTAATGGAAGAATATAAAATGGCTCAAGAAGAGTTTAAAGAAAGAAATCTCTATCGCCAGAGACAATTAGTAATAGCCCACCGAGCTAAGAAAGTTCAACTAATCAGGGAAAGAGATAAATTCATTGCTCAAAAGATCGATCAAAATCTAACTGAAGGTAGGGTCGGCATAGTTTTTATGGGGATGATTCACAAAGTAAAAGAAAGGCTTCCCTCAGATATTCAAGTGAAGTTAATTGACTTGATTCCTTTAGAGGTGAGATCTTTATTTCAACCCTTACTTTAATGAGTTCAAAAATGAGCTCAAAATGAGTGGAATGCCCGTCAAATTTTGGCGGGCTTTTCTTTATGTTTTTCCTTGCAGGGTGGCGGGAGGGTTGTAGTCTTTTTTGAAAATCAGAGCACCGAGCACATAAATTATGTGCTTCGGTGCTCGATCGAGCATATAGCTTGCTATGTGCTCTGATTTGAGTTAAGATACCGTTAGAAATTCTTTTGATTATTTCTTTAGTAAATAAAGCTTGATTTTAAATTTCTAACGGGGTAAGATAAAAAAGTTCTATCTATTAAAATCAGCTAAAGCTCATTGACATTTAAAGGAGGTTAGAATGCATCATGGATTGAGATTTTATGCTAGATATCGAGAATTTTTTCTTAGATATTACATTTTCCAGAGTTCTTTCACCAAAATTCCCTTGATAGGAGAATTAGTAAGAAGGGTAGCCAATCTCTATGGTCAGAAACTTCACAATGCCTATTTGTTAACAGTAGAAGAGGCTAATCAGATAATCGAGATTTCAGCAAAGGCATTTCTTGGTTCTTGTGGAACTATTCAAACAAAGTCTTATTTAAGGCCGTGCTTTTGACGGTCTTTTATTTTTGAGAGAAATGTTGTAAATTAATAAATAGCACAATACAATAGAATTGGAGGTGAAATATGAAATTAGGGGTTTTAAGTGATAGTCATGGAAATTTGAAGAATTTGGAAGAGGCGGCGAAATGGCTCATTGAAAATGAGAAAGTGGAGGTTTTAGTTCATTTGGGAGATGATTCCGATGATATAAAGGTTTTAGAAAAGTTTGGGGTGAAATTAATCAAAGTTCCAGGAGTATTTGAAGATTATTATCAGGATCCAGGTATAACTAATCGATTGATTGAAACTTTTGATGGAAAGAGGGTTCTGATTAGCCACACTGAAGAGGTTCATAAAAATGATCCAGCTCCGGAAGTGAAAGAATTGATAAGGCCAGAGGAAGTGATTGCTAAAAAAGAAGTAGATCTAGCTTTGGTTGGCCATACCCATATTCCCAAAATTGAGGATAGGGGAGGAGTTTTAATTTTTAATCCAGGTCATCTGAAAGAATGGGAAACTGAGCAGAAAAAAGGCTATTTTCCTTCTTTTGGCTTAGTAGATTTTGAGAAAAGGATAGCCAAAGTTATTAATCTTGAAAAGAAAGCAACCATTATCCAAAAAAACTTTTTAGGAGGAGAAAATGGCAGTTAAAACTGAAAAAATTCAAATTGAGACTAAAGGAAATACTGATATTTTAGATATCACTGAGAAATAGTAGTCCAAATCGTGGGAGAATGATCATGGGAATGAAGCATCGAGCCAAAAGTTCAAAAATTAAATACGAACACGATATGATTAAAGGATTGCGCCAATTTTTGGAAGAGGAATTAGAACCTTTAGAATATATCTCTGCCATCTTTCCCGGAGAAATAAAGCGGACTAAGAGAGCAAGTTCTAGTCTTAAAGTCCAATTTCAATATCAAACCAGTACCGGAGCTAAACTTTTAGCTCATGGTTCAGGAGTAGTTCAGGAAGTATTTGTGGTCACTAATCAACCTGAGAAATTAAAAGAGAAATTAACCGATAGCGGTTAGGGTCTGGGGGTAAAAAATTCTGGCTCCCCAGACCCTACCCAAACTCTAAACTCAAAAATAAATAAAGGATATCTCTAATGAGGTATCCTTTTTAATTTTATCCCGCCCCATTTTGCCACACCTGTGGGGATAACTGGGGTTTGACAAGTTATAATCCATCCATCACTAGTTATGCTTGGACCTGGACTACGCCAAATCCTGACCCAGATGGAGGTAATGCATTAGACCTAAAATGGTTTCTTTCACTCGACCTCGTTTAGATATGTGAAAATAAGTCCATTTTTAGACATCGATTACGAAATCGATGCAGTTGAAATTTTAAAGTTGGCACATATACAAATATCAGTGGACATTATCCTTGGAGCTTCTGAAAACCGGCCGAAGGCGGTTTTCAGTTATTCTATTGCTCTAAAATTAAGTTTGTGTTAAACTTGAAATAGTGAAACAAGTCACCTAATCTATGAAAGAATATTTTTATTTAGAAAAAAAAGTCAAAGAAGATATCCTGGCCCAGATTATCTCTATTCTTAAAAGAAAAACTAAGGTAGTTTTTGCCTATTGCCATGGCACTTTTTTATTAGAGAAAAAAATAAAATTCCGAGATATTGATATTGCTTTATATTTAAAAGAAGGCTTTGAAAAAGAACCCTTTGATTATGAGCAAGAAATTGCTGATTTTTTGGAAAAGAAAATTAAATACCCAGTTGATGTAAAAGTTTTAAATGCCGCCCCCTTTTACTTTTTAAATAATGTTTTTAGAACTGGAAAATTGCTCTTTTGCCGGAATGACAATTTATTGGCTAAACTTATAGAAGATTCAAATCGCCAGGCAATGATAAACTATAATTTTTCTCTTCAATCCTTTAAAGAATTAGTTTCCTAAAATGACATTAGATATCAAAAAAATTAAATTCTTAATTAGTGAGATTAAAGAAAGTATTGCTGATATCAGAAAATTTATAGCCGTCTCCCAGGAAGAATTTTGGAAAGATAAAAGAAATATTTTGGCAGTCGAACATCTTCTACTCCGAGCCATTGAAGCTACCGCTAATATTTGTTCTCATATTGCCGCAAGAAAACTCCAAAAAGGAGTAGAAACTCCAACCGAATGTTTTGAGTTATTGGAAAAAGAAAAATTAATTAACAAGGAACTCTCCACCGATCTGCGGAAAATGGCTCGCTTTAGAAATATTTTGGTTCATAGATATTGGGAAGTAGATGAAAAAAAGGTTTACCAATATGCTAAAGAAAATTTGGTGGATTTTGAAAAATTTATAGAAATTATTTCCAAAAATATTAAATAAGTAATTTTAAGTGACTTAAAAAAGAATTGTTGGAGGGGCCGAGTTTGGCCCCTTCTTTTTATTAGCCACACCTGTGGGGATAATTGAGTTTTGATTTTTAGTTTTTTATTGTAAAATAAAAAATTAGAATGAGCCGGGTAAAGTAAAAGTTCTGCGCCAAAGGTCGATCGGCTTAAAGTAAACCTTGTTAGAAATTAAAATTTCTAAACGGGGGTAAATAATTAAAATTAAAAAAGCGAAAGAAAAACATGAAAACCGCCTTGAGGCGGTTTTCAGTTCAAGTTTTGACAAAAATTCTAAAAGAGGTAAAAATAAAATAGAAAATTTAAAGCTGAATAGGAGGAGTAATGGCGGCGAAAAATCTGTTTTGTGTTCCATTAATTAGAGGAGAGGTTCCCGAAGATTTATCTAATCGCTATTGGCTTGAAGTGGGGGGACAAATAAGTAGATTGGAGAGAAGTTTTAGTCAAGTGAAGGTATGCTATCACGAAGCTAATTATTTAGCTGGCGAGCAGGGATTAAAAAATCTCCAAAGAATAAATGAAAAGAGCTATCAGTTAATTAAAAGTCGAGCTGAAAAGGAAGCGAGATTAGAAGCCCTAGAAGATAAGGAAACGTTCTTGGAAATAGCTGATTGCCAATTGTTTTTGACTCTTAGATTCTCGAGTAAGGCGGTGTCAGAGAAAACTTCCAAACTCAATCAGGAAATCTATGAGCTTTATGAAAAAGCTATCCAGAAAAGGAGGGAATACATTCCAAAACAGATTTCCGAAACCTTAAAAGATGGAGAAACTGGAGTATTAATGATGCGGGAGCAAGAGAGAATGAAAATCCAATTCCCTTCCGAGATTAATGTGATTTTGGTTAGGTCTCCGGTTTTAAGTGAAATTGAAAAATGGCAAAGGGAAAGGAAGTGAAATAGAATGAAAAGAAAAAGTTCGAGACAAAAAAAGGATGACCCGGATGAACGTGGACCAAAATTCCTGATCTGGATAGCGACAACCAAATGCAATTTAAACTGTTCCCACTGTTATGCGGCAAAATTTGCTAATGGGGAACTTAGTTTAGAGGAAAAATTTTCAGTAGTGAGGGATGCTGCCCAGACTGGAATCAGAGAGATCAATCTTATCAGAGGAACTGGAACTTGGGAACTATTTTTATCTGGTGTTAAGCGCTTGAGAAATTTCGGAGTTC
>Ga0210044_10006404_pt1 | contig 15528 bp, 12 predicted proteins | sample CryGey13umfilter_2_FD_183959 | JGI IMG/M metagenome (GOLD analysis project Ga0210044, IMG submission 183959) | Groundwater microbial communities from aquifer in Utah, USA - Crystal Geyser 4/9/14 3 um filter (SPAdes) (version 2) | ecosystem: Environmental > Aquatic > Deep subsurface >...
GGACCACCACGCCGTGGTGTTCTTCAACTTCCGTGGCGACCGGGCGATCGAGATCAGCCGCGCGTTCGACGACGACGACTTCCCGCACTTTGACCGCGTGCGGCGCCCGGATGTGCTGTACGCCGGGATGATGCAGTACGACGGTGACCTGCTCATCCCGCGGTCGTTTCTGGTATCGCCGCCGCAGATCGAGCGCACCATGGGGGAGTACCTGGCGCGCAACGGTGTGGCGCAGTTCGCCTGCTCCGAGACCCAGAAGTTCGGCCACGTGACCTACTTCTGGAATGGAAACCGCGGCGGCAAGTTTGACGACGACACCGAGACCTACCTCGAGATCCCGTCGGACCTCGTGCCGTTCGAGCAACGCCCGTGGATGCAGGCGGCGCAGATCACCGACGCCACCGTGGAGCAGCTGGCCACCGGGCGCTTCCCCTTCGCCCGCATCAACTACGCCAACGGCGACATGGTGGGGCACACCGGTGATCGGACCGCGGCGATCCTGGCGGTGGCCGCCGTGGATCTCAGCCTCGGGCGGCTGCTGCAGGCGATGGAGCGGATGGGCGGGATCACGCTGGTCACCGCGGACCACGGCAACTCCGACGAGATGTACGAGACGGACAAGAAGACGGGGGAGTTCAAGCGCCACGCGGACGGCCGGTTCAAGGCCAAGACGGCCCACACGCTCAACCCCGTGCCCCTGACCATCGTCGATCCGGGGTTCGGCGGCGAGTACGAGCTGGACCCGTCGGTGGACCGGCCAGGTCTGAGCAACGTGGCCGCCACGGCGCTGACGCTCATGGGATACAAGGCGCCTGAGGACTTCGACCGGTCCCTGATCCGTCTGCGTGGATGACCGGCGCGCCGCCACGCTCCGGGCGCTCGGCTCCGTCACACCGGGGATCCTCGCTCCGCGGTCCGGAGATCCGCCGGCTTCCGCCCGCCACCGAGGGAGAGCTGCGGGTGGCCGTGGTCTACCCCAGCGAGTACCGCGTGGGGATGTCGAACCTCGGGTTCCACGTGGTCCTGGAGCTGCTGCTGCTGGCCCGGCGGTTCGCGGTGGACCGGTTCTTCTCGCCCGAGGGCAAGGGCGAGGCGCGGGGCGAGGAGACGGGGAGGTCGCTGGCCGAGTTCGACGCGCTCCTGTTCTCGGTCTCGTTCGAGCCGGACGCGGTGGGCCTGGTCCGCATGCTGCGCGATGCGCGCCTGGAGCCGCTGGCGAGCCGACGCCGTGGGCGCGATCCGCTGGTCGTGGCCGGCGGCATGGCGCCGACGCTGAACCCCGAGCCGCTGGCGCCGTTTTGCGATCTGATCGGCATCGGTGAGGCGGAGGCGCTGCTGCCCCCGTTGCTCGAGCGGTTGACGCCGCGGCGGGAGGCGACGCTGGAGGCCTGTCGTGGACTGCCGGGGTGGTATGCGCCAGCCGACGGTCCGCATGCAGTGACGCGCCAGCACGCGACCCTCGAGCGCCCGGCCTCGCCCGTCGTGCTCTCCTCCGATGCGGCGTTCGGATCCCACGTCGATCTCGAGATCAGCCGCGGCTGCCGCTGGCGTTGCCGGTTCTGCGCAGCGGGACACGTGGTGACGCCCTACCGCGAGCTGGAGCTGGAGCAGCTGGAGCCGGCGCTGCAGTGGGGGCTGACCCACCGCCGACGGGTCGGGCTGGTGGGGACCGACGTCAGCGATCACCGCGGGCTGGAACGCATCGCGCACCGCGTGTGGGAGCTGGGCGGAGAGGTCGCGCTCCCCTCGCTGCGGGTGGAGCGTGTGGCTCGACGCAGCGGAGCTGCCGCGCGGGTGCTGTTCGCCCGGCCGCCTCGCACCCTGACCCTGGCCGTGGAGGCCTCCAGCGAGTCGCTCCGTCGGGCGCTGGGCAAGCGGCTGTCCCCCGACCGCGTGCTGCGGGCGGCGGCGCTGGCGGCCGAGGCCGGTGTGCAGCAGCTTCGGATCTACATGCTGGTGGGCGTGCCAGGGGAACGGTGGGACGAGGTGGAGGGGATCGTGCCCCTGGTGCACCAGCTGCTGGAGGTGGGGCCCCCGGGACGGCTGACGCTCTCGGTCAACGGCCTGGTGCCCAAGCCAGGCACGCCGCTGCAGTGGGAGCCGCCCCCGTCGAGGGACTATCTGAGGCGGGCGCGCGAGCTGCTGCGCAGGCGCTTGCCGCGGCAGCGGGTGGAGCTGCTGTTCGAGTCACCGGACTGGACCGCGTGGCAGGGGCTGCTGTCGCTGTCGGGACGGGAGGCGGCGGAGCACATTCTGATGGCGGTGGAACAGGGCTGGCGACGGGCTCTGGCCCTGGCCTTCACCACGGCCCCCCTGCTGCAGGAGGGAGGCTCGAGGGGCGTGGGAGGTCCGCTGCCGTGGGACGCGATCCAGCACGGTACCCAACGGTGCGCGCTGCTGGAGCAGCGACAGTGGTGCCTCGAGCGACGCTACGTCCCACCACCACCCGACAAAGATTTGCCAACCCGGCCCTGACGGGCAATCCTACTCCGGTAGACATGTACGCGAGGAGGTTGCAGTGCGCCACCGTTCCATCGTTACCCTCGTCCTCCTCCTGATCGGAGCGCAGGCCCAGGCCCAGCGGATCTATACCGTGAAGATCGACTCGGTGCCCTCGGGGGCCGCGGTCTACCTCGAGACCGAGGTGGCCGGTGTCCAGGGTTACACGCCACACACCTTCAAGCTCAAGAAGGGGAGCTACACCTTTCTGCTCAGGGCCGAGGGCTACCAGCTGTTCGCTCGCACCACCACCATCGCCAAGAACTCCACCTTCACCTTCACCCTGCTGCAGAATCCGAGCCCGGCTGAGCTGACGATCAACCCCGCGCCGGGATCTGCGGTGGCGGGGGCCACGGTGAAGATCAACGGCAAGGTGGTGGGGAAGGTCCCGGTGAAGGTCACGCTGCAGCCGGGCCGCTACATGCTCGAGGTGGAGCAGCCGGGGTTCAAGCCGTTCAATCAGTGGCTCGACGTGCAGGAGGCCGAGAAGCGCACCATCGTGGTCAACCTGGCCAGCGCCACGCCGGGGACCGGGAACGTGCTGGTCTCCAGCAACATCAGCGGCGCGGAGGTGTTCATCGACGGGCAGAAGCATGCGGACACCGCACCGACCCTGATGGAGGGCGTGAGCCCGGGCAAGCACGTGGTGGAGGTCCGGGCCCAGGGATACGAGCCGGCGCGCCAGGAGCTGACGGTGGAGGAGGGCAAGACCGTCAAGGTGACGCTGGAGCTCAAGCCGGATCGCGCCACGGTGGCGGCCACCAGCGGGACGCTGATGGTGCTGGCCAGCGAGAAGAACGCCGAGATCGTGGTCGACGGCCAGAGCCGGGGCCCGGCGCCGGTGAAGGTCGAGGGGCTGGCGGAGGGGACGCACCTGGTGGAGGCGCGCAAGGAGGGATTCCAGCTCGCGGAGCTCAAGGCGGCGGTGAAGAAGGGCGAGTTCCAGACGATCAAGCTCACGCTCAAGGCCGTCGATCTCGCGCGCAAGAGCGGCGCCATTCGCGTGGTGAGCCCGGTGCGCGGAGCCGAGGTGTTCATCGACGGCGTGCTCACGGGCAAGACCCCGATGCTGCGGCATCAGTTGGATCCGGGGCCGCACTTCGTCAGCGTCCGCAAGTCGGGGTACGTCGACCTGGTGGAGACGGTGGAGGTCAAGGCGGGGGAGATCGCGGAGGTCAAGGCCGCGCTGAAGAAGTCGGACGGCGGCGTGGCGCAGGAGACGAGCAAGAGCAAGGACAAGAAGCCGGTGGAGAAGGATCCGGAGGAGGAGCAGGGCACCCTGGGGCTGTCGTCCTACGGGGCCCAGCTGGTGCCCCCGAGCTACTTCACCGGCGACGTGTCCTTCGGGTTCCCGCACCTGATCGAGGGGCGGCTCACCGCCGGGTTCTTCTCCAGGGGGTTCATCGGCATGGACGGCGGCGTGGAGTTCAGGACCTACGGCGCGGTGAGCGAGATTGGGATCCACACCAAGCTGCGTCTGCTCCGGCGGTCGTTCATCTCCACCGCGGTGATGTTCACCTTCGGCGGCGGCGGCGGTCCCAGCTCACGCAACACGATCTACTCCACCCTCGGGGTGGTGGCTTCGCTGTGGTTCAAGAAGCTGGTCACCTTCTCCGGCCGGGCCTACTTCAACTTCTACTCCGACCGGCATTGCCCGGGGAGCGCGGAGTCGGGCGAGCTCAGCGTGTGCAAGAACCCGACGGCGGCGGGGATGAAGGATCTGGACGAGACGGAGATGCGAGACCGGTTCAGCGGCACGCGTTTCATCCTCTCCGCGATCCTCGAAGTCCCGATCCACAAGCGGTTCAACCTGTTCGCGATCTTCGAGGGAGCCCCGTTCCAGGGCAACCGTCGGGCCTACACCGACGCCTTCGCCGAGTACATGCCCGACGAGGATCCGGCGGTGTACGGGCGCATCGGGGGCACCTTCAAGTACTGATCGGCGCGATCGGGCTTGGGCTCCGGCAACGCCACTGGCGCACGCCTGGCTCACCTCTGCTGGAGCAGGGCCGACCTCGGAACGACACTCGCGCCTGTGGCGTCCCTCGCCTTCGCCCAACCCGGTCGCCGATGCAGCCGCAGCACCGCCTGCAAACTTAGAGCATTACAGTCAGTAACGCGACCCGCCGTCCGCGTTGCGCTCCTTGTCCAGCGGGTAGATCGGGCAGAGCACTGTGTCGGTGCGGGGGTTGCATCGCATCTTGGGCGACCGGATACCACGTTCCTCACGGATCCGCTTTCGCATCTCGGTCATGCGCTCAGGCCGCCTTCGTGGCGGGCTTCTTCTTGGCCGTTGGCTTCGTTGGTACCGGCTTCCTCGTGGTTGATTTCTTGCCAGTGGAGGTGCTTGTCGCGTCCTTCTTTGCAGCCGGTTTTTTCACCACGGGGGAGACGATTGGAGTAGTCGCTATCCTTCCAGCGCGCTGCTCAGATCGAGCGACACCATCGATATCAATTCCTCATTGCTCATCTCCGTCAAGGAAGACTCGGCGCCTTGAGAGAGCACCTCGTCCGAGAGCTGAAGCTTGCTCGCTATGAGCGCGTCGATGTGCTCCTCCACCGTACCTCGGCAAACGAACTTGTGGACCAGTACGTTCTTCTTCTGACCGATGCGGAAGGCGCGGTCCGTGGCCTGGTTCTCCACCGCCGGGTTCCACCACCGGTCGAAGTGGATCACGTGCGAGGCGGCCGTCAGGTTGAGCCCGGTCCCGCCGGCCTTGAGCGAGAGCACCATGAAGGGCACGCGGTCGTCCTCCTGGAAGATCTTGACCAATCCCTGCCGTTTCTTCACCGCCGTGCCGCCGTGCAGAACGAGGCCGCTCTGACCGAAAACCTCGGTCAGAAAACCTGCCAACGGCTCGGTCATTTCGCGGAACTGGGTGAACACCAGCACCTTGTCCTGCCTGGCGGCGATGGACTCGCACAGCTCGCGCAGCCGAGAGAGCTTGCCGCTGTCTCCCGGCTCATAGGCGCCGTCACCCAGCCACTGGGACGGATGGTTGCAGATCTGCTTGAAGCGCATCAGGAAGGCCAGGACAACACCGCGGCGTTCGATGCCGTCAAGCTCCTCGATGGCCTTCTTCATCTCGTCGACGGACTGCTGGTACAAGGCGGCCTGCCGCTTCGAAAGCAAACAGTGTGCAGTGACCTCGGTCTTGTCGGGCAGGTCCGAGATCACGTTCTTGTCTGTCTTGAGGCGGCGCAGGATATACGGCTGAATCAGGCGACGCAGCGGTGCGTAGCCCTGTTTGCTCTTTTCCATGGACTTGCAGAGGCCGTTGAACGCCTTGGCCGAGCCAAGGAGACCGGGATTCAGGAAGTCGAAGATGGACCACAAGTCCCCGAGGCGATTCTCCACCGGGGTGCCCGTGAGCGCCAGTCGCCACTTGGACGGAATGGCCTTGACCGCCTTGGTCTGTTTGGCTCCCGGATTCTTGATGGCCTGGGCCTCGTCGAGGATCACGTGGCGCCAGGGGTGTTCCTTCATCCACCCGGTGCGCATGGCCGTACCGTAGGTGGTGATCACGACGTCGTGCGCCTCCACCTCTTTTTTCTCGAGCGTCTTCAACTCTGGCGAAGGGATCCGCGAGGGGTGAGCGATGAGCGCTTTCAGCTTGGGTGCGAAGCGCTCGATCTCGATGCGCCAGTTGTCCACCAGCGAGGCCGGCACCACCAATAAATCAGTGCCGTTCCCCTTGTTGCGTCTGCTCATGTTGAGAACACCGAGCACTTGGATGGTCTTTCCCAACCCCATGTCGTCGGCCAGGCAGCCGCCCAACTCGAGGCTGCGCAGGGTCGAGAGCCACTGCACCCCGTTTTTCTGATACGGCCGCAGCTTCGCATCGAGGCCCGCGTTGGCTTCGACATCCGCTTGCAGCTCGGGCGAGCGGAGCGCGTCGAGCCGGGAGGAGAGCCACTTGCCGGCGATGACCTCCGACCATTCGGGCCGCGCATCCTCGATGCCCTCGTCTTGGCCATTGAGTCGGGCCCCGGAGAGCATGCGCATGGCTTCACCGAAGCTGACGCCACCGGCCTGCGCCTGCCGCTGCACGTCGCGCCACTGATCGAGCACCTGCGAGAGCTTGTCGGGGTCCACCTCGACCCACTTGCCCTTGATCAGCACCAGGCCGTGGCTGGACGCGAGCAGTTCCTCGATCTCCCGTTTGGTGAGCTTCTTGCCGTCCAGGGTGAGGTCGACATCGAAATCCAATAGGGCTTCCATACCCAGGGTCGAGGGCGCCTTGCCCCCCACCGACACGGAGACCTTGGGCCGGGGCCTGTTCTTGGCGCTCCACCAGTCGGGCATGCGCACCACCAGCCCGGCCTGCTCGTACAGCGCGATCTCGCACAGGAACCGGTGGGCTTCCCTGGGTGTCCAGGAGAGCGGGTGATAGATGTCGCCGGTGTCGACCAGCTCGCGGATGAACTCGCTCTGTTCGGCCGCGCGGGAGAGCGGCGCCAGAAGCGCGAGCAGCTTCTGGCGATTCTTGGCCCCGGCGTAGTCCTTGAGGGCTCGCCCCAGCGGCAGGTGCTGCGGCTTGGCTTGCCTGGATACCTTGTGGACGTAGGTGGCGATGAAGGCGAAGGGATACTCCGAGTCGCGTTTGTTCTCGGCGAGGTGGAAGCAGACCCGGCCAACCACGTTCCAAATGGAGCTGTGCTTGCTCAGGTACCCCTGGACGCCGTCTCGGAAAGCCTTGGCCTCGGTCGCTAGCGCCGCACCCATATCGGACCAGATTTCAACGAGAAGCGCGGCACCGAGAAGCTCGGCACCCTGCATCGGGGGGACCGCCTGGACCAGGGCCGCGATCTCGTTATCGTCTGGACCTGGAATAACCAGGGATCTGGGGTCGGTCGGGTCGAGCGCGCCGCACACCTGGCCCACGAACGCCCGACCCACATCGCGCCAGTACGAAAGCGACGGGGGAAGATTGATCGAAAACTCCGCCGCGCCGAGGTGCAATACGCCACTACCGCGACCAGCGCTGAAGGCCTCGATGATCTGCCCGGCGGCCTTGGCCGGAACAAGCAAACCGTCCCCGGGCGATCCGGGCTGGACGTCGATGCGGCCGCTTGGCGTCAGCCGACAAACGAGGGTTTTGCTGCCGCCCTGGGCGCTATCGAGGGAGAGCTGGCCCATCAGCTGTTCACGCTCGAGTGCGGCCGGCTCTCGGGTACGTCCGGCAGGCCGTCGAGGAAGATGATGTCCGAGCGGTGGTTCACGTAGGCCTCGAACACGAACTCGGACCAGTAGTCGCGCGTCGGCCCGAACTTCATGTGGTGCTCGTAGGCCGCGATCCAGTCTTCGGTCGGTGCGTCGGGCAGAGTCCTTTGGAAGTAGGCAAGCCACTCACGCTCGCCCGGGGAGATCAGCAGATAGGGAGTCGTGAAGACCACGTGCTCTTCGAATCCGGGCATAGGCGGAGGGAGCACGCGGGCGTACCACAGCTCGCCTCTGCGCCCGCGGTATCCCGACGGGCAGATGGCCTTGCACACGCTGTTGGTCACGAGCTCACGCAGCACAATCCTGTCTTTGTCCGTGCCTTCGTGTGCGTACACGGCCATCTTGGAGTCCTGCATCAGGCCGATTACCCGCACGAGCTCCTCGTGCATGCCGAAGGCGGATCCCACCGCCATGGTCGTTGTCGCGATGGTCTCCTCGCCGAGACCGACGCAGGCATCGAAGAACGCCCAGCAGGTGAAAAACGAGGTCGTCAGCGGGCTCATCGGCGGGCCGCTCGGCATGTACTCTTCCTCGGCCTTGGAGATGAGCTTGACGAAGCGATCCATCTCCTTGAGCGCGGTGAGCTGCTCGGACATGACCGAGGTCTGGTTCTGGGCGTAGACGTACATCGCATGGGCCGGATGAAAGTCGGCCAGTTCCTCCCGGGTCGCCACCGTCTTCTGCAGCCCCTCCGCGTTCTTCCTGCCAGTCATCACCGCTTGGAGGTCGACGACTTTGCCCTTTACGTACCGCTTCATCTTCTTGACGAGCTTGTCTGCGATGGGTCGGCGCTTTGCTCTCTTCGGTGGAGCCTTTGCGCGTGCAGCGCCGAAGGGAGGTGCAACCACCTTGTCGGGCTCAACCGAGTGAACCCGGACATTGCCCTCGGGGCTCATCTCGGTTGCGATGACGCGGCGAAGGTCATTCGGGTAATGTTCTCGTCTGTAAGCAAGGAGTTCGGCGATGAGCTGCTCGGTGTTGCTGCTGTGCAATTCTTCCCACGGTGTTACGCCGTCCCAGTCGATCTGGTCGACAAGCTCGCGATGCTTTTCGCGCAAGAGGTCGTCGCCGATAGCGCTGTTCCACGCGGCGCTGGCGAGCATCAGGGCGGCCATCGTGGCCGGCTCGGAGGAGCCAGCCTCTGGATCCTTCAAGAGCTGGTGCGCCATCTCCTTGATGATCTCGGAGAGTTTTCTGTCCGCGGTCTTCTCGAGGGAGGGCGTCTGTTGCGCCGGCAGCTTGGTCACCTTGCTGGGTCTTCGCTTCATGGCTCCCCGGGCTGGTCCCAGCAGAGCCCCTTGCCTCACGTCTGCTTGGTCCAAGATGCCCCGTGTTGGACCCAAAAGCAATCCCGCTGTGGAAGCCGCGGACAACACGGAGCTTCCGCCGCCGTCCGGGGGCGCCTGCAGCTCGTCGGTGAGGTGTCGGACGCCGTTCTCGTCAAACGGGACCTTCACCGTGACCCGCACGATCTCGTGATCGACGACCCGAATCTCCTCGATGAAGTGCAGAATGACGCGGCGCTGGGTGGCCATGGGCAGCTCGCGGAAGTCGTCCTTGAAGGCGGCGGCGAAGCGCGTGAGCTCGCTGAGGTTCAGCTCGAGGGCCCGGCGGTAGTAGTCGTCCTGGCGCAGCAGCTCAGCCTCCTCCTCGACCTCGGTCTCGTCGGACTCCAGGCGCGCGATGTGCTCCTTGCAGGTCTTGGCGTCGATGCCGTCGCCGATGGCCCGGTAGTAGTTCTGGATGCGGCGGTCGATGTCGGCCAGCTTGCGGTCGAGCTCTCGGGGGGTCGACGCCGTACCGGCTGCGGCGCGCCTCGATCTTCTTGTGCACCAGCTCCTGCAGGGCGGCGAGCCGCTCGGGCGAGCAGATCTCGCGGCGGACGATGTCGACGACCTCGCCCTCGATCCAGTCGCAGTGGATGCCGATCGAGGGGCAGACCTCCTTGCCCTTGGTGACGTAGGTGTTGCAGCGGTAGCGAAAGAGGTCGTAGGGCTCGCCGTCCTGGCGGTGGCGCTTCTTCTGCCGGCGGCCGACGAAGAGCCCGCCGCAGTGGTCGCAGCGGATCAACCGGGCCAGGAGGTACTTCACCGCGCGGCGCGGGCTGCTGCGCAGGTTGAAGGTGCGCTGGGACGCCATCTCCTTGCGCCGCATGAAGAGCTCGCGGTCGATGATCGGCTCGTGGGTGTCCGCGTTGACGATCCAGTCGTCCGCGTTCTTGGCGTTGCCGAGCCCGACCGCATCAGCGAGGTCGCCCCTGGGTTCGGGAAGCGATCGACCCGGACACCGGCCGCAAGGTGCTGTTCGTGGAACGCGGGGACAGCCGCGTGCCGCTGGCCGAGGTGACCCGCTCGGCCATGGGCACCCGGGACGACCGCGGCGAGTTCTCCCGCGCCCTCTCCGAGCGCGACCTGGAGAGCCTCGGCGTGAGCTTCCCGCCCTACCACGGGCCATGCCGGAGCAGCACCGTGGCAGCTTTCGCTGAAGACCCCTGTCCCCGTTCCGAGGGGGTGTGGCTTTGCCTGTTCGGAGGTGAAGCTGTGGCCCAGGACTCTGCATCGACCAGCAACGCGACCCGGCAGCCCGCGGGCGACCCTGCGGTGCGGCTCAAGGAGATCCGCGCCCGGGTAGCCGAGCTGCACCGGCGCATCAAGACCGAGCGCGACCCGAAGGCCGTGGCCGAGCTGCGCGCCGAGGTCGGCAAGCTCACCGAGGTGCTGACCGAACTCCGCGGCTCGGCCGGTTCCGGATCGTCCCCGGCGTCCAAGACCGCGCCTGTGGTCTGGCCGCGAGACCTGAGCGCGGGCCCCTCAGGGACCGACGACTGGGGCTCGGACCCCGCGGAGGTCACTGGTGGGTGATCGGCTGGCAGCGGCGCTCGACCGCGCCCGAGAGGTGCTCGACATCCTCGGTCGCGGCGAGGTGCACAAGGCCATCTGGGGCTCGCCCGCGGGCAAGACCCATCTGGCCCGCCGCATCGTGGCCGAGATCCCCGAGCACCGGGTCTACGTCGAGCCCTTCGCCAGCGACTGGGACAACGAGGCCGACGAGAACGTCATCGAGTCGGTGACGCTGTCATACGACTACTTCGAGTTGGTGCAGTAGGCGACCGCGGCCGGTGCTCCATCATACTCGGCTACCTCCTGCTCCTCGCTGCGATGACGAGATCATCGATCATCTTCTTCACGCTGGCTGCGTCGAAGGGCTTCTCTATCTTTATGTTCGTCGAGCGGCTGAGGTACTCGTTCGAGCGCGGCGAGAACACCCCGCCGGTGATGAACACGACCTTGCTCGCGAGCCCGGTGTCTCGCTCGGAAAGCCAGGCGTGAAGGTCGATACCTGACACGTCGGGCATCATCAGGTCGCAGAGAATGACGTCGAAGTCGGCGTCCTTCTCGATAATCTCCATGGCCTGCCTGCCGGAACCGGCTTCGACGACGTCGTGGTTCCGCCCCAGCATCCTCGTCACTACTGAGCGGACCGCCGGCTCGTCGTCGACCATGAGGATTCGACCACGCAAGATGTCTTGCGTCGGCGGCTCGGAGGTCTTCTCCAACGGTCGCGGCTCCTTCGGCTTGCCGACGGGCAGTCGCACCACGAAGCTCGTACCCTTGCCAATCTCACTTTCCACTTCGATGCAGCCGCCGTAGGACTCGACGATCCTCTTGCTGATCGCCAGGCCGAGCCCGGTACCGCTCCCCTCCTTCTTCGTGGTGAAGAACGGTTCGAATAGGCGGGGGAGATGGTCCCTTGAAACACCGCTGCCCGTATCACGAACCTCAGCGAAAACGTCGGCACCCTCCTGCCAGGTCCGGACCCGGATCTCGTTCTCCTCAACCGCGCCCTCGGGTATAGCGTGGGCCGCGTTGACAAGCAGGTTGAGGAAGACCTGGGCAAGCCTGCCGTCGCTCGCCAGGATCGACTCGACGTTCCCGTACTCCTTGACCAAACGAGTGCGGTACTTGATCTCGTTGAAGGCCATGTTGATGGCGACCTCGATAGGGTGCATCAGGTTTGTCGGGACCAAGCGGTCCTCCTCGACGCGCGAGAAGGTCCCGAGGCCCCGGGCGATGTCCCTGATCCGTCTGGTGCCCTCCAGTGCCTGCCTGAATCGGTCGTTGATGTCGTCGAGCGTCGCCGGGCTCACGAGCCCGAGAACAGGCCCAAACAGCTCGGCCCACTGCTCCTCCCCGAGCCGCTCGAGGCAGAGGTCCATGCATCGGCGCAACTCCTCGGAGAATTTCGGCAGATCGTCGGTAAGACTCTCGAGGTTGTAGAGGACATAGCACAAGGGGTTGTTGATCTCGTGGGCCACGCCAGCAGCCAGCATGCCCATGCTGGCGAGGCGGTCGGACTGGGCGACCTGTGCCTGAAGACGCTTACGCTCGGAGATGTCGAGGACATGGGTGATGAAGTGCTCCGGGCTCCCGTCAGGATTGCGTAGGAGCATGGTGCTGACGTCGGTCCATATCGGCTGCCCGTCCTTGCGTAGATAGCGCTTGTCGAATCGGAAGCTCGGTTGCTCCTTGGCCAGCAGACAGCGTACGGACTCACGGCTGATCGCAAGATCGTCGGGGTGTGTAACACTAGCGAAGTCCCTGGTTTCCAGGTCAGCGTGAGAGTAGCCGAGCAGGTCGCAGAATGCCTGGTTGACCCGGATCAACTTGCCGTCTGGCGCGGTAAGGACCTTGCCAATGCTGGCGTGTTCGAAGGTGAGGCGGAATCTCTCCTCCTCTTTTCGACGCATACCCTCGGTCTCGATGCTCCAAAGGGCGAATCCGATGTCGCCGGCCATTTCCTGAACGAGCGATGTCTCTTCGTCGTCAACATCGCGCTCAGGATGAACGGCTACATACATGAAACCATGAGTTCTCCCGGTGCTCTTGACAGGGACCACCATGATCATCGCGGCCCGCTGGCAGATCGAGGACTCTCCCTCCAGCAACGGGCATTCGCTCGGGCATTCGCGTTGCGGGTCACGGATGATGTGGACCGTACCTGCGTCGGCTGCCGCGTCGCAACACTGCGGCACCAGGCCCTGCTCCAGCCGCTGTTTCATTGCTGCGAATGTGTTGCCGAAGCCTCGTTCGGCTACGAGTCGCCCAAAGGGGCTGCGTTCCTCCGTGATGGCGATCCAGGCGGCGTCATATCCTCGGCTCTCCACCATCGCGATGCAGCTTTGCCGCAGGATCTCCGCGGGATCCCGTTCCGTCACGATGACTCGGTTCACCTTACGAATGGCACGCAGGACCACGTTCAGGTGTCGTTCCCTTGCGCTCTTCTGCTCGAGCCGCAGCATCTTGCTCTCGAGCTTCTTGACCAGGCGCTCGTTGTACATCCGGAGCTGCCCGACCTCGCTTCTCCCCGAGGCCGCCAAGTCAAACGCGCGCTCCTCTGGGTGCCGAAGCACCTCATCGATCATCGCGACGAAGACCTCCGGCTCGACGGGCTTTCTGAGATACCGTCGCGCACCAAGGTCCAAGGCGAGCTGCTCGTCCCTGGGGTCGGTGTAGGTCGCTGTGTACACGACGAACGGGATGCGCCTGAGCTGATCGTCGCGCACCCATTGCTGGCAGAGCGCAAAGCCATCCATCACGGGCATCAGGAGATCGCTGATAGCGCAGTCTGGTGGAGCGCCCAGGGCGAGGTCCAAGGCCTCGCGGCCATTGCTCGCCTCGACTACGGCATGCCCGTGCCCTTCGAGCAAGGTCCGCAGCATGTATCGATTCTGCTCGTTGTCATCGATGATCAGCAGCTTGGCCATGACTCATCCCCGCTTTTCCGTTTTCCGTCACCGGCCCCGAGGCAGATGGCGCTCGACCTCCCCGACGAAGGTGTCGGGATCGATTGGCTTCTCCAAGTAGTCCGTGCAGCCGGCGGCTAGGATCCGCTCACGGTCTCCCACCATCGCGTAGGACGTCACGGCCACGATGGGGACCTCCGCAAATTCCTTGATCGCGCGCAGCTCGCGCGCCACCGCGTACCCGTCCATCTCGGGAAGCTGGATGTCGAGGAGAATGATATCCGGTGTTCCGTTGGTTGTGGCCAGCTCGATCCCGGTCTTCCCGTCTCGGGCCTGCAGGACCTCGAACCCAGCGTGTTCGAGCAGGTACGTCATCATGTAGATGTTCTGCTCGTTGTCCTCGATGAGCAGGATTCGCGTCTTCATCGTTCCCCCCCTTCCCGCCGTGCGACCGGCAGCGTGAACGTGAACGTGCTGCCAACCCCCGGCTCGCTGGCAACGCGGATATCACCGCCCATCAGCCCGACGAGGCGCTTGCAGATCGACAACCCGAGCCCTGTGCCCTCGTAGCGGCGGGCCAGTCCGGTGTCGAGCTGGCGGAACGGTTCGAAGATGTGGGGCAGCTGATCCGCCGACATGCCGATGCCGGTATCGGAGACGACGACCTCGACCGAGTCGTCCTTGAGCGCACAACCGACTCGAACCTGACCCTGCTCGGTGAACTTGATCGCGTTGCTCAGCAGGTTCAGGAGCACCTGCTCCACCCGGCGTCGATCGCTGGTGATCCTACCAACGGCCGGAGCCACCTCGACCGCAAACTCCAAGTCCTTTGCCTCTACCTGCGGCGAAACCAGCCGGGCGACGGATTCGAGGACTTCCGTCATCTCGAACGGTTCTTCCAAGAGCTCGAGCTGCCCGGCCTCGATCTTCGAGATATCGAGCACGTCGTTGATGAGCGCCAGCAGGTGCCGGGCGCTCCCGCGGACCATGCCGAGCTGCTTGCGCTGCTCGTCGTTCAGCTCGCCCGGTATCTCCTGGAGCAGAATGCCGGTGAAGCCGATAACCGAGTTGAGCGGCGTGCGGAGCTCGTGCGACATCGTCGCCAGGAAGGCCGACTTCAGGCGGTCCGCTGATTCGGCGCGCTCTTTGGCGGCGGTGAGCTCATGAGTGCGCTGGCTGACCCGCTCTTCAAGCTCCAGAGCATGCCGGAGCGAGCTCTGAAAAAGTCGTGCATTCTCGACCGCAAGCGCCACCTGGGTTGACAGCGTGCGACAGAGGTCTATTTCAACGTCTGAAAAGGACCAGGGTCTGTCGACGGTCCCCAATATCAGCGTGCCCACAGCTCGCTTCTCGACCATGAGCGGCACGTAAAGTAGCGAGCGCAAACTTCGCGACTCAACTATCGTCTTCTCCGCAGGTGAGAGGTCGGCTCTCGTAGTGTCGCGCAGGACAACTGGGTTACCCGTTGTAACGGCCTTGCGCGGCCTTGCGGATGTGAGGCTGATCGGCCAGCGGCGCTCGACGGAACACATCGGGGAACGTTGGGGGTATTGGAGGCGTGGTTGCCCCCAGAAAGAGCTCGTCGCCTTTGAGCAGATAGAATGCGCCAGTATCCATTTCTAATAAGCGGGTCGCTCTATCGATGGTGCCCTGTAGCACCGTCGTCATGTCGAGCGTTGTTGACAGCGTCTGGCTTGTCTCCAACAACGCCGCCAACCGTTCACTCTGTTGCTTCAGAGCTTTCTCGGCACGCTTGCGTTCGGTAATGTCGTAGACCATCCCCAGGAACCGACGTTCTCCGTGCACATCGAAGCACCCGAACTGAACCTCCACGGGAAAGGTTGTGCCGTCCTTGCGGCGGTGATGGCCCTGCAGGGTGAACGGCTGGCCCGGGCGAATCTGTCTCCACGCGGCCTGTGCCCTGGGCAGATCGAAGGTAACCGTTCAGAGGGGGGGCGGGGTTTTCGCGGGTCGCGGGTTGACGGGCCGATTCCTCGATCATTTCGATCACCTGCCGAAGGGGATCGACAAGCAAGAAAAAGCATGTTCTCTGGAAAAAAGT
>Ga0210044_10006405_pt1 | contig 15526 bp, 18 predicted proteins | sample CryGey13umfilter_2_FD_183959 | JGI IMG/M metagenome (GOLD analysis project Ga0210044, IMG submission 183959) | Groundwater microbial communities from aquifer in Utah, USA - Crystal Geyser 4/9/14 3 um filter (SPAdes) (version 2) | ecosystem: Environmental > Aquatic > Deep subsurface >...
GGGGGGGGGGGGGCGCCGGTCAAACGGCCCGCGCGCCAGCCGCCCCTCACCCCGACCCTCTCCCCGCCGGGGAGAGGGGGCGATAGCAGCGCCGACGGCGCCAAGGGCGGCGGGATGCGCGCTGAGGCCGCCGCGCGCGCCCCCTCTCCCGCCAGGGCGGGAGAGGGTTGGGGGGAGGGTGGGGTCGCCGGTGATATCGCCAACCCTCACCGCAAACGGCGCCGCCGCGAACCCGCCCGACGATCACCCGCGCGCCAGCCGCCCCTCACCCCGGCCCTCTCCCGCAAGCGGGAGAGGGGGCGATTGCTGCGCCGACGGCGCCGTAGCCGGCGGGATGCGCGCTGAGGCCGCCGTGCGCGCCCCCTCTCCCGCCGGGGCGGGAGAGGGTTGGGGTGAGGGTGGGATCGCGCCCGGCGCGCCCCTTCACCCCTGCGCAGGCAGCCCCAGCGCCGCGCGCAGCGCCGCGAAGCTGTCGGCCACGCTCTGCGACCCTTGCGCCACGAACGCCTCGATCTGCGCGTGGCAGGCGATGGCGGCGTCCACCTCCGGGTCCGCGCCCATGGCGTGCAGGCCGGTGCGGATCATCGGCTCGACATCCTCATAGGCGCCGATGCGCCGCCGCGCGACGGTGAGAACGGCGTTCTCGGCCTCGCTGGCGACGCCGGGCAGGCTGCGCGAGACCGAGCGGCGCACGTCCACCGCCGGGAACCGCCCGCGCTCGGCGATGGCGCGCTCAAGAATCACATGGCCGTCGAGCACGCCGCGGGTGATGTCGGCCACCGGCTCCTCCATGTCCGACCCCGCCACCAGCACCGAATAGATCGCGGTGATGTCGCCCTGCTCCCCTTCTCCCGGCCCGGCGCGCTCGCACAGTTGCGCGATGGCGTGGGCGGTGGAGGGGGGATAGGCGCGCAAGGAGGGCGCCTCGCCCGCCGCCAGCGCCACCTCTCGGTGCGCCTCGGCGAAGCGCGTCACGCTGTCGATCAGCAGCAGCACATGGGCGCCCTCGTCGCGAAACGTCTCGGCCACGGCGGTCGCCAGCCACGCCGCCTGACGCTTGGCCAGGGGCGCCTGGTCGGAGGTCGCGGCCACCACCACGGCGCGCGCCATGCCGTCGGGCCCCAGCGCGTTCTCGACGAAATCGCGCACCTCGCGCCCCCGCTCGCCGATCAGGCCCAGCACCACCACATCGGCCTGCACGCCGCGCGCCAGCATCGCCAGCAGCGTCGATTTGCCGACGCCCGAGCCTGCGAACAGCCCGATGCGCTGGCCGCGCGCCAGCGGCAGCAGCGTGTCGAACACCGCCAGCCCGGTCGGCAGCCGCGCCCCCATCGCGCGGCGCTGCGCGGCTGGCGGCGGGCTGCGGCGCAGCGGCGCCAGGCGCGGCCCGTCAGCCAGCGGGCGGCCGTCCATCGGATGGCCGAAGGCGTCCACCACGCGGCCGATCCACGCGCGGCTGGGCCTGACGCCGTCCTCCGGCTCCAGCCACGCCCGGTCGCCCACCGCCACGCCCTCGCCCGAGCCGAACCACATCGCCCGCGCGCCCTGCCCGTCGAGCGCCACGATCTCGGCCAGCACCGGCGCGCGGCCCTGCGGCGTGACGCGCACCCGGTCGCCGCGCCGCCCGGCGCGCCCCAGCCCGCCGATGCGCAAGCTGGCGCTGTCCACCGCCGTCACCTCGCCCCAGACGCGCAGCGGGCGCAGCCGGTCGATCTGGGTGGCCAGCGCGTCGAGGCCGATCATGACAATGCTCCGTATTTTTCGCCTGGCGCTCACCTTTCGATAACCCCTCAGGGCTTAAGCACAGGTTGCGATGCGATGGGAGAAACCCACATGAGCGATCTCGCGATCCTGAAGCTGGCCGAAGGTCTGGCGCGCCATGCGTCCGGGCGCCATGCGCTTGTGGCGCAGAACATCGCCAACGCCGACACCCCCGGATATCACGCCCGCGACCTTCCACCGTTCGAGGCGGCGCTGCGCGACGAATACGCCGCGCGCGCGACGCGCCCCACCCATTTCAACGCGGGCGGCGCCCAGGTCTATGACCCGCGCCCCGACACCGCCTTCGGCGCCGCCAGCCCCAACGGCAACGACGTGTCGCTGCCGGAACAGCTGGCGCGCGCCACAGAGGCGATGGGCGCGCAGGACCGCGCGATGACCATCTACGGCAAGACGCTGGACATCCTGCGCCTTGGCCTCGGGCGCCGGTAAGGGAGGACACAAGCAATGGCCGACCTTCCCAACGTGATGAGCGTGGCGACCTCGGGCATGGAGGCGCAGAGCCGCCGCCTGCGCATCATCTCCGAGAACATCGCCAACGCCGACACCCCCGGCTTTCGCCGCAAGATGCTGACCTTCGACGTCAACAGCGAAAACGGCGGCGTGGCGGTGGGCGGCGTGACGCTGGACCCCGCCGAGCTGCCGAAGATCCACGACCCGGCGCACCCGATGGCCGACGCGGAGGGCTATTACGAAGGCTCCAGCGTCGAGTTGGTGATGGAGGTCGCCGACGCGCGCGAGGCGCAGCGCAGCTACGAGGCCAACCTGCGCATCTTCGACCAGACCCGCCGCATGAGCGCGGCGCTCCTTGACCTCTTGAAGCGGTGATCTGAATGGACGTTCGCGCCCCTCTCGCCGGCAAACTCTACGGCGCCGCCCAAACCGCCGTCCGCCCCACCCAGCCCGGCGCCGACCAGCAGCGCACCGACTTTGGCAAGGCGTTGCAGGCCAGCGCCATGGAGACGCTGCGCGCGGTGCGCGGCGCGGAGCAGACCGTGCAATCGGGCCTTGCCGGCCGCGCCGACGCGCAGTCGGTGGTGCAGGCGCTGGCGCAGACCGAACTGGCGGTGGAGACGGCGACCACCGTGCGCGACAAGGTGGTGGAAGCCTACAACGAAATCCTGCGCATGCCGGTCTGACGGGTGATGACCGAAGGCCTGATCCTCGATCTGCTGCGCGAGACGCTGTGGGTGACGCTGGTGGTCTCGACGCCGGTGCTGGCGACCGCGCTGGTGGTGGGCGTCGCCATCGGCCTGGTGCAGGCGCTGACCTCGGTGCAGGAGATGACGCTGACCTTCGTGCCCAAGGTCGCCGCGATCGCGGTGGTGTTCTGGATCTCGATGGGCGCCACCGGCACGATCCTGGTGGAGTTCTATCAGCGCCGCATCCTGGACCTGATCGCGGGCGGCTGAGATGGCCCGGCCGCGCCTGATCCGGCTGGCGGGCGCGCTGGCCCTGAGCCTCGCCCCCGCCCTCGCCAGCGGTTTCCCCGCCGCAAACCCCGCCGCGATCTGCCTCGCCGTCGCCGACCGCGCCGCCGACGCGCATGGCGTGCCGCGCGCGGTGATGCGCGCGCTCACCCGCACCGAGACCGGGCGGGCGTATGGCGGCGCGCTGCAACCCTGGCCCTGGACCGTGAACATGGAGGGCGCGGGCCACTGGTTCGACAGCCGCGACGCGGCGCTGGCCTATGTGGCGCGCGAACAGGCGCGCGGCGCGCGCAGCTTCGACGTGGGCTGCTTCCAGCTCAACCACCGCTGGCACGGGCAGGCGTTCGCGTCGGTCGAGGCGATGTTCGACCCCGCCGCCAACGCCGACTACGCCGCGCGCTTTCTCAAGGGGCTGCACGCCGAGGGCGGGTCGTGGGATCAGGCGGCGGGCCTCTACCACTCCCGCACGCCGGAGTTTCGCAACCGCTACGCCGAACGCTTCGCCCGCATCCTGAGCAAGGGCGACGCCGACACCGGGCCGGTGACGCTGGCGGCGCTGGAGACCACTGCGGCGCCGCGCGCAACGGCGCCTGAGGCCGCGCCCGCGCGCAGGCGCGACCGCATCCGCCCGCTGATGCTGCGCACCAGCTGGACGCAGCCCAACGCGCAGGCCGTCACCGCCGGCGGCGTCAGCCTGCGCATCCTGCGCGGCGGCGCCTCGGCTCTGGTAGGCCGGACCGCGCCGCTGGTCAGCGCCGACGCCGCGCCGCTGCTGCGCGCCGCCCGTCCGCTGATCGACTAGCGCCATGGAGCCCGGCGCCGCCCTCTCCTTCGCCGCCCTGCGTCACCCGACGGTGTTCTTCGCCGTCGCGCTGATGGCGGTGATCGTGATGATGGTGCTGCCGATGCCGGCCTTCGTGCTGGACATGGGGCTGGCGACGTCGTTCGCGCTGGCGATCCTGATCTTCACCGTGACGCTGTTCATCCAGCGCCCGCTGGACTTTTCCGCGTTTCCCACCGTGCTGCTGGCCTCGCTGATGCTGCGGCTGTCGCTCAACGTCTCCTCCACCAAGCTGATCATCGGCCAGGGCCACACCGGCACCGACGCGGCTGGCTCGGTGATCGAGGGCTTCGCGATGTTCGTGATGGGCGGCGACGTCTATCTGGGCCTCGTGGTGTTCGGCGTGCTGCTGATCGTGAATTTCATCGTCATCACCAAGGGCGCCGGCCGCATGGCCGAGGTCGGCGCGCGCTTCGCGCTCGACGGGATGCCGGGCAAGCAGCTCGCCATCGACAGCGACATGGCGGCGGGCGCGATCAGCCATGAGGAGGCGCGCGCCCGCCGCAAGACCGAGCAGGAGGAGACCACGTTCTTCGGCTCGCTCGACGGCGCCTCCAAGTTCGTCAAGGGCGACGCGGTGGCGGGGCTGCTGATCACGCTGCTGAACCTGCTGATCGGCGTGGCGATGGGCGTCGGCGCGCACGGCATGGCGGTCGGCCAGGCGTTCGAGACCTACGCGATCCTGACCGTGGGCGACGGGCTGGTGAACCAGATCCCCGCCGTGATCATCTCGATCGCCTCGGCGCTGCTTCTGTCCAAGGGCGGCGTGCTCGGCTCCGCCGATCAGGCGCTGACCGCGCAGCTTGGCAACTATCCGGTGGCGCTGGCGACGGTGGCGGGGCTGATGGCGCTGTTCGCCTTCGTGCCCGGCCTGCCGTTCATCCCGTTCATGATCGGGGCGGGCGCGCTGGGCGGCGCGGCGTGGCTGGCGGAGCGCGACCGCCGCGCAAAGGCGCACCGCCCGCCCGCCCCCAGGACCGACACGGCGCCGCCGCGCAAGACGCTGGGCGACATGCTCGACCTCGACGAGATCCACGTCCAGTTCGCCCCCGATCTGGTGGAGACGGTGATGGACCCCGCCACCGGGCTGGATGCGCGCATCGCCAACATCCGCAACCACGTCGCCGCCACCTGGGGCGTGATCATCCCCGAGATCCGCCTGACCGACGAGCCGACCCTGCCGCCGGGAACCTATGCGATCTGCATCCAGGGGGTGGAGGCGGCGCGCAACATCCTGCGCCCCGGCGCGGTGCTGGCGCTGCTGTCGCAGGACTTTCCGCTGTTGATCGACGGCGAGGACGTGAAGGAGCCGGTCTATGGCGCCCCCGCCCGCTGGATCGCCGAGGCCAACCGCGAGGAGGCCGCGATGTCGGGCATGGCGGTGGTCGGCCCGGTCGAGGTGGTGGCGACGCATCTGCTGGAGACGCTGAAGGACAACTTTGGCCGCCTGATGACGCGGCGGGTGATGCGCCGCCTGCTCGACGAGTTCGTGACCGTCTCCGACCCCGCCCGCGCCGACGCCAACAAGCGCATCCTCGACGAGTTCATCCCCGACCGCGTGCCGGTGGAGCTGTTGCAGGCGGTGCTGCGGCTCTTGCTGGAGGAGCAGGTGTCGGTGCGCAACCTGCCGCTGATCCTGGAGGCCGTGGCCGAGGGCCGCGCGCTGGGCGGGCCGGAGGCGGTGGTCGAGCATGTGCGCCGCCGCATCGGCTTTCAACTGGTGGCCGAGTTGCGCGAACCCGACGGCGCGCTGCCGCTGGTGCAGCTTGGCCCGGAATGGGAAAAGCTGTTCCAGACCCACGAGACCGAGGCCGAAGGCGGCGTGTCCGACGTCGCGCTGCCGCCCGCCGACTTCAACCGGCTGGCCAAGAGCGTCGGCGACAAGCTGGCCGAGGCCGCGCGTCAGGGCCGCCGCGCGGTGATCGCCACCTCCACCCGCCGCCGCCGCTTCGTGCGCACGGTGTTGCAGGCCAAGGGCCTCACCAACCCGGTGCTGAGCTATGAGGAGATCGGCACGGAAGTGAAACCCGCGCTGGTGGGCGTGGCGTGAGGACGCAAGGTTACTTCGGCGCTCCGTCCAATGCGGCGCGCGCGCATCGGCGCCCCCGCCCTCACCCCGGCCCTCGCCCGCCCCGGCGGGATAGGGGGCGCGGCGTCGCCGTCTGCGCCCGGTATGGCCGTGAAGCGCAGACAGCGCCGCTCGCGCCCCCTCTCCCCGCCGGGGAGAGGGTCGGGGTGAGGGGGCGGCGCGCTGTGTCAGCTGCTGCGCCGTCTGCGGGTCTTGCGCCCCCTCTCCCCCTCGGGGTGAGGGGCGTGCGCCGCCTCGCCCGCGCGCGCCCCGATCATGCAACGCAAACGGCGCTGATCGCACGCCTCTCCCAAGGGGTGACGGGGCGTGCGATGGCGCGTCACATCAAGGCAGGCGCGTGTGGGCGCCCCCACCCTCACCCCGACCCTCTCCCGCCCCGGCGGGAGAGGGGGCGCGGCTTCGACGCCTTCGCCAGGCTTGCTCGCAAAGCGCAAGCGGCGCCAATTTCACCCCCTCTCCCCTCCGGGGAGAGGGTCGGGGTGAGGGGGCGGCGCGCGGTGTCGGCTGCTGCGCCGTCTGCGGGTCTTGCGCCCCCTCTCCCCGCCGGGGAGAGGCTCGGGGTGAGGGGCGGGGCCGCAAGATGAATGCGCTTGGCCCCCTCGCGCCGTTCCTCGACGTGGCGCGCGACGCGGTCTATGCCGCCTTCGCGGTGTTCGCCCGCGTCGGCGCGGCGGTCGCGCTGTTGCCGGGCTTTGGCGAGATGAGCCTGCCTGTGCGCATCAAGCTGGGCGCCGCGGTGATGTTCACGCTGATCGTCTGGCCGGCCGTGGCGCCGCTGGCCGATCTGCGCGGCGCCAGCCTCGCCACGATAGGCTTGACGGTGATGGCGGAGGCCGTCGCCGGGCTGATCCTGGGCCTGTCGATCCGGCTGATGATCTTCGCGCTGCAGATCGCGGGCGCGGTGGCGGCGCAAAGCACCTCGCTGGCGCAGATGTTCGGCGAGGGGCTGACCGCCGACCCGCAGCCCGCCTATTCCAACCTGCTGGCGATCGGCGGCATCGTGCTCGCCTTCGCGCTGGGCCTGCCCGCCTATGCGGCCTCCGCGATGATCGGCTCCTACGACGCGCTGCCGTTCGGAACCTTTCCGCTGGGCGGCGATCTGGCCGACTGGGGCGTGCGGCGGGTGGGCGGCGCCTTCGCCACCGCCATCGCGCTGGCGGCGCCCTTCGTGGTGGCGGCCTTCGCCTATAACGTCGCGCTCGGCGCCATCAACCGCGCCATGCCGCAACTGATGGTCGCCTTTGTCGGCGCCCCCGCGATCACCGCAGGCGCGATCCTGATGATGATGCTGGCGACCCCGGTGCTGATGCGCGTCTGGGGCGAGCGGCTGACGCTGGTGATGCTCGACCCGTTCGGGGCCTTTCCATGAGCTTCCCCCGATGAGCGGAGAGGACGACGGCCAGGACAAGAGCTTCGACCCCACCCCGCGCAAGCTGGAGCAGGCGCGGGAGAAGGGCGACGTGGCGCGCTCCACCGATCTGCACGCCGCCGCGTCCTATCTGGGGCTGATCGCGGCGGTCATCGGCGTCGGCGCGCTGTCGGCGGGGGCGTTCGCGCAGGCGGTGCTGCCGTTCATCGCCTCGGTGGACCAGTTGCAGGGCCGCATCCTTGGCCCCGGCGGGCTGTGGCTGTCGGCCTCGCTGGTGGGCTGGGCGGCGCTGGCCGCGCTGCCGGTGTTCGCGATCCCGGCGCTGGCGGTGATCGCCTCGCTGGTCGCGCAGCGCGCGGTGGTGCTGGCGCCCGACAAGCTCATGCCGAAGCTGCAGCGCATCTCGCCGCTGGCCACCTTCAAGAACAAGTTCGGCCCCACCGGCATCGTGGAGTTTCTCAAGAGCGCGGTGAAGATGGCGCTGATCGGCGCCGCCGTCTGGTTCTGGCTGAAATCGGCGCTGCCCGATCTGCTGCGCCTCGCCGCCCTGCCCGCGCGCGGGCTGGCGCGCACGCTGGGCGACACGCTGCTGTCGCTGCTGTTCGTGGTCGCCGCGATCACCGTGGCGATCGGCGCGGTGGACTATCTCTGGCAGCGCTTCGACCACGCCCGCAAGCTGCGCATGTCGCTCGACGAGATGCGCCGCGAAAACCGCGAGACCGAGGGCGACCCCCACCTCAAGGGCGCGCGCCGCCGCCGCGCCGAGGAGATCGCGCTCAACCGCATGATGCTCGACGTGCCCAAGGCCGACGTGGTGATCGTCAACCCCACCCACTACGCCGTGGCGCTGAAATGGTCGCGCGAAAAGGGGTCGGCGCCGGTCTGCGTCGCCAAGGGCGTCGATGAGGTCGCGGCGCAGATCCGCGCCAAGGCGGCGGAGGCGGGCGTGCCGCTGCACCGCGACCCGCCCACCGCGCGCGCGATCCACGCCACCGTCGAGATCGGCCGCGAAATCCGCCCCGAGCACTATCGCGCCGTCGCCGCCGCGCTGCGCTTTTCCGAAGAAATGCGCCGCAAGGCCGCAAGCCACAGGAGCCGCCGATGAACCCCAAGGCGCTGGAGGCGCTGCGCCGCCTCGCCGCGATCAAGGCGCAGCGCGCGCTGGGCGAACTCGCCGCCGCCCGCGCCGAGGCGCAGCGCGGCGCCGAGACGGTGCGCGCCGCCGAGGAGGCGACCGCGCAGACCTATCAGGCCGACGGCGCCGAGGCGCCCGCGCAATGGCGGGTGCGCGCCGCGCTGGAGCGCCGCGCCAGCGCCGCGCGCGCCGCCCTCACCGCCCGCCGCGCCGACGAGGATGAGGCGCGCGACCGCGCCGCCGCCGCCGTGGCGCGCGAACAGGGCGTCGAGGCGCTGGCCGCGCGCGCCCGCGCCGTCGCCGCGCAGGCCGACGCCCGCCGCGCCGAGCGCGGCGCGGGCGTGCTGCAATCGCTGCGCCCGCGCATGGCGCTGTAGCGGCGCGCGGCGTTCACGGCGCGCGCGGCCCCCCTTACCGCCCGACCCGCGCCACCCCCGCCGCGTCCACCGCCGCCGCCGCGTCGCCGATCCGGCGCCCGGCCACCACGCGGTCGGCGGCGATCTCGGCGAGCGGGATCAGCACGAAGGCGCGCTCGAACAGCCGGGGATGCGGCACGACGAGGTCCGGCTCATCCAGCGCCGCGTCACCGAAGAACAGGATGTCGATGTCGATCAGCCGCGGCCCCCAGCGCCGCGTCTTGACGCGGGCGCGGCCCAGCGCCGCCTCGACCGCAAGACAGCGGGTCAGCAGCGCGCGCGCGCTCAGCCGGGTCTCGACCAGCGCGCAGAGGTTGAGGAACGGCCCCTGATCGAGGTCGCCCCAGGGCGCCGTTTCATACAGCGACGAGCGCCGCAGCAGGCGCGTGTCGGCCCCGTCGCATACGCCCGCAAGCCCTGCGTCCAGCGCCGCCTCCCGGTCGCCGAGGTTGGCGCCAAGGCCGAGCGCGGCGACAATCGCCGTCATGGCGCGCCCCGCCGCCGGATGATCGTGACCGAGACGTGATCGACCTGCGCCTCGACCGGGGCGGAGGGCTTGCGCACCGTCACCTCGATGCGCCCGACCGCCGGATGCGCCGCCAGCACCGCCCCGGCCACCGCCTCCGCCGCCGCCTCGATCAGCTTGCGGCGCGGCGCGAAGGCGGCGGAGGCGGTGGCGATCAGCGCGCCGTAATCCACCGTGCGCGCCACCGCGTCGGCCTCGCCCGCCGGGCGCAGGTCGAGCCACGCGGTGAGGTCGAGATAGAACCGCTGCCCCAGCGTCGCCTCGGCGTCGAACACGCCGTGGCGCGCGTAAAGCGCAAGGTTGGCGACGGCGATGCGGTCGCCTTCGGCGTCGGTCATGGCCGCTCCCGTCGCAGGGCGCGCAGCGCGTCGGCGATGGCCAGCGCGTCGCGGTGGGCGGCGACGTCATGGGCGCGGATCACGTCCGCCCCCGCCAGCGCCGCCGCGACATGCAGCGCCAGCGTCGCGGGCAGCCGCTGGTCCGGCGCGCGCTGGCCGACAAAATGCGCGATCATCCGCTTGCGCGAGGCGCCGATCAGCACCGGCAGGCCGAACGCCGCCTTCAGCCGCCCCACGTCGGCGATCAGGCTGAGGTTCTGCTCCGGCGTCTTGCCAAAGCCGATGCCGGGATCAAGGATCAGCCGCGCGGCGCGCAGGCCCGCCGCCAGCGCGATATCGACGCTGCGCGCAAGATGGGCGCGCACCCGCTCGAAGATGTCGCAGGCCGGGTCGGTCTCGTGGCTCTCCCAGTGCATCAGCACGCTTGGCGCGTCGTGCTCGGCGGCGACGCGGGCGATGTCGGGGTCGCCCTGAAAGCCGCGCACGTCGTTGACGATGGTCGCCCCCGCCGCCAACGCCGCCGCCGCCGTGCTTGCGCGCCAGGTGTCGATGGAGATCGCCGCCTCCAGCCCCGCCAGCGCGCGGATCACCGGCAGCACGCGCGCGGCCTCCTCCGCCGCGCTCACCTGCACGGCGCCGGGGCGGGTCGATTCGCCGCCCACGTCCACGATGTCGGCGCCCTCAGCCGCCAGCCTGCGCCCCTGCGCGATGGCGTCGGCGGGGTCGAAGTAGCGCCCGCCGTCGGAAAAGCTGTCGGGCGTGACGTTCAGCACCCCCATCAGCGCGACGCGCGCGCCGGGGGCGAAGGGCTGGCTCACAACAGCCCGTCAGCGCGGAACAGCGCCTTGAGGTCCTGCTCGGGCCTTGCGCCGATGTGGCCGATCACCTCGCCCGCCGCCAGACACCCCATCCGCCCGCAGGTGGTCAGGTCGCGGCCATGGGTCAGGCCGTAGAGGAACCCGGCGGCGAACAGGTCGCCCGCGCCGGTGGCGTCCACGCGCGGCATCGGCGCGGCGGGAACGGTCAGGATCTCGTCGGGGCGCACCAGATGCACGCCCTTCGGGCCGATGGTGCAGGCGGTCAGCGGCGTCTCCGCTTGCGCCGCCGCCATCGCCTGCTCCAGCGTGTCGGTCTGGTAGAGCGCCAGCAGTTCGTGCTCGTTGGCGAACAGCAGGTCCACGTCCTCGCGCACCATGGCGCGAAAGGCGTCGCGGTGGCGCTCGATGCAGAACGGGTCGCTGAGCGTGATCGAGACGCGCCCGCCCGCGCCCTTCGCCGCCTTGATCGCCTTGCGGAAGGCGTGCTGGCTGTCGGGGCCGTCGAAGCGGTAGCCCTCAAGATAGATCCAGTCCGCATCCGCCATCGTCGCGGGGTCGATGTCGTCGGGCGTCAGATGCGCCGAGACGCCGAGATAGGTGTTCATCGACCGCTCGCCGTCGGGCGTGACCAGCACCATGCAGCGCCCGGTCTCCTCGCCATGGTCGGCGGCGGGGGCGGGCCTGGTGTCGAAGGTCACGCCCAGGCTGCGGATGTCATGGGCGAAGATCGCGCCCAACTGGTCGTCGCGCACCTTGCCGACATAGGCCGCCCGCGCCCCCAGCATCCCCAGCCCGGCGATGGTGTTGGCCGCCGAGCCGCCCGAGACCTCCTGCGCCGGGCCCATCCGGTCATAAAGCGCCACGGCGCGCGGGGCGTCGATCAGTTGCATGACGCCCTTCTCGACGCCGTTCTCGCTGAGAAAGGCGTCCTCGACGCGGGCCAGAATATCGACCATGGCGTTGCCGACGCCGACGACGTGAAAGCGCTTCATGCGGTCTTTTCCTCGAATGCGCAGATGTCTGCGATGGGGCAGCGGGCGCAGGCGGGCTTGCGCGCCGTGCAGGTGTAGCGGCCGTGCAGGATCAGCCAATGATGGGCGTGCAGGGCGTAGTCGGCGGGCACGGCGTCCTCCAGCGCCCGCTCGACCGCCAGCACGTCGCGCCCCGGCGCCAGGCCGGTGCGGTTGGCGACGCGGAAAACATGGGTGTCCACCGCCATCGCGGGCTGGCGCCACCACATGTTGAGCACCACGTTCGCGGTCTTGCGCCCCACGCCGGGCAGCGAGGCCAGCGCCGCGCGCGAACAGGGCACTTCGCCTGCGAAGTCCTCGACGAGAATCCGGCTGAGCTTGATGACGTTCTTCGCCTTGTTGCGAAAAAGCCCGATGGTGCGGATGTGCTCGACCAGCCGCTCCTCGCCCAGATCGAGCATCTTTTGCGGCGTATCGACTGCGGCGAACAGCGCGCGGGTGGCGCGGTTCACGCCCTTGTCGGTCGCCTGCGCGGACAAGGCGACCGCCACCAGCAGGGTGTAGGCGTTGAGATGCTCAAGCTCGCCCTTCGGCTCGGGGTCGAGCGCGTGCAGGCGGCGAAACATCTCGCGGATCTGGGCGTAGGCGAGCGGCTGGACCATGCGCGCGGTTTGCCCCGGCGCGCCGTCCAGCGCAAGCGGTCAACTCCACGCCAGCGCCGCCCCCGCCGCGATCAGCGCCACGCCCGCGCCCTCGCGCAGCGTCAGCCGCTCGCCAAAGCCGAAGTGCGAGACCAGCATGAGCAGCACCACCTCCACGCCCAGAATCGCGGCATAGACCATGCCCATCCGGTCAAGCCGCAGCGCCATGATCTCCAGCGCCACCGCGCCGAACAGGCACAGCACGATGACGAGGCCGGTCAGCGCCGCCGGGGTCTGCCCCCACAGCTTCATCGCCGCCATCGAGCCGACATAGAGCGTCGCCGACCCGGCGATGAACGCCGCCCCGGTCACGGTGCGCAAGCCCGGTTGAACCAGTGTCGTCGCGGCGTCCATCACGATGCCTCCCTGTCGCGCAGCCAGATCATGGCTTACGCAGCGTCAGCGCACCGTCAGCATTGCATTAACCGTTCGCCGCTTTCCGTGACCGGGGTCACACTTTGCTCACTCGATCAGCCCGACGCGCCGCCGCACCGCCTCGTCGCGCAAGCTCACCTCCTGCCCGGCGTAGTCGGCGCCGCCCGGCCCGCACAGCCACACCACAGCGCGCGCGGGCCAGTCGGCGGGGATATGCGCCGACCAGTCGAGCTGGCTGACCGGGTTCATCCCCGACGCCTTGATCGCAACCTGCATGTCGGTCGCCACCGTGCCGGGGCTGAGACCGAGGATGCGCACGCCGCGCGCGCCGGCCTCAAGATGCGCCACGCGGGTCAGCATCGCGGCGCCCGCCTTGCCCGCGCAATAGGCGCTCCAGCCCTCCAGCGGGTTATGCGCGGCGCCGGAGCTGATGGTGAGAATCACGCCGGAGCGCTGCGCGGTCATGTGCGGCAGCGCGGCGCGGACGCCGTGATAGACGCCCTTGAGGTTGACGTCGATCGCGGCTGACCACGCCTCCGGGTCGGTTTTCGAGATCAGCCCGATCGGCGCGATCACGCCCGCGTTGTTGATCAGGATGTCGATCCGCCCGAACGCCTCGCGGCTGAGCGCCACCGCCGCCGCCACGTCCGCAGCGCGGGCCACGTCGCAGGCGATGGCGCGCGCCGTCCCGCCGCCTGCGCGGATCTCGGCCGCGATGGCCTCGCAGGCGGCGCCGTCGCGCGCCGCCAGCACCACCGAGACCCCCGCCGCCGCCAGCGCGCGCGCCGTCTGAGCGCCGATGCCGCGGCTGGCGCCGGTCACGACCGCCGCCTGGCCCTTGAGTCCGCTCATGCCATCCCCCATCCGTCTGAAGCGCCGCCACCCTCGCACGGTGAGTTGACGCGCCGCCAGCCTGACAGGCGGTTAACGCAGGGAGACCTCCGGCGCCGCAAGGGCGCCGGAGGGGTCGATTCAGGCCGCGCAGCGGCGGCGGCGACCGAACAGCGCGGCGCCGCCGAAGGCCGCCAGCAGCAGCGGCGCGGCGGCGGGCAGCGGCACCGGCGCGACGTCGACCCGCAACGTGAACGACGAGTCGGCGAAGCCGTCGAGCGCGATGGCGTAGTTGACGTTGAGGTTGGCGAGATCCTCGATCACGTCCTGGCCCAGCAGCGCGGCCACCTCCAGATCGAGGTGGTCGAGCAACTCGGCGTAGGTCGCGAACAGCTCGGCCGTGTCGAGCGTCTGGGCGACGCCCCCGACGACGTCGCGCCGCAGCTCCCACAGACCGTCGGCGTTCAGCCACGCCAGCAGCAGGTCGTCGGTTTCGGGATTGCTGTCGAAATCCCAGAAGGCGCCGGTCGGCACCGCGTCCTGCGACATCCAGGGCCCGAAGATGCCTTCATAGGGGCCGTAAAGCCCGTTGCTGCTCAACAGGTCCTCGCCAAACACCATGTTGAAGCCGCTGCGCTCGGCGGCGAAGAAGCCGTCGAGGTTGAAATTCGGATTGCCGGCGGCGTCTCCGAACAGGCCGAACGGGAACTGGCTGTTGACGTTGACGTTCGAGGGGCCGAACTGGAACGTCGAGGAGAAGCTGAGGCCGTCGCCGGACGCCGAGGCGACAAAATTGCTCCCGACGCCGGTTCCGAGCGAGATGGTGAAGCCCTTCAGGTCCGATCCGGTCAGGTTCACCAGACGGTGGAACACCTGGTAGGGATCGCCGGGCGACTCCTGGACGCCGTTGGGGTCGACATCGAACACGAAGTCGACGGGCTCGAAGCCGGTGACCTGGTTCTTGAAGCGCTTGCCGCTCTGGAACGGGCTGTCGCAGGTGGCGGTGCTCGACGCCATGATGCAGCCGGTGGTGTTCTGCCCGCCGGCGGAGAATGCGCCGTTGACCACCTTGAGGCCGGGCGAGTTGGCCTCCGGCGCGGTGTAGGACACCCGGCCGTTGGTGATCGCGCCGGCGACGCCGCTGGTCACGTCGCGGTCGTAGATCACGCTGGCGCCGGTCGCGCCGGGCGCCACGTCCGGGCCGGGAACGACGTTTGCAAGATTCCAGCCGACGATGGTGGCGGCCGAGACGGGCTGCGCCGCGAAGGCCAGCGCCCCCAAGGCGACTGCGGACAGAAGCCGCGAAGATATCGAGAACATTAAATTTCCTCTCTGTTGACACGCCGAGGCGCAGCGCACCGCCCACAAGTCGAAACCATCCCTCGACGGAGCGCCGCTCAATAGCCGACGCTTCGCCTTCGACCGACCCAGGACACGCACGCCCCTCGGTTCATATTGTAAATTAAAAATATATTAATCGCAATCCATATCAGGCCGCATCGCGCCCCCTTGAGGCGAGAACATGGTTAACATGGCGCGGCGCCCGGTCGCATGAACCGGGTGGCGCGCGCGCGCGCTCCGGCTCATCCTGCGGCTGAAAAGCACGGAGACCCGCACAATGACCACTCCCGCATCGCCGGACAGGTTCAACTACGCCCTGATGGAGGCCGCGCTGCGCTTCATCGACGCCCGGCGCGAGGATCAGCCGAGGCTGGAGGCGGTCGCGGCGCATCTGGGCGTCTCGCCGGCGCATTTCCAGCGGATGTTCAGCGCCTGGGTCGGCGTCAGCCCAAAGCGCTATCTGCAATACCTCACGCTTGACCACGCCCGCCGCCTGCTGGCCGAGCGCGCCACGGTGCTGGATGCGACGTTTGCGGCGGGCCTGTCCTCGCCGGGGCGGCTGCACG
>Ga0210044_10006409_pt1 | contig 15516 bp, 17 predicted proteins | sample CryGey13umfilter_2_FD_183959 | JGI IMG/M metagenome (GOLD analysis project Ga0210044, IMG submission 183959) | Groundwater microbial communities from aquifer in Utah, USA - Crystal Geyser 4/9/14 3 um filter (SPAdes) (version 2) | ecosystem: Environmental > Aquatic > Deep subsurface >...
GCGCACTTCTGGTCTGCGTCTTACTTTGTGGTGAGCTGCGGCGGCGCGCCGCTGGCGGTGGTCAAACGCTATGTCGAGAACCAGAACTCCCCGGACAGACGCCGCAAGACTGCTGGCGACAGAAAGACAGGCGACAGAAAGACAGGCGACAGAGGAACTGTCGCTGAAAACAAGCAAAAGACGCCGGCTCATCCCTCGCCTGACGGCGAGGCCAGAACCAGAACCAGAAAGCAAGCCGCCCTTACCCAGCAATGAATTACTGGGATTGCGGGCTTGAGCTGTTCAAAGCACTGCACGCGACATCGGGCGCATGCGGCAGGTCCTTCGGCGACGTCGCGCGCCAATCCAGCATATTGCCCTTGACGTAGCGCGTGAATCCCCAGCGCCGCGCGAGCCCGGTTTCTTTTGCGCAGGTTGGATCCTGAACCGACGCATCGGCCACCGACGGATTCATGCCAATAAACACCACCGTACGCGGCAGCGCTCCAGCGACGGTCCAGTCGCGCTCAAGGCTGTAGCGGTAGCGGCCGCAATCAGAGAACACCGCCGCACCGCGCACGTCACCAGGAAGACGGATGCGCGTCTTGCCGCCGGGGTCGTGCATGGTCGACGGGTCGGCGCCGCGTTGATCGAAATTCTTCCCCAAAGCGATCTCCATCAGCATGCCCAAAGAAACCAGAAAACAGAATTTTTATACGAGGAATATGTGGACAATATCGCGCTCCATGACCGCGAAAGCCAAATGATCCACGCAAACCAGAAAAATCACGACGGTCACACCCGGCTGAATGGCGGCGGGCTTCAGATGACACAAAAACAAAAAAGCCGCAGCAAAACGAGGAAAGACGCCATTTGTTTTGGGGAGCGTGCAAGCGAAGCCCCCCTTACGCCGCCCACCTCGCCTCTCCTCTCCTACAGGAGACGCGCAGACAGCGCAATGGAACGGAGTAAAAGAAACATGAACGCCAAAATTGATATCGGTGCGGGGGCGGCGAACCCCGGCGCCCGATCTGACGCCCGGCCGTTTCTGGCGGAAGCGGCCATTGCGCGATTTTCGATTGCGTCTTTCGCGACGAGTACGGAAATCCTCGACGAGATCGCCGCCCTTGACGCAGCGCGGCGGCGCGGTGCGGCGCTGATCGTGAGCGACGGGGACGAATTCTTCGGTCTCGACATCCTGTCGACAACGACAGCGATCGGCGCTGCGAGGATCACGGGCGCCCAACCGATTTACTCTCGGTTCGGACCCGTGCTGGTGATTGTCACCCTTCGCGCGTCGGCGAACATCTCGCGCGCCGCGGCGTCGGGCTGGCTGATGGCGATCGAGGCGCTGGCGCCCACAGTGGCGAGCGCTCTCACCGTCGCACTCATCGCCGGAGCGAGGGGCGTCGAGTTCGCCGAATTCACAGCAACGAAGGCGCCCGTCCATGACGCCAATCGACACGCCGCGCTGCACTGTGCGGCGGTCGAAGCCGTCATCGAAAACAGAATCTGGAAACACTGAGCCGGGGAAGTCTCCGGCCTCCCGAAAGGACGATCACCCAATGACGCACAACCCCTTTGCTCAGACGATGGCGCTCTACCTTGTGGCTGGACGCGCCATGATGAAGGCCGCTTTTGACGCCCACGCCCTGTCGGCCGCCGTCGCATCATCTGTCGCATCATCTGTCGCATCGTCAAAAAACGAGAGCGACGTGGCGCTGTTCGATGCGGCGATCGAACGCTTTGAGCGCGTGGCTGGACCCTGCCGCGCCGCCACCCTCGCGCGGGCCAAGAAGATGTCGCAGAAGCCGGTCTCCGGGACCTGATCACAAAGATCTGATCACAAAGATCTGATCACAGAGTTCTGGCCAAAAAAGCGCCATAGCCGCCGATAGCGGCGCGGCGCAGATTTTGGAATCCACGCAGCGTCTCCATATTCACTTTATGCTGCACTGCACCATAACCAAAGGATGCTTCCGATGCACTTTTTGACCGACACTGCTTCGCGGCGCCGCGAGCGCACCCTTTCCGGGGTATCTCCAGCAGGGGGTGTGCAGCACCTTCTGATCGACCTCGACACCGGCACATTCAGGAACCACCACAGCGCCCACAGTGACGGCGCTGCGATCATCGCCGCCGCCAAACGCGGCGTTGTCGCAATCGGCGGCGATGCGAGACTGGCCTGCGTGGAAATCTCGCCCTCAGGCTCGCACCTGGTGTGGGACGAGAACGGATTCAGCGAACCGCATCTTCCCTGCATCGCCGACGCCATCCACACATTCCATCACGCCGCCTGAGCGCGTCTCTTGGGCGCGCCAATTCCCGGACACCCGCAGGCCGCCAGCGCCACGGCCGGGTGAAAGCCCTCTCGACCAAAGTCGAAGTTCAACCACGCCCAAAACTGCCGGCCAACAGGAGATGCGATGCGCGAGATCCCCTTGAATCAGCCGTCCAGCATCACTCGCTCTCTCGTCATGGGGCGGACCACCGCGCACAGCGCGGATCGGACCGGCGAAGTCGTCACTCTCCCGGTCCAATGGCGCGGACCGGGAGCGGGAACAACCCCGTGCGTCTCGCCCGCCGCACAGGCGCTCGCCCGGGTCAGTCACCCTGCCGACCCCACAGCCGACCCCACAGCCGACGCCACAGCCGACGCCACCAGGGCCGGCAGTGTGACGAAAGTCTTCCGCGTACACCCAATCCAAGCCCGAGAAGCCTGGCTGGAGCGCATGTGGCGGTTCTCCGACACGTCCCCAGCTCACGCGGCTACCGGGTTTCTGGTTTTTCACGGCGGGCCCTGCGACACGACCATCGCAGCTGGCCTTGACGCATCGCTGCGCGCGCATATTCGCGGCGACGCTTCTCGAAGGCGGTGGCTCAGCCCCGCAGATCTTGGCGCTGCCGGCGGCGTACTGCGTCAGCGACTCGCAAACCTTGACGCCGGCCAGAAGGCTGAACTCGCCGAGCGGATTTCGCTGGCCGAGCGGCGCGTGGTTGGCGCGGCGCTCCTGCGCTGCGCAACGGCCGCCAGCCGGGACCCAGCCAGAGGGGCCCCATCTGGCGATGGAGCAGTCGGCGATGGAGCAGTCGGCGATGGAGCAGTCGGCGAAGAGACCGCGCGCGAAGAAGCCGCGGCGACCGCGCGGGATGTGGTGGCGCAATCCGCCCGATGGCGCGCATGGCTGACGCGCATCGACACCCAGCCGCACCCTCCGCCCACGGCCTCCCATCGGGCGATGGACCTGATCCGAGCGCCAGCCGCGCCGCGTGATCCGGGCGGACACGGTCACACCCCCCACCCCATCTTCGGGTGGGACGTCGCGGCGGAGATCGCCGACGCGACGCTTGACGTCATGGACGACCTGCTTCGCTGACGAAGCGACAAGAAAGGATGCCGGCGCATGTTTTCACGCTTCACCTCAAAACGCGCGAGATTTGACGCCAGAGACGAATCCAAAGAATTTCCCCAGACGTTCGATCTGCCGAACTTCGCCGCCATCGCCATGAATGAGCGCCGGGCAATCGCCGCGGAGCGTGGCGGCGAAAACACCGCCGCCGTCCCGAATCCGCAGCCAGACCCCGGCGGCGCACGAGATCTTTCGGCCTTCGGCGTCGCCGCCCTTTCTGCGGACGACCATCACGCAGGACGTGTGATGCGCGATGCATCTCTGATCTGCCTTGCGGTCATGGCTGCGCTCGCGCTCGGGAAGCCGGGGGCGACGCTGGCGCTTGCGGCTTATGGCGCAGCCATGTTCAAACTGCTTCTCGACACCAGGCGCGACGACGACGAAAACCTCCAGACCGCCAGGCTCCAAGATTCGGAGACCCTGTACGGCGGATTGTTTCGATCCCTGCTCATCGGCGCCGCCACCTTCCATCTTGCCCACAAGGTGTTCCTTGGCCTGCCAGCCATGGCTGCGCCATGGTCCCATCTCGCCAACATCGCCTTGTGGTCCCTGGCGCCGCTGGCCGCACTCGCAGCGATTCTGCCGGCAGCCCTGGCGCTCCGCATAGCGGTGGCGATAGCACTGGTGACCGCCTGGAACTTTCTTCTGGCTGGCGCCGCCGCGTCGCTGCTGGTCACCGACTTCACCTGGGGGACGCCGGGCCGAAGCTACGTGCTGCTGCTCGCCGAGATCCTTCCTGCAGGCGCCCTCTCCAACCACGCTCTTGCCGCAGAAGTGCAAAAAACCCTGTTGGCCAACCCGGCAGCGACAGCCACGATCGGCGCCGCCATCGCCGGGCCGGCCCTCGCGCTGGCGGTGCGCCATGCCCTTGCGGGCTGGGCCCTGAACCGGACCGGATTCTCCGTGATCGCGGCGGTGACGCTCACGGCGCAGCCCCTGGTCTGGCTTGGCGCCGTCAATCTGGGCCTTGTAGGCGCCGAGAACGCCTGGGGGCCTACACTTTTCAATGACGCCGCGCGCCACATCGCGACATTCGCGCCGATCACCCTGGCCGCGCGCCTTTTGAGAACGCAGAGAAAGGGAGAATCTGACGACTGACGCCCGACAGGCTTACCCATGGAATGCCTGCGAAATCCCTCTCGACCGACGTCGAAAGCACGGCGCTTCCAGCACACGGAACGTCAGGCGGACAGGCCGCCTGCTGCGCATGAGGGTGCGGCGGTCGGGCCGGTATGCGACGAGAAATTTTGTTTCAGTTCAGAAACTGATCCAAAACGACGGTCGGGCGCGGCAGCGACGCCAAAAAACCGATACTCAATCGTAACAAACCTGTTACGCGGCGCAGGCGCTGCATTTTTTTTCAATTCTGAATTATCAGTCGTTATTGACGTTTATCAAGGCGTCTCACTTCCCCCTGAGCATAAACCCTGATAGGTTTCGCGTCATGGTTGTGAGAGACGCAAAAGGGCCCTGTCGTAAAACCGTAACCCACCTTCGTTCGCCACGAAGAGTGAGAAAGTGAGCGCAATGTCTTTCCTGATGGCCTCGTTCCCCAGGCTGGACGACGTGATATCCGATTCGATCGTAACTGCCGCGCCGCGCCAGATGGTCGCCGACGCAGTATCGCTGGTCGTGCGCGGACCATCAGGCATATGCCTCATAGACCCCGCCATGAAAATCGTCACATGCAACCAGCGCCTTCTCGATATCTTCGGCTACGCAGAGATCGCCGAGGTTTCGGGCATGGATTTTTCGCTGCTCATGGCGCCGTCCGAACGGCCGACGGCGCGCAAGATTCACCAGCGGCTTGACGAGGGCCTGATCACAGAGATCGACGGAGAATGGCGCGGCTTGACGCGGCGCGGCGAGGCCATCACCGTCTCTGACGTCTCGACGACATCCACCATGTCCAACGGCTCGAGAATCCGGCTTGCCTCGATTCAGGACATAACCAGGCGGCGCCATGACGATCCGGCGAACGCCCCGATCGGCGCTTCAGCCTTCGACATGCGGCTGATGGAGATCATCGCCAGCGACATGACCTCGGCGCTGAGCACAGCGCAAAAAGCCCTTACCGGGCTTGGCGCGGCGCTCGATAATATCGAACACGCCGCATGGAAACCCGGAGTCGACGAGATTGAAAACCAGATCCGCAAGATACAAGGCGTTCTCGAGCATGCGCAGCTGAGCCTCGGCAACAGGACCTACCACCGCATCGCGGTCAACATGCAGGACATGGCGGACGAGTGGAGTCTCGACCCGGCGTGGCTCGGCTACAACGTCGCCAACAACATCTCCATGCCGTGCCTTGCAATAATCGACCCTGGCGCGACGAAGAGCTGCATCAACAGCATTCTTCGATCGGCGCAAAACTACGTCACGAGCAGCAACGGGAAACGCAGCGACATTTCAATCTCTTTCGACGCCTTTTTCGAAGAAAAAAGTCCATATGGCGCAACCTCAGTCGCCGCGCCCGCCACATCAAGCAGTCACGCCGACGCCAGTACCGGCCCTCACATCAGCATCACCATCAGCAATCAAAAGCCGGTCTGCAATCTGGAGAAAGTCGGCCACCGCCTGTCTTTGAACCAACCCGCCACTTCAAACGATGCAATCGCGAACCTTAGCATGCAGGCGGCAAGCCGTCTCGCCGCAGATCATGGCGGAGAAATACGACTGGTGGAGGCTGCGGATGGCGGTCGAGGCCTGAGTATCATTTTACCACTCGCCATCACGTAATCTGCGGCGCAAAACAGAAGCCGTCGGCCCCCAAACTGTCGGCTTGCGACGTTGTTACGGGTGGCTGACGGGTGGCTGATGGAAAGACGTCAGCCTGGGCGCCAACCGGGCATCCTGCGGAGAGATCTGTTCGAGACATCTCGATGAAGCAGGAAACCGAAACCTCGAAACCTTCCCCGCTCCATGCGACGCATGGAAAAGAGAAATTCAGGAAGCCCCGGACTTCAGTCCGGGGTTGATCACCACCGCCACCACCCATGGCGCATGATCGGCTCATGGCTCATGAGCGACGCCCAGAATGATGCGCCAGAGACGTTTGCGGGCGGGCGCGGCAGCCTCTGTTCGGCGGGGCGAGAGAGGCGGGGCGAGAGAGGCGGGGCGAGATGCGCGCGCGGTCGCCCTGCCTGCCGTTGCGAACAGTCTGGCCGGTTCGTCCAGAACCGCGCGACGCATAGCGCGCGGCGGCTTGCAAAAGGTCCGGAAAAAGCGAAAATATGCCTCTGGCATCGGTGCGGCGCACGAGATGGACGCCTCACCCGATCCCAGCGAGAGGCAGAATGAAAACGGAAGAAATAATCATGTCAGACGCGCAGACCGCCCAGGAGGCCGACTTCAAATTCGCCAACCACGGCTCAGTCACCGTGCTGACGCCGATCTCTGAGGCGGCGAAAGCGTGGATCGACGAAAACATCGATCCCGATGCGCAGGTATGGGTCGGCGGCGTCGTCATAGAGCCGCGCTACGCGGACGCGGTTCTCATCGGGATCTCCGCCGACGGGCTCAGCATCGAAGCCGTGTAACCCCGAAGCCACACAGCCCCGAAGCCACGCAACCCCGAAGCCACACAGCCCCGAAGCCACACAGCCCCGAAGCCGGGAAACCCCGAAGCCGGGAAACCCCGAAGCCGCATGGCGCGGCGAGCCTCCCTCGATTCATCCAAAACAACATCGAAGACAAGATATCACGGCGGCGGGGGATGGCGGCCAGAAACCAAATATATCGTCAAAGTCCGTCTCCAGCGAGCCCGCCGCCTCACAAAGAGAGCCGAGCTCTCTTGGACGACATGAGACAAAAAAATCAACAACAACGAGGCAAGGCCCGACATCGCTTGGAACAACCCTGCTCAAACCCACAGCGTCTATCCAGCGCACCCGCCAGGTGCGATCGAGCGCAGATCGTCAAGCGCAGATCGAATACGCAAAAAAAAGAGAGTGTCAGTCATCATGTGGATTATCGAAAACCAGGCGGCGGTCGAGGTCGAGAGCGTAACCGAGGCGGACAAGCTGTTCGCCGCCGGCGCCACCATCTACTCAACGCTCGCGATGGCGGTATATCAGGGCGGCGTCGTCGCCACCCCCTTCGACAAGCCCATGCGCGAAGAGCACCTCTATGACACCCGCACCTGGTTCGCCGACGGCGTCATGAAGCCGGCAGGCCGTCAATCCACATACAAGGTTATACCCCGCAGATCGAAGCAGCTCCCGCAGCGCCTGCTGCGCTTCGATCCGGTCGGCGACAATTTGCCCAGCCGAAAAGGTCTCATTCTGCACGAATAGCGCCCATGACAGCCGACCCGCCGCAGATGCCCCGAGAGCCCTGGGCGGCGGCGGTCATGCCGCTGGCGGCGATCAAGCAATCGGAAGCGCCGACGAAATCGTTACAATGAGATCCTGTGAGATCTCTCTCGACTAAAGTCGAGAGCATGCCGCTTCCATCATGTGAGGTCTCAGGCGGCATGACCGCCTGCTCCACATGGGGTTGCGGCGGGCGGGGCGTCTTGCGACGGGTCCTTCCTGATTCAGTTCAACGAGATCCTCACAAAGAGATCATTAATCTTGCCGCGAGCATAAGATCGCACCCACCTCACCCTCAACCGCCAAAACTTGAGTGGCGGAAACTCTGGCGGTCGAAACCTTAGCGACCGACCCAACCCTATCTGAAATCGCCAACACCAACCATTCGCGCAGATCATCAGGCGGTCAGGCACACAGCCACACGGCCAGAAACACAGGCGGCCCAACAGGCGGCCACAGGAGATATGACCATGACCTCGATCAGCGCTCAAGGTGATCATCTCAACGAGATCCCGTTTCTTTGCGGCGCCAGCGGCCGGCCTCCAGAATATGCCGCGTCAGAAGAAACGGTGGCGTTCGCTGGTTTCGCGAACGGCATCACGCCGCCCCTTTCGATTCTCAAGTCGGTGACCGACATGTCGTCGGCCATGGCGGCGCTTTTCAACGTATATCTTCACAGTCGCCCGGACTGCGTAAAGCTCAAGAATACGCGGCGCCTGTCGGACAATGGACGGATCTATGTATGCGGCGGATTGCCCTCTGACCTCTGCGGTCAGAACAGGCTGTCGACGACAGCTATTTCAGACCCGGTGACACAAGCCATCATGGCGTCGATCAAAAAGCCTTCCTGTCATGACATCTTCTTTTCTGAAGATGGAAAACCGGTACGGCGAGGCGACCGCAGAGCCACGGTCGCAATCCTGAAAGTGAAAGATGCGCTTCTTGTCTTCGGAAAAGAGACCGGCATGATCGGGTCGAAATGCGAGATCAAAAGAGGATGGTGGGCGGCGCCGACAACGTTCGCCTTTCTTGATCCTCACGATCAGCGCTCCGACGTGAAATTTCAGTTCTGCAACTACAGAGTCATCGCGACCATCAGAGAAGGGGCGACGGAGAAGTCGCTGCTCCTTCCTTTCGATCATGATCAATACGAAAAACGGGACCTGAAATCTGCCTACGCGGCGCTGTTCAGGGACGCCAAGAAAATCCTGGACCACAGCCGGGGCAGTCTTGCGCACCCAGACGAACCAGCCCATTGGCGCCGTCCTTCCGAGCCGGTCTGGCCGTATGTCATGCCGTACGCCGCCCTGGACGAGGCGTCGATGGCAAAAATGCCTTCGGCGCTGCGCGCCATTGCGGAGACATTTATTCTCGACAATCCGACAGTCGACCATGCGAGGATCACCTGGACATCGGCGACGCGAAGCGAAAAGGAGACGGTCAGTGTGCGCGGGCACGCGAACAGGCGGGTTTTCAACAACAAGCCGATACCAAAAGAAATCCTGGACGAGGCCGTTCCCGACCGTGGTTTCGCCCAGACATTCAGTTCCAACAACTGGGGACGGATGCGTCCGATAGGAGCGATCACAATGACGGAAGATGTCGCCCGCTCCGACATCAGCGCGCACACCGTCATGCGTTACGCCAGCATGCGCGCCAACCACGAAAGCATGCGGGAACAAGCCTGACGATGGCCATTTCTTCGCCGGATCGTCCGATCGGACCGGCGAAGAAAAACCATCAGGAGAAAACCATGATCCAGACAACGGAAGATATTTTCGTCATCTATATCCAGGAGATCCCGACCGTCATGACTCTCGCCGGAGCCATCGTAGCGCTCCTTTCGGTGCGCCTTGTCGCCATGGCAATTCGAGCCTCCAGCTCAAACGGGAGAGACCCGGCCGGGGTCGGCGGTGAAATCGCCTGCGCGCTTTGCGCCGGAGGCGCGTGCATGATGGCCATGCTGTCTGGCGGCGTCGCCGTCCTTTCGGTCGGAACCTTAATCACCACATCATTGTTTTAACGCGATGCGGACGACACCCCCTGCACGAGACAATCCTTGCGCGAGACAATCCTTGCGCGAGACAACCATGACCAGCAAGAGGAAAGCCGCCCATGGCTTCCGAGAACAGATCGGCGTCATCGACGGCGCGAGCAGCCACAACCGACATGACCACGGCAGAACGCATTCGGCGCTTCGGCCCGCGCCCTGAATGGGCGCATGCTGGCGTCATTCTGCGTCCGACCGAAGTCCAGAGAGGCGCCGGCTATGCCGGCATTCTTCTTGACGCCCTCAGGCGCGAGCGCAGGCACAGAGCCATTGACGAAGGACATATCGTTCGCGGCGGCGACGTCGTGAAGTCCGTTCGTAAAATATTGAGTGCGCACCACATCGCCACCTGCGGCGACAACATTTCACCCGGTCGGTTCAACCGAATGCCGCCGACGCAGATCGCAACCCAGACCATTATCGTCAATAGCCAGACCATCGTTCCGGTCATATTCACAGACGGAACGGCCATCATCTTCACCCGCGAGAACGCCATTGCGAGAAAAGGAGCGCCCGCATGGCGTTACCCGCCATGGGCATGGCGCCTTGAAGGGGCCGCCGTCTTCACGCCGCCAGACATCGAGGATACCTCTTTCTCGGGCGGCGACCCGATCATCAAGCCCGGGAAGGCCGCTCGATCACGCACGGCTCGCCGTGCAACGACCATCCGGGGTGAAGTGACGTTCACGTATGCAAGCAAAGCCCACGCGCGGGCCAACATCAAGATCACGTGGCAAAAAACGCCAGCGAAAGCCGATCGATCACGGTCAAGCCATACGATCATATGGCCAGCGCCCGAAAACGACGATGAAAAGCGTGGTGCAGAGAAGGACTTTGCGGAAAAGAACGCCGCAAGGCGGTGCTTCACCGATGCGCTCAACCGCGACCTTGAGGCGATCTCCAAAGCGGCGCTGGCGGCGCCGACACAGAACAAATCCCAATTTGTCGACGTCATCGAGCACCACGCAGACCTGATCACCAGCACGACACAGCGGCTCGCCCATGACATGAACGCCCTGGTCGCCGGCGCCGTCATCGCCGCCAACAAGGCGGTCGCTTGCGGCGAACCGTATGAGCTGAAAAGGAAAACGGCGGCTGGCATACCGACGGTCATTCTGCTCGGCGCCTCTCACAACGCCAAAGCCGGCTTCACCGGCAAGGGGCCTGGCGGGCGACGATCGGCGATGATCGTCGCAGAGGCGTTGCGCAGGCGCGGCGTCAAGATTGACTTATTCGGGCAAAAATACACCCGAAATGGCAGTCAATGCGCCAACATCATTCGCAATCCTGTCGCTTACTTCTACCCAGCCGGGTCTGAAACAAACCATCAGGTCATCAGCGCTCTGAGAGAATGGCCTGAAATAAATGAAATCGCGAGGGAAGACGGATTTCGCGATATCGCGTAGAGACCCCAGGGCGGGGCGCAAGAACTATCGAAACGCTGCGCGAGGGCGGCGGAACAATAACGCCGGCCGCCCCCGCGCAGCGCAGATCTCACACAAAGGAGAATTCGATGTCATCTCAGGACAGGATCCAGATCGCCATGCTCGCCACGGCGCAATCCGAGAACCGCAAGTCGGGTTGCGCCCGTAGCGCGCAGATGTTCAGCGAAGCATCGATGATCGGACTTTCCCGACTGGCCGCCCGCGACAGCGCCGCCCGAAGCAGCGCAGACGGCCACGCGGCGCCCGGCGCCTCCAGAAACCCCGGCTACGGCGCCGCGGACAGCCAGTCGGCCGGCGCGGCGGGCGATACCCATTCCGACCGGCGGCAGGCCGCCTGAGACGGCGAAGGCCGCAGAAACCATAGCCCGCCCTTTGGCGGATCCGCTGAGGCGGCAGACAGGGAGACGTGTCTATGACGCAGCGACACACGATCATGGCGTGCATTTATGGCTCTACGCTTTACGGCACAGCCATGCCGGAAAGCGACGTGGACATTCACGCGGTTCACATTCCAGAAGGAGACGACATCCTGCTTGGCGTCGCGTCGCGCGCCCTTCCTGCGGGGCAGGCGCTGCTGGCCGAAGCCGGGGCCCGCTTCGGGTCGCCAACGGCGGCCAAGGCGCCGGAAGGATCCAGCTTTTCGCTGGCCTTTTTCATGAACATGCTCGCCGACAACAATGTCATCGCCCTTGAAATGCTGTTTGCGCCCGACCGATTCCTGATCGGGCGGACCGACCCCCTGCTGCATGAGATCCGCGAGAACCGTCACCGGTTCCTGAACCGCAAGGCGTCAAGCTTTCTCGGCTACATGAGCGCGCAGGCGAACGTCTATCGCCGCAAGGGCGACCGTCTCGCCACGATGAACGCGATGGCGGAGATCTGCGCAGCGATCATTGAGAAATCCGGCGGCAATGCGCGGCTGGCCGATCATCAGGACGAGATCCTGGCGCTCAACACGCAGATCGGACAGCAGGCGGCCACATCGGACAACGGCGGGCACGGCAAGCCTGCGATCAGAATACTGCCGCCGACGCCGGACCAGGGTCCGGGAAGCATCGGGATGCTCAACGTGTCCGGCACAAAACTGCACCTCACCTGCACTGTCAGCCACACGAGGAAGGTTCTTGAATCGGCCATCGCGAAATACGGCGAAAGGACGCGGGCGGCGGCGGCGAATCCGCAGAAAGCGGACATGAAGGCGGTCGGCCACGCCATCCGGATCGCGCTCGAAGCCGAGGAATATTTCAAGACCGGAACCATCACCATGCCGCGGCCCGAAGCGGAGACCCTGAAGGCGATTCGAACCGGAAGAATTGGTCTCGACGCCGCGACCAACATGATGGAGGAGGCGTTTTCTCGCGCCGAGGATGCGATCGCAGGCAGCATCCTGCCGGCCGAGCCGGATCGCGCCTACGTCAACGGCCTTGTCATCCGGGAATACCGGCGCGCAACCCGAGACGAAACGTAAGCTTACGTTCGGGTTGGCGCACCTCATAGCCGCTCAGGACAGGCCGGAATACAGGCCGGAATACGACGCAAGAGTCGGCGCGAAACCCTTCGCCGCGAACCCATGTCCGACCGGACCGGACGCACAGCGCCGGAGAAAGAGCGCGGAGGAGCAAGTATGACCCAAGGCGGCGCAAAGCATCTAACCGCCCTGAAACCCGGCGCCCTGAAACCCGGCGCTCCGCTACGCCTATGGCGGGCAGGATTGCAAACCGCCAGCCTGCTTGTCGAGCGCGCGATCGCCAGACTGCGCGACCACGAGACAAGCCTTCAGGTCACTGTGTCGTGCGCCAAGACAAGGAGCAGCACGGCGCCCTGGGCGAAATCCACGCAGCGCGCCGTGCTGTCGATCTCAAACAACAAATGCGCAACCCTTGGCGCGCAGACTGCGCTTGACCTGCTGATCTCCACCGCTCTGCGCGGCATCCACGAAAAAACGCCATCAGGGTTCGCCTACTCCTGGTCATGGGTCGCGATGATTGCGCGGGGCGGGTGGCGCGGTGGCGCATCGTTCGCGGCCGCTGGCGCAATCCGCATTCGACGTTTTCCGGTCGCGACCCAACCTCAAACGCCACATCTTTATATAGACACCGCCGCCGGACTTGTGATCATGCCGGACGGCGCCCGCCACAGCATCCGCGAAGTAAGCGCCACCACCCCATGGCAACGCATCGGATACCCCGACAAGGAAGCCAGAACCGGCGTCAAGGACCGAGAGGACGTCGTCCCGATTCACCCGGACATGCAGATCGTGGCCGCAGCAAGCGTTGCTCTCGGCATGCTCTCCCGGGCAGCCGCCGACAATGCAGTGGCCGCCAGCTCGCCGCTCGGGCCGACACGAGACCAGATCCGCCTGGCGCTCGCACTTGTGTTCGGTCCCGTGGTCTTGCTGCGCTGCGCCAACCACGCGCCGGCCGGCGACAGCCAGGGCGCAGCGCGCGCCAGAGCGCCGCAGGACTGGCCAAGCGACCCAAAATCGCTTGTCGACATGGAAGACTTTCGAGGTATCATCAGCGTTGCAGGTCATGACCGGGACTACCTGCCGTCACGGGTGGTCGTGACGTCGGCCATGCAGGCGACCCTCGACGAGGTCGAAGCCCTTGGACTTTTCTACTATACACTGGCCGGAGAAGAGGTCATGTCGGCGATTCACAATCTCGACGACAAGGAGGTCCTGTTGATGCTCGCCATCCTCGCGCTACGCGACGGCGCGACAAAGTCGAACCGGGTGAAATTGGACGCCTTGTGCGCCAGGGCCAGCCACCACGCGATACTCACCGCCCACAGCAAGATCGCCTCAATGAGACGGCGGGTCGCGGCGGTGACAAAGTCCGGCAGCGTCACGTCAAACCATAACTCAGACAAAGGAAAGATCTGCGCCTGAACACCAAGCAGAAAATATCCGGAAACGTCCCGGACAAAAGCGCCATGAAAAACGTCTCAGGCGCCACGACAAAGAGATACATATCCCTATACGCGCGCCCAGAGATCCACAAGGCGATCCAATCCGGCGACGCACAGCAAGAGGCAGATACGATGCGCGCACCCTTTCCTTTCGAAGCTGTCAAAGGCGCCAACGAAGACCGGACAGTCTCCATCTCGGCTCAAGTGCTGCGTCGGGCGATCGAGACCTACGCCACAATCGAGCCGCACGCCATCGAAGGTCTCGGACCGATCTTGATCCGGAACGAAGGCGTACGCCTGCTTCCCATCGACTACAGTCGGACAATCCATCTCGGCGTCATCGCGGCAGGATCAAAAAACCAGGAAGACTTCGCTGTGTTCGCCGACGCCATCATGAATGAGCAGCGCGACTACGCGAAGCCCTATGATGCTTGCGCATCCAACCCCTTCACCGAGACGCCCGCCGCCGATATGGCGCACAGACCCGCCCCAGGATGGTCATTCGCACAGCATGTCCGCCTGGAAGATCTCGCAGCCGCCCCTGCGGCCTGGATCGATCGCGCGCGGCGGGCGCCGCTGATCGTGACGCTGGCGCATGGAGAGTCTCCGCAGCAGAAAAGACGCCCAGTCTGCATTCTCATCGGCATCGAAGCGTTCGCCCGCCTCGAGGACAGCCGCGAAGCGCACAGCAGCGTCCCCAAAAACCTGATCAGCGACCAAGACCTTCTTAAGGCGCTCCTCGGCGCCACAGGTCAAGGAAGACGGTAACCGGGGTTCGCAGCGGCAAAAAAGGCGGTAAAGCGCAGCGGCGACCACCAGACGGTATCCATCCGGCGTGGCCGCCGATCGGCATCGCAGCCTACAGTATGAAGTCCGACGTCGCCAACGACGTAACGCCAGAGATCAGTACGCTGAAATCAGCAACGCCGTCACCATCGACATCGCCATGGATCGCACCGGACGCCATACGAATCTCACCGACGGCCTTGCTGAACGCCGCAGCGCCTATGAACATGAAATCCGCGTCCTTCGACGCCGCAGTATCAAGCACAATCGAAGACACATCGATCTTATCCTGACCGCGCTGGAAATCACCAATCCTGTCGATGCCCGACCCAGATGATTCCGACGACACGCTGAAGACAAACCGATCAGCGCCACTCCCGCCAAGAAGGGTGTCGGCGCCAAGGCCGCCGACAAGCAGGTCATTGCCGCGGCCGCCGACAAGCATATCGTTCCCGGCGCCGCCGTTCAGCACGTTGTTGGCCGACGATCCCACCAGCGTGTCGCTGAAGTTCGATCCGGTCAGATTTTCGATGGAAACAAACCGATCGCCGGCCGCATCTCCGGCGCCCTTGCCACCGTCGAGCCGCGCGATGACGCCAGATCTCGCCGTGCTGTAGGAGGCG
>Ga0210044_10006410_pt1 | contig 15515 bp, 14 predicted proteins | sample CryGey13umfilter_2_FD_183959 | JGI IMG/M metagenome (GOLD analysis project Ga0210044, IMG submission 183959) | Groundwater microbial communities from aquifer in Utah, USA - Crystal Geyser 4/9/14 3 um filter (SPAdes) (version 2) | ecosystem: Environmental > Aquatic > Deep subsurface >...
TAGGTCGGGGCGCAAATCGTTAGTAACGCTAATTGCGTTGTCAAACATCTCAAATAACGCATCCTTTTGGCTACGGGTGGAATATACTTCTACCTCTTTTTCTATTGCGTCCCTTATTACATCGGCCATAGATTTGCCTTCCAATTTAGCTTTGTATTTAACTTTCCTTTTTATTTCTGTTGTTAGCATTATTTGAGTTCGTTCCATAATAAAGTTATCGTATTACACCACTAAAGTTGTGTCAACGAAGTGTTTGACATAAAAGGTAAGCCATGGAACTATGAATTACTCTTAGTTCCATAGTACGGAATTGCAAGTTAAATTGCGAGAATTGGTTTTGAGTCACGAATTTGTAAGGAATAAAATTAGTTAGGTGACTACCCTGCAGTCCTTCAATTTCAAAAGACTTGTTTATCAAACGCTCTCTACTAAAACGACGCCTTCTCGTTTTGACTTGGCTACAGCTAATTCGTAAAGTCTTATAAGTTCTTCTTCAGAAGGTCTATATCCTACAGAAGTCCCGGACCCATAAAAACGTTCTAATTGAACAGTACCCTTATCATCATATTCATTACCACCTACACTCATAAGTCCACCAAAACAAGCCTTTTTATCAATTCCTTGTGCTTTTGCAATATCACGATGTTGTAGATTATTAAGCGTCTCTTCATCTAAGGTTATATCCGCTATCAATAATGGACCAACAAATTCTTCTCGGCCTGTTTGTTCGTAAGCAGGGGAATGTTCACAAATAAATTTATAGAGACCTTTGGGTAATATGGTTCCGAGAGCATCAAAAGGAACAATTTCATTCGGAGCCTTTGGTTCTTCTATCGTTATCGTTGGGGAAGTTGTCATAGGCGGGATTATAAACGAAAATATGGGTTATGGCAAGGTTATAGGATACTGGTGGAGATGGGGGGAATCGAACCCCCGTGCTAAAAGTATCTTTAATCAAAGTATTACAAGCTTTTCAATTTTTTAATAAGTGCAAGCGGATTAAATTGAAAAATCCGTAGCCTGCATAATGATTTCTTGCATAAAGTCGCAAAAGTACTTCTCGGTTTTGGTTGAGCCTAACCCTCGATACCGAAAAACCAAGTTGGTTAGACTGCTGAAAGGATAATTCCTAGTCGTATCTTAGACACTTCTATTACGCATATGCGGGTTCGAAGACGTCTGCAAATACATCAGCGTTGGTCTTTAATGCTGTTGCATTTAAGGTTTGATTCAGTTTTAAGACTTATGTCAGGTCTGCTTGCTTTGAAAAAGTCCTCTTTCAGGCGATGCCTTTACATCCCCAAACAAGCCGAATGATAACATAAATCGAAAAATTGTCTATAACGGCGTTTTATCTCCTTTGAGCCTTTAATTCTATGTCAACTTGCCGTTTTACCTGCGCCTCAATTAAAGCCCGTTTTTTATCTTCCTTCTTTTTTCCTTTCGCCAAACCTATTTCAATTTTAATAATATTGCCTTTTGTATAAAACTTTATCGGAATAATTGTATATCCCTGACGTTCAGTTTTAATTTTTAGAGTTTCTAATTCATTTTTATGAACCAAAAGCTTTCTGGTTCGAGTTGAATCATAATTTAAAATTGTGCTGGCTCTTGAATATATTGGCAAATTAAATCCCAGCAAAACAAGCGTATTATCTAAAATTTTTATGTAAGCACCCTGCAAAGTTCCCTTTCCTTCTTTAATAGACTTAACTTCATATCCCAAAAGCTTTACTCCAGCTTCCAATTTCTCAATAATTTCGTAATCGTGATATGCTTTTCGATTTCTAATTATTGTTGACATGTCATTTTCTTTATTCGTTAGTAATAAAAAACTTTTCACTTTTTCCAAAAATAATTTGAGTGGGAGTTTCTTTTGTTAGCGTAAACATTGTTGGAGTTTCGGGATCATTTTCGTCTGCTAGTGCCGTCTCTTTAATAAATTCCCCGTTTGTTTTATTGTATATTACAACCTTGTTTTCATCTAAAACGTATAAGCCGTCGCTTGAAGTTTGAATTTGAATTGGACTTTTTAATTTCGATTTGTCAATTTTAAAGTTCGAAGTTTTTGTTCCATTGCTATATTTAAAAATATCATTAGAGGCTAAAACATAAACTATATTTTCATCAACGGCAATTGATTTAGCATTACTCAAATCATCATCCTTAAGCCAAACGCGAGATTCAGTGTCCCTAAGTTTGAAAGTATGTATATTGGAAGAAGTTAACATATATAAAGTCGAAGATAGTGAATTAATTCCAATGTCTACAACATCTTGTACGTTTGCTGAATATGAATCTATTTTGTTTGTATCACCTTCCAAAGGACTAATAACTAAAAACCTTCGGTCGGATGTATATATAAAACACAAATCCTTATTTGAACTAATAAAAACGCTACATTTCAAAAATTTCACATCTGATAAATCCTTCGTAATAGTTTTAACTAATTTTGTTTTCAAATCTATTTGATAAAAAGTATTTTCAGAATAGTCCATAACGACAAAATTTCCTCTATATGTACTTATGCTAATCGGAAACAACTTTTTCGATATTGACGAATAGCTAATTAACTCTTTATGCATATTTTCCAGTTCATTTGTTTGTGTACCCTTTACTTCACCCGTTTTTGAAAGATTATATACATATTGATCGTTTGTATTTATTGGTGTTTCTGCGGATTTTGAATAGAACATTTTGTAGTTTGCAAAAACAAGCCCAGCTAACATTAACATTCCAACGGCAATTTGTTTGCCATTTCTAGATAATCTTTTTTTATCAACAATTCTTTTTGGACGTGATTTTGATTTGGACGAAGTTACTGTTTCAATTGTGCCAAAAGACGTTAATCCCGAAATTGATGATACGGGAGCAGTTTTCTTACTTTGATAAAATTTAAATTTGTCAGAAAGAGCGTGGTTTTTTTCGACTTTATTTTTAACCTTCCACATGACGTTTGAAAATGTATCTTTAATATTTACGTCTTTAAATTTTTCGGATGCCGATGTTGTTTGCTTTGCGTTTGCAATAGATGTTTTTATCAGTATTGCTGCGAGCTTATGTTTGTTTGGATCGGTTAAAACTGCGTTGTTTAAAGATCCTAAAGAATTTGTAATTTCTTGTTGAGGAAAGCTTTTTGCAAATTCTGGCGTTCCTATTATTACAACGTCGTCGGCCTCTAAAATGCTTGAATTTGTCCATAATTCATCCGAAGATTTATTTTGAGCAAGATCGCGAGCGCCAGTTCCTCTAATTAGATATACGGCTGGTGACCCAGCGTAAGTTGTATATAAAATTTGATTCCAAATTAATGCGGTTGCATAAGATATTGAGAGATTTGAATTTTGTGAACCCAATGTGGTTTTTCCATCTTTAGAATTGATTGAAGAAATTACTTGAGTTGCTCGTTTTAGTGACGTCTCTATTGCGTGTAAAGGCGTTTCGTCGGAGAGCTTGTAATAGTATTCTTGGATACTGTCAATAAATAATGAAGACACTTCGGTGAGATCGAAATCTCCATCTACGTTTATATTAAGGCAAACAAATAACGTTCCTCTTTTTTGAATTAGCGCTTGATCCGAGACGTCAAATTGATGCGTTAATACAATGTAATCGGGATTATTTAATAAGTTCTCTCCAATATGTTGTATTTTTAAAGAAAATTCCATAAGCAAATTATACCTTATGTTGGATATTGAAGAATATCGGTGCTATTTCGCAGGGAGGGGAATCATTAATTACAACGTTGTTAGCGTAATAAAGATTGTTATAAAAACAGCAATTAAATGAAGATATGCCAAAATAAACAAATATTTATTTGCATCACTTTTGATGGTTTTTGTCATAAATTTTATTTGTCTTATTACTACGATTGCGATTATTGCATAGACAAAAAGAAATACCTCAAGGGAAATTTTTATTATTAAAAAAAGATTAATTGAGTTTAAAAGATTTATATTTTCTATCATTTTGACGTTCTGTTTTTGTAACGCTCGCTTTGCGAACGTTTCAGCATATCCTGACCTTGAGGTCGGGGTCGCTGATATGCTTCAACTAAATCGGTAAGTTTGTCGTGTACTAGCCAAGGTTTTGGAATTGAATGAAATTCGAATTCGGTTTTCTCGGCCGCTGTTTGCACAAAAATACTTCCATAATCAAAAACAATATGAAAAAATTTTGAAGTTTCGTAAGTTACATCTTCAATGTTTGCAAGCGATGCCTCTGAAATGCGTTTTCCCCAAAATCCTCTAAAATCAACGTCAATTACCCGTTTATTTGTGATGATATAAACATTAAAATACCAAATTAAAAACGATTCAAATGTATATAGCATTGTTAGCATGTACCATAAAATAACTAAAACTAGTTGATACTGAGAAGGAAGATATTTAAAAGTATCTATTTCTGCATTTGTGAAATAAATCATTGAGGCTAAAGGGAAAACAATTAGTAAAATGCTAAAGAGCATCCAGCCTAAATTTGTAATTGGATGTCTACGGAGTAAAAAATAAAGGTTTTCCTTTCTCTCTTGAGATTCAAACCTAACATTTTTTGGTTTTTGCAAAAAAGAATCAAAAAGAATCATTAGTGTCTTAATTATACATTATGAAGGACGTCTTTTGTTAGCGTATAACAGTACACATTTGAAGCTCCTGCTAGTTTAAGAACTTTCGAAGCTTCTGCAATAGTTGTGCCTGTTGTTGCAACGTCATCGACCAAAAGTACTTTTTTCTTTTTCAATATCATTTTTTTATCTTTTAATTTAATTCTTCCTGCTAAATATTTGCGTCTTAAATCTCCGCTTAAACTTTTTTGACTTTTAGAATTTCGAGCTTTTTGTAGTACGTTATAAACGGGTTTATTTAAAATATTATGAATTTCGTCTGCAATGTATTCGGAGTGATTAATTATTCTAGTTGATAAAAGATTGCTTGACGATGGCGCAGGCACAATTAAATCGACCATACTAAATTGCTTAATTATTTGAATACTACATTCGTGGTAAATAAGCATTTTTAATATTGTGTAGCTTTTAGGCCCATATTTGGCTTTTAATATTATATTTTTGCTCGCTTTATTATATTCAAATGGAGAAAGAAAAATGTCTGGAGAATATTCTGTTTTGCATATCTTGTGGGGAATTCCTTTAATGCAAAGGTTGTCGCATTTAAGACATAAAGGAAAATCTATTATCTTAAGTTTTAATTTGCATTTGTTACATAAATTGTCTCCTAAATTTCCACACATAATGCAAACTGGCGGAAAAATTATTGAAAGAAGTGTTTCTGTAGTTGTCATAATCTAATTATGACTTTTTAGGTTAAACAATTTTTTGCTTTTTTGTTAAAATATCCTAATCAAAAAATGTCAAAACGATAACATTTTTCTTTTGCGAGCGTGTAGACCTTTAAATTGCCAATAGATGAAAGATAGACATTGGTGAAGCGAGCAACACGGAGCTTTGCCTCGCAAAGGTCCGTTAAATGGTATAGTATAGTTAACCAATCATGAAGAAAAATAATAAAAATTTAGATGCAAAACTGAAAATGCCGGAAAAAGAAAATTTAAACAAATGGGGATTTAATCCATTTAATATTGTTTTAGCGCTATTAATTGTGTGGAGCATTTTTTCGGTTTATTCATCTTCAATAATGCCTGAAGCAACTAAAGAGGTTCCAATGAGCGAAGTGTTTAACCTCGTTAAATCTGAATCGGTGGATAAAGTTGTAATACAAGGAAATAAATTAACTTTAACATTAAGAAATGGGGATGAATTGTCATCTAATAAAGAAGGACTAATTAGTTTTTATGAACTTTTATCAATCCAAGAAATTAATCCAGACCTTATAGTTGGTGGAATTTCAGAAAAACAAGAAGTTGCTTGGGTAGAAATTATTCTCAATTTAATTGTTCCGATAGCAATGATAGTTTTCTTTTTTTATATTTTTAGACAAGCGGGAAGATCTTCTGGCGGAATATTTAGCATTGGAAAGTCAAAGGCAAAATTATTTTTAAGAGGCGCCGAAAATCAAATAGGATTTTCAGAAGTTGCAGGAGCTGATGAAATTAAAAATGAACTTGTAGAAATAGTAGATTTTTTAAAATTTCCAGAAAAATATCGTAAATTAGGAGCAAGAATTCCCCGCGGAGTATTGTTAATTGGGCCCTCTGGCGTTGGAAAAACATTATTGGCAAGAGCAATTGCGGGAGAAGCAGGAGTTCCATTTTATTCCGTGGCTGGAAGTGAATTTATAGAAATGATAGTAGGAGTTGGATCTGCAAGAGTTCGCGATTTATTCAAAATGGCAAAAGAAAGTTCTCCTTCGTTAATATTTATTGATGAAATAGACGCAATTGGTAGACAGCGCGGACGCGGAATGGCAGGAAATAATGATGAACGCGAACAAACTTTAAATCAAATTTTAGTTGAGATGGATGGATTCGACCAACGCACAAACGTAATTATTATTGCGGCAACAAACAGACCCGATATGTTAGATTCTGCCCTTATACGGCCAGGAAGATTTGACAGACATATAAGGCTTGAACTTCCAGACGTAAAGGAAAGAGAAGAAATAATAAAAATCCACATGAAAGGAAAACCTTTTGCATCCGAAGTTGACATAAAAAGATTGGCAAGACAAACCGTTGGATTTAGTGGTGCAGATTTAGAGAATATGTTAAACGAGGCCGCAATTTTAGCGGCAAGAAGAAGTGGAAAAAGTATTGAAACTAAAGATTTAACCGAAGCCTCTACAAAAGTTAAACTGGGGCCTGGCAAAAAGTTATTACAAACCGAAGAAGAACGAAAAGTTATTGCATATCACGAAGCGGGTCACGCATTAGTTGCGACAATGAATGAAAAGGCCGATCCGGTTACAAGAATTTCAATAATTTCAAGATCTATGAGCTTGGGGCATACGGAATTTGTTCCAGAGAGCGGATCTAATAATCAAACGAAAGGAAAATTATTGGCAGCCATTCAAAGCTTACTTGGTGGTAGAGCCGCCGAAGAAGTTGTATTTTCAGAGCAAACAATAGGAGCGTCTAATGACATTGAGCGCGCAACTTATATTGCTCGCAAAATGGTTACGGATTTTGGAATGAGCAAATTGGGGCCAATTAATTATGTTGAAAGTAATGAAAGTTTGTGGGATGTAAGAGCCCAAAATAAATCAACTGGATATAGCAACGAAATCGCTCGCCAAATCGACACAGAGGTTTCGGAAATTATTACTACTCAGCTTGAGGAGTCAAAACAAGTTATTATTAAAAATCGTAAGGTTCTAGATTTAATTGTTAACAGGCTTTTGGAAGTAGAAACATTAGAGCAAGACGAATTTGAAAAAATCATAAAAGATAGTGGCATCGTGATTAAACAAGAAGTAACCCATAATTAACAAAAACAGGCTATTGCGTTACCGCGCATATTGTAGTTAAGTAATATCTATTACACAAGATATTGTAGTTCTGGCTAGATAGATTAAATTGCATATTTTGGGCGTTTAGACCTATTAAATTGGAGATAATTATGCTTTGTCCTTATTGTCGCAACAAAGAAACCAAAGTAGTAGACAAACGAAATGACGATGAATCTTCCGTCTCAAGACGGCGAAGAGAATGCCTGTCGTGTAAAAAAAGATTTACAACATACGAACGCGTAGATGAATTGAAAATTAAAGTAATAAAAAAGGATGGTTCAATTCAAGATTACGACAGAGCAAAATTATTAAGAGGGATTTTAATTTCGACAGAAAAAAGAATTTCAGGGGATGTGGCAGAAAAAATAGTAGACGAAATTGAAATGAGAATTTTAAATAGAAAGTCAAACGATGTTCCGGCGAGTGATATCGGTCGAATGGTATTAACGAGGCTAAAGCATTTAGATAAAGTAGCCTATTTGCGATTTGCAAGTGTATTTTTAGATTTTGAGGGAGTTAAAGAGTTTAAAGAAGAATTAGCAAAAATAGAGTAGATTAATTTAATTTTACAGTTTCAAAACTGGAAGATGTCGACTGCGTAAGCTGTCGACATCTTCACCAGGACAGGTAAAAAATATGAATAAATTAAAAGCAGAAAAATCGGCAACTGTTACGAGACCGGCTATGAATGCAGATTTAATTGCCAAAAGATATGCACAAGAAGGCGAGAAATCCTGGACAGACGTAGTAAAAAGAGTTTCTGGTCATGCTGGAGGAAAAGATAAGGAATTAAATAAGAGGTTTTTTGATGCGATACTTTCTGGCAGGTTTTTTCCATCAAGGATGACATATATGGGTACAAAGCATCCCTTTGCGTCTAGTTGTTTTGTTTTTCCTATAGAAGACAGCCTTGTTAGTATAATGAAAACTTTGAGTGAAGCTTGTCAAGTGCAAAAGTACGGTGGTGGTACTGGTTATAACTTCAGTCATTTACGTCCTCAAGGCGATATCATAAGTACGAGTGGAGGTGAAGCTAGTGGGCCAGTGTCGTTTATGGGTCTTTTTCATCGGGCAATGGAGGTTGTTCACCGGGCTGGAAAAAAACACGCTGCACAAATGGGTATACTTAATTGTGATCACCCAAACATTTACGAATTTATACAATGTAAAGATCAAGAAGGTGCTTTTTGGACATTTAATATATCTGTTGCTGTGACAGATGAATTTATGGAGGCAGTTAAAAACGATGCAGATTGGAATTTGAAATTCGGTGGAAAAATATATAAAACGGTGAAGGCAAAAGAGCTTTGGAATTACATAATTCAACACGCGTGGTTTAATGGGGATCCAGGGATTATCTTTATTGATACCGTAAATAAAAATAATAAGTATCCGGAAACGATAGAGGCTTGCAATCCATGTGGTGAACAAATGTTGCCACCACACGTATCGTGTAACCTTGGATCGGTCGATTTATCAAGATTTGTAATAAGTGGTGAAATAGATTGGGTCGGGTTAAAAGATACAGTACGTAGTGCTGTTCGGTTTTTAGATCACTCTGTTTTAAATGCCTATTGGCCAGTCAAAAAGATCCAAACAAAAACTAGAAAATATAGAAACATTGGACTTGGAGTTATGGGGTGGGCTGATATGCTTATTCTTCTTGGTGTTTCATATGATTCTAATGAGGCTATAAAACTTGGAGAAGAAGTAATGCGTATTATTGATGAAGTCGCCGATGATGAGTCCAAAATTATTGGTGGAGGAAAAAGAGTGAATACAACAGTTACCTCTATTGCGCCGACTGGCTCAATAAGTTTATTGGCAGGTTGTTCTTCAGGTATTGAACCACTTTTTGGTGTTGTGACGATGAAAAACACATATGTCGGATCATATAGCAATGTACATTGGATATTTGAGTCAATTGCGAAAGAAAGAGGGTTTTATAGTGAAGAGTTAATGAAACAAATAGCTGAACTGGGTTCGGTGCAAAATATTCCCGAAGTTCCTGACGATGTGAAATCTCTATTCAAGACAACTGGAGAGATTGCTTGGATCTGGCATGTTAAACACCAAGCAGCGTTTCAGAAAAACACAGATAATGCAGTTTCTAAAACAATAAATTTGCCGAATGATGCAACTGCAGAAGATGTTGAGAAGGCTTATTTCATGGCATATGAAATTGGTTGCAAAAGTATTACGGTTTACAGAGATGGTAGTAGGCAAATTCAAGTTATGGATGCTAAGCAAAAAGCTCGTGAAATGTGTCCGAATTGTAACGCAATATTATTTATGAATGATGGAGTAAAGTCTTGTGTGACTTGTGGATACACTCCAAGCAGGGACAATGAGGCAACCAACCCAACAATGAATAATGCAGAAATAAAAATTAACTCCGAAATAAATAAAGAGGCTGAAGTAAAAAAACCTCGTCCAGAAGTTGTAAATGGTAGGACATATAGGATTAGAACCCCATATGGGAAGGCTTTTATTACACTAAATAGGAATGGGACATCTGGTGAAAATCCATTTGAGGTTTTTGTTACGATTGGTAAGGCTGGTAGTGATGTTTCTGCTGTTGCCGAGGCTTTAGGAAGGTTAATTAGTGGATGGTTGAGAACATCAAAAAAACCACATGTGTCGTTAGGCGAAATCGTTGGGGAATTAAGTGGAATAGGGGGCGCAACGAGTCTTGGCTTTGGCAAAGATCGTGTCAGAAGTCTGCCAGACGCAATATCGAAGGTTTTACAGAAAGAGTTGGATGCAGTTGGCTTTGATGCATTAAAGATTGACAAACTTGGAGATATCGGTGACCAAAGACAGCTAGAAGTTTTTGATTTGCATGAAAGTACTTCAGTCGATCAAGTGGTTGAAGACTATATTAATGTGAATGCTAATAACGCCTCGGTATGCACAGAATGTGGGAACATGACTTTAGTTTATGCCGAAGGGTGTGAAAAATGTGTTTCTTGTGGATATAGTAAATGCTGAGTTAATTAGTTGGAAGAACAAATATGTTAAACGGTCAAGTTGAATTTTGTCACAAATTAGCTAGCGTAAAGTTTTTAGAACGTTACAGTAATAATCCATTTGTCAAAAAGAAGGATACCGTAGCTTCACATACTTGGAGGGTTGCCATCCTAGCCCTAATAATGAAAGAGGAATTTGAAAAAGAAGGAATAGATTTCACGCAGTTAATGTCGCTAATTCTTGTCCACGGCTTTATGGAATTTGGGAATAAAAATGTTAAAGCCCTTGGATTTCGTGACAGAAAGGAAAAGGCGGAAATTGAGAAAGAAAACGCGCAAAATCTTTTTGCAGGTTATCACGATACTCAATGGGGGAAAAGGCTATTCGCCTTAGTGTTAGAAATGTTGAACCCTAACACACAAGAGTCTTTAATTGCAAAGACATTGGATAATTACGAAAGTAATATGCACGTAGTCGAAGAAGTCGAGCCTTTGAAAGATAAGGACCACTGCAAAAGGACAATCGAATATATTGAAAGACGAAGGGGAATCGACAAGGTTTTAGATCAATTAATCAAAGTGCAATTGAAAGAGATAGAAAACATCAGTCGCAAATGAATGGGGATGATAGATAGAAAGATTGAAAATATTTTCGATGTTAGTTTTAAAAATGCATCTGTCTGCCCAGAGTGCGGGAATATGACGCTTGTTGAGGAGGAAGGTTGTGTAAAGTGTCATTCGTGCGCTTACAGCAGGTGCTAGGATTACTTGAAGGTCTTAAATTTGAATAAATTTAAGATTCGTAGAATTGAAGTTGAGAAAGTTTGGAGTTTTGGAATTGAAACTTTGGAATTTTTGAATCTCGAAATTTTAGATTTTGGAATTAGCAGGTGGCTTTGATCCTGCGGATCAAAGCCACCTTAATCTTTTGTTTCCCTTTTTGTTAGAATTTTTTTCATTTTAATATTAAATATTTTAATTATTCCTTTAATATCATTGGCTACACTTTAATTACGAGTAGTTAATTAGTTTAAATTTAAAGGGGGTGATTAAAATGAAAAAAATTCTAATGAGTTTGGCTATTATTTCACTATCCTTTGTTGGGCTATTTCAGGCAACGTCGGCCGCATTTGAAGAAACCGTAACAGTTGCCGGAACGTCATTCTCGATTGCAAGTGAGTTTCAAGGGGGAACTGGCCCTGCTGATACTAATACTGCCTTAAAGTTATTTAAAAATTTAGCGGGCGGAACGGATTTTGAAAATCTTACAGATACGGTTGAGGGCATGAACTTTGAAGACGTTGAGCCAGTTTGGCGGGGTAATTTTCCGCTTAAAATGTATAACAAAGGACTTGAAACTTTGGACATAATCTCTGCTGTAAATTATATAAGTGATGTAAATACAATAAGGGATGACATTTATGTTCAAATTAGCGTATGGGACGACGCAAACAATAACGGAGTCTTCGAGGTGACAGAAGAGGGCGACATGCTTGGATACGACACGATTTTAAGGTTGAGAAATGACAAGTTTGTATTGGGAGAAATTGCCCCAGGTGAAACAAAAGGCTTTGTTATGAAATTTGACGGAAGTGGAATAACACAGTCTAATGCAGGACAAAGTGCTGTATATGACTTTACTTTCACAGGAGTTGGTATGTAACGGTTTTGTGGTGAGTGATGAGTAATATATAGTTTGGATGAAAGATTGGCGGCCCGCCGTAGGCGGGCCGCCAACAATATCTTAATATGAAATACCTTGATATGAAGTTAATTTTTAAATTAGTTTTATTATTCTCAATCTTGATTGTTTGTTTTTTGAGTTATAAAGAAAAAAACAGCAACGATAATAACTTTGGATTTTATTTAGTTGATTCTGACTCAATGTCTCCAACGCTAAAAAAGGGAGATATCGTTATAACTCGACCCTTTGATTCATACTCTTCTAACGATATCGTGACTTTTATGTATCCATTTAATATGACTCAAACAATAACTCATCGAATTATTGGATATGAGAATGAAGAGACAACATCTTTTATAACTAAAGGTGATAAAAATACCACGGTTGATCCATGGAATTTGTCGGATGAGTTAATTAAGGGTAAGGTAGTTTTTTCAATTCCTTTTTTGGGACATTTAATTAAATTTATTCGTACTCCAGTTGGATTGCTTTTGTTTGTAGTTTTACCTTTGGGATTAAATATTATTTTGGAGGGCGACTCTTTGATAAAAGAATCTAGGTTATTTTGGATTATGTTTAAAAGAAGGAATAGTTTTAAAGTTAATAAATTAAAATGGAAATTGAAAAAAAGACTAGCAGTACAAAATCAAAACAGGGAGTCTTCCGTTTGATCGAAAGGTCTCCCTGTTTTCCTTTATCTATAGCTTAATTACTTTACAGCTTCTTTTAAAGGTTTTGCAGCTTTAAATCCTACTGCATTTCTTGCTCCAATAGTGATCTTAGCCCCAGTTTGTGGGTTTCGACCTTCTCTTGCAGCTCTTTTTCTTACTTCGAATGTCCCTAGTCCTGAGACCTGAACTTTCTCACCTCTTACTAACGTGGAGGTTACGGTTTCTACTAGCGCATCTACCATTCTTCGGACTTGAGCTTTCGGTGCGTCCAATTCTGTTGCTAGTTTGTCAACTAAATCTGATTTAGTCATGTATCTGTCACCTCCTTTTATAGCGAACTCGAAAATATATTTACCACTACGACCAATTAAAGCGCCGTGCCGTGGCTATAGATCTAACATACAGCTATATCAATTGATTTGTCAATCTTTCTCTATGACGCAGTTGATACTGCTCTTGTTTCTCTGATAACAATAATTTTAACCGTCCCTGGAAAAGTTTGCTCTACTTCAATCTTTTTTGCGATTTTGTTGCTTAAATTTACGGCTTCAACGTCTGTAATTTCTTGTGGTTGAACAATTACTCTTAATTCTCTTCCTGCCGATATTGCGAATGCTTTATCAACTCCATCAAATGATTTTGCCGCCTCTTCTAACGATTGCATTCTCTTTATAAAGTTTTCAAAATCGGCATATCTTGCCCCTGGTCTTGATCCAGAAATTGAATCCGCAATTTGAACTAGCACACCTTCAATTGAAGATGGCTTATCCATATGGTGCTCTCTTACTGCGGAAATAACTTTTGCGGGAATGTTAAATTGTTTAAGATAGTCGGCTCCTAGTTCGATATGATTGCCCTCCTTGTCAGTTATAACTTTTCCGATATCGTGTAGCAAGCAAGCGAGTTTTGTTATCGCAACGTCTGCGCCTATTTCGTTTGCAAGTTTAACTCCCATTTTGGTTTCTTCTAGCGTATGTTGAATCATATTTTGCCCATACGAAGTTCTATATTTATAATTGCCAAGTTTTTTAACTAATTCTTTAGGAAGATTATATACGCCAACTGTTTGGCACAATTCTTCGCCGGCATTTAAAATTACTTTGTCTATTTCTTCTGTTGTTTTTGCTACAACTTCTTCTATTCTTGCTGGATGAATTCGGCCATCTTTTAATAGCGTTTCTAGTGATACGCGCGCGATTTCTCTTCTTACCGAATCATAACTTGAAAGCCTAACTTCTCCATCCTCAAAATCTACGTTTACTCCAGTTTTATCTTCGAATGCTCTTATATTCCTACCTTCTTTCCCAATTATTTTTCCTTTTATGTCTTCGTCTGGAAGTTTTACAGTAGAAATTGTGTATTCTGCAACATAATCTGTTGATGCGTGTTGCATTGCGTCAACCAAAAGTTCTTTAGTTTTTGCGTCAATTTCGGTGTGAAGTTTTTCTTCTGCCTCTTTAATTTTTTTGGCTGTTTCGTTTTGTAGATCTTTCTCGAGGTCTTTTAGAATTATTTGTTTTGCTTCTTCTTTTGTTAGCGACGCAATTGATGATAATTTTTCGATTTGCTCTTGCCTTTTTGCTTCAACTTCTTTTAATTTATTTTCCCATTCTATTCTTAACTCGTTGGCTTTTTTAAAAGACGCTTCGTTTTCTCTCATTTTTTCATAAACCTCGTCTAGCCTTTGAGCAGCCCTTTTTTCTAACTCTATGGCTTTTTCTCGCGCTTTACTCGATTCACTTTCTCCTGCTTGTTTAATTTTTAATGCTTCATCTTTTGCATTCAAAATTATTTGTTTCGCTTCTCTTTCGGCGTCCTCTTTAACGTTTATGTCTTTTAGAGAATTTTCGATTTCTGGAGAATTTTTCTTTTCTTCCTTTTGCGATTGACCTTTTTTAGAAGATTTTGTGTTGTAAAAATATACTAGACCAGCCGTTGTTATTGCCGTAGTTACGGCTAAAAGCACCATGTCTGTTGACATTAAAATTTAGTATCGAATTTAGAGAGCTATATTTTGTGAATAGGTTTGCATTTGCAAACAAACCGTATAAATTACCTAATGTAATATAAATAATTGAATATCAATTTATTGTCGTTTTTGCACATATATCTCTTAAATATAATACTATTAATAAAACTATATCTAACTAGTGCCTATTGTATTTGTGAGTGAGGATACTGTCAACCGTATTGTGTACATCCTCCCAATCGTAACCTCGAGATAAAAGATAAGTTATAAGCTTTTGTTTTGTTTCTTTTGGGTTCTTTTGACGTTTAATTAGTTGACTATATTTTTTTTGCGCCGATTCTTCAATATTGTCTAATTCTTGAGTTTCGCCAATCTCAAGAAAAATATTTGAAACAATTTCTCGACTTACTCCTTTTGCAAATAATTCACTTTCTATAAGTTTTTTTCCTTTTGGATTTCTGGCTTTTAGTCTTTGATTTATAAACCACACGGCAAATTCATTATCATTAAGATAGTTCTTATTTAATAAGACATTAATTACCTTTTCGATTACAATTTCCTTTTGATCTCTTGGCAGTGATTTTAGTTCTTCTTTTTTATGAATTTTTTGTTTTATATATGTTTGTGTTTCTTTTATGCTATGTGGGCGAGAGGATAAATAAAAATATGCATTTTCGAGTAGTAACCCCTCTGCCGAAAGCCTTCTTAGAGATCCAACTTCTTTTTCGAAAATTTCGTCGCCCCTTGCAATTTTAGCTTCTAGCAGTTGGTCTGCATTAAGACTAAAGGAATAATCGTTAT
>Ga0210044_10006411_pt1 | contig 15515 bp, 27 predicted proteins | sample CryGey13umfilter_2_FD_183959 | JGI IMG/M metagenome (GOLD analysis project Ga0210044, IMG submission 183959) | Groundwater microbial communities from aquifer in Utah, USA - Crystal Geyser 4/9/14 3 um filter (SPAdes) (version 2) | ecosystem: Environmental > Aquatic > Deep subsurface >...
AATATTACCACTTTTAATAATACCCCAATTAATCTTTTAAATTGGAATAAAGATATATGTGAATTTTTATCAATACAAACAAGTGTATCTAATTTAATTAGTAAATTATTTTCTTTATTATTATTTATTAAATTCTTTTCTTTTTTTAGAATAATTCCACTACATTTTTTAGCTCCAATACACATCATAATTTTTTCATTTAAATCAATTTTTGTTTTTTCTCCATCAACTGTTTTATTTAATAATTTATAAGATATATAAATTTCGTTATAAACATCTGGTAGGGTACCTTTTTCGCCAATAATTTGCCCAACAAAATAATCGGATTTGGTAAAATATGGATCAACATCAGTTGACAATGTAATTAATCCTCCTGGAATAGCTGATGTCAATTTATTATTTTCTGATTGGATATTTGATATTTGATATTTTTGTATAAATAGGTTTAAAAGTCATATCTTTAAATATAATACCTGGTCTTATTTCTATTTCCATATCAATTTTTACAGTTCCTTTAATAATTGATCCGCCAAAAATACCTCCTTTAAGATCTTTAATTTTTGTACCTGGTTTATTAATATCAAAAGTACGTACAATATACATGAATAATGGGGAATTTAAATCTCTAACTGGTTCTGGAAGTTTAGTCAATGCTTTAATTAAAACATCAACTCCAATATCTAATTTAGCACATAATGGAATTATAGGTCTAGTTTCAGCACCTGTATTTTTAATAAAATTATGTGTTTGATCTTTATTTGCTAAAATATTTTATAATGAGCACAAATCTATTTTATTTTGAATAATTATTAATTTTTCAGATAAACCATATTCTTCTGCTGAAATCAAATGTTCAATTGTTTGTGGACTTGGACAATCTTCTTTTGCAGAAATAACAAGTAATGCATTATCCATAACAGATGCTCCAGATAACATTGTACCAATTAAATCTGCATGACCTGGACTGTCAACAATTGATATATGTTTTAGTAATTTTGCATTTTTTGAACAATATTTACACAATGACCCGGTCATAATATTTGAACTTGTTGTTTTATAAATATCTAATTCATCTTTGCAATCACATCCCCAGATTTTAAAATTAGCATATCCTAATTTTATCGTCATATTTCTTTTTTTTTCTTCTTTAAATTTACCAGTTGATATATTCGATAATATTCGTGTCAATGTAGATTTATCATGTGAAACGTTCCCAATGTCCATAAATTTATAGTAGGTTGATTGAGCATATTTATAATTATAATATATAATAATATCACTATTATATATGTATATTTCATTTTTTTATATAAATTAAATGTTTTGTCTGATTTTTTAGATTTACAATAATTGCAAATTACATAGAATAATCTATCAATATTATCTTTTTGCAGGATTGTTGAATCATCTTTGCAATTTGAACAAGAAACGTATTGTTCTTTGTATTTTTTAATAATATTTTCCATACATCTTGCATTAAATCTTCCCTTTAATGATAAAGTATCATTTTCTTTTATTGAACCTTCTGTTTGTAATTCACTTGTTATATATGCGAATAGATGTTCTGCTGGTCTATCTAATGCATTTAAAATATCAGTAAAATCATATAAAACAGTTCTTCTATTTTCAAATTTAATATTGATAGGTTTTAATTTTTTAACGGTTTTTTGCGATTCTTTTTTATTTTGAATTTTTTCCAAACATCTTTTAAGTAATTCATCATATGTAAATCCAGTCATTAATTCAAGTGTATCTTTTTGTTCAGTGTTTTTATGTAATTTGGATAACTCTTTTTCAATAAAATTTTCTAATTTAGTTGTATTTTTATTAGTGTTTTTGTTATTATTTTTGTTATTAACACATCCAACATCTGCAATACTATATTCTTCCATTGTTATAATATAATATAATATCTATTTATTATATTTAATCAAATTTTTTCAATTTTTATTAAATACAATTATTATTTTTTAGTAAAATCATCAATTAATTTTTTTATTTGAACAATAGTCGGTTTAGCGGAAATTCTCAAAGCTTCAATTCGTTGAACATTTGTTTCATGTTTCCATTTAATATCGTTAACAGTAGTAAGAGTTGTCAGTGTCCAATATGAAAATCCCAATAGACATAAATTACGTATAATATTCATATTATTCTTATTATAATATATTAATTATAATATATTTTTATATATCTTTATTCAATTTTTTTATTGAATAAAATTGAAAAAAACAATGTTTATATTAATAAATATATTATAATAAGAATAATATGAATATTTTCAATTATAAAAATCTTTTTATATTAAATAAAGATAAATCATTGTCAAAAAATACTCCATATAAACAAATAAATGTAGAAAAAAATGCATATTATTGCAATTTTAAAGATTATGATGATATAATAAATAATAATAAAAACAATGACATATTTAATGAAATGTGTGTCGAATATAATAATCAAGAATGTTCTGGAAAATGTCATCATATTGAAACAAAAAATATTAAAAAAAAATATAAAAAAAAGACAATAAATAAGAAATTAAGAACAATGATTTGGGAAAAATACAATGGTACTGAGTTTATGAAAGGTTTATGCGCATGTTGCCAAAATGCACAAATAAATATAATGAATTTTGATTGTGGACATATAGTTGCTGAATCAATGGGAGGTGAAACAAATTTAAAAAATTTAGCACCAATATGTAGATCATGTAATTCAAGCATGGGATCAAGAGATATGAGAGATTTTATGAAAGAGTTAGGAACATATCATCATTTAATTTTTTATTAATAATCAATTGATTCAATAATATCATAACATTGATAATATATATTTCTCAAGAATTTATTATCAATAGATCCAGAGCAAAAATTATTTATATTAATATTAGATTCATGGATAAAATTATTTGGATCAATATAATTCTTTTTATTGATCGTGCTATAAATTATATAAACCCATCCATTCCAAGAATTCCGCGAATATAGAAATTTTCCATAAATATCATTTAATTTTTTAATAATATTTAAACCACACTTAATTAATGATGGTTCAAAGTAAAAATCATGTTTATTAAAATGAGTGAATAATTTATTTTTTTCATCATTGGATAAATTATTATAAATATAATAAAATCTATCAGCTCTACCGAAAATTAAATTATCAATTCTTAATCCTAATAAATTATATGTTGTAAATTCAATTTGTTCATCAAAATATTTAACAAAATCATATGTATAACCTAATATATTTTTTAATTTCCCAATTTGTTCATAGCAAATTCCAGAATAATCCGAAACAATTTCAAATAAAATTATATGTCCTCCAGAATAAGGAAATGGCAATATTGGTCCAATATCTTCTTTTAAATAAACCCCTAAATTTTTATTATATTTGACAATTTTGGTTAATTCTGTCATATACGGTTTATTTTGTTGTTTTTTTGTTAATACAATATTCATCATATATTTTTATTATAATTATTTAAATTAAATCAGTAAATATATATTTCAATTTTAAAAAAATTGAAAAATACCATATTTTGATATACTGAACTGAATATAAATAACTAAATATCGTAATGTTAAAATGTTTATTATGCAATAAGGAAATAGATGGTAATGAATTAGAAACTCATTTCATAAAATGTATTGAATTAAAAAGAAAAATTATGATTTTATTTAACATATCCAGATTCAATATCATTACTACTTCTTATATCATTTCCCCTGGCATATTTTAAATAACATTTAGTGTTATTTTTATTACGTGAAAAAGCATAGCATTGTCCATTATCTCTACATATTTTTCTGCATTCGTCATAACTTTTTGTTGGTAAATTATACAATTCATGATACCAATATCCTATATTATCTTCTTTGGCAAATATTTTATAATTTTTTGTTTTATATTCTTCAACTTTATCATAAATTTGATTTAATCTATCAATAATATCGATATCATTGACAATTAATTTATTAAAAACACCAGTTGTCGATGCTAATTTATTAGTATCAATGGTGTCATATATATCAGTATTATTAACAATCATTTTATTAGTTGTTAGAGTATTTGTTTTTAAATTTTGTGTTGCATCTAATTTATCAGTAGAAAGATCAGTTGTATTATAAAAATTTTTAATATCCTCAATATCTCTTGAAGCATCAAAATTTTCATTTATTATGTTATTATTAGTAGTAGTATTATTGGTATTCATATTCATAAGAGTAATTAAAATTATAATAATTATTATAATCCACATATAATTATTATATAAAAAAATTAACTATATCCAATATATCCTCCAGAAACAACTGCACTATTTGGTGTTCCATTGGGAGTACCTTTTCGTGTTCTAATAAAACATGCGCCATTATTAATAAATTGATATAAATTACAACCTGGTTCTCTTTCACACTTTTGTTTACAAGCTGATTCACTACTTCCATATTCATATCCATCAATTTCATTACCAGGAAAATCAATGTAGGAAAAAGTAGTAAAATTACGATGATTTGTTCTTCTACTATCCTCTAATTGTTTTTCTAAATAATTTAATTTTTCTATGATATCAACTGATCCAAAATTAACTTTTTTAAATTTAGCAATATTTGCATTTATTGTATCTGTATTTATTTTATCTGTTATATCATTATCAGAAATAATTAAATTTGTAGTATTTGATTCATTTGTTTTAATATTTTTAGCATCGATATTATTAATAATTATTTTACCACTGTTATAAAGTGATTGTATATTTTGTACCGCCTCAACTGTATTAGATTCATCAAAAAATTCGAATTTTTTTAACAATTTATCTTTTATTTCATCATCTGGTTCACTAAATTCAACATATCCCGAAGCAATAACAGAATTTAAATAATTGCCTGTTGGAGTATTCCTCTGCGATTTTAACATACATTTTCCATTATTTAGGAGTAAATAAACATGACAACTAGTATCGCTTTTACATTTTGCGATGCAGTCAGGCTCATTGCTATTTAGAAATACAGATAAATCATTACCTGGAAAATCGGTCCCAGGAGGAGCTTTTGTAAAATTTTTATATTGAGTTTTTTTATTTAAATTGTTGGATATTTGATTTATTTTATCTTGAATATCAATTCCACCAACATATAAATTTGTAAAAGTTGCATTGTTTGCATTTATATTATTTGTTTGAACATTTTTTAAAAAATCGATACCATTTAATTCTAATTTATTGGTTGTAATTTGCGGAGTTGTAAGACTATTCGAAGAAATATTATTTATTGTAAGATTTCCATCCTTAAAATATTTACCAACAACACCAATATCAAATTTTTCATATTTATAATGATTATTATTCAAAATTATTACGATAAATATAACAATTATAACAATATATATCAACATATATATTATATTGTTATATTAAATATTATGAAATTATAAAATAATACAATTATTTTTTTGTAACAATGATTTATTGTTCACATTGTTTACATTATTCATATTGTTCATATTGTTCATATTATTACAACATGAACCTTTTCCATTGAATGGTTTGGGCGCCAAATCATAAAACATACACATATTCGGAATATATTGGGAAATTATATTTGCCACATCGGAACCTAAATTTAAATAATTATTTATATCGATGAGATCAATTTGTTCCTTCATTTTATTAAATTCTATCAATTTTAATGTATCAATCATTTGTTGTTTTCTTTTTTTATAAAATTTATTTATTCCAAGTTTTTTACCAATTATTTTTAATTCTTTAACACGTATTTTATTATAATCTTTTTTGGTTTTATTTTCCATTTGTTATGTTATATTATGTTATATATTATAAATGACTATTTAAATAAATTTCAATTTTATTTAAAAAAAAATGAAAATTTATATTATCATATGAATCCATATTGTAATATATTATATATAATGTCAAAATATAATTTCAAATTATATATTGTCGACGGGTATGTGAGAGATATGTTATTAAATACTAAATCAAAAGATGTTGATTATGTAGCTGTACCATTATATGAGTGTGATGATAAAAAAAAAGTATATGATGAATTATGTTTATATTTAGAAGAAAATAAATATAAAATATTTTATAAAAAAGAAGATTGTTATACAATTCGTGCAGAGAAAAATAAAGTATTTTATGATATTGTATTGCCAAGGAATGAATCATATAATTCAGAATCAAGAATACCCGAATGTAAAATCGGAACATTAAAAGAAGATTTATTAAGAAGAGATTTTACTATAAATGCATTGGCAATGGATGTTGAAACTAAAGAAATAATTGATTATTGTAATGGACAATCCGATTTAAAAAATAAATTATTACGAACTCCATTTAATTCAAATGAATCGTTATTTGATGACCCATTAAGAATATTGCGTTGTTTACGTTTATCAATTACAAAAGGATTTACAATAAGCAATGAATTATTAGAATCAATTAAAAATCAAAAATTATATGAAAAATTTAAAAAAACGATTTCACGTGAAAGAATCAGTGATGAACTTTGTAAAATGTTATCATATGATACATTAAAATCATTAGAAATATTTAATACTTTAAAAAAATTAAATAATGATTTATATAATTATATTTTTACAATGATTCCATTGACAACTAATATGAAAATTAAATAAATTAAGGGGTGAATCTATTTGGAGCACGTGGAAACATTGAACATTTGCGGATATTATTCAATCCCAAAAATAGCATTACAACTCTTTCTAATCCAATACCGGCTCCTCCATGTGGAAATGCCCCATTTTGGAAAGATTTAATATATGAAGAAATGCTTTCAAGAGGAACTCCACAATCTTCTGCTCTTTTTTGTAAAACTTCTGGATCATGGATCCTTTGTGCACCAGAAGTTATTTCTTCACCACGTAGAAAAACATCATAAGAATTTGTATAATTTGGATCTTTACTATCTAACATTGTATAAAATGGTCTAGCATTTTTCGGATATTTATCAACAATAAATAAGTCAATATCATGTTTTTTTTTCATCAGTTGTCCTAATAGTTTTTCTTATTTTGTATTAAAATCGCCAAATTCATCAAGTTTCTCCCCAGCTTCAGAAAGCATTGAACGTGCTTCTTTAAAATCAATCACTGGAGTATTTTTATTATATTTGAGCGGTTCAAATGGATATTGTTTATTTACAGCATTAAGTTCTTCTTTGCAGTTTTCATTTAATTGATCAAAAATAAATACTAACAGATTACTCAATACTTGTAAAATTTCAGAATAATGTTCTTTTATTTCCATTTCAAAATCCATTCCAACAAATTCACATAAGTGGCGATGGGACAAAAAAGAAGAAATAAAAGATATTTCAATAAGTAGAACATCTTTTACATGGGAATTCCTTTCCCATCTCCATTAGATGGGAAACATATAACATATGTATGGTTCGATGCATTATTGAATTATATTACTGGAGCAAATATATTATTCAAGGATGAAAATAATTTAAAAATGATACATATTATTGGGAAAGATATTATTTGGTTTCATAGTGTTATATATCCAGAAATATTAAAAAGTTGTAATCTTGATAAATATTTACCGAAAAAAATACTCGTCCATGGATTTATTGTCGATAATAATGGTCAGAAAATGTCAAAATCAATTGGTAATGTTATTGATGTTGAATATTTAATAAATAAATATCCAATTAATGCAATTCGAAATTATTTAATATTAGAAACTAATTTTGACGACGATTTTCCTTTTTCGGAAAAAAGATTAGTTGATTGTTATAATAATGAATTAATAAAATCATTTGGAAACTTATTCCAAAGATTTTGTTCATTAGTTAAACCAGTCCAAGAAATATTTAATAAAAATCTAGATACTACATGTGATTTGGGTGAAATAAATAAATTTTTGAATGAATTTATCAATACATTTAATTTTAATGAATATAAAAAAAAATATATTCATATTTAAATAATTCCAATAAACTAATAACAGATAAAAAACCATGGGAATTAGACGATGAACAAAAAATAAAAGTATTAAATGTAATATACTATGATTTAATATGTGCAAGTTTATTATTAAAATCAATAATTCCTGATAAAATAGATAAACTATTTGATTATTTAGGTATAACAATTGATTTTAATATTAAACCAATAAATATAAAAAGCGATATAAAAATAAAAGCATTTAATTTATTAAAATAATTATCTATTTTTTTTGCGAATCAATTATATTTTTAAGATCATTTTCTAAAATAAAAGTTTTTTCCCAATTATCCATTACATGTTTCCTTATATTATTTTTTAACAGAAATGCTTCAAATTTAATTTTTAATCCAATGAATGGATTTTCTAAAGTATCTGTTGTTAATGATATATCAAAACATGATCCCAATTTTGACAAAATTCCAAAAACCCTTGAGCTCGAATTAAGAGATAAATTTCCAACCCCAGAATTAGGAAAGACTTGTCCTAATATTTGCACTAGATTCCTTTTAGGAAAATTATATTGTAATTCATGATTAAAATTAAATTTTTCATGATGTTCCCTATTATTAGAATAATAATTTATCTCTAAATCGGACCCTTGTATTTCCTTCTCAAATAAAAAGTCAACTAATGAAAATATATCACAATCTAATAAAAAATTATATGAAACTGTATGAACATATCTTTTTATTTTTTTATTATCATATGATATTATTATTTCTTTAGAATAATATGTATTCATATTAATACTGTCTGTTTTATTATAATAATCACAATCACATTTTTCATTATTTTTTTCTTTTTCTACAAGACATTTTATTGCATCCATTGAATTTTTTGATTCAATTTTAAATATATCTAAATCATAATTGTTTTTCATTTTTGTACTTATAATTTGATCTAATTGGTCATTTTCTTTTTTTTCTTGGTCATTTTTATGTTTAAAAATACATATTCCATTTGATGTTATTAATTCATTGTTATTTATTTTTTGTGTTATTTGCGAAACCGGTAATTTTTTTTTTAAATCTGTTGAAACATCGATTTTATCAACAAATAAAGTTGTATTATAATCTTGTATATTATTTATATTATATATAGGCAACAATATTGTGTCAATGAATTTTATTTGTTCTTCTAATGACTTCATAATAAATAATTGTATAATTATAATCATATATAATTTTTCATAACATCATATGCTAATTTGAAACTATTTTGATTAAAAAATAAGCGCAATGATAATCCAGGGAAATAAGTATTTATAACAGTATTAATATAACATGCTTCTATTTTTTTTTTATTATATAAATTACAACTTTTATCTAATATTTGTTCAATAATATGATGTAAAATAATACCAAATTTTTGAACGGAATTCTCTTTTTTTTTAAAAATATCTTTTAATGTTTTAAATTTTTTTTTAATTAATCTATGTGAACACAAAAAAGAATCTTTATCTTTTAATTGTTTAAACAAATCTTCATTTTTTTTTTCTGTAATATCATCATCATCTTTTATTGCTTTGAATTTATCTAATATTGGTATTTTAATATCATCTTCAAAAAAATAATGGACAAAATCATCAATACTCTTATGATTATATTTTTCAATCATCCAATCAGATAAATTATTAATATAATTATCAATAATTCTAAAAGTATCATATGTTATTGTATTGGTATATTTTTTAGTAATCACTAAATTCGTATAGATTCCTCTTATAATTTGTTTGTATGATATACTTGACATAAATTTAATAATTAATATATATTATTATATATACATACAAATCATATATTTTTCAATTTTTTATAAAAAATTAATATATGTATTCAGTTATCATTTCATGAATAACTATATGTCCACCTACTATTGGAAATGGAAATACTGTTGTTATTTTATTGTTTATTTTTATCGTTTCGATTAATTTATTTAGTATTTCCTTCCTTTTTATTTTTATTTCTCTGAATTTTAATGCTTTTTCACTTTTTTTACCTATTTTAGTATTGTTTAAATCTAATTTTATAATTGAAGTATTTTTTAAAAACGCTTTTGCACCTTCATCTTCTATAGGATTATTGAATAAACTTAATTCTCTAATTGAAGTATTTATCGTTAATGCTTTTGCACCTTCATCTCCTATATTATTCGATAATAAATGTAATTGTGTAATTGAAGTATTTTTTGATAAATCTATTGCACCTTCATCTCCTATTTTATTACATGATAAATCTAATTGTTTTATCAAAGTATTTATTGATAATACTTACCCCAATACCCTACTAAATTATATGATAAATCTAATTGCATTATTAAAGTATTTTTTAATAATTCTCTAGCACCTGTCAATCTTATTTTATTTCGAGATAAATTTAATTGTGTAATTGAAGTATTTGTTGATAATGCTTTTGCACCTTCATCTCCTTTTTGATTACAAGTTAAATTTAATAATGTAATTTTATATTTATTTATAAAAGGTAAAATAAAAATTATAAGACAAACATCATTTATTTCACTGTTTGCTAAATTTAATTCTTTTGTTTCTGGCACAACTTTTAATTGTTCTTTAAAACGTAGTAATATATTATTCATCTTTGTGTTTTATGACTAATTGTATAATTGTATAATTATTTTTTTTTCAATTTTTAAAATTGAAAAAAAATATATAATAGATACATTATATTATATATTATAATAAACGATGTTACGTAAAGAAAAAGACAATAATTATAGGATAGCAATTGTTGATCAAGATAAATGTAAGCCAAAAAAATGTAATAATGAATGTAAAAATTCATGTCCAGTTGTAAAATTAGGTAAAAAAATTATTGAAATTGAAAAATTTGCAACAATATCAGAAAATATGTGTATTGGTTGTGGAATTTGCGTTAAAAAATGTCCTTTTAATGCAATTGAAATAATTAATATTCCAAAACAATTAGAACATGAAACAGTTCATAGATATGGAGAAAATTCATTTAAACTGCATAGATTACCATTACCAAAAATAAATACTGTTTTAGGATTGATTGGAATCAATGGTATTGGTAAATCAACAGCAATGAAAATTTTGGGTAATAAATTGAATTTAAATTTGGGGAATTACCGAAATCCTCCTGAATTGTCAGATATTGTTAAATATTATAGAGGATCTGATTTACAAAGTTATTTTAAAAATAAAAAAACAATTAGTTTTAAACCGCAATATGTTGATGTAATTCAGCAAACAATTAAAGGAAAAGTAAAAGATTATATCGATATAAATGATTCTAAAAGTAAAGATTTAGTAAATCAATTGGATTTAACACCAGTATTAGAAAGGGATATTAGTAAATTATCTGGAGGGGAATTGCAGAGATTTACATTATATAAAACATGTGAAAAAAAAGCGGATGTATATATATTTGACGAACCAACATCATATTTAGATATTAAACAAAGAATAAGCATGGCACAACTTGTTAGATAAATGACATTAGACAATTATGTTATTGTTACAGAACATGATTTATCTATTTTAGATTATATGTCAGATAATGTATGCTGTATGTATGGAAAACCTGGAGCATATGGAGTTGTATCATATCCATTTAATGTAAGAGATGGAATAAATGTATTTTTATCTGGATATATACCAACAGAAAATATGAGATTCAGAGATTTTGAATTAAAATTTAAAGTAGCGGAAAATCTCAGTGATCTTGAAGAAAAAAAAAACTCCACATAGAATTAAATATCCAAAAATGATAAAGACATTTGGCAAAGATTTTAAATTAAATATTGAAGCAGGATATTTTGAGGAATCTGAAATTATTGTACTACTTGGCCAAAATGGTATGGGAAAAACAACTTTTGTCAGAATGTTAGCTGGCTTTGAAAAACCAGATGATGAAAAAACAGAAATACCTAAATTAACTATATCATATAAACCACAAAAAATAGCACCTAGTTTTAATGGAACTGTGAGAGAATTATTACAAGGAATAATATTATCAGCATTAAATAATACTCAATTTACAATAGAAGTATTAAAACCAATGAAAATTGATGATCTAATGAATCAAAAAGTTTGTACATTAAGTGGAGGTGAATTGCAAAGAGTCGCAATTGTTATGGTTCTTGGAACCCCTGCTGATTTATATTTGATTGATGAACCATCTACATATTTAGATTGTGAACAAAGATTAGTAATTGCTAAAATTATTAAACGTTTTATAAAAAGTAATAATAAAACGTGTTTTATAGTTGAACATGATTTTATGATGAGTACATATTTAGCAGATAGGGTAATTGTATATGAAGGAACTCCTTCAGTGCATGCGACAGTTACTAAGCCGAAAGGAATGGAAACCGGTATGAATAATTTTTTGAAACAATTAAATGTAACATTTCGCAGAGATAAAGAAACTGGGCGTCCACGAATTAATAAATTAAATTCCCAAAAAGATAAAGAACAAAAAAATTCTGGCATTTATTTTTATAATGAATAAAAATGAATAATTTTTTCTTTATTAAATATTATATAATTTAATTTAATAATATGCAACATAATATGACATTGAATGATCCATGGTTTGATTATGTTAAGAATAATATAAAAATATATGAAGGAAGATGTAATAAAAAAAAATAAATATTGGAGACACAATTATATTTAATCATCATACAAAAAAGGATGAATTGCCATTTAGTAAAAAAGTAGAAAATGTATATATTTTTAAATCATTTGAAGAAGCAATGAAAACATTACCACTTGATCAAATACTCCCAAATGTTAAAACAGTTGAAGATGGAATTGAAATATATAAAAAATATGTTTCTATTGATACACAAAATAAATTTGGAGTTATGCTGATTCAATTGGTTTAACATAAACATATTCAAAAATGATATTATTCAGATCATTAATTTCCATACAAATTGTATTTGTATCATATAATTTCACAAATAATAAATTTTTTAAATCTAAATTATATTTTGTTCTATAATTATTTATATTATTTATAATTGTATGATCATTTTGTGTATTAAATACAATTAATTTTTCTAAAGTTAAATTTGATTTAGAAATATCATCATCCCAATTAATTGAACAACTTCCTACATTTAATTTTTTTATTTTATTATTATTAGTATTAAATGAATTTAGACCTTTGCTGGTTATTTTATTATTATAAAGATATAATGATTCTAGAGTTTTATTATATGATATCAATTTAGCTCCTTTATCAGTAATTTTATTGCTACATAAATTTAATTTTTTTACATTTGGATTGTTATTTAAAAATGGTAATATAAAATCGTCTATATTATCATCTGTCCCTATCAACAAGCCATAATTTACCGCGTTCTACTGCTTGATTAAAAAGAAATTTAATTTAGGCGGTATATTATTCATAATTATTTATTTGTTATATAATTATAAATAAAATATATTTCAATTTTTTAATAATTAATTTTAAGTAATTTTTTAAGATAGATAACTAATTTCCAATCATCATTTGTAAGATCATCTTTATGATATTTTTTTAGTAAATCAATTGATTGTCTAGTTAGATGTGAAAAAAGTAAAGTTGATTTATCAAAATGTTTATTGTAAATGGGAATATGTTTATCTTTATTTTTTTTTTGTTTTTCAGCTAATTGTTTGTTATATTCTTCTTGTTTTTTTTCTTCTTTTTCTAATCTTTTTATTTTCTTTTGTACTAAACGTTCTTGTTTACGTTTTAATTCTTGTTGTCGTTTTATTTTATTAATAATTGAATTTGGGACAACTGCTTTTTTTTTAGATTTGTTTGGAATTGGCATATATAAATTTAATTATTTGTATTATACAAAGTAAAATCAATAAAATTAATAATTATTAATCTATAATATTTTTTGTCAATTTTATTTTATTTAATTTTATTTAATTTAATAATATATGGGACGTTGTTCATCGAAAAATAAAATTAATGATATATTTTTTAATGATTATCATAAAAAAATTATACAAAAAAATTGGGAATATATTAAAGAAAATGATAAAGTGACAAAATTATTAAATATAATGTATGATGAATTAATAACATTTTTTCCAAAAGAAGAAAAAATATTAAAAAATATTAATTTACAGGCGCGTATGTTTTCAAATATTATAAAAATGATCGTTGAAAATACCGATTATTATACTTTTAATATTAAATTAAAAAATTTAGCTTTAATGCATTATAATCATGGTATTAAAAAAGAAAATTTATATTTTATTATTGATTGTTTTTCAAAAGCATTAAAAAATATCGGAATAAATGATAATGATATTTTATCATGGATTATTAATCTATTTTTAATTATCAATAATATGAAAAATAAATACCCTAAATAAGTATATGTTATTTATTTTTTTATTATATTTATATAAAAATATAATATGTCAAACAATACAAAAACATACGAAAAACCGTGTTTAAATATAAATTATTTTTCGATAACATATTATGGTATAATAAATGAAAATATATTAAATGATCAAAAAAATTATATGTTTTATGAATTTTATAATAGTTTAATAATATGCTTAAATGAAACAAATTAATGTCCATGTTATACAATAACTGATAATGATGATTTAGATGATATAATAAATAAAGGTAAGGGTAAAGACATAGATAATATTGATGATTTAGATAATATAAAAACATGTAATGAGGAATTATATTGTGAAAAACATGTGCCAACTAATATAATACGTTCATTAAAATATATATATGATAAAAAAAAATATATATTATTATCACAATACAAAGTAATTGAATATATTAAAAAATATATCAATAAAAATAACTATCAAAATATAATAATAAAATAATAAATAAATTATTCTTTTGTCTCTTCTTTCTTCTCTGTATCTTTAACATATTCAGATCCAGGATTTAAAATATCTTTAATTTTTTCAAGAGGTTGGTCCTTAATTAGACTTGCAACCTTTGCACATCCAAGATGAAGCAGTGATTTAATATCAAGATAATTGGCTGCTGCAATCAGTTTGTATAATTTTTCGCGTCCATTTTTTTTATCAACTGTATCAATAAAATCAGCATCCCAGGAATCTGCACACACTTCTTTCATAACATTCGATTTTAGGGGTTTTTCAATAATTGGTTGTTCGACACCTTTATGATGTTTCATATATTCGATAACAAGCTCTAAAAGCTCAGTTGAAACTTCTTTTAAAGTAACTTGCATATCTTCCGTTTCTTCAAGAGCAGTTTTAATGAATGTAGACATAAAGGCTACTTTCGACGAAAGTGTAAATCTGGTCCCATCTTGTGAAACTAAATTGACTGTTTTTGTTTTTTCAGGGAATTCCTCATCGAGAGACCCAACGTCTTGCATAAGATTTTCAGTTTCGGTTTCGTTTTTGTTTTCGATCATTTTAGTTGTTTTCAAAGTATAATAAACCTTTTACAATCTAAATAAAATAAATTTCAATTTTTTTTTGTATAGATATATATACATATACAATTACTATTGTA
>Ga0210044_10006414_pt1 | contig 15512 bp, 13 predicted proteins | sample CryGey13umfilter_2_FD_183959 | JGI IMG/M metagenome (GOLD analysis project Ga0210044, IMG submission 183959) | Groundwater microbial communities from aquifer in Utah, USA - Crystal Geyser 4/9/14 3 um filter (SPAdes) (version 2) | ecosystem: Environmental > Aquatic > Deep subsurface >...
TCGCCACGCGAGGCACCCAAGAGGTCACTGCACAGCCTTTTCTCGCCACCCGAGGCACCCAAGAGGTCACTGCACGCCTTTTCTCGCCTCCCGAGGCACCCCAGAGGTCACTGAACAGCCTTTTCTCGCCCCCCGAGGCACCCAAGAGGTCACTGCACAGCCTTTTCATGCCTACCAACGCTTCTCGCGGCCCAGGCTCGCCCGCTCGACCCACTGGATCATGAGCTCGGCGACGTCGGCGCCCCCCAGTGCCTTGACCTCTCGAACCCCGGTGGGACTGGTGACGTTGATCTCGGTCAGGGACGGTCCGAGAATGTCGATGCCGGCGAAGACGATGCCATCGGCGGCGAGCTGAGGGGCGAGTCTTTGGCAGATTTCCAGGTCGCGGGGGTTGAGCTCGGCCGAGGCCACGGTCGCCCCAACGGACATGTTTCCTCGGAGATCGTCTCCGGCTGGAATGCGCACAAAGGTGCCGACGGGCTCGCCGTCGAGGATGAGGACGCGCTTGTCGCCCTGTAGCGCCTGCGGGACGTACTTCTGAACCATCACGTAGCGGCTCTCGTAGCGGGTGAGGAGCTCGAGCATGGAGTTGACGTTGAGGTCGCCGACCGTGAGCTTGAGGATGCCCTCCCCTCCTTTGCCGTCGAGTGGCTTGATCACGGCCTCCCGATGTCGCTGAAGGAAGTCGCGGATGTGGTTGGCGTTCTTGGTCATCAGCGAGGGGGGGATGAGCTCGGGGAAGCGCAGGATGTAGGCTTTCTCGTTGCAATCTCGCAGGCCTCTGGGGTCGTTGATGACAAGGCTGTGCGGCTGGGCGAGGCTGAGGACGTAGGTGGTGAAGATGTAGTCCATGTCGAACGGCGGGTCGCGGCGCATGAAGATCGCGGCGAAGTCCTTCGTGGGTCGCGCTTCGGGCTCGCCAAGCCAGCGGAAGAAGGGTTTGGCGTCGAGCTGGAGCTCGAGGCGTCGAGCTCTGGCCCCCGGTCCGTTCTCGACGAAGAGGTCCTTGGTTCGCACGGCGTAGACCTCGTGTCCTCGCAGCTGTGCTGCTGCCATGAAGGCGAGGGCCGTGTCTTGGGCGGGCTTGAGCTTCGTGATGGGGTCGATGACGAAGAGAAGTCGCATGGATGGTCCTGAGTTGCTTGTTGATGGAGTGCTTGTGCCGGTCGCTTGCGCTGGGGCAGCGGAATGTTGACAACTGGTTTCGAAAAACAAGCTGCAGAAGCGTTCAAGAAAGATCGGAGCGTCAATTTGGATTCTATTGCCTCGCTTGCCCACGAACGATTTTCGCTTGGCTTCGATACGTTGCGATGCGAAGCCCGGTCGCCTGCTCGGCAATCCCCAAACCCGCGTCAGCGAACCACAGCGACCCCTCGGCCGCCGCGTTTTGACCCACCGAGAGCCCTTCTTTTGGTGCACGAAGAGACCGCCTCGAGATGAATTGCTCCAGTTGTGGCAACGCCATCGAAGATGGGGACCGATGTCCGAGCTGTGAGGCCTCTGCGGCACCTGTGACGACGTTGGGAGAGGGTTCAGAGCTGCTGGGGAAGTATCGTCTCGGCGCCTCACTCGGCGTCGATGGTCGCTACCAGGTGTATGCGGCAGAACACCTGATCCTCGGACGTCCCGTCCATGTGCATGTGCTCGCCGACGAGCTGGCCGCCGAGCGCGAGTACGTAGAGCGTTATGTGGAGCGCATGCGGGCGTTGGTCAACCTCCGAGACAAGCGGTTCATCGATGTCTACGAGTGTTTCGACCTGATGGAAGGCGTGGGGGTGGTCACCGCACCCTTCGAGGGCTCGACGTTGGCCGACGAGGTGTCGAAGCTGGGCACTCGGCCCTTCAACATCATTCGCCTGAAGCAGTGGCTGGTGCCAGCCCTCGACTCGCTGCACGCCTTTCACGAGGCGGGCTTCGTGCACGGAAATCCGCGCTTCCAATCGCTGGCGCGCATTCACGGTGGCTTGCTGGTGAAGTGGGTCGATCTCACCCACATGAGGCTCAAGCCGCCCTCGTTGACCTCCGACTCCGTGCCTGAGCTCTCGGAGGTGAGGACCATCGCTCCGGAGTGGCTCGCCGAACCAAAGAGCGTCGGGCCTAGCGCCGATCTCTACTCGGTGGGCTGCCTGCTCTTTCGCTTGGTGACTGGCCAGGACGTGTTCGTGGTCGAGGATCCCAGGGCCTTGATGAAGGCTCACCTCGAAGAGACCCCGCGTGAACCTCGCTCGTTGGTTCCCAACCTCAGCGACGGGTTGGACCGGATCATCATGCGGGCGCTGTCCAAACACCCGAACCATCGCTTCGAGTCGGCTGCGGAGATGGCCAACGCCCTACGCGACCACAAGCTCTTCATGCGGCCCGTGCCTATTGCAGCAGCGCCGTGGTCGACCACCGAGATCTTCCCGAAGGCCAACACCCTCGTGAAGATTCCCCTAGGCGTGCCCGTCGGCCTGCCCATCGAGCCCCCTCCGCCGCCCAAAGACGTCCCGACGCCTGGTGCCGACGCCTCGCTGCGGCCGAGCGCCGTGGTGTCCACAGGCAGCTTCGAGTCGCTCAACGATTTGGACGCCGTCGTCAAAGAAGACTCTGATGGCGACGAGCTGCGAGACTGGAGCGCGCGCGGTGAGGTGACGCAGGTCTCCCACGCCAAGCTCATCAAGGGCGGCGCCGAGCTCAAGAAGAGCCGAAAGGCCTTCGATACACAGTGGGTGATCGGGGCCTTGGTGCTGTCGATGGTCGTCTTGCTCATCGCTCTCATCGGTGCCCTGCCTGGAGATGACGTCAAGGTGGAGATCGACAAGGCCGACGACGCGGTCGAGACGTTGCTGCGCAGAGAACCTCCGCCTGACATGGCCGTCATTCCAGCAGGTCCTTACCTGCGTGGGGCCGAGCCTGGCACCATCGGCTGGGTGAACAACCAACTGGCCACGCGGCTCGTGTTCGTGAACCGTTTCGCCATCGATCGCTACGAAGTTCCCCGCGTCGCCTACCAAGCCTGCGTCGACGAGCGGCTCTGTGTCGCGGCCTCACAACCCGACGTCCCAACCGCCCAACACCTCGAGCTGCTCCCAGTCACCGAAGTCTCTTGGGAAGACGCCGAGCGGTACTGCAAAGCCCAAGAGAAACGCCTCCCAACCGAGGCCGAATGGGAGAAGGCCGCCAAGAGCAACCGCGACTGGAGCTTCCCCTGGGGGGACCAGTTCGAATGCGGGCGAGCAAACGTATCGGACCCCAGCTGCTCAGGCCCCAAGAGCCGCCTCGAAGAGGTTGGTCGACGCACAAAAGGGGCGAGCTCTTACGGGGTCGAGAACCTCGCGGGGAACGCCTGGGAGTGGACAGCCGATTGGTACGCGGAGCCCTCATGGTTCGACGAGAACGCCGACGCCAGCGCTGTCCTCGGACCACCGAACGGGCGCGGCCGCGTCATCAAAGGAGGTGACTTCGCCGCACCCTATCGCAGCAACGCTGCACGGGAATGGAACGCCCCTCAAACGAGGAGCCCCAACGGTGGGTTCCGGTGCGCCATGGATCTGGCGAAGGACGACCCAACCTCCACGCCCGTCTTTGGCAACGTGCTGCCGAACACGGACTTCGAGCACTTTCTGACCCAAGGAGTTGCCGAGCGGACGACCGATTTTCGTACCGTATCTCAAGCGAAAGGCGGTCGCGGGGAAGCGAAGCAATAGAATCCAATGAGCAGCCCACGGAAGCGGCTGCTAGAGGTCGAGCGCTCGCTGCCGTGCTGCCAGCTGCCTCAGGGTCACGGACATCGCTTCGACTCCAATACGAATGCTGCGCTCATCGGCGTCAAAGTGGGGCGAGTGGAGCATGTGGTTGAAGCCTCGGCCCTCGTTGCGGACGCCGAGGAGTAGGTAGACAGCGGGCATGACGAGACTGAAGGCGGCAAAGTCCTCGGCCCCCATCTGTGAAGGAATGTTGACCAAGTCTCCGGCAGGAAGGTGGCCCTGCAGAATCTCCAGCACCTCGGCGAGCAAGGCTGGAGCGTTCTCCGTGGGATGGGCGCCCTGCTCCACCCGCAGCTCGAGCTGCAGCCCGTTGGCGGCGGCCACACCGCGAGCGGCCTTCTCCAAGGCGTCAATGGCTGCGAGTCGAGTCGGCTCGTCGAGTGCGCGAATGATGCCCTCGACCCAAGCCTCCTCCGGGATGACGTTGAATTGGTTGCCCGCGTGGATCTGGCACACCGAAACGACCACCGGGAGTTGGGCGTCGATGTTGCGGTGCCCCACTCGCTGTGCGGCCAGAACCAGCTCGGCGGCCGCGCCGATCGGCTCGGCGCCGAGGTGAGGATAGGCACCATGCGTTTGCACGCCCTTGAATCGTGCCTCGAAACGGTCACTGCTCGCCCAAACCGCATGCGTCGTGTGGCCGATCTTGCCGACATCCAGCGTGGGCATGCAATGGAGAGCCAAGATCGCGTCCAAGGGCCAGCGCTCGAGGACCCCGTCCTCGACCATGGCGTACCCACCGCTGAGTTCGTCACCTGGTGCGCCCTCTTCGTTGGGTTGAAAGACAAACACGAAACGTCCAGCCAGCACCTCGCGATGTTTGGCGAGCAGCTCGGCGATACCCACGCCAATGGTGGTGTGAACGTCATGGCCGCAGGCGTGCATCACCCCGGACTCCGTCGAGCAGTAGGGCACGTCGTTTTGCTCGGACATCGGCAGTGCATCCATGTCCGCTCGGTAGCCGATGGTGCTTCCTGGCAGCCCTCCCTCGAGGACCGCGATGACTCCGGTCTTGGTCACCCCCGTCGTCACCTCCAACCCGGCCGTTCGCAGTCGGTCGGCCACCTTCCAGGCGGTGCGCCGCTCCTGGTAGCCAAGCTCTGGGTTGGTGTGGAGGTCACGGCGCAGCTCGATGAGCGTGATGAAGTGCTCGTCGCTAACCTTCAACGGGGGCGGGGTTCCTTGACTCTCCACCAGGGGTAAGGAGCTCTCAGACGTCATGCTGTCCTCATGGTTGTGAGTGGGAGACGCGACCGAGCGCCCGTTTCAGGCGCGCAAATCCTTCCCGCAGCTCATCCTCTTCGACACCAAAAGAGATGCGCACGAAGCCCTTGCCCGCGGGACCAAACGCCTGCCCTGGGATGACGATGACTCCACCGTCGAGGAAACGGTGGGCGAGCGCGACGTCGTCACTGCCGTAGGCCGAGAGATCGGTGAACAGGTAGAGTCCTCCATCCGACGCCGGCAGCGGCACGTCGGGGAGCTCCGCGACGAACTCGAGAGCCAGGTCGCGACGCCGTCGCAACTCCGCCGCAATGGCCCGAGAGGACTCGACACCTTGCGGGCTGAAGGCGTGCACTGCGGCGCGCTGAATGGGCACCGAGGCACAGGTCAGCGTCATCTGCTGTAGGGGAATGATGCCGCGAACCCATTCGGCCGAGGCGATCAGCCAGCCAAGACGCCACCCCATCAGCGCGTGGCTCTTGGAGAGGCTGCCGATGGAGATGCCGTTGGGCGAGAGCTGGCGGGGCAAGACGCACTCTCCCGCGAAGCCGAGCGAGGCGTACACGTCGTCGCTGATGTAGGGAATCCCTCTGTGCTCGAGGGCCTCGAGCAAGAGGCGCAGCTCACTCTCGGAGTGCATGGCGCCAGTTGGGTTTGCTGGTGAGGCGAGCACGATGGCCGCGGCGCCATCGAGCTCTTCGATGACTTGCGCGGCGCGCAACCTGAACTGGTCCTCGGCCATCAACCGGTAATCGCGGCTGCGTGCGCCGCGCCAGTTGGCAATGAGCTCGTAGACCGGAAAGCCGGGAGCGGGAGAGAGCAGGGTCTGCCCCGGCTCGAGGGTGCCGCAGATGGCGAGGAAGAGCGCTTGTTCGGCGCCTGCTGTAACCAGCACCTGCGCGGCGTCAACGCGGTGCGCGGCAGCGACGGCTTCGCGCAAAGCCGGAATCCCGGCGTTGGCGCTGTAGGTGGCGCGCTCGAAGGCGGCGGTGGCGAGGGCCGTCGAAAGCGCTGGCGGCGGATCGAGCATCGGCTGCCCGAGGCCCAGATTCACGGCACCGGGCGGGGCAGCGTCGACCAGCTGCCGAATCAGCGTGGGTCGAAGAACGGCGAGATCACGGGAGAGGGGCAGCAGCATGGCCTATCGCAACGCCTCCTCGAGGGTCGTGCTGGCGTCGGTGCGCTCATCCCGATACTTGATGATGACTGGCGTGTAGAGCTGCAGTCCCTCGGCCTGAGCAAAATCCCCTCTGGCTGGGCGCGAGCCCGGCACGACGACTGCGCCAGCGGGGATCTCGAGCGGTCCCTTGGCCGTCGCCGCAATGACTCGGCCCTGCACCAGATCGTAGACGCGGGTGCCACGGGTCAGGATCGTGCCGGCGGCGATGACGGAGCGTTCGCGGACCAAGGTGCCCTCGTAGATCCCCGAACCGCCGCCGACGAAGACGTCGTCTTCGATGATGACGGGGGCTTGTCCGATGGGCTCGAGGACGCCCCCGATCTGAACGGCTGCAGAGAGATGGACTCGCTTCCCGATCTGCGCGCAGGAGCCAACCAAGGCGTGGCTGTCGACCATGCTGTCGTCGTCGACATAGGCGCCGACGTTGACGTAGGCAGGAGGCATGAGGGTGACGTTGTGCCCAAGGTAGGCGCCGGGTCGCACCGAGCTGCCGCCGGGCACGATGCGAATGTTGCGCGCGGCGAGCGGTAAGGCTCGGGGCGCATAGGTGTCCTTGTCGCTGAACTCGAGCGGTCCGGCTGGGAAATGCTCCCATTGACCGAGCTTGAAGCCGAGCAGAATCCCCTGCTTGACGAGGATGTCGACCTGCCATTGACCGGCGCCGTCGCGAGTCGCGATGCGCAACGTACCAGCAGTTAGGGCTTCGATGAAGAGCTCGAAGACGGCGCGGCTGTCGGCGTCGAGCTCGGATTGGGGCCGTTCGACGTGATGACTCAACCTCTCTCGAAGAGCGTTCATACGGGCCTCAAAGTCGGCGGGCTGTAAGGACGAGAGACTGTATCGGCGACAGGAGTACGTCGCAAGGTGAGTTCGTCGCGTTGTTGTAACCTTTGGATTAGCACGACCCTCTGCCATCTATGGCGGCGAGTGGTTCGAGGCCGGATACGTGTCCCTGCTGGACCTGGATCGCCATAGCGTCCGCCCCTATAGTCACGTGGACATCGTCGTCATCACGCTGAGCAAAGTGCATGAATGTCCTGCTGAAAACCTCGGTTTTTGTCGTTCTCATCGCGGTCGTCGGGCTCTTGCCGGTGGCGGGGCATGCTGGCGAGGAGCGCTGGAACGACTTCGTGTTCGGAGCGCCAGAGGGTTGGGAGTTGTCCCACTACGATTTCCCGTCGGGTGTGAACACGCGAGTGTACGCCCTACATTCAGCGGATGGGGACTGGCTAAGTTTGGGGCTGATCGACGCGAAGATGGTGGCGGTGCCTCTATCGACCCACAAACTGGCGAAGCTGGAGGCGACCTATTTCGACGCGTTCTTCACGGCTCGGAACATGTTGCTGCTCGCGAGCCAGCCTCGCAGCTGCGCAATGGACGTCGAGGACTGGGTCGAGGTCAACGGCTCGAGGCACAGCGCGACCGGTCCAGATGGGGAGGAGACGCTTTATTCGTGCATCGCCTTCGACCGTCGCAACGGTCGAATGATCGTGATCTTGGGATGGTCCGAAGCCGAACGCGAGGACACTGCGGTTTTCGAGATGATGACACGGTTTTCTAAGACCGTTGGGTTTCAGTCCGAGTGAGGGATAATTGTCGGTCGTGCTTCAGCGAGCGAAGACGCGCCGTAGTTTGGCGTAACATATGGTCCCATCAGGTATTCTTGACACTTCGGTGGTCGTTTGTTAGACGGAGCGATTGAGCGAATCCTTTTATTAGTGACAGTCCTCGAGGCTCATTATGAGTTTTAGAAGCGTTTTTGCGGTGCCCGTCCTGATCTCCTTGATCGCCCTGCTGATGATGGGATGCGTCGGACCGATCTGGTCGACCGCCGACATCATGTCAGCCGAGAACGCGCTGAAGGAGGCTGAAGCGGTCAATGCGACCACGAAGGCGCCTTACGAGTATTACCGAGCGCAGGAGTTGCTGCGCAAAGCGAACGAAGAGTGGGGCTATTCTGAGTTCGGAAAATCCCGCAGCTACGCGGAAGCCGCCAAGGATTTCGCGGATAAAGCGCGTACGAAGGCCAACACGGATCCCTGGGTTGGTCCCCCCACGAGCGCGATCTCGCAGTGATCTGGCATATCCGCCGATCCCGAGCCGGTCTCACGCGCATCAGTACCTTGAGGAGCGTCATGCAAGGAATCTCCATAAACCGATGTCTGCTCGCCGTCTTCGTGGCCGTGATCGGACTGCTGTTTGCGTCGGGCTGTATGAGCGGCACCAAGCTCCGCGTCCAGCAAGAGCAGATCGTAAAGCAGATCGAGGACATGCGTAATCGCGCCTACCGCTGCACCCCAAAGGAGCTGGCGCTGGCCGAGAGCCACGCCGAGTTTGCCGAGTGGGAGCTTAGTCAGGGCAACCTGCGGCGGGCCAAAGAGCACCTTCTGTATTCGGCGAAGTACTCCGAGCAGGCCGACCTCGAAAGCCGTGCGCAGGAATGCCAAGACGTGCAGGTCGTGGTGGCTTCGGATCGGGATGGCGATGGGTACCTCGACGAAGTCGACCAGTGCCCCGACCAGCCGGAGGATTTCGACGGCGACCGCGACGAGGACGGTTGCCCAGACATCGAGCTCGACAAGGACGGCGACGGGATCTTGGATAACGACGACCGCTGCCCGCTCGACCCTGAGGACTTCGATGGGTTCGAGGACATCGAGGGTTGCCCAGACGCCGACAACGACAAGGACAAGATCTGCGATCCTTGGGTCGCCGAGAAGGGTCTGCTCGACAAGTTCGAGTGCAAGCTCAGCGATCAGTGTCCCGACGACCCCGAAGACATGGACGGGTTCCAGGACGAGGACGGCTGCCCTGACATCGACAACGACAACGACAAGATCCCAGACGTTGCCGACACCTGCCCCAACGATCCCGAAGACTACGACAACGACGAGGACTCCGACGGCTGCCCCGAAGAGCGAACCCTCATCGTCCTCAAGAAAGACAAGATCGAACTCAAGGAGCCTGTCTACTTCGCGACGAACAAAACCAAGGTCCTGCCTCGCAGCGAACCGCTCCTCGACGAGATCGCGTCACTGCTGTCCTCCAACCCAACCATCACGGTCCGAATCGAAGGACACACCGACTCCGAGGGCAAGAATAAGTCCAACCAGAAGCTCAGCGATGGTCGCGCAAACAGCGTTCGCACCGAGCTCATTAGCCGTGGAATCGACGCGAGTCGTATGGTCGCGGTCGGGTATGGCGAGGACCGCCCCATCGACACCAACGACACCAAAGAAGGACGCGCCAACAACCGACGCGTAGACTTCGTCATCACGAGCAACACGGACTAGACCCGTCGCTCATTTGGTATGCTCGCGAGAATGAGATTTGCCCCGGCGGCAGCCAACTGCCCTCGGGGCAAAACACTCCAAACGGCCGAAATCTAAACTTCGCAGCGATTCCCGGCCACCACAGCACCTTCGACATTTCGACGCCCCCGCTCACCGCTCGGCACATGACGCTCATGAACGCACTCAATCGACAGCAGATGCTGGAAGTCTCCTCTGTTCAGATGCCCGCAGCTCTGGCTCGCTTCTCGAGCGCTACGACGCGTACTGCGGGTGTGCTCTTGTTGCTGGCCGGCTTGCTCGTTCCGACCGCGGCGATGGCGCAGAACGACACGCTGACCGAGGTCAGACTACTCTATACGGCCGGTCTCGAAGCCTACGATTTCTTCGAGTATGACACTGCCGAGGAGAAGTTCGACCAAGCCATCGAAGTGGCAAAGGCGGCCGGGATTGAAGATCCCCTTGTGGCCAAGGTCTACCTCGCGAAAGGCTTTCTCTTCCACGCACGCTTCAAGGATACCGCGCTGGCCGTCGCCAATGACAAGACCTTCGATGAGTTCGTAAAGGCGATCAGCATCGACTACAACGTGCAGATCCCCGATGACTACAAGACCGATGAGATCGAGGTCATCCTGAAGAACGCTCGGGAGATCGTGCCGGAGCCGAAGAATGGCGGCAACAACAACAACAACAACAACAACAATAACAATACCGTCAAACACGGTGACGTGCGCTTGCGCCACAACGCTTTGGCCGTCGCTGACGCCTGCCAGCCGATCGCCATCAGCGCCAGTGTGCCGGCAGATCCCGAGGCCTACCGCGCCTACCTTCACTATCGCCCAAGCGACTCCGAGCGCTTTGAGTCGGTTGAGCTGCAGCCCAATCCCAGTGACCCAGAGATCTTCAACGCCGAAATCCCCATCGAGGCAACCACCTCGCCAACCATCGCTTACTACCTCGAGGTCCAGAATCGCCAGCAAGCCGTCGTGGCTTCAGTGGGCTCCCGCTCTGAACCCATCAATGTGACGGTCATCGGCACCTGTGAGCTGCCTGGTTCGAAGCGCCCCATCGTCCATGTCCTGCTGAGCGCCGGCACCGGCATCGGCTTCGCCAATGGAGATGCCGAACGCTGCCCAACGACCGCAGCATGCTACGGCGAATCGTTTGATCCGAGCCGCTTCGAAGGCGTTAAGGCCGGCATCGCGCCCGCGCCATTCCACGTCAATGGAGAGGTGCTGTTCAATGTGATCAAGGAGCTGCAGATCGGCCTCTACACTCGCTACCAAATCATCGAACCCGCTCTCATGATCGGGGCGAAGCTGCGCTACTTCATCCTGCCCGATGAGCCCAATCGCTTCTACACCGGATTCGGAGTGGGCTGGGGCGATGCCGCGTACGTGGTTAATCTCGGGCCCGAGTTCAACAACTTCAAAGACATCGTACGCGCCGAGGGGCCCGTTCACGTCGGCTTCAATATCGGCTACATGCTCACACTTCATGAGAATTTTGGCCTGCAGTTCGATGTCTACACGCCGATCCACTTCCCGAACTTCACGTTCCATTTCGACGTGAACGTCGGACCTTTCATCCAGTTCTGAGGCGAGCTCTCCCGTTTGGCGAGTTTGCCGAACCGTAGAGGTCGACATGTCAGGCTGCCATAGTCGCCGCGCCGAATTCGCTGTTGTTGCGTGCTTCCGGCGAGCGACCCTTCGCGTTTGCACGACTCTCCGCCATCCCTGGCTGCGGGTTCGACCACCGCTGGCTGGGCTTCTCGCCGTGCTGCTGCTCCTCCTCGCACCGCTCTGGGCTGTGGCCAAAGACAAAGACGGCGACGGCATCGCCGACGCGAAGGACAAGTGCCCTGACCAACTCGAAGACTTCGACGGTGACCAGGACGAGGATGGCTGCCCTGATGACCGGGACAGCGATGGCGACGGAATCCTCGACTCGAAGGACCTCTGCCCTACCCTGCCAGAAGACAAGGATGGGGCCCTGGACACTGACGGGTGCCCTGACCTCAAGGATGACAAAGACGAAGACTCGGTTCCCGATGCGCAGGACGAGTGCCCCTACGAGCCCGAAGACCACGACAACTTCCAAGACCTAGACGGCTGTCCCGACCCAGACAACGACAGCGACGGCATGGCCGACTCCTTCGACACCTGTCCCCTCGCCGCTGAGGACCTCGACGGGTTCGCGGACGATGACGGCTGCCCAGATGCCGACAACGACGTCGATGGCATCTATGATGTCGATGACCAATGCCCACTTGAACCTGAGGACTTCGACGGTCATCAAGACGAAGATGGGTGCCCTGATGTCCTCATCATCATCACCGACCAGAAGATCGAGCTCAAAGAGAAGATCCACTTTGCCTTCGACGACGTGACCATTCTCCCCGACAGCCATGAGTTGCTCAACGACGTGGGAAACGCCCTCATCGAACACCCGACCATGAAGGTACGCATCGAGGGCAACACCGACGCCGAAGGGCCGGCCGACTACAACCAAAAACTCTCACAAGGGCGGGCGAGCTCGGTGCTCACATACCTCACCGGTCGCGGCGTCGAAGCCTCTCGAATGAGCGCCGTCGGCTACGGGGAGGACCGACCCATCGACAGCAACGACAGCGAAGAGGGCCGTGCGGCCAACCGTCGCGTCGAATTCATTATCGTCGAGCAGTAGGCAAGTACCGATTCTGGACCGCCTCTAGAGTCCTGATAGCCTCCCTGTAGTGCTCGCACCTACACACGGTGCCGGTCGACGGGAGGTGCTAATGTCTACGAAATGTGTATCGTTCGCTGTGTTTGCCCCCCTTCTCGTGGCGCTGTTTGGCGTCTCCGCGACGGCGCACGCAGGGCTCGACCCAGCGTCAGCGGTGGCGCGCTCTGGCGTGCAAGGCATCGTGGGCGCGCGCCTCGAAACTCGGCGCTTGTGGCCGCCGGCCCTGCGCCGCATCGTGATCGACCCCGGTCATGGTGGAAGCAATGAGGGGGCTTTGGGCATCGGCGAGATTCACGAGAAGCATCTGACGTTGCCCATCGCAATGCACTTGGCGGATCGCCTGCGGCAAGAATATCCAGATGTCGAGGTGGTGCTGACCCGCTCATCGGACTTGGACTTGGGCCTAAGTGAGCGCATCGAAGTCGCCAACGCGCTCGACGCCGACCTCTTCATCAGCGTGCACCTGAATGCCGCGCCCAATCCAAACGCCGTCGGCTTCGAGACCTACTGGGTTGCGGATCTGTCTCCCACGATCTCTCTCGAGCATGGTTTCTTGCAGGGCTTCCTCGAGATCCTGCCGGACCTCCCGCAGCGCTGTGCCCAGCGCCGTGAGGCCGCCGAGCGCGCCCGTGAATTCGCCGAGCTTGTGCAGAGCGCTTTGAGCACACGTTTCGACAGCACCAACAGGGGGGTCAAGCGCGGCAACTACACCGTCTTGCGCCGAGCGAACGTACCCGCCGTGGTGATCGAGTTGGGCTTCTTGACCCATTCAGAGGAGGGCCTGTCCGTCATCGAACCAAACCGACAGGCTCTCTATGTCGACGCGCTTCTCGACGCCATCGAGGGGTTCGACGAAGAGCTGGCCGCCGACCGGCATCAAGCCATCGCCATGCAGTAGGCCGAATCCGATCGCGCGCTGGGACGCAGCGGCTCGAAACGAGCCAGCTGCGCCCCAGCGCGCGAGTCCGCTCAAGCCGTCTCAAGGTTCGCGAACTCGAGCGCCTGTATGAGCCTCCTAAGCGCCTTTCCGCGGTGACTCACCGCACGCTTCGCTTCTTTGGACGCCTCAGCAAAGGTCACCCCTAGCTCGTCCGAGAGGAAGAGCGGATCGTAGCCAAAACCTGCCACGCCCTTGGCTTCGCGCAACAGCACCCCTTCGGTGGTGCCCTCTGCGGCGAGCACGACCCAGCCATCGTCGAGCGAGACCAATCTGACCCCTTCGGGCAAACGGGCTTCGTTCTCGGTCAGCCGCTCTAGGTCGGCGCCTTTCGCCACCACCGCGATCACACACCGGAATCGAGCGGTGCGTTGCTCGGAGCGCGCGAGCGCCGCCAGAATCTTCGCGTTGTTGTGTTGATACTGCGTCATCCCGGCTGGTGGCGTGCCTCCGTATCGTGCGGAGTAGACGCCAGGCGCCCCCCCGAGGGCATCGACCTCGAGGCCCGAGTCGTCAGCCAACGCGGCAATACCGAAGGTCTCGGCATAAGCCCGGGCCTTGAGCAGCGCGTTGTCGAAGAGGGTGTCACCGGTCTCTTCTGGAGCTAGTGAGTACGGGGGCTCGATGATCGGCAGCACCAGGTGCGCGAGCGCGTCGACGAGCTCGGCCTTCTTGTCGGGGTTACCCGTGGCGAGGATCAGGTCGAAATCGATCATGACTGCCTTTCCCACAAGTAAGCGGCGGCTGGATAGCCGGCGAGCGCGGCGGCCTGCATCTGGAACAGCCGCTCACACCCTCCCGCGGCGAGCTCGACGAGCTCCGTGAGCTGGGTCGGCGAAAAGGAGGTTTTCTCGCCAGTTCCCTGAATCTCGACCAAGTTGCCGTCGTTGGTCATGACCAGGTTGAGGTCCACGTCCGCTCGGACGTCGTCGTCGTAATGCAGATCCAGGGCGAGTTTCCCATCGACGATGCCTGCACTCACCGCAGCCACCGCTCGAGTGAGCGGCATCTCGGCGATCTCGCCGGCGGCGACGAGCCGGGCACAGGCGACGGCCAACGCCACGAAGCCACCGGTGATGGCGGCGGTGCGCGTGCCCCCATCGGCTTGAATCACGTCGGCGTCGATGACGATGCTCTTCTCGCCGAGCCGGTCCAAGTCAATTGACGCTCTGAGGGAGCGGCCGATGAGCCGTTGGATCTCCATGGCGCGTCCGTTGGGGCTGGCGGTCCGTCTTTGCCCACGGGTATGAGTCGCAGACGGCAACATGTCGTATTCGGCGGTCACCCAGCCTCGGCCCTTGCCCGCCATCCAGCGAGGAACATCCTTCTGTACGGAGGCGTTGCAGAGAACGCGGGTCTGCCCAAACGAGACCAGCACGCTGCCGGCTGGGTGGATGATGAAGTCGAGGTTGAAATCCACGGGGCGGAGCTGGTCTCCGCGTCTGCCGTCGCTACGAGAATCAAGATGTTCGGTCAACTGAGGTCTCCATTGGGTCGTTTGGTCGGGACGCGTCTCTGAGGACAGGGAGGTGATTAACAAGAGCGGGGTGTCGTGTCACGCACCACGGCGAGTTGCGTTGTTGCCCCTGTGTGCATCGCTGGGTGTGCGCTTCTGTTCTTGATTTCTTGGGTGGGTTGGGCTATATGGCTGCGTCTTCGAGCGAGCCTGAGTCTCGGTCGGGACGGGGCGTGGCGCAGTCTGGTAGCGCGCCGGCTTTGGGTGCCGGAAGTCGTAGGTTCGAATCCTATCGCCCCGATCGCGAGCAAGGACGTGTGAGGTGGCTCGCACTGAGCCACCTCGGTTCTGGGAAGCAAGCGAAGTCCGATGAAGGAAAACCGTTCCAGGCCCTGCTCGTCGCACTTTAGTTCGAGCAGCAAAGGTGGCGGTACGCGCCCGTAGCTCAGCTGGATAGAGCGACGGACTTCTAATCCGTAGGTCGCAGGTTCGAGCCCTGCCGGGCGTATTGGGTCGAGGGCTCCGGAAAGCGCAACAGGGTGTTGACACGGGTTCTTTGTCATGATAATCGTCCCGGTCCTCAGCAGGGGCAAGACCCTATGAGGGCCCTATGGTGGGTATAGCTCAGTTGGTCAGAGCGCTGGGTTGTGGTCCCGGAGGTCGGGGGTTCGAGCCCCCTTACCCACCTGTGCACTCGTAGCTCAGCTGGATAGAGCGACGGACTTCGAATCCGTAGGTCGCAGGTTCGAGCCCTGCCGAGTGTATTTCGCAAACAACTCCCGTAAGACGGAGGTGTAACCTGGGTGTATAGCTCAACTGGCAGAGCACCGGACTCTTAATCCGTAGGTTGAAGGTTCGATTCCTTCTACACCCACTCAGTCCAAAGAAACGGCGTGTCCATTGTGGCTCGCCGTTTTTTTTGATCACGTTCGAGCGAGAGTGGCGGAATTGGTAG
>Ga0210044_10006415_pt1 | contig 15510 bp, 15 predicted proteins | sample CryGey13umfilter_2_FD_183959 | JGI IMG/M metagenome (GOLD analysis project Ga0210044, IMG submission 183959) | Groundwater microbial communities from aquifer in Utah, USA - Crystal Geyser 4/9/14 3 um filter (SPAdes) (version 2) | ecosystem: Environmental > Aquatic > Deep subsurface >...
TTTCAGAATCCGATCCCGGATGGGAGAAGCTGGCAGCATTTCGACCGCCACGCGCATCCGGGTTATGGGAGACTTCAGGTCATGACTCACGTCTCTGAGCAATCGTTCCTTATCCGACACTGTCTGACGTACCTGCTCTTTCATCTCCCTGAACGCATCAAATAGACGTCTCAGGTCTCCGGAACCATGTATCGGTTCACCTGTATACATGCCCTCCGGAAATGCGCGAATCGCAGTTTCCAGTTCGCTCAGGGGATCAGCCAGCCAACGCTTCACCAGGAAAAAGAGAAATGCCAATATCACGACTACGCTGAAAGTAACCAGAAAGGCCATTCGTCTCACCCGACTGTCATCTCCGTATTTCACCAGGACAAAGCGATTCGGGCCCCGGCTTACTTCTATTCCAACTGGCGCCTTTCCTTCCTTCAGTATGAACATTTCCGACGGTCCAGGCTGATTCGGCCTGCGAAGATGCCGCCCTGGCCATGGCTCCCGTTTGAGCAGCAGGTACGTTTCTGACAGGAAGTACTTAGGGTCAGACGATATCGTGCTACCCGCCTTCTGCACAAGAATATGCAACTTGTACTCTGAAGCCAGCCGATGGACTGTTTCAGGGCTTGAATCGGTTGCAATTTCCCGAAGGAGAAACTGGATAAACCGCCCTTGCGCCGGATTCAGGGTGCTCTGACGGTGTTCCTGAAATCTCACAAAAAAGAGAGTTAACAACAATAATGTGATAATGGCAGCTGAAACCGCCACCACCAGCACCAGCTTTAAGGGTATTTTCCTCATGTCAATCAATGAACATGTAACCGGCTCCGCGAACCGTCTTTATGAATCGGGGACTGCCCGGGTTATCCCCCAGTTTCGCTCTAACCCGGCTGATTGCCACGTCTATGGATCGATCATACACTTCCCACTCGTATCCTTTCAGGGACTCCATAATAAAATCCCGGCTGAGTATTCGACCTTTCTTGGTAACCAGCAGTTCCAGCATGTCATACTCCATCGTGGTAAGGTCCAGCAATTCATTGTTTCTTTTTGCCTCTTTTCGCGCAGGAATTAATTCCAGGCCCGAGTTCGTTGTAATTTCTTCGCGACCGTTTTCTTCATCTGACCCGCTGCGTTTCAGAATACTTCGAATACGCGCTACCAGCTCTCTGGGCTCAAAAGGCTTGGCCAGGTAGTCGTCGGCCCCGAGTTCCAGGCCCAGCACCCTGTCCATGACTTCTCCCCTTGCCGTCAGCATGATTACCGGTATGTTCGATTTTTTACGGATTTCTTTCAGTACAGCGAAGCCATCCATTTCAGGCATCATCACATCCAGTACAACCAGATCATATTCACCGGATTCCAGGCTCAAGAGTCCTTTTCGGGGACGGGTGGCCGTATTTACATCAAACCCGAAATCTGACAGATAGTTTTTAAGAAGTTCATTCAGGTTCACATCGTCATCAATGATCATCAAGCGGGATTTGATCTTTTCCCTCATGTTGCATTCCCCCGGCCATCCGTTCTTTTCACCAGTATATCATCCGACTCTGTTGTTTCTCTCATATTTCAGGTACGTAACAGTTTGTAACACACCCACCTTCACCCTCTCAGCGTTGCCCTCAGCCTCATGGGGTGAATAAACAGGTCCAGTGCATCTTCAATTCCCGTCGCGATGATATCAGATGCTCCCAGCGTTGCCGACGATACCCCCTCCCGCAGTACAACCGCAACTCCCACACGGGCTTTGGCCAGCATTTGTCGGTCATTTCTCCCGTTTCCAATGGCCGCTGTCTGCTTTGGTCCCAGATCCTCGACAAATTTCTCTTTGGCCCTTGCCTGATCATCGGCACTTTTCAAGACCACAATCTCCACCGGTAATTGATGGAGCTCTCTCTTTACCGTTTTGAAGGTGTCGGCAGTCACCACATAGAGTGATAGCTTTGTTGCCAGTATCTGCAGCCGATCTGCCACACCGGGCTGCAACTCTCCATCCACCGCGAGGGTGCCATTGTAGTCCATTACAAGGAATTTTAGATTAAGTTTTCCGAAATCCGGAATATCTGTTTCTATCATTGTTTCGCCTTCCCGGGCAATATGGTCATGTGACGGTCCCCAAGGAACCAGACAAATGGAACTGCGAGAATAGACAAAGTAAACGCAATGCGAAAAGTCGTTTCCATGCCGAAATGATCCGCCCCCCAGCCTAAGAGCAATGCGGTGACCGCTCCACCCAGAAAGTTCAAAGTCATATAAATACTGTTCAGGAATGCAGGCCGGTCTGATTTTACATCCTGAACCAATGCCAGTACTACCGGCCCGGCAGAAATGAGGAAGAATCCCAAAAGCAGCAGAACAACAACGGACAGCCACCCTCGGCTTAATAAAAATGACCAGCCCAGAATCGGAGAAATGAAAGAGACAATGAGCAACATCTTCCGCCTTCCAAGCCGGTCAGACAGGCCGCCGCCCCAGAATGTTCCGATGGCTCCAGTCAACTCCAATGCTGACAGCGAAATACCGGCAAACCACAGATTCTCCCCCCTGGAGGCAAGATAGGTTGGTAGAAAAACCATCAACGCGGATCGTATCAAAGCACGGGAAATTGTGAAACCGGTAAGAATGGTGAGAAACGGCAGAAACCCTTTTAAAGTTCTCCGCACACCAGTTCGAACACCCTGCCCGGCTCTCTCCTTGTGGAATGTCATTTTTCTAAACCGGAGAAAAAGGAACCCGGATGCCAGTAAGCCGAAGGGAATCAATTTCCAGGTCCCCTCCAACCCCCACAGAGACACAGCTCCAAGTATTACCAGCGGCCCAATGGCCCGGGCGGCCTCTCCTCCCACCATGTAAAAACTCATTCCCCTGCCCATTCTGTCGCCGGACATCGCTTTGATTATTACCGGACTGGGCACATGAAAACACATCGCTCCGATTCCCATTGACAGGAGTAACAGTACAAGAACACCGTAGTTGGGAGCCATGCCAAGAAGAGACATGGAAACAGCGGTGATGGCCGGAGCAATAATCAGGAGATATCGCACCCGGATACGGTCAGCGAGGATCCCCATCAATGGATTCAACAGGGATGGTGCCCGCTGTACCACCGTCAAAAAACCCGCAAGGGTATAACTGATCCGGAGTTTTTCAATCAACAGAGGAAGAATGGGCGCAAGAAAAGAAGAGTAAATATCGTGAACCAGATGAGCACTGGAAATCAACAGCACATTTCCCGTCTGAAAATCTGATCTGCCTCTTTCTTTTGTTTTCAGCTCAACACTCATTGCGTTTCCTCCATCATTGCAGATAGTACCATTCTATTGACCGTATTCCTATCTGACTTTTAGATGGATTGTCAATAAGTCAAGTGGATACCCCCTTTCGTATAAATAGGCGATTGGAGTTGAGTGTCACCGATAAAATGCTTGTCAAGACAGCGTAGATTCCTTACAATCAACACAGGCATAGAATTAATGGGAGGAGGGTTCGTAACATGCGTACAGAAATTAGAAACCAGGACAACACAACAATTCTCGGACTTCATGGAAAAATCACCATCGGAGAAGGAGATGTCCTCCTTCGAAAGAACATTAAGCAACAAATTGAAAGCGGTAGAAAAAATCTGATCCTGGACATGAAAGATGTCAAGTACATGGATTCTTCCGGCGTGGGAGAGCTCGTCAGCTCTTTTACAACCGTGAAAAATGCCGGTGGCAAACTGAAACTGGCCAATCTCAACAACCGGGTTCACGATCTGCTGCAACTGACTGCCCTTATCACCGTATTTGAAGTCTTTGACAGTGTCGAAGATGCCGCAAACAGTTTCTAAGCCAAATTTCAGCAGTTTATTGGCGGCCGCAAAGGCCGCCTTTTCTATTAATGAGCTCCATTCCGCTGGATTATCCCTGCCCTCTCTGCGATAATAACAGCAGATCACTCATGTGAGGAAATAATGAGGGAAGCCCTGTTTTACCGGAAACAATCGGAAAATAATGTGCAATGCCAGCTCTGCCCCCACAATTGCACAATTGCGGATGGAGAAAATGGGATCTGTGGGGTGCGGCAGAATCTCGGCGGAATTCTCTTTTCTCTCAACGGGGATCGCCTGATTGCCGCCCATGTGGATCCGATGGAGAAAAAGCCCCTCTACCACTTCTTCCCCGGGACCGAAACCTTCTCTATCGCCGCCGCCGGATGTAACTTTCACTGCAAAAACTGCCAGAACCACACCATTTCGCAAACGACCCCAGGCCTGTTGGACTCGGGTGAAACCACCAGTCCGCAAATCATTGTCACAATGGCGAAGCGCAGAGGAGTCAGCCATATCACCTTTACCTACACGGAACCCACCGTTTTTTACGAATTGATGCTGGAAACCGCCGAACTGGCAAAAGAGGCAGGTCTGTACTGCTCAGTCGTGTCCAACGGATTCATAAACCCGGAACCTCTGGCCAGACTGATACCGGTGATTTCCGCCGCAAATATCGATCTGAAGTTTGCATCCAACAAACTCTACCGCTCGGTCGCCGGAGGGTGGCCTGAACCGGTAGTAGAAACCATTAAAACGTTGTTCGACCATGGCATCGTGACCGAAGTCACTACCCTGATCATTCCAGGCCTAAACGATGATGAAGGGGAATTCGGGAAACTAACCCAGTTTCTATTGGACATTTCACCTGAGATCCCGTGGCATCTCAGCGCTTTCTACCCTACCTACAAAATGACAGACCGCAACCCGACGCCACCGGATACACTGGTAATTTTGCGGCAAACCGCTCTGGATAAAGGCATGAAGTACGTGTACACCGGGAATATTTCCGATGCTCAGGGAAGCACCACCTTCTGCCCCACATGCAGTAAGGATCTGATCCAGCGACATCGCTTATCCTTTCATTCAAGCCGTCTTGAAAACGGCAACTGCCCCCACTGCACCACAAAAATCTATGGGCAATTTTGAAGAAAGTGACAGATGGAGACTTCACTGTAAAGTGCGCAAAGACCTCACGCCCGACGCGTACTCACATGGCAAGGAAATTGTCGAAAACTTGCTTACAATGTGCCAGTTCACCGGATTGAGGTAATGTGCCAATGAACCATTCTTCTGCCACCGGGTCACTCTTCCTCACCTGCTGAAAAATGAATTCAGCTTCTTTCTGTCCGTATTCCGGATGAAATTGAATGCCCCACACCGGGTAGTCCCGGTATTGGAAAGCATGGATTCCACACCGTTTCGTTTCTGCCAGTACGGTAAAATCTGATGGAAGGCTGATAACCTCGTCGTAGTGGGAAACCATGGCAGTCAATCGCTTCATTCCTTCAAATAGAGCGCAGGGAGCCAGCGTAACCTCTGCCCATCCAAATTCGGGTGGTCGTGCCGGACGGACGCACTCGACCCCGGCCAGTACCCGTGCCAGAAACTGGTGCCCGTAGCAGATGCCAAGCACCGGTTTCTTTGTTTCCACCCATTTTCTGACCAGCTCTTCCAGGGATGAAGTCCATGGATAGTCATCCAGAGCAGAGGTTTCGGAACCGGAAATAATCAGATGGGAAAAGGGAGTCAGTTCAAATGCGGGTTCCAGGTCGGTCATTCTCACCGGATGAATGTCAGCTTGCCCCGGCAAACGGGAAATGGCCCGGTTGAAATCCCTTGCATAGTCATCCCGCTTAAAGCAATTGAGTACCAGTACATCTTTCATCCTTCTCGCTCCCGGGGGACATTTTCCTTCTGATCCAGTATAATAGATTATCATTGATAAATCAGGGAGGAATAAACATGGATGATCTGAGAAAAACAATTGAAGACATACTGAAGCCCACTCAATTGATGTCGCTGGCAACCCTGACAGAGGATGGGAAACCGTGGGTACGTTATGTAATGGGACAGGCCCAAAACGGCGTATCGATACAGATTGCCACCTTCCGCAGCTCCAGAAAAGTGAGGCAAATTCAACAGAACTCTGAGGTTCATATCAATTGTGGAGTAACAGAACCGGAAAAAGCCAACGGTTACTTGCAGATAGCCGGAACCGCCAGAGTCAGTGTTTCGGATGAAGACAGGAAGAAGTTGTGGCACGACGGCTTGGAAGTCTACTTCCAGGGGCCTGATGACCCACAGTATTGCGTAGTTATCGTTGAGCCCTACCGCATTGAGTATATGGCGCCGGGTGCCATGAAGCCGGAGATATGGACAAAGTAGGAGACATTTTATGAGTGATTCCGCACCCGGGAGTCCGAGGTTGCGGTCCAGGAGCTAAAGGGGAGAGATTACTTTCCCCTTTTTCTTTCCACACAAGTCATAAATTACAGGTTACAAGTCACTTCTTGTATATCTTCTGGTAGTTTTTCGCTGTTTCAGTCCAGGAGAATCTTTGCTCCATGCCGTTACGGGCAAGTCGCTGGAACGCATCCCGGTCCTCCCGATAGAGTGTCACCGCGTCCTTGAGGGTTTCATACAGAGTGTAAGGGGAGTAATATTCGAAACCAAAACCCGTCGCCTGTTCCATCCCCCGGTCAGTGGTTATAACAGTGTCCCTAAGCCCTCCCACCAGTCGAACCAGTGGCACATTGCCATATTTCATGGCATAGAGCTGGCTTAAGCCACAGGGCTCATAGCGGGATGGCATCAGGTAGATATCTCCCGCCGCGTGAATCCGGTGAGCAACGGTTTCATCATATCCGATGTAACTGACAACCCGGCCTTTGTACCGGTGTTCAGCACCCCGAAAAAAATCTTCAAGGTCACTTTTCCCTGTACCGAGAAGCACAAACTGAATCCCCATATCCATAATCATGTCAAACACCGGCAGAATCAGGTCAATCCCCTTTTGCTCCGTAAGCCGGCTGATAATGGTAATTAGCGGGGTGTCCGGTTCCTTCTCCAGGCCCATTTCCCGTTGCAGTTCCATTTTATTGGCAAGCTTTCGCCCAAATTGTTTCCCGGAATAGCGACTTTCGATGAGTTTGTCAAACCATGGATTCCAAATCTTATAATCCACACCATTGAGGATTCCCGTTAGATGATCAGCTCTGGAACGAAGAATCCCGTCCAGTCCAAATCCGGTTTCAGGAGTCTGAATTTCCCGTGCGTAAGCCGGGCTGACAGTCGTAATTTCATCCGCGAACACAATACCGGATTTCAGAAAATTGATGTGATCATAAAATTCAATTCCATCCGCGGTGAAATACTCCCATCCCATGTTCAGTAGATGCATATCGTGGTGCCAGAACAGACCCTGATACCCAAGGTTGTGAATTGTCAGCAGGGACTTCACACCGGTGAATTTTCCCAACTTCTGATAATATTCCTTCAGATAAAACAGAGCAATGGCTGTGTGCCAGTCATTCATGTGAAAAACATCCGCGTCAGGTAATTTTTCTGCCAACTCCAGAATGGCCCTGGAAAAAAACAGGAAGCGTTCCGCATTGTCTGTATAGCCCTTGTCCCCAGTTCCAAAAAGGTAATCACGGTCAAAATAATGTTCGTTTTCAATTAGATAAATAGTTAGATTTTCCGACATCTTGATTTCGGATACAGAACCGGCCACGTTTTCCTTGCCGATTGGGATAGTAAATTGGATCCCTGTGTCCTTTACATTGAGCCGATTCCGTTCAATGGCACTGTAACCCGGCAGTACAACACTGACTCTGTGGCCACAACTTGCCAGTTTTTTAGTAAAGCTTCCGGCGAAGTCTGCCATTCCTCCCACTTTAACAAGGGGATAATATTCTGAAACTCCAAAAACAATATGCATGACGTTATTCACTTTCTCCTCTGAGCGCGGCCGCAGCCTGTTCCGGTGCCACTGGGTTGGTATAAATCTGACCGCCCATTACCTGTCCGGTGTAACAGATGAGAATCGGATAAATTTCCAGATGCCAGTGGAAATAAGGGAGATTCTCTTCCTGCAGCGGCCCATTGTGCATCACCATTGCAAAGGGGACATTTCCAAGTACGCGATGGAGCTTCTGAAAAGTCTCCGTATAGATTTCCGCCAGATAATACAGATGATTTTTTGAGGAAGTTTCAAAATGGCTCAGATGTTCCGCAGGCACAATCCATGTCTCAAAGGGATATCGGGAAGCATAGGGACAAAATGAAATAAAATAATCGTTGGCAGCTACCATTCGAAGCCCCGCTTTCATCTCCTGTTTTTCCATGTCGCAGAAAACGCAGCGCTCCTTCAGGTCGAAATATTCTTCGCCTCCAACCAACTCCGCTTCTATCGCGGCAGGAATAAACGGCGTCCCAATCATCCGGGAATGGGGATGAACCACTGTGTCACCCGCTTCCTGGCCGAAATTCTTGAACCAGAAGAGATAATTGAGTCGGGTATCCTTTCGTAAATCCAAAATCCGGTCGTGGATGGCCCAGAAGATCTGCTCCACCCGGTTCGGTTGAATGAGGTGGGGCAAATCATTGTGATAAGGAGATTCAATCATGATTTCATCCGCCCCAACACCGCTCATCCAGTCGTATATGCCGTCTGCTTCCTTCTCCGTCTGCTTTTCCACCCGCAAAACTGGAATCCGGTTTGGGAAAACGCGAATGTCCCAGTCAATTGTTTCCTTGGGAATAAAATTGTAGCGAAGCAGGTCCGGCCCACTGTTGCCCTCCCGACCGGGACAAAATGGGCAATTTGGGTCATGGGCCGGTAAATTATCCGGCACATCAGCTGAATGGAGGCCACGGTCGTCCATTGGATAATCCGGGTCAATAATCACCCATTGGTTCAGTACCGGATCTTTGCGAAACTCAGACATCTTCACACCACCAGCTCAGATCCAGATTCTGGAAACAGTCGTTGTCCCGGTTACACTGGTTCACAAAACCCCGATCGTCTGCCGTCAGGCTTTCACCCGCTGCCAGAACATTGGCCATTCCAAGGAAACGCGCCACTTCGCCCACATGCTGGCGAAACCGTTTTTCCACATAATCCAAAGCCGATCCCTTGTGAATGAGAAACTGCCAGTCCGATGCCTCCGCTATGAGCAGGGACTTTGCCGCCTCGGTCAACACCGACCTCAATTCATCATCCTGCTGCCACTTTTCCTGTTTTTCCTGCACAAACAAAACAAATTTCCGCTCCACCGGGTAAAGTTCCAGAAACGTCCATTTTGTTTTCCCGTTGAGCCACACCGAATGGTCCGCGTTTTCTCCCCAGGATCCTTCCGGCAGGTCAATAACCTCAGCCGTTTCAGATACCCGGGCCATTTCCCCGCAGGTCACAGGGACAACTCCATCGGTTGTTTCCAGAAGCCGCAGCACCTGGTAAAGCCACTCAGGCCCTTCAAACCACCAGTGGCCAAATAATTCCGCGTCAAAAGGCGCCACCAGCACGCCGGGGCCGCCATTCTTCGCCTTGAACTCCGCCATCAGCCGATTCGCAAGATGGGCGAAGTGTTCCGCATTTTCCTTAATTCTTGATTCGGCAATTTCCGGGTCATAAGGTTTTTTGCCCCCAAGATCCACATCCGTCCCGGTAATGCGCCAGAATTTAATGCCGCTGGTGTCTTTCATCTTATGAAATTCAAGATAGTAGGGATCGCCGGGGTAACCGTGGTGACGACTCCAGACCTGATAACCCGTAACATGATCCCGCACAAAAAGCTGAAGACCGCTTGAAAGACGGTAAGGCAGATACGGCGTCCGCGAGAACTTCACTTTGGAAAAATCCAGCTCCTGGTCTGAATAAACACCCAGGAGGTTGGCATTTCCAAGGAGCGGGCTATCAATCACCGTGTATTCCAGCCCTTCTTCCACCAGGATTTCATCCACGCCTTTGCGTACAAAAGTTTCCAGGGGTACCACGGGATTGGTCCATTTTCCGGCAGGCCGATACGCACATTCCGGCATCCAGATTCCCTTTGGTTTGCGCCCGAATGCCCTTTCATATACGTCAATTCCCGCCTTCACCTGGCCCCGTACACATGCATCCCGGGACAAAAGCGGAAGATACCCATGGGTGGCGGCGGAAGTCAGAATCTCCACCAGTCCTTCATCCTGAAGTTGCCGAAACGCATCAATAATGTCACCGTGGCATACATCCGTAAACACTTGAGCCGTATCCAGATAGAAATTACGCCACCTTCCCGCCAGAGCCGCCATACGGGTGTCCCCCGATTCTTCCAGGAGATCCACGTCTTTTGTCGCCAGTTTCAACTTATAATCCAGAAATTCCCCGAAGCGTTCCCTGAACCCTTCGGATTTCAACTGCTCCACCAGCACGGGAGTCATCCCAATGCTGATAGCAGGGGTTCGACGTTCGCCTTGGAAACGTCGCAGCATTTTCAAAAGGGGAATATAAGTTTCCGCCGCCGCCTCAAATAGCCAGTGTTCCCCGTGTGGCCAGGCGCCATGATTCATCACGTACGGAATATGCGAATGCAGCACAAACAGAAATCGGCCTGTCACTTCTTCCATCTTTCCCACCCTCATTTGTAATTCGTTTGCAGTTAAACTTAAGGCCTCTGCGCAGTCAGCGTAACCGACGGTTCCATTGGATACAACCGGACCACCGCACAAAGGCCTTGACTCACTCACAATATAGATTTCCCCACCCCGTATGTCAATCCAAATATAGGAGAAAAGACAAGTAGAGACAAGGTTGAGGTTAAGTCTGAGCTCGGAAAAGGGGAAAGCAGGGACTGATAACATCTGAAATACACTGTGCGCCCCCCGTGCCTGAGGGGACAGTGCGAGTGAATGTGCGTGTGGGAGAATGAGATAACTGTTTGTCAAGTTCGGGACATGGTCCCATCTTTTCTCATCTTTTCTCCCAATAGCCCCACTGTCTTTGGTTTATTTTACTTTCTGCCTTGGGACATGGTCTGCTTGCCACTCTGCCACAGGACTTATTCTACTTCCTCAATTACCAAATTTTCGGAATCTTTAAAGATGGCGAAGGTTCTCAAAGAGTGCTTAGCCCTCTTGAAATGAACCGGTCTTCCCACTTGAGCTTTGAATTTCTTGCTATTGTTATATTCTTTGATTGTCTTGCCATTCAAATCAAAATCGGTTGTTTTCCCGTTCTTAGTTTCAACCAAGACTACTTCTCCAGTGCTGGCAGTCATATCTGGCGAAAGGCTGATTTTGGTTTTTCTGAATCGATTTCGAATCTCGTTAATGCTGAACTGTGTTATAATTTTCCCTTCACGCCCATCAATGAGAATGAATCGGTTATTGGATTCTCCCAGAACTCGATCTTTATTTAGAGGAATCAGATAAAATACAGGCGTTGAGAATTGGTCAACGTTGATGGACCAGATTCGCAGAAATTCAGGTAACGAAAAGCAAATAATTGATCCATTCTCCAAAGCAGCAAACAAAGTGTTGGTTTCATCATTCACCACCAAACTCATAAATCTCAGAGACCCGGTGGGGCTTTTCAACATAAGGTTTTGTTGAAAATTGTTAAAGCCCAGAATCCCAAGTTTGTCAATGGTAGCTGTGCCATCGGTGTCGGTAATGACCAGAAACTTTCCATTTGGATAAGAAGTCAGATAGTAACGGTCACATTGCCTGTTGGAAATATCCTCATCATAGGAGATCAGTTTTCTGCCTTTTTCGATCACAAATATCCGACTCTCAAAAATCCCCTTCTCGTTCGTTTTGAATTCGTTTAGAAAAAGCCGGGAGCCGTCTGCGGATACATTCACAAATTCATACTGTCCATCCCATACCCGTCTCTCAATCAACTGGTCATTCCGATAGGTCAACATCTTTAAGTGTTTGCCTTCCTGCATCGGAATAAATGTCATGACGGTCCCATCCGATAGTTGTCGAAACTGGATTCTATTGACATCCACACGTTCATCTTGCATAGGAATCTGAAATTTTACTGCCCCTGCTTTTCCCTGTTTGGGAAGCCCCGTGTGTGCTTCTTTATTTGTTGCTTGAAGTGCAGTGAAAGTCAAAACCGCCATGAGTACCAGAATTAGTTTAATTTTAATCTTCATATTATGCTCCTTAGTTACAATCATTTCCCAAATACACAGCTGGGTCCTGCCAGGTGCCCGAACTGTTCTTATAACCTATATGAAAGTGAGAGCCATCTCCTCCAGTCGTAGAATAAGTCCCACCTGTATTGCCTACTTGTCCAATAATATCGCCAACTGAAATTTGTTGGCCCGGTTGTACATTCGAACTCGACAAGTGCATAGCGTAAAATGACTCTCCACTTTCATTCACAATCTTAACGTAAAGCCCGCCCCCCTTTGTTCTCTCCCTGTAATTTTGGGTTGGTTGAGTCTCTGAGCAAAACTTCAAAATAGGTCTGTTCCTCGTAGGTCCAAGTTTCGCCTGTAGATTCGAAATAATGGCGTGATGAATCATACTTTACAACACTATCATTTTCAAGTTGAACCGATACTTGAGAAACAGATCCAGACATGCCGCTATAAACCAATGTCCCTGTCTCAGCGGCTCCATCAATCCCATAATGTGTTGGAGGGTTGAATGCTCTACCTGTGTTCCAGTTTCCGTCTGGCAAAGTGTTCTTAAAGCAGTCGATTTTACCGTCATAATTGGAGTCAAGCCTGAGATAATAGCTGCCGCCAGAACCCGGGTCATCTACATCACTAGGATCACTTATTCCTCCATCATACGGGTTGAAAAACAACAAATTGCACTCTGAATGACACGTCCAACCCTTTTGCTTTCCACATAGTTCTGGGCCTTTCTTAGTTACCACACTTATTCCGGTTTCCTGAGCCAACATACAGTATTGATAACAATCCCAATAATAGGTTCCGGCATACAAAGAGCTTGCAAATAAAAAATACTCAGTGATTTCAAAACCTTAGCCAAAAGTTCTTACCCCCTAGTCCAAACTTATGCACGATTACGGGCCAAGCTATGCATATTGCAAACAATTCTACCAATTTAATTGTAAAAGTAAATCATCAATAAGGAAATCCGTTGAATTTCAAAGCGTCGTGAAGCGCGTACAGGTAACGGAAAAGTTCCGTACTGCCGGCGTTAGTCGGAAGTGCGGGTTCGCCCCCCCTTGGCAACCTCAGCGGTGAGTCTCCGGTCATAACACAGGACCCTGAAAACAGAACACTTCCCGAATATATTCGGGAAACCTGAAACATTACCTTGCAATACACAGTACTATGTTTTGTACAGAAGGAGGTGGAATGAACACACAATTCAAAAAAGGCGCCTTGGTCTTGTGTGTGCTGGCTGTCCTGGCCCGAAAAGACTGTTACGGTTACGAACTGGTCCAGACCATTTCCAAAAACATCGATGTAGCGGAAGGAACCATTTATCCGTTGTTGAGACGATTGGCTTCGGAGGGACATTTCGAGACTTACCTCCAGGAATCCGCCGGTGGCCCGCCTCGAAAGTATTATCGGCTCACCGAGAAGGGACAAGGATACAGGGATGAGCTGGAAGAGGAATGGACCGCTTTTACTTCCGGGGTCAGCCGGATTCTGGCGCCACCGGTCAAGGGAAAGGGAAAAGGAGAAGTGAAGTAATGGACAGGGAACAGTTTCTTGAATCAATGGAAATGTCGCTGAAGGGTCTTCCGGAGACTGAGGTAAATGAAATCCTTGAGGATTACCGGATGCATTTTCAGGAAGGGGAGGCGGATGGACGGGACGAGAACGATATCGCCATAGCGCTGGGTGACCCTGCCGCGATCGGTCGTATGTTCCGGGCAGATTTTATGGTCGCGAAGGCAGGTCGGTCCGCCACTTTCAGGAATGTGGTCGGTGCATCCACGGCGGTTATCGGGCTGGGTCTGTTCAACCTGTTGTTTGTTGCCGGCCCGGTCCTGATATTTTTCATGGTTCTGGTCGCTGTATGGGCTCTGATTGTCATGCTCGCCCTTGTGTCCGTGACGGTCATCGTGGCATCTATTCTTTACGCTCTCTTTCCGTCGTATTTTATCGTGGGGGGTGCCTCTCCTTTCCTTTTGGCCCTGGGTTTCTTTTTCCTGGGTCTCGGAGCGCTCTCCCTCAGTGCGATTCTTGTGATTACCATGGCATTCCTGACACGGTTTTGTTTCAGGCTTTTGGCCGATTATCTTAAATTTAATCTCGAATTTATTCGAAGGAGGAGGTCAGTATGAAACTGAAAAAAGTTCTTCTAACCCTTACCGCTGTGTGTGTGTTGTCTTTCGGAGCTGCCGCACTCTTGCTGCACTCGGTCCAGAGTTTCGCAGACAGCGGGGACAGTATTGTCAATGTGGAGAAAAAGGCAACCGGAGATCTGAACCAGATCAACCAGATTGAGGTTCTGAACAAAACGGCTGCCGATGTACGAATCATTGTTTCCGGCACAGACAAGGTATCAGTGCACCTGTATGGCAATGTTTCCGGTAACGTGGAAATGAAAGAACCCAAGCTTGTTATCGAGAAAAACGGCGACACGCAGACGATCACGGCAAGCTGGGACAAGGACTGGCAGAGTCGAGCCTGGTTTAATGTGCATTATCGCTGTGACATGAAACTGGACATTACTGTACCAGCGAGTTACGCTGGAGCCATCAGCGTAGCGACCTCTTCCGGTGATGTACATGCAGAGGCGTTCCATGGCAAAGCCCTGGAAATAAAAACCAGTTCCGGGGATGTGAGTTTCACTGATTATTCCGGCAAGTTGTGCAAAATCAGCACAGCATCGGGAGATGTTACCGGAAAGAATATCCAGGCCGACCGATGCAGCACAAATACCGCCTCCGGCAACATCGTGGTCCTGGATTCCCGACTGGTCGAATTTCGGGCCCGCACGGCCTCCGGTGACATTACGGTTCGCTCGGTGAAAGCAGACGATTTCAGTAGCCAGTCAGCGAGCGGCGACATCCTGCTTTCCGAACTCACCGGGAAAAGCTTTTCCAGCGCCAGTGCTTCCGGTGAATTAGATATAACCGGGATTACAGGGGACAAACTGTCCTTCAGTACAACCAGCGGGGATGTTCGACTGCGCAAGGTCACGGGGAATCTGGAGGCCAGCTCAACTTCGGGAGACGTCAAGGCAGATGTGCTGAGCTTTTCGCGCTACATTAAGCTTTCGACGACATCCGGTGACATCCGGCTGAATATCACCGGGAAGGATCCCTATGGATTTACAGCAAAAACTCATGGTGACATCTCATTCACAGGGCCTAAGGGACGAAGCGTAACCGCTGAAAAGAATCTCACCGTGGATTGCGAAGGATGCGAAAGGCAGATATCCGCAATGTCCGTTTCCGGAGATATTGAAGTCAGATAAAAAAAGAAGTGTTCTGTTTTCGGTGTTCTGTGTTCTGAAAGAAGGGAAAAGAATTAATACTAACTGCCAAGTTTTCGTGCCGATTCTTTTTCCCTTTTTTCTCAGTATCCAAATAGAACGGGGACTGGCACCGGAGCGTTGCCAGTCCCCGTTCTACTCGCACTTGTTTTCCCAAAGGGTTCAGCCGGGAAAAACAAAAGGCTTCATAAGAGCGAAGGACTTCGTGTCCCTGCCCGTGAAAGCAGTAAGGATATGGTTGCACAGTGTCAGCAACTCAACATCGTTGTCCGGGTCCGCCATCAGCT
>Ga0210044_10006418_pt1 | contig 15501 bp, 4 predicted proteins | sample CryGey13umfilter_2_FD_183959 | JGI IMG/M metagenome (GOLD analysis project Ga0210044, IMG submission 183959) | Groundwater microbial communities from aquifer in Utah, USA - Crystal Geyser 4/9/14 3 um filter (SPAdes) (version 2) | ecosystem: Environmental > Aquatic > Deep subsurface > Groundwater...
CGCTGCTCCGCTTCTTGGAGTACGTTCCAGACCTTTCCGTAGCTCCATCGTCTACCATACAGAACGGGCAGCGCCTCGACGATGTCGCGGACGGAAGCGGGGGTGATCACCCGCAGCCCCACCACAGAGCGCAGCATGTCGGCGTGCGTCATCTCCAGCGTGAAGTCGCCCGACTGCCTGGGCCTTGGCCGCGTGAACGTGGCCTCCCACGCGACGCGTGCCTGTTCGCGGACGGCGTAGACGCGTTGACGCGGGAGGCCGTGTTCGCGCGCCAGATCGGTGACGATTCCATACTGCCCTTGCGCCGCGAGGGCGCGCGCGGCTACCTTGCAGGCTGAGGAGGGATGAAGAGGCTGTCTGGGGTGAGTCATGTCGGCTTGCTCCGATGTTTTTGCAAACCGCGTCTATCGTCCCTCCTCGTCTTCCCCCCCCAAAAACACGACTTGTGGTGTCGCTAAGACTGTCCGGCTGGATGACCGGTGCCGTCTTTCGCGTGCGCCGCATGTGACGGGAGATCACACAGGGCTCGTCCGGCCGTCCAAAGGGACAATCGAGGATGGACGCTTGTAGTTGGCCATCGTCGTAGGCCTCTTGAACGAACGGCCTGGGACCGGAGCTGTCGGACGGGATAGACGACATCCCTGCCTGGGCAGGCACTCTCGGTGGTGTTGCAGGCCTTTGCGAGAGTGCGGGCCCGCGGTCTCTATGGCCGCGGGCCCACTTCGCGCCTCAGACTGTGCCAGTGACGGTGCAACGACGGGCCGGATCGTGGGTCAGCGGGACTGCAACGCTACACCTGGGCCCATGGGCATCGCCCACAATGCCTCACAATATTTGCGAGTGTGCTACTAGGTTTACCCTTGACACTCGGTGCTCTCGCACGGGCGGCACAGCATCTAGTCCATCCTATTCGCCATGAACCGTGCGCAAAGTCGGCACAGATATTGCGTCGAGCGCTTCGAGATCGCCACCCACGTTGGTTTTGCATTCTAATATTATAGTGAACGTGCCGTTTTCTAGGGAATATTTGGCTTGCGCGAGGCTGCTGCAACCTCGGCCGTGACGCCGGCTGTCGCGGCCATCATCTATAGTCTCGGCCTACTCTCGCCCGAGGCAGCGCGTGGACACATTCGAATTTGGGTCTCCAACTTACGAGCACGTAGACGGACGCTGGCACACGACGTGGTCCATCACCCACGACGTCGCGCCAGGTGACCTCCTTCACGTAGACGACGTGCCGACGTTTATTACGATGACCCTGTTCGAGGCATCGAGCACGGTGTTGCTCAACCCGAAGGTATCCACAGGCACTACGACGCAAGACGTGGTGGTGGAGAACCAAACGCCGAGCATGACTATTCGCAACCAAACGAGTGTGCGCATCACGGTTGAGGGCGGCCAACTGTACGTCGACCCTGGAAACACCGGTGCCGCGTCGGTGTCGTGTCGGATCACCGTGCGAGAGGGCCAGTCATGACCCAGTCGAAGTGGAAGAACCTCTCGTCGTGGGATGGAGGGCCCAACACGCTCCCGAAGTTGGGAGGGCTCCGGTTCCCCGCGAACATTGACGCGTTGGCTGAGTTCTTGGACCAGACGTACCAGCCTCGGTTCCACCACATCGACTGCCCAACGAATCTCTACGTCACGGTTGGTGGAGATGATGTCAACGGCGACGGGACCATCGACGCTCCATTCCACACGATTCAGCGGGCACTGCAGCGTATCGGCATGCTAAACCCGTCGAACGTGACGATCAACCTTGGCGCGGGTTCCTTCGCGCTTCCGGCGTCCCTAGCGAACGTGAACTGGGTGACGCTTAAGGGAGCGATGAGCGAACTAGAAACGCGGAACATCATTGAGGTGGCTTCGCAGACGGACGCAGCGGGCATTCAATTGAGGATCGAAGGCGCTGATGAAGGAGCGGACGCGCTTCGAGGCACGCTGGTGCAGTGGGGCGCGAACCAACCGGCTGCCAGCGCGTACGGCTGGATTTTTGAGAACGGCATCCAGTCGCCAACAAATGGCCCGGTGAGTGTGCGCGTTACCCAAGACGACACGGAGGCTGTGAAGAACAGCACGGCGAACCACGCGCTCAAGTTGCTCGCGCAGGACACGACGCTAACGCTTCCGGCGACGACCCACATCTCGAACTGCGTTCAGCTCAACGTAGAGGGCTGTCGCGTGGTGGGGGCCACCGGCTCGGAGGTTCTGTACGTCCTGAACTCGGACAAGGTCAACTTCCTTCGCTGCAAGTTCGAGGGGTTTGCACGACTGCAGATGGGGCGTTTTGGCGCGGCGTTCTTGATGACGAGCTACGTACGCACCTCAGGCTCGGGCGCGTTCAAGGACAAGGGCGTCTTGGCGGTCGTGAATCAGGGCGAGGTGCAACTTGGCGCCGGCACGGTCATCGACTGCGAGGTGGCGCAAGCTGCAGAGAAGTTCGTGTCGCTCAACGGGGGCGCCAAGTGCGCCTACAAGGGCGAGGTGGTCTTTCGCGAGCTTGGCGCGTCAGGCATTGAGGCGAACGGGTCGTACGTTCACGCGGTGGATGCATTGGTCGAGCGGGACACCTTTCGCTTCCATGATTGCACCAGCGCGTTCCGCGTGAACGCGAGCGACGCGAGCCTCGGGGGCATGTATCGACTTCCGCACCTTCGGGGCGCCAGTTTGGGAATGACCTACGCCGTCAGCGCGCAGCGTGGGGCCATGGTGTCCTTGGGGCCGAGCAGCAACCTCACGGGTGTCTCGGCGGACGGCGGGACCAGTTCTCTGGCCCAACACCTCGACGGGACGATGATCTCAAACGGCAATGTCCCGCTCCTTGGCGCCATCACGAGTGACGAGAAGGCGGCACTCGCAGGCACCTCGGGCTCGCCATCTGCAGCGAATCTCTTCGTCACGACGACCGATGCGCGGCTACTTTCCCCAGTCCACAACGCAATCCAAACGGGTGCAGTCACCTCGCTTACGTCGTTGTATACTTCCGACGAACTTGCTCCAAATTCCGTATACCTTCTGTTTTGGAATCTATCCGTCAACGCTGGGCCTCAGGCATCGACGAACGTCTATGTTCGGCTTGTTGGACGAGTGACGTCCACGCCGCAACTGTCTGCGAATCTAATGACGTTCTCTGGAAATGGAACTTTCACTGAAACGGGCCACCTATTGTTTGAAACGCCATCACCTATCGACGACGCGTCCTATTTCGAGGTTTCGGTGGATCAAGCTGTGTCGATGAAAATGCGCTTCGACTTTTGGCGTATGCCATGAGTGTTCTTGGAATTAGTGTGACATTTGTGTGCGCCTGCGTTCGACTGAGGAGTTGATCCATTGTTGCCCCCCCCTCACGACCTTCCCGACGCGGCGACTCTTGCGGTGGGCGCATACCGCGCCCACCGTCTGGGGCACACGGGCCGTGGTGTGCGTGTGGGTCTCGCGGATACGGGTGTCGGTGGTCAGCAGTATTTCGCGGCGCACGGGTATCGATGGACTGGCGACGCTGGCCAGGCCGCGGCTCACGGGACGGGGATGGCGGCTGTTCTGTTCGCGGTGGCGCCGGACATCACCGTGGTCAGCGCGCGCGTCGACAACGATCCGGTCGCCGCACTTCAACGGCTCGAAAATGAGGCTGTTGACTTGGTCCTTTGCTCGTGGGGAGTCCCCTTGGGCGGCCCTGTGGACGAGGCGTGTCGGCCTTTTGCGGGGCGGTTGTTCGCGGCAAGTAATGGCCGACCATTTTCCCCAGCATCTCTGCCCATTGTACACAAGATTGCACCCGCGGACGGATGGCCTTCGGGGCCGTATCGTATTCACACCTACACGACCTGGCGAGGCACCTCGGTGGCTGCTGCTCTGGCTTGCGGAGTGGCAGCAATTCTGGTGGGTGCGGGCCACTCTCCGCTTCAAGCTGCCCAGCAGGTCGCCATCGAGGGCCCCAAAGCCCTCTCCAACCTTACGCTTTCAATATAACTTTGGAGGAGATCCATGCTCGCCGTCCATGTGATCAACACGACTGTCGCAGTGCCGACCACTACGCTCAACGAGATTGTCGAGGAGTACTACGACATCTACGATGAGGCGGCCCAGGTCCTCGACCCTGACCTGCAGACCACCGTCGTGAACGCGATCATCGACGTGAACCCCCAGCTGGCGGGCTTGGTACCTGATGGCACCACGCCCTTTGGCAGCGCGATGGTTGGGTTCGTGTGGCTTCCTCCAGGCGCGCAGGCGCAGTGGCGAATCCCGCAGCCAGGAGCTCTTCGAACGGACCTTGAACGTTTGGGGGTTCGACAGGCCTCAGCGCTTGCTCGAATGAAGGCGCCGTTCGTCCAGAGCCAACTGGCTACGTTGACGAACCCGACGGCAACGGCAGTGTCGGACAGCGACATTGACGCGCTACGCGAACTTTGTCGGTTCATCCTGATTCCAGGCATCGATCGGGACAGCGCGCAGCTTCTTCAAGGGGCGCCAATCGCATCTATCGAAGCACTTGTCGCGGCCGATCAGCAGTTGGTCAAGACCTTGCTCGAAGGGAGCACGCTGCCGGCCGAAGCGCTGGCCATGCGCCCGTGGTTTCTGTGGCCCAAGCGAGCGGAGCGTTTCGTGCCCAAGGGCACCCCGATGTCGCCAAATCACCGCCCCACGCCACGGCGAGCGTCGGAGGCCCGCAAGGATGCGCAACGCTGGGCACAAGAAGTGCAGTCGCCCAGCCGTACCCCCGCTGAGCTCGAAAGCGCTAAGGTGCTTGCGTGGACGTTTGAGGTTCAAGCGGACCTGTTGAGTGGGAACGAGATGCTCGTGCGCGGGCGAGCCAAGCAGGCGCTGCCTCTACTCCGACGCGTTTGGAGCCGAATCGGCGACCGCGCGCTGGAGTTGGGAGTCCTTCCTCCGGCGGCAGCGGGCACCCCCGAAGCAACGGGGCCATCCCTGAGCGTCATTTTGGAGGTGGTGAAGCGCGGGCTCGACACGCTCGACTCTGAGGATGTGAAGGACATCCACGATGCGTCCACCGCGCGGCGGCGTATCCCGAATGTCGGGCTGCGGTCCTTCTCCTACACGGACCTCGACCCCGTTTCGATGTCCGCTGTTGACGTCCTTTTGGAGCCGCAGACACTCTCAGTTGCGAATCGTCGGATGTTGCGCTCGACCAAAGCCGTCTTGGCTGACCGGAAGATGAGCTCGCTCCCTCACACGCTTCGCTATGGGACGCAGGGCGCTACGGGCGATTGGCGCTACCGCGACGTCGTCGCATCGGACCAAGATGCCGCGCACAAGGTGCTTCAGAGCAGCACGTATGGGCTCCTACGAGCGGATACGGTCTCTTGGAGCGCCGTTGCCTCAAACATCGATTTGCACGCCATTCGCGATGTAGTAGCCCCGTTGGGCGGATTGACCTTCGTGCCGGGGCGGGTGCCAGTCGATATTCTCGGTCTCGTTGCGCCTACCGACCGGTACATCGAGTGGAAGGCGTCGGCCTACGACGTGGAAGAGGATGTAGTTCGCGTCCCTATCAACGCGGAATTTGCTTCAGTCTACAATACGACGATCTTGGCGGACACAACGAAGGACCGTCGCCAAGAGTGGGCGGACGACCCGGAGACCTACGTAAAGCCGGAACGGTTCCTCTTCGCGCTTCCAAGGATCATGGCGGGCAACGCGATTCACGCGTTGGCGGAGGCCCTGCGAGGGTCTGGAAGGGCCGACGACGCGCACTATCTCACGAGGGGCTCGGAGGGCGATTCCATCGGCACTGAGCGACTCGCACGCCCCTTGGAGGACTTGTTTCAACGCGGTGGGGTCGACGTCTACATCTCCGACCTTCAGGCGCTTGCCAGAGAACTGCGGTCGTGGAACCAGGCGGCTGATGGAGACTACCAAACGGCTCGCTACGCCCGGGCTGCGCACCGTTACAAGAAGGTCCTGACGTTGGCCGCTCAATGTCCGCAACTCCCGGGACTTACTACCGGGCTCCACCACATCTATGAGGGTTTGCTGGGCAATATTCGATCGCGGAATCAATTCCGGGCCGACCCCGTACGCGATAGCGTGGCACGCTATATCGTGGTCTCCGATGGCATAGGCGTCGACGAACCAAGCGCCGGCACGGTCACCGCCAGTGTGCCCTTGCCGGACGAATACGCGCCCGAGGTATTGAACACGGTGGCGATGCAAGCCGCGAGCGCGGCAACGCCGGTTCGCTATTTTGGGTATGAAGTAACGCAGCGTCCACGTGTGATGCCAAATACCCGGCCCGTGCCGGTCCCGATTGGTGCACCGCCGGCGACATTGTCCTGGGCCTCTGCCGAAGCAGAAGTGTATGCTGAGGCGAGCCATGCCTTTACGTACCTAAAGCAGCTAGAGGCGCAGCTCAACTGGCTCGGTTTTTCTGAGCAGGTGGTTCCCTCGTGGCGGTTTGAATACCTCCTTCAACAGGCGCGGTATTATTGCGGGAAGGCCGACGAACTGCAACAGCGGGCGATGTCTTCAGTTAGCGCCTATCAAGGCTCCGTTACAGCTGACGCGGCGGCTGCCGAAGAGCTGCTGCTCGCTAGCCTGAGCGAGGGTATTGCAGCAGCGGAGGTCGAGATTGCAAAAGCAAATGAGGACATAGCGAATAAGAACCTCGACCTTGCGGTGAAGGCGGCCAAGCGGTCGAATCAACAGATGCGGTTGGCGATTGGGAAGGGAGCGCTCGCCGTGGCGGGCGCGGCGTTCTCGGTGGTGACCGCAGGGGCAGGAGCGGCAGGAATCGCGGCTGTCATGGGAGCGATGGCCCTGGCGGCGGCAGAGTCAGCACCGACCATAGCGAACGCGGTCGTGTCGACCCAGGGTGCCATGGATGGTGCAAGTCGCAGCCAAGTTGAGCGCGATATCGCGGAGAAGGCACGAGATATTGCCCAAACCCAGGGTGCGATCGCGAATATGCAGGCAAGCATGGCGCAAACTCGAGCAAATTTTGCGTTCGCCACGGTGGAAGATCAGCTGAATCGGGAACTCAACACCGCGGCGTACTTTGCTTTGGTAGAACGTACGAAAGAGCTAGCAAGTGAATACTTGCTCATGGCTACGCGCTTGGCCTGGCTCGCCGAACGGGCTTACGAGTGGGAGTCGCGCCGGGCGACCAACACGATTCGCATGAACTATGGTGGCGACGAGACCGTATCGAAATTCGCTAGCGCCGCCACGCTGCTACGCGACCTGGATACCATCGAGCATTCCCGTATTTCTGGGAACCAGGCGCGACCGCAGCTCATCAAGACGACCATCAGCCTCTTTCGTGACAGCGGCGCGGCGTTGCAATCGCTTCGCGCCTCGGGCGAGGCCGTCGTTGTGGTTCCACAGAAGTTGCTCGATCTTCGGTACCCGGGGCTGTACCTGCCGATGATCCGAAGGGTGGACGTCGAGTTTGACGGTCTGCTACCTCCCGGGGGGGTGCACGCAAGGCTTTCAGTGATCAACAGCGCCCGGACACGCGTGCCCTACACTGAGGCCTACGTGCCTCAGGCGAAGCAGGTGGAACCCGATTGGGCGTTTCCACCGGCGGACGGCTACCGAATCGACCCCAATGCTTCCATGGTCCCAGCGTTCGTAATGAAGCCCGTGTTCGGCAATGGCCTGACGCAAGTGCTTTCTGAGTACACGCCGACCCGTGATGGGGGCATCTTGTCTGCGGCCCCCGGCGCCGCCGACGTTTTTGACCATTTGCCGACCGACGTGACATGGCTGTTGGAGTTGCCACGCGAAGCCAACGGTTTTGACTTTCAGAACATCGCGGACGTGCGCATAGTGGTCTACTTCGAGGCCCAGTACAGCGCTTTCTTGGCCGATCGCCAGCGCGACGCCATTCGGGCGGAGGCCACGACCGTACCTCCAACGCGCTATGAACAGGACGTCGTGCAGTTTGCTTCGGCACAAGCTCCGGCATCGTTCGCTACCTTCGTCAACCCGCCGAAGGACCAGTCGCTGTACGACCTCCGGATTCATCGCTTTGAGATCGACGGCAGTCAATTCCCGAATGGACAGCTCAACAAACTCGCTCGCAACCTAAATTGGGCGCTAGTGGGGGCCGGCACATTGACGCACAAGATGCGCGTATCGAATGTGGCTGCGCCTTTTGGGGCGACGGTCACGTTGCCTCCGAGCGATGACGGTCAGCCCAGCGCGAGCGCGTTTAGTGCGGTGGGCCGAAACGACGCGGTGATTGTTGACGAACTCGATGCGGACGGGAAACCCACAGGTGTCATGGTGGAGGTGTTTCCTGCAACGGCGAACACGTTCCCGTCGCTTGACAACCTAGTGTCGAGCATCAGCGCGGACCTCCCCGCCAACTACGACAACATCCTGGGGACTTGGGCGTTCAAGCTACTCCCCGATCTCGTCAACGGCCCGTGGCTGAAGGATGATGATGGCGACGATGTGGTCTGCACGACAGGGCACCTTGTGCTAGCGAACAACTCGTTTGCGACCAGCAACGCGGGGACGTGGAAGCACGCAGAAATGGTGTGCCATGTGTCGCTTGCAGCAGGCGATTTCTCGTTGACGTTGCGCGGAAACGTCACGGCGACGGTCAAGGTGTCGTCGTCGTCGGGCGGTCTGCGCACCATCGAAGTCACCATTGTGGAGGGAACGGGTGCTCCCGTTTCTTCAGGGGTTCACGTAGTCGATGCTACGCTCGATCCTGCCTATCGAATTCGGTTCGCGGTCCTGAACCTCGTTGCGTCGTTCAGCGTCGACGATGTCCCCCTGACGTTCAGTCAGGGAGGAGTGCTTTCGCAGGATGTGGTGCTGACAGAGACACCTAGTGCCGGTGTCGCCGCCCTCTCCTTCGCGACAACGGCGGGCACGGAGGACTTGGTGGTTCACGACGTCGAGGTGAATCGACTTCGCTACGACGGGACACCGCTTGAAACGGTAATTTCAGAGCGGTTCGCGGATGCGACCGCTTGGGACCTCGTGAATTGTGGGCCGGTTGTTCCGTCGACGCACAAGATTGTGGACCTCTCGAACGTGCAGGAGTTCATCTTTGGCATGGAGTACTCCTGCGTGCTCGACGTCTAGCGTCAGAGCTTCTTGGCACGGTCGTCGAATCTTGGGGCCCTGTCGCTGGTGAAAGGCCCCCCCCTTGTTTATTAAAATGCGTTTGAGGTCCAAGTCATGACCGCCCTTTCCGACCAAGTGCTAGCGCTCCCCTCCGGTGCGGGCGGTGTATCGGGTCTTGGCGAGACGTTTGGTGCCGACCCCTACACGGGGACAGGCCACTTCTCGATTCCGATTCAACTCCCGCAGGGCCACGCGGGCACGCGCCCGAGCCTGTCGCTGGTGTACTCGTCGGGAGCGGGGGTTGGTGTGTGCGGCGTGGGGTGGTCGTTCGGGGTGGGGTCTGTGCGGCGAAGGACCCAGAAGGGCATGCCCGCCTACACCGAGGACGATGTCTTCGTCTTAGGCGATGACGAGCTCGTGCCGCTCGCGGACGGGTACTTCCGGCGTCGGACCGAAGGTTCGTTTGCGCGCATCCGTCACGTGGTCGACGGCGTCGCGGACTTTTGGGCGGTCACAGACCCGAGCGGCGCCCGAAGCTTGTATGGGCTTCAAGCGGCGTCGCGTGAGGGCGAGGCACATCGCGTCGCCTCTTGGCTTCTGTCAGAGACGCGCGACACGAGCAACAACGCAGTGTCCTACGCGTGGGAGCGCGACGCGAAGGGCCTTCGCAGCTACCTTTCAGAGGTGGTTTGGGCCGATGGCGTCTATCGTGCGCAGGTCGTGTACGAGAGCCGTCCTGACCCGCTGCGAAGCGCTCGAGCGGGCTATGTGGAGCTGACCGACCGTCGCCTCAAGCGCATCGACGTTCAAGTCCGAAGGCTCACCGGGGGCGCGTACGTCACCTTCGATAGCTACGAGCTCTTCTATTCTCAGTCGCCCGTCACGGGCTTGTCGCTGTTGACCCGCGTCGTACGCACGGGGCGCGATGCGCTCGGCAATGCGCGCTCGTTCCCGGCCACCGAGCTGACCTACTCAGCCCCCACGGCCGAGTTGGACGCGTTGCCGGTGACAGGGCATCCGTCTCGGTCGCTGGCGGACCCCGACCTCACCCTCTTGGACCTCGACGGCAACGGCCTGCCCGATATCTTAGAGAGCACCTCGTCTGGCTACCTCCTACGCCGCAACCTCGGCGGTGGGCGCTTCTCAACGCCGGTCCCGATTACGGGGCCCGCGGCGCGGTTGCGAGACCCTGGCGTCTTCTTGTCCGACATGGCGGGCGAGGGATTTGCGGATGTGGTCACCCCGAACGGCTACTACCCCAATGATGGCGCTGGATTTGGCCGCTTCAAGCGGTTTCTGGGGGATGTGCCCACCCCGCTCGTCGGCGGGGACACGCGCTTCCTCGACGTCGACGGCGATGGGCTCGGCGATGTCCTTCAGCTGCGTGACGGCCGGCTGCTTTACTACCTAAACCAAGGCGAGGGCGTCTGGGCCCCCGCCAAGATGGTGGTGACCGAGCAGGCCCTTCCCAACCTCACCGATCCTTGGGTGAGGACCGCGGACACCTGTGGCGATGGCCTGCAAGACCTGGTGCGCATCACGCTGGGCGGGCTCGAGGTCTGGCAAAACCTCGGCATGGCGCGCTTCGCGGCCATGCGGCGCATCCCGCTTCTGGAGTCCCTGCCGCGAGACGTCACCCCCGATCGCATTCAGCTCGTGGACCTCACCGGCACAGGCGCCGTGGACCTGGTCGTTCGAGAAGCGCGCTCGGTCGCGGTCTTTCCCAATGGAAGCGGAGCGGCCTTCGGGCGCAAGATTACCTTCCGAACGCGGGGAATGGGCGAGCAGGCCTCAATGGAGGTGGTCGATCTGCTCGGGACCGCAGCCAAGGGTCTGCTCTACACCGAAAGCGCGTCTTCGACGGGCTGGACGTTCTATCAGCTCTGGCAGGGGCTCAAGCCGGATGTGCTCGCCACGGTGAACAACGGACTTGGCGGAACCACGCTCGTGACCTACGGGTCGTCGATAGCGCACGCCATCCGAGATGCCAACAGCGGGCGACGCTGGCGTTTCCCCCTCCCGTATGCCGTTATGGTCGTGGATAAGATCGTCGCGATCGACAGCTCGACAGGCTGGAGGCACGGGCAACGCTACCAGTACCACGAGGGGTACCACGACGCGAAGGAGCGCGAGTTTCGAGGATTTGGCATCGTCGAGCAGGTCGACACCGAGACGGACAAGCTCGGCACGGAGGCGCCACCGTCGCGGAGCGTCTCCTTTTTCAATCTAGGGAATGGGCACGCGTACCGCGACCGTTGGTTCGCGGCTCCGTTCCCGCTCCCAGTGGACGTCCTGCCCAACGCCCACGGGGCGCGTCGCGCCCTGCGTGGCTCTGTCGTTCGGGAGGAGGTCTACGGCGATGACGGCACGGCGCACGCACGCCGGCCCTACCTCATCACCCACCACGGCTATTTGGTGCGGGACGTTGCAGGCCCGACAGCGAAAGAAGATGGGAGCTTCGTGGTTCTTCGGCAGGTCACCGAGTCGGCCTATCTGGAGCGGCAGTACGACTTTCGCCGGATGCGCACAGAGGTCAGCTACGACGCAAGGGCCCGCGTCATCCAGCAACGCGACACCGCCTTTGGGCGCAGAGGCACCTTCGCGACGGCGTGGGAGACCCAACAGACCGCAGACCTTGAGCGCTACACCACGACCACCTATGTGGAGCTGGATACGCCAGAAACGGACGACTACCTCGCGCCGTACGTGCCCACGTACATCATCAACCGCGCGCACTTGGTGGAGAGCTGGGGTGTCGCTCCGCAGGGCGACGTGTTGCTTGCGCGCAGCAAGACGTTCTACGACGGTGATGACTACTTGGGGCTCGGACATCCGAGCACGTCGAGCAGCCTTGGCGTGACCCGCGGCCTACCGTCCTGCGTGCTCGCGCTTGCGCACACGGAAGAGCTGCTCACAAGCACGCTCTTGGGGCTTTCGGGCTACGCGACAGCGCTTGCGGACCGCGGGCACTACTTCGCGGATGGCACCGAGCGCTACGTGTCCTCCGGGCGTGTGCGCTACAACGCGCGCGGGTTGCCCGTCGGCGCCTTGTCGCCTGTGGGTGGCGAGGAGACGGTCATCGCGTATGACGCGACCTGGGGCCTCTTTCCCGTGTCCGCGACGGACGCCCTCGGGCATCCTACGACGCTCACTCGAGGAGAGCTTCCGTTTCAGGTCGTTCAAGTCGTCGATGCGAACGGGAACGTGACCGAGTTCGCGTACGACCCCGCGGGGCTTCCTTCGAAGAAGGCCCTCAAGGGCAAGCTCGTCAACGGGTCCTGGGAAGGAGACACCCTGGACGCGCCGACGGAGGCCTACACCTACGACTTCGCCGCGCGTCCCGTCCACATCACGGTGCAGACACGCCACGACGCGACGACGACCTTCGACGTGCATCGCTACCTCGACGGCCTCGGGCGCACGCTTCAAGAGCGCCAGGTCGCCGAGGAGGACCCCGCGTCCCCCGGTCCGCGCTTCCGCGTGACGGGGTGGCAGGTCTTCAACCACAAAGGCGAGGTGGTGCGCGCCTACCAGCCCACCTTCGCGAGCTCCGCAGACTACGCGCCGGGCACCGCCGACAGCGCCTTCGTCGCGACGCGCTACGACGCGCTTGGCCGCGCCTACCGGGTGGACTACCCGGACGGCACGTTCGAGACGACGACCTTTCACCCGTGGGTACGTGAGCACCGCGACCGCAACGACAACGCAGGCGCCGTTGCGCGTGCGGACGCGCGCTATGGCGGTCCAAACTGGCGGAGCTTTCAGGGCCACGTAGACACGCCGACGCTGACTTATGTGGACGCGCTCGGCCGCGACATCGCGGTGAGCGAGGACGTGGGGGATGGCACCGAGCTGCGGTCCACGTTCCGCATCACGACCTACGAGCTTGGTGGCGCGGGCGCGACCCCGTTCGATGGCGACACCTACACGCTCCGGCTGGAGCACGACCTCTCGCCGAACTACTTCGTGATGCTCATGGGGAGCGTGGAGCAAAACCCGGCCTCCGCAGATGAGGGCGGCGTTCGCGTCGCGGGTGACCCCCACGGAACGGGGGACCTCACGCTGACGGCCGCGCCGAACGAGCTGCTGCTGACGCGACGGGTGGGCGCTGGCACCTACCCGTGGAAGGGCTCGGTGGTGGTCTGGGAGAGCCTCGGCGACCACGACGCCTCGGGCTTTCGCCTCGTCGACGTGCGCGCCGTGGCGGCGCCTGCAATCAGTGCGACCAGCATGCAGACCGTCAACGCCCAGGCGAGCTCGCCTTGGAGCGACAGCGCGCAGGTGGCGTTGTACGGCGGGCCGCGAGGCGGCGGCGCGTGCTTGGAGACTGCCGGCGGGAGTGGGGCCTACATGGCCCTCACGGCGAAGCTGTCGCACGGCGGCGACCGCGACATGACGGTCACGCGCTACAACCCGCAGACTTGGGCGATCCCAGCGGCGACCTTCACGGTCTATGTCGTCGAGTGGGGCGCTGAGCACACGCTGCACCACGTGAACGTGAGCGGCAGCGCTGGCGGCGCGGGCGTGGATGAGCCCGCCGAGTACGACACGGTCGCCTTGCCCGCGAACGCGTCGGTGTCGCGTGACCAGACGTGGTGCTGGTACTCGGGCTACACGGTCGGCGCTGGGATGGGGGACGGGTTTTGGGGGACCGTGCTCGCGCTTGGCGATGGCTTGACGCAACAGGCGACCGAGTCGAGCGTGTCGGTCGGCGGACAGTACGCGGTTCAACGCGAGTGTGCGGTCGTCGTTCACACCCACCCGAGCTTTCGTACGGACTGGGTGTTTCACGCGCACGACAACGTCACACAGACCGAGCTCGCCGTGCCCGTCGCTGCCGGCGACGCTGGCACCGCAGAGACCTATGAGACGTGGTCGGATGAGCTGCAAGCGACGCGCGGCACCCGAGCGGGCGTGTTCACGAACACGAGCTTTGGTACGTGGACGTCCTTTCAAAAGGCGATTTGGTGGCCGCGTCACACTGCGCTGGGCACGCTGACGGCCTCGCGCACGTCCGCCATCGCGTTTGCGGCTTGGGCGCAATCGCTTGAGACAGGCGCGGTCGAGCATCGTGCGGTGGACGTGGAGGATGGCTTTGGCGGGCACGCCTCGCTCGCCGCGGCAAGCGCGGCGCCGCAGCGGGCGAGCCTGCGGGTCACCACCTACGATGTGGGCCCCGGTGCCTTCCCTGGCACGCTCCTCGACCTTGAGCTCGAGCAGCCGCTCTCTCCGAACTACTTCGTGCTGCTGCGCGGCGCTCCGGACGTCACAACGGGGTTCGCAACGGCGCGCGAGACGGCGGTGCGCGTCACCCACGACCCGTTTGGGACGGGTGGTCTAGGCGCTTCGGGAGGGCCGCGACGCTTGCGCCTCGCGCGCGGCTTGAACGACCTCAACGCGGCCTGGGTCGGCCAGGTCACCGTGGTCGAGTGCGTGGGCGATGCGCAGACCTCGGGCTTTCGTCTGGTGGACGTGACGGTCGCCGCAACGCCTTCGGGCTCGGCGAACACGCTGCAGACGCAGACCTTCCAGCCCTCGCAGGCGTGGGACGATCTGTCCCGCGTCGCGCTGTACGGCGGGCCGGGTGGCGGTGGGTCGTTGGCGACAGGGGCTGGGGCCTCCGCCTTCCCATCGCTCACGGCGAAGCTCACGGCACATGCCGCCGGTATTCAGGTCGACCGGTACCAGAACGGCGTGGCCCTACAGGCGGCGACCTTCACCATCTACGTGGTGCAGTGGGGAAGCGAGCATCACATCGAGCACGTGGACGTGGCTGGCACCGCTGGGAGCCCGGCGCTCGACGCCTCGTCCCACTACGATGTGGCCCCGCTCGCGACCGCTGCGCACCGCGAGAACACTTGGCTTTGGTACAGCGGCTACGGTCTCCAAGACGGCATTGGTGACAGCGTGTACGGCTCAGTCGTCGCCCTTGGCGATGGCGTGTCGAAGAACGCGGTCGAGGCGCACGTGGCCGTGGGCTCGGCCTACAACGCTGAGCGCCATGTGCGCGTGACCCTGCATGAGCACCCGAACCTCCTGGTGGATTGGCGGTTCTCGGCTCGGTACACGACGCCATCGCTGAAGCTACGCAACTTCACCGTTCGCCCTGGGGCTGGGGCACAGCGAAGCGAGGGCCTCGTCGCGCTCGACCCCAACACCTCGCTCTCCAGCAGCGTCGCAGCCACGCTCGGCTCGCAGACCGAGGTGTTCTCGGCGAGCGCTGAGGGGACCGGGACGGCGTACTACCGCACGCAGTGGCGCCTGCGCCACACAGGGCTCTCGCGTGTGACCGCGTCGCGCCCAGACCACATCGCCTTCGCGGGCTGGCTGCAGTCGGTGGACTTCGCGGCGGTTCGCTACAGCGCGCGCAGGCTGCACACGACGCGCTCCGTGCTCGACCTCGCGGACCGCGTCGTCGAGGTCCACGACGCGCGCGAGCTCGGCTACGCGACGTGGGAGCAC